>Ga0156227_1093_pt1 | contig 15553 bp, 14 predicted proteins | sample RifCSPlowO2_12_FD_107875 | JGI IMG/M metagenome (GOLD analysis project Ga0156227, IMG submission 107875) | Betaproteobacteria bacterium RIFCSPLOWO2_12_FULL_63_13
CTTAAGCTCCGTGATGTCCTGGACCGAGCCGATGGATCGGAGGGGAACGCCATCCGGCGAGTAGTCGGTGCGCCCCTTCTCCAGCACGTGCTTCAACCGGCCGTCGGGCATCAGGAGCCGGTGGTTGGTCTCGTACGGGACTCGTTCGGCCACCGATCGCGTGTACGCAAGGTTGACCGCCTCGCGATCGTCCGGGTGGACCAGAGCGAGAAACGCCTCGTACGACGCGCCGAATCGCTTGGGGTCGATCTCGAAGATGCGGAAGACCTCGTCGGACCACACCAGCGTCTGTCGACGAAGGTCCAGCTCCCAGCTCCCGACCTTGGCAATCCCCTGCACTTCGGCCAGGCGGGCCTCGCTCAGCATCTGTCGCGCCGTCGCTTCCCTGAGCGTCTGAATGACCTCCTGGCGCTCGCGGTCCCGCTGCTCCAGCGTGCGATCGAGAGCGTCGAGTGCGCTGGCCAGCGCACTGAACTCACCGGGAGCGTTCGCCGGCATGAGCCGGGTCGCCGGCGCCAACTCTCCGGATCCGATGCGGCGCGTAGCGTCGACCAGCGCCTGGACCGGGACCAACAGGTCACGCCGGGCGGTGCGAACAGCCAACAGCGTTATGACCCCCGTCATGGCCAGCAACGCCGCCACATTGACGAGGAGCGATCGGGTGACGGGCGCCATCACCGTCGCACGAGGGACCCCCGACAGGAGGTAGACCCCAACCGCACCCGGCGCGACGGGCAGCGCCGAATAGGCCACCACCTGCATCTGTCCGTCGATACGATTGGTTTCGAGAAGGCCTTCGGCCGGCCCCGCGCGGATGGTCTCGAACAGACCGGCTGCTTCCAGCTTCCGGCCGGCCCACTGCGCCGAGTCGGGGACGCGGGCCAGCACGAGGCCGTCACGATCGACCAGCACAACGGCACCACCATTGGGAAGACTTCTGGCAAGCCGTTCAGAAAACCGGGCGGCTGCAATCGTTGCCGAGAGCACTGCGCACGGCCGGCCATCGTCTCCAAAAACCGGGTACCCAATGACCGCCTCGGCCACTCCGGTCGTCTCCCCTATGAAGTAGCCACTCATGGCATAACCCGACGTCCGGAGCACTTCGTCGAACCACGGCCTGCCCTTGTTGGTCAACGCGGGTGCGTTTGGGAACGCGCTGGCCACCATCTCTCCGCCAAGGTCGCTGATCCGTAGATTGATGAAGTCAGCATCACGCTGAACGATGTCCGCCAAGAGCGCGTTAGTGGCGGCCCGGTCCCCTTTCCGCACTTGAGGGAGGCGAGAGATTACCGCGAGCGTCTGACGGGCCCGATCCAGCAACGCCGCCGCTTCGTCAGCGCCCTGATACATAGCCTGCGTCACCGATTCTCGGGCACGCTGCAGAGCGTGACGCCGCTCCAAGTCGACCCCGTAAAGGGCCAGCAGGGCCATCGGCAGGATGATCAGGCCGCCAAAGCGCAGGAAGCGATTGCGAAGCATGAATGCGTCCAGTACAAAGCCTCAGCCAAAGCCTAGAGTAGGACTATCGACTAGGACTCTGGACTAGAACCTTGCAGCAATGCAAAGAAGCTGCCATCACTTGCCCGTTCGGGTCCAGAAGTCTCCAATTGCAATTCAAAGCCAATCAGAAGCCTCTCGAAAACCCGTTGGAGAGGCCCAGCGTCAGAAGTTCGCCAAGGCGTTTTCAGATTTCGTACTGCCAGCGCCCAGAAGCTCGACAATGGTCCGGCACAGCGTTTCGGCGCCAAACGGCTTCTGAATGAACCGGGTGATGGCATCGCTCCGGATCTCGAGCGCTTGGCCGTCAGTGGCATACCCGGACATGAGGATGGACGGCAGCCCCGGGCGCAGTCCGCGCACCGCGCGAACCAGCTCGGGCCCGCCACACTGCGGCATAATGACGTCGGATACGATCAGATCGACGCGGTGGCCGACGTCGCGAAAGATGTCAAGCGCGGCCCGGCCGTTCGCCGCCTCGATGACCTTGTAACCCGCGCTGAGGAGCGTGTCTATGAGCAGGGCGCGCACATCCGGCTCGTCTTCGACCAGCAGAATCGTCCCCGAGGAGGCCGTCGTCGCAGCCGGAGCCAACTCCGCTCCTTCGTCAGCTTCTCCATTGGCCGCGGGCAGGAGCACGCACACGGTCGTGCCGCGACCCAACTCGCTCTCGATCCACACGAATCCGCCGCTCTGCTTGACGATCCCGTACACCGACGCCAAGCCCATCCCGATGCCCTTCCCCGTGCCTTTCGTCGTGAAGAACGGCTCGAACGCCCTCGCCGCGACAGCCGCGTCCATGCCGCTCCCGGTGTCGCGAACCGCGAGCCTGACATAGTCACCGGGAGACACAATCGCTTCGGCGGAGGAGGGCAGGAACATCGAGTCGTGCACTTGCATGTCGCGCGCTTCGATGGTGAGGGTGCCGCCGCCGGGCATCGCGTCGCGCGCGTTCAGCGCAAGGTTCAACACAACCTGCTCCAGTTGGCTCACATCCACGCGCACGGGCCTCAAGGCGGCGTCCGCCGTCAGTATGACGTCGATCTCCTCACCAATCACGCGCGCCAGCAATGCCCGCATCGCCTCGAGCCTGGCGGAAACGTCCACCGTCCGCGGCTGCAGCACCTGGCGGCGGCCGAACGCCAAAAGCTGGTGCGTCAACTCGGCCGCGCGATTAGTGGTGGCACGGATGCCCTGCAGCAGCCGCCGCGTCTTCACGGGGTCGCACCGTTCGTTCAGGAGCACGTCTGTGTAGCCGCCGACGACCATCAACAGATTGTTGAAGTCGTGGGCGATCCCTCCGGCAAGCCGCCCCACGGTCTCCAGCCGAAGGACGCGCCCCAACTGCTCTTCGAGGGCCTGCCGCTCCCGCTGGGCCTGTTCGAGCCACCGGTGCTCGGACGCGTCTCGAACGATGACAATCACCTTGGCGTCTGCCCCGGCTCCGATGGGAGCCAGGCTGACCTCGACGGGGAATTCCTTCCCGTCGGCGGCGCGCGCGGATAGGGTCCGTCGCTCGCCCATCCGACGGACCTGCGGGTGTTCGGTAAACCCTTTCCGGTGTCGGACGTGCGCGGTCCGTGCGGCCTCGGGTAGGAGCATCTCGACGGTCTGGCCAACGACCGCCGCGGCGGCATACCTAAACCGTTGCTCGAATTCCGAATTGACCCTTTCGATGCGTCCGTCGGCGCCGATGATCAGCATCGAGTCGGCCGCCACTTGGAACAACTGGTCGAAGCTCCTGTCGGCGGTGGGCGAGACCAAATCGGAAGACACCGCCGGCTCTTCGGGTCTCCTGAGCACTCGCTGTATGGCGCCACCCAGCTGCGCATCGTCGACGGGCTTGATGAGATAGGCTGCGGAGGGAATCGCCTGCATGCGGGCAATCGTCTCTTCGTCCGGCTGGGTCGCCACAAACACCAACGCCACAGGGCCGATTGCGCGGCACGTCACGACCAGATCGAAACCCTCGATCGGTCCGACCAAGTCGATATCCATCAGCACGAGGTCGGGCTGTAACTCCTCGAAGTAACGCAGCGCATCCGCTCCACTCGCGGCCACTCCCAGCACGTCGCACCCCAGCCGCTCGAGCATCCGGGTGAAATCCTGAGCGGCGGCCCAGTCTTGCTCGACGACAAGCACACGACGTCTGGCGTTCACACGGGGTCCCTTTCACAGGAGGGCCCCGATTCTGCAGCAGTGGCTAGGGCGAAAGCAAGGCTTATTGCGGTCCTACTATTACTGTTTCTTATGACTATTATTGTTCTTATGGATTCGTTACTGCGTTCTCATGAATCGCGCGATCGAGCGCCGCGGCGACCTGGCTGCGGACGACGATGGAAACTCGTCGGTTCCTCGGATCCAGCGGATCCGCCGTCAGATGCAACTCGGTATCTGCAAAGCCGCGCACGGTCCGCAGCTGGCCGGCCGTGAGGCCCGCGCCCTCCATCTCGCGCCGCGCGGCATTGGCCCGGTCTGCCGACAGCTCCCAGTTCCCGTATCGGTTGCCCTTCGCATAGGGCCGCCGGTCGGTGTGGCCCTCGACGACGACGTCGTTGGCCAGCTTGCCGAGCTCCACGGCGATGATCATGAGGATGCGAACGCTTTCGCCTCGCAGCACGGCGCTACCGCTGTCGAAGAAACTCGATCCCGCGCGCTCGACCAGTTCGATGCGGAGGCCCTCCGCGGTGATGGTGAACTCGATCTGGTCCCGCAGTGTGGCAATGTCGGGCACGCGGCTCAGGCTCTCGCGGATGCGCTCGGCGGCGTCCGTGAGCGCCTGGCGCTCGCGTGCAAGGGCCGCCGGATCATCCGGTGGCGCTACGGGCCTCGGCGTGCCGCCCGCCTCCATCCCCGGCGCGCCGCCCGCGAGAATGCCCTTCGATCGTTCGTGCTCGAACACGCCGGGATCCCTGAAATAGCCGGCCACGTTGGCCTTTACCTGCTGGCTTTGCCCGACGAGCCACATCACCAGAAAGAACGCCATCATCGCGGTGACGAAGTCTGCGTAGGCCACCTTCCACGCGCCCCCGTGGTGGCCGCCGTGACCCTGGCGCCGTCTCTTGACGATGATGACGGGCGCGTGCGGTTTCATGATTGCTACGCCGCCTCCGCCGGCGCCGCCTGCCCCTCACTCCGGGAGGCGCGGCACAACTTCTCGGTCTCCTCGAAGCTCGGGCGCACCTCGTGCGGCAGCACGCGACGCGCAAACTCCACGGCAATCGCCGGCGGCAGCCCCTTAAACGTCGCGATCACGCCGGCCTTGATGCACTGCTCGTACCGGGCGTCGTCCTGCACCCGTTGTTCGAGATTGCCGGCCAGCGGCTGGCCGAAGCCGTAGGACATCAGGATGCCCAGGAACGTCCCGACCAGCGCCGCGCCGACATGGTGGCCGATTTCGGCCGGAGGCCCGTCGATGGCCTGCATCGTGATCACGATCCCGAGGACGGCCGCCACGATGCCCAGCCCCGGCAGCGCATCCGACACTTTGTTCAACGTCGCCGCCGGACCGCGCTCGTCTTCGTGATGCACCTGAAGGTCCTCGTCCATCAGCGCGTCGAGATCGTGAGCCGACATGCCGCCGACGATGATCACTTTGATGGAGTCGGCAAGGAACGCGACCGAATGGTGACGCTTGAGAAACGTCGGGTACTTCGACATGACGGCGCTCTGGTCGGGGTTCTCGAAATGGGACTCGAGCACCATCACGCCGGTCTGCTGCGCGAGCCGGAACAGCTGGTACAGCATTGCCAGCAGATCCGCGTAGTCGCCTTTGGTCAACCCGGCGCTAAAGATGCCCTGGGTCTGCTTGAGCATCTTCATCAACACCTTCGGCGGCGTGCTGATGAGCAGGCTGCCAAAGGCGGCACCGCCGATGATCACGAACTCCGCCGGCTGCAGCAACAGCAGCAGGTGGCCGCCGGCCATGAGATAGCCGCCCGCCACCGAGCCCAGCACGACGAGGACGCCGGCGATGACCAGCATGGGAGTCTCAGTTCATCCGTTCGACGGTTGACCACCAGGGCACAAGCAGCGGCGGCACTTCTTCCGCGCACCGCAGCCATGCCGCCACCACGTCCGGGTCGAAGCGCCCGCCGGCCAGGCGCACCAGTTCGGTGTTGGCCGCTTCGGCTGAACACGCCATCGTGAGGCACACCGACGTCAGCGCGTCGAGTGTGTCGGCCATGTGCAGCACGCGCGCGCCCAGCGGAATCTGGTGGCCGCGAAGGCCGTGCGGGTAGCCCGACCCGTCGAAGCACTCGAGCGACGCCCCCACGATGGCGGCGGCGGGCCGGAGAAACGGGACGTCCTTCGTCACCTCGCAGGCGACGCTCACCTGTTCGGCGCGGTACAGCAGCGCGGCGTTGTCGAGTGCGCCGGGATGCAGATCCGTGGGATCCGGAAGCACCAGCCGCCCCAGGTCGTGTAGTAACGCCGCGCGTTCCAGATCGTCAAGCGCACGCTCCGCCAGCCCCAGCTCGTCGCCGATGCGCTGGGTGAGCTGCGCCACGCGGTGAAGATGCGCCAGGGAGTCTTGGTCCCGGCGATACAGGCGGGAAAGGAGTGACTCGAGCGCCGCGGACGTGCCAATCGCGCTTTCGAAGAACGCAACGGTCACCCTCCACTGGCGTTCGGCCCGCTCGTGCGTGGCTTTGCTCGTCCGGCCGTCCATTCGCCCCATTCGTCGTTCAGGAGAATCGGCCGGCAAGGGGATTCCTTGAAGCCGGGGAGCCTGTTCCCCGACGACGGCTGGCATGTACCTTGCCTCCTCCCCCCGTGATGACGACCCTGCCCACGATCATTCAGACCAACACCACGATGCTCACACCGCAGAGGGCTGACGGGCTGGCGACAGGGGGACTGTCGGAAATCCGATTGGGCCCTGACAGGGGCACGGGCGCAACGTGGTGCTCGGTTCATCCCCAACCGCCGGCTTCCGTTCCTCGTGTCGTTTGGGGAGAGTTCTTTTGAACGACTGGCACGATCCCCAGAGGTTCGCGGCCGCGCCAGCGTATCGGGGGGAGCCGGTGGGCGCAAACCCGCCCACGATGCTTCACGGATCCGAGCTCCGCCTGCTCAAATGGTTCACGCGCACCCAGTACCGAGGTGCAGGGGCGGTTGTCGAGCTTGGCTGCTGGCTCGGCGGGTCGACCGGCGTGTTGGTCGAAGGGCTGCGGGCAAACCCCCGCGCCGAGGTCCGTGCGCAGCGGGTCCAGACGTATGATGCGTTTCTGTGGCACGAGATCTACGACCGCTACAACCTCGGCCTGACCCACCGGCCTGGTGAGAGCTTCCAGGCCGATTTCGAGCGACACGTGAAGCCGTGGCGCGATCGTGTCGACGTGCATGGCGGCAATGTGACATCCGCGCACTGGCCGGGTGGATCGATTGAGATCCTGTTCGTGGATGTCATGAAGGACATGGCCACGGCGCGCGCCGTGGCACTGACGTTCTTTCCGCATCTGGTGCCCGACCGGTCCTACCTGATCCATCAGGACTTCAAGAACCACTTCGAGTTCTGGATCCACCTCATGATGTACCGGCTTCGCGAGCACTTCGTGCCGGTGCTGAACGTCGCCGACGGGGCCACGCTCGTCTATCAGCCCGTCGCCATCCCGGCGCGCGCCGACCTGGAATCGGCCTGCGATTTCAACCACGTCGGTGAGGATGAGGTTGATGCCGCGTTCGATCACTCGGAGACGATCATCGCGGGGAGCACGCCCGCTCTTCACGATCAGGTGGTTATAGCCCGCGCGAGAGCCAAAGCGGTTCTGTTCCCGGCGCCCCAGATGACGCCAGCCTGAGTGCGTGGCGTGGTTGTGACAGCGGACGCCACCGTGCCGGCCTACTGCGACGCGCGCACCGCGTGGACGAGCGAGAACTGGCTGATCTGTCGCCTGCTGGAGGACGCCATTCGGGCTGAGGCGCCGCGCGCTCGCGGCCGGTTGCTGGACGTCGGTTGCGGCCATCGTCCGTACGAGCCCTATTTTCGGCCGTACGTCGATCGCTACATCGGCCTGGAGTTTCCGGTAACCAGCGGCGTGCGCCAGGGCGACGTGCACGGATCGAGCCTGGTGCTGCCGTTTGCGTCCAACAGCTTCGATACGGTCGTCTCGTTCCAGGTGCTCGAGCACGTCACCGATCCGCAGGACATGATCACCGAGTGCCTGCGGGTGCTGCGCCCAGGCGGCCGCCTGCTCGTCACCGCCAACTTCCTCTGGGGCCTGCACGAAGTTCCGCACGACTACTTCCGTTTCTCACGCTACGGGTTCGAGCTGTTGCTCGAACGCGCCGGCGGCGCAGATATTTCGGTGGTGCCGATGGCCGGGGCCTGGGTGACCACCGGCCAGCGCATCGCGTACGCTCTCCATCGCCAGACCCGCTCCTGGCCTGCCCTGCTGCGCGTGCCGCTGCTGTTCGGCGTGCAATGGTGCGCCAGCGGGCTCGACCGGCTGGACCGGTGGGACGCGGATGCGTGGAATTACCTCGCGACCGCCACGAAAGGCTGAAGGACCGTTTAGCCGTTCACGCGGCGGCCAGGGTATCGAGCGCTGCCCGGGCGCGCGCGTCCCAGCTCTCGCCGCGCGCAAACTGGTGGCGCAGTTCCTGCAACTCTGCCGTATCGAAGCCGAGCGCTTCATCCAGGGCCGCGGCAAAGCCCGCAGCACCACGCGCCGTGGTCACAAGCGACGGCCATGCCTCGAACTGCGCCACCGGCGAGCTGACCACGGGCTTACCCGCCGCCAGGTAGTCGAACACCTGGATCGGCGACGACTTGTAGGAATACTCGATCTCACGGAGCGGCAGGATGCACGCATCGAACCGCTTGATCGTCGCAGGCACGTCCGCGTAGGGCACCTCGCCGGCCCACACGAGGTTCGGTGGGTTATCCGCCGGCAGCGTGACATGCGGGGTCACGGGGCCAACCATTTCAAACGACCACTCGGGCCGCAACCGGGCCAGCTCCCGGACCAGTTCCACATCGAAACGGGGCGCCACGGTGCCCACGTAGCCGATCACCGGCCGCGGTATCCGCCGCGGCTCCCGGAGCCGGTCGGCATACCGCTCGATGTCGCAACCATTCGGCAGCAATCTCACGTGCCTCGCGCCAGCTGCGGTCGCCTTGTCACGAAGCGGCTGGCTCACGGCGAAGACCACATCGGCGCGCCCGAACAACCGCCGCTCGAGCCGGTCGAGCGCGCGCAACTCGCGCCGTTCGCCGCCGCCTCGGAGCGTTGCGCCGGTCGGCGCCGTGTAGTCGTCGGCCATGTCGTAGACGACGAGGCTCGAGTCGAGGAGCTCCGTGAATCGCGCCGCGTGCGGAGAGTAGATCCACAGGATGGGCTTGGCCCCCTCCGGAAGCATGCCGCGCAGGGCCGCCGCGATCACGCGGTAGTTCACGGCCTTGAGCGGCGACCACCGGATGCCCGGGAACACCGGCGGCTCGTAGACACGCACGCCGGGCGCGACATCGGTGACGGTGCCCCACTGCCCGGGGTGCTTCCACTTGAGCGCCCGTGGCGGGTTCACATAGATCACAGGCGTGGCCCTGCCGATCCGCTCCATCAGGTGCTGCTTGCGATAGCGCAGGTAGTCCCAGTCCAGATTGGAGAAGCACACGACCGGTGCGATGGGGCCGCGATCGGTCACCGCGAATGTTCCTTGCGGCCCTGAATGAAATGATACCCGGGTTGATAGACGAGCACCGAGACGTCGACGAACGCGCGGGCGACAAGCGCATCGAGCTCGCCGGCGAGGTACCGGTAGTGATGCAGGCGCTCGCCGTCTACTTCCTTCGTACCGTGGATCATCGAGGCAATCGCCAAGGTCCCGCCCGGCTTCAAGACGCGCCAGGCTTCGGCGATTGTGGTGTCGATGTTGATGGCGTAGTCGATGCTCGAGAAGAAGCAGCAGGCGTCGAAGACCCTGTCGGCAAAGGGGAGCCGGTCGCTGATTCCTCGGACGAAGGGGAACAGGTATTCCTGGTCGGCCGGCATCGGGTCGATGCCGTGGTAGCGCACGGCGGGCATCATGCGCCGCAGCCAGCCGCCGCCGCAGCCGATGTCGAGCACCGTGCCCGCAATGCCTACCCAGGCCACGAATGCCTCCGCCAGTTGCACGGCCCGCTGGGTCCGCGCGGCCGCGTCCGGGGTGCCGGTCCACGTCCGCCTGCGCCACGCCGTCAGCGCGTCCTGTACAGCTTGCCATTGCGGATACGCGTCGTAACGGCGCTCCGAGTCGGGCGGCATCAGGTCCGGGCCGAATGCCCGCACCGGAAACGGGGCCGCGCAGCGGCCGCAGGCTAGCGCCTCCCTCGTCGGGGCGTTCAGCTCCACGCCGCAGCACGGGCTCCGCAAGAGGTCAGTGGCAATCATGCAAGGCTCCTTCTCAACTGCTCGATCGTGGCGAGGTGAATCCCGGCCCCGGCACGCGTGTCGGGCGGGAGTCGGCGGCTGCGCTCGAGCTGTCGAAACGTCGTTCGCGCCCATTCGGTCAAGGCGCCGCCCTGTCGCTCGAGCGCGGAGGCCATGCGGTATCGCAGCAGCGGCTCGCGCACGCTTCCCTCTTGCCGCAGCCACTCCAGCGTCGACGCCGTCACCTCGTCGCCCACGCGCACCGCGAACACGTACGCCGCCACGAGCGCGGCCTCCACCTGCGACGGATCGGCTTCAGCCACACTCGGTGTCCGCCAGTACCGGTCCCAGGCCTGGCGCAGGCCGCGGCGACTCCCCCCTGGTGGGTGCCGGGCCGCGCCGCGTTCCAGGCACGCGACGTCAAAGGCCAGCCGCTCCGCGGGCGTCCCCACGCGCATGAGATGCCGGCGCGCCGCTCGCGTCAGCGACACGATGCGCGCCGCGTCCGTCGTGGCACAGGCGTCCATGGCCTGGGCCAGCGCGTACGACCTGTTCGGATGCGCGCGCACGAACCCCACCAAAGGGCCGATCGCCTTGGCGGGCCTCGCGCTGCGCAGCCAGGCGCGCGCCTCCTCGAGCCACGCGTCCGGCTCGCGCGGAGCCAGGCGGCGCCAGCGCCGGAACGCCGAGGCGGCCGCCACGTGGTCTCCCCGCACTTCGTGCGCCTGTCCGAGGACCCTCAGCGCCCGCGCGCGGGTCTCAGCATCCAACGCACGACGGGAGGCGAGCCGACTGATGCCGTCCACATCACCGGCCCGCCGGCGGAAGTCCAGGAGGATGCCGTCCCGCAGCGGCGCATGCAGTGCGAGCCGCTCGGCCGCGCGCGGCACGGCGCCGAGGGCGATGGCCGCGGCGTAGTGCTGTTCGAGCAACAGCCCAGACACCACCGCCGACAGTCGGCGCCGGGCCGACCGTCGGGCAGCGCGCGCGAGCGTCCGCCTCACCGGGAGCTGCTCGATCAACTGCGCCAGCCACCGCGCCGCGCCGTCCACATCGTCGCTGTCGACAATGAAACCGGTACGCTCGTGCTGGACAATCCACGGGATGTCGCAATGCCTGGTCGAGACGACGGGTACGCCGCATGCCAGCGCCTGGCTCACGACCACCGGCGCGCCGCCTTCCGCATCGCCGTCCGCTGCCGTGCGGCTCATCTGGAGCACAACGGTTGCGCTGAGCAAGTACTGGTCGAACTCGTGCTGGTCCACACTTCCCGCGAACGACACCTGATCGCCCAGTCGCAGCCGCTGGTGCAGTGCCGCGAGCGCCACTCGCTCGGGACCATCGCCGATCACGACGGCCTGGAACGGGCGCTCGGTGATCTCGCGCAGTCGCGCGAGCACGCGCAGGCTCGCGTCAACGCCCTTCTTCTCGACCAGGCGTCCGCAGACGAGCACCGTCGCCGGCTGATCGGCGGCCGGCCGGGCAGCCCGCGGCGGAATGCGCACCGGAAGCGGCGTCAGCCGCACGCGCGACGGCGGGCAGCCGAGCCGCACAAGCGTCTGGGCGAGCGCCGGGCCTTCCGCGAGAAACAGGGTGCCGAATTCGAACAGGCCGCGGATGGCGCGGCGCCAGGCGGGGTCGCGAGGCAGCACGGTAGCGTCGTATCCGTAAAAGGAGGTCACGAGCGGAACGCCCAGCGACGCGGCCAACGGCACGCCGAGCACTCCCTCGGGGCCGAAGTGCGCATGCAGCACCTGTACACGCGACTGGCGGCAAGCGTCGGCGAACGCCCGCGAGTGGCCCTCGTGCTCCCATCCATCCGCTTCAAGGAGACAGTCGCCGCGGCTCAGTTCGGACAGGTGCAGGGCGTGCCGCGCTGGAAAGATTCCCGCGTTCACGCGCTCCCCTCGGTTCATCACGAACGGCACGCACGAGTCGCCGGCGGTCATCTGCGCGTGGATCCAGTTCTCCGTCACGTGCAGATAGCTCGACACCAGGTGACCGACCCGCATGGCTACCGCTGCTGCTCTTCTGGAGCGGGCTTGAGCCACACGAGTGGCAGCAGGATGGCGGCGAGCGCGGTGAGCGCCGCCATGCCCAATACGTAGCCGGCCACAAGTGCCGGCCACTTGATCGCGCCAAGCAGCAGCAGCCGGAGCCGCGCGGTGGTGCGTGTCTCGCGCCACCAGTCCGCGAGGGCGACGCGCGGCAGCACGACCTGCGGGTCGCCGCGCTCCGGCAAGTGGTCGCACCTGAGCCACAGGGTGGCGGTGCCCCGAATCGCCAGCGCCAGCCGGGCCACCTTCCAGTAGTCGCGCCGGTCGCCGACGTACGGCACTACCACGATGTCGAAGCGCCGCCGCGTCAGTTGCTGAATGCGCCGAGGGCCGGCCGCCGCCACGCCAAGGCGCGGCGCGTCGTAGATCTCGCACGCGTCCACCACTCCGTCACCTTCGAGGGCCGGCTTCGCCCCGGGCGAGGTGAGCGCGGTGATGGTGGCTCCCGACGCGTTCTCGCGGAGCCAGCGCAGGGCGGGAAGCGCCATGGCCAGCGGGACCGAGCGAACAAACAAGAGCGAGGGTGTCGTCATCATGAAGTCCTCGTGCCCACGATTACTGACATGCAGTACTCGGTGTCCACCGGGTGCAACGACTCGAGCAGCGACGCGCAGGTCAGCACGCAAAACGCCAGCGACGTGGACAGCCAGCTCAGGCGGCGGCCGTACAGCGACGCCACGTAATAGGCCAGTCGCTGGCCGTAGAACGTCCAGAAGCCGCCCACGCGCTCCTGGTGCACGACATGAAGACCGGCGGATTCGAGGAGCTCGCGCAGGCCGAAGGCGGTGAAGCGGAAGTAGTCGTAGGGCTGGCAGTGCTCGCCCCAGAGAAACGGCACCGAGATGATCACGCTGCCGTTCGGCTTCACCACACGCCTGAGCTCGGCGATCATCGTGCGGCTGTCGGTGACGTGCTCGAGCGTCTCGAACGACACCACCGTGTCGAAGGCGCCGTCGGCAAACGGAAGCGCCAGTGCCGTGCCGAACACATCCACGGGAGAGTCGTCGCTTCCCAAGGTGGTCGGATACTCGAGGCCGGTGTACTTCTCGACGTCGAAGTAGCAGGCAAAACGGCGGTCGTTGCCGCAACCCACGTCGAGCAGCCGCCCGCGCGCATACAGCGAGGTCTTCGCGATGGCCGCCGCGAGGCGCCGCGTGATCAGCCACTTGTACGACCCGAAGCGCGTCCAGGGGTCTCTCGGATTCGGCCGGCCGAAGCTCCAGTTCATGACGCCAATGCCCTCGCCTTTTCCTCGCCGAGGGCCACTTCTTTGTTGTCTGCCGTGAGGCCGGTCACCTGCATGGCTCCGCACGCGTGGGCCACCCTCACCACGTTGTCGTAGCCGTTCGGATCGGCGCCGAGCGGCACGAGCACCTGCTCGACGCCCGCCGCCCGGATCGCGGCCATCGCCTCCGGCGGCATGGACTCGGGACTGACCCGGCCCGCGGGAAACGTCAGCACGCGGGCCACGAGCGGGCACTGCTCGAATACTTTGCGGGAATCCTCTCTGGTGAGCACCCAGAATTCCACGCCGGGATACCGGTGACGCAGCACGACCAGCTTCGAGAGCGCGATCGGCGTGGGGACGCTTCGAATGAGCAACATCCGCCGGCGCGGCCCTGCACTGGCGGTGGGCGGCTCGGCGCGCCGATGCTCCGCGATCACCTGGCTGAACCGCTCACCGTAGCGTGCGGACTGCCGCTCGAGGTTGAACTCCGAACGCACGTGGTCAAGGCCGGCGGCCGCGAGTCGCCGCGCGAGCGCGCCGTCCGCTGCCAGACGCGCGATCGCATCGGCCGTCGCGGCGTCGTCGCCCTCTGGGACGAGCAAGCCGGTGCGCTCGTGTTCGACGAGTTCCGGAATGCCCGAATGACGGCTCGCGATCACGGGCACCCCGGAAGCAATCGCATCCATCAACACCACCGGAATGCCTTCCTCGTCGCCGTTAGCAGCGACGACGCTGGTTTGAAGGAGAAGATCGCAGGACGACAGCTCGCGCCGCTCGCCCGCCCTGTCCAGCGGGCCGATGAACGTGACATGGCGCTCGATGCCGAGCTCGCGCCACAGCGCGATGAGAGCCGCGCGATCTTCACCCTCGCCGCCGATCCGCAAGGAGAGGTCCATGCCGCGGTCGAGCAGACGGCGCACCGCCCGCAGCACGACGGGGATGCCCTTCTTCTCCGCCAGGCGCGCCACCACCAGGAGTCTCAGCGTGTCATCGGCACGCCGATGCCGGCGCTGCTCGAATGCGAAGCGTGTCTGGTCGACCCCGAGGTGAATCACGGAGGCATGCTCCGCGGGACATCCGATCCCCAGCAGGCGCTGCCGCATGGCCCCGTTGACGCAGATCACGTGGCTGCCAAAGCGGAACAGCGCCTGGTAGCGTTCCACCCAGGCTTCATCTCGCAGGAGCATCGAGGCGTCGTACCCGTAGAAGACCGTGATGACGGGCACGTCGCAGGCGAGACCGGGGACGATCCCGGACAGTCCAGAGGGGCCGAAGTGGCAGACGATGGCCGACGCCTGAAGCCGCGCGGCGTGGTCTGCGTACTCTTCCTCGGACTTGGCGACCGTCACGCGGTCAAAGGGAAAGAGACCGGGATTCTCCGTGCGCGTCGTGAGGACGTGATGCTCGAATCCGGGAACGCGCGTGACCATGTCGTAGATGAAGGTCTCGGATCGACCCAGGAACCGGCTGACGATGTGCACCAGGCGCGGCGTCATGGCTGCGGGGTACTCCCCGAAGGCGTCAGGGTCAGGGCCCGGCGCGCCAGTAGCGCGCCGCGCAGCAGGACGAGGCCCGACATGAGCAGGTCACCGACGAGCTGTGAGCTGGTGAGGCATCGCTCGCGAACAATGGTGCCCCACGACAGCGCGACCACCGGCGACACGCTGTCGGTCCAGGCAGCCAGGCCGACGGCGCGACCTCGGCCGGCCCAGACTGCGCAAAGCCCGGCTGAGGTGTATCCATCACAGGTGGGCTGATTGAAGGGCACGAGTACGAGGTCGTAACGGCGGCGCAGTTGGAGAAGTCGCCGCACGCCCAGACGACGGGCGGAGAACCGGCCCTCCCCGTAGGAAATGGGCCGCACGCCGGCCGCCTCGAGGCGGCCCGCCATGCCCGCCTGGCACACGCCATCGATCTCCACGCCGGGAAAACGGCGTCGCAGGTCCCCCACGAGATAGAGAAACCGATCCATCGGGCAGAGACGCCACAGGAGAATGCGGGCGGCCCTCGCCGGCCACTCGACGCCCTGGAGGTTGGCCGACTCCCCAGGCGCGCGCGACCGAACGATCGCGGCGGCCTGCCGGTGAACCTGAGAGGGACACAAGGCGTAGACGCGGTTCCAGTCTTCGACCAGGTGCTGGATCGCGTAGCGCGAAACATCCTGGCGCGCGCTCTCGCCGACGCGACGACGCAGGGCCTCGTCGCCGAGCAGGCGCGACATGGCCACCGCCAACGCCCGATCGTCGCCGGCCTCACACAGGAACCCGTTTCGCCCGTCGTCAATCGCCTCCGCCACCCCGCCGACGCGCGTGGACACGATGGGGCGGCCGGCGGCCATCGCCTCGAGCAGTACCACGGGGAAGCCCTCGGTCCGCGACGTCAGCGCAAACACGTCGATCGCAGCGTTGAACGCCTGG
>Ga0156227_1239_pt1 | contig 15394 bp, 13 predicted proteins | sample RifCSPlowO2_12_FD_107875 | JGI IMG/M metagenome (GOLD analysis project Ga0156227, IMG submission 107875) | Betaproteobacteria bacterium RIFCSPLOWO2_12_FULL_63_13
TGATCGAAATCGGCGACAAGGAGCGTCGCCGGTGGTCGATGGCGATGCCCAATCTCGCCAGGGAATGGGCGGCGAACATGGAGAAGCAGGGACTGCCGGGCAATAGAGTTCTCGCGGCCTATATGGACGGTATCCGCGCGGCGGGTATCAAGCCAATCCGCAACTGGGACAAGGAGTAGTAGCAGAGGCTGCCGAGGGCCGGTTTCTTGGAAAGATCGGAATTGGACACCGGAAAGCGCCGGGTCTCGGCTTTCGGCACCGCCACCTATTTGCTGAATGCTTTTGGCACCTTGGGCATTCTGGCCATGGTGGTGGTCGTCAATCTAGATGTCTTCGGGCGAGCGCTGTTCAATTTTCCGTTGCCCGGAGTGCCCGAGTTCGTCGGCCTGGCCATCGTCGCCATCGTATGGGCCCAGGCCGCAGATACGCTGCGCAACAAGCGTTTTATCTGCTCCGACGTCTTCTTCAGAGGCATCGCGACACGCCGTCCGCGGATCGGGAATCTTCTATCGGTGATTTTTGATCTGAACGGATTGATGATTACGGGCATCGTCTTCTATTTCAGCGTGCCATTGCTCAAGCAATCGATCGAACGCGGGTTTTACCGCGGCACGCAGGGTGTCTTCACGATCCCCGTGTGGCCGGTCAAGGTGATTATCCTGATCGGTTGTGCGGCGTTGTTCATACAGTTCTTGTTGTTCCTAGTATCGGATCTAAAGAAGCTATTCGGCAGATCGGGTTCCGCATCTTGGAACTGAGCAACTTCGTTATCGGTGTCGTTGCGATCATCGCGGTGCTGGTCATCATTCAGAGCGGCATGCACATCGCAATGGCGATGATGACGGTGTCGTTCGTCGCGGTGTGGCTGATGAAAGACGTGGAAGTCGCGGGCAGGTTGCTTGCCTTGGCAGCAGCCGAAAAGATCGCGTTCTACGAGTTCGGGGTGATCCCGTTGTTCGTGATGATGGGGCTGCTGGTGGCGACCAGCGATATCGGCAAGGACACGTTTACGGTCGCCAATCGCCTGCTCAACCGTCTTCGGGGCGGCCTCGCGATATCGACCGTCGGTGCCAATGCGGCGTTTGCAGCCGTAACCGGAACGTCGATCGCGTCGGCTTCAGTCTTTACCAAGATCGCGGTACCGGAAATGATCCGTCACGGGTACACGCCGCGCTTTGCCGTCGGCGTGGTGGCGGGTTCGTCGGTGCTCGGCATGCTGATTCCGCCGAGCCTGCTGCTGATCATTTACGGCGTCATTACCGAAACCTCCATCGGCGATCTGTTTATCGCCGGGATCATTCCGGGAATCGTGCTATCCATCGCGTTTGCGATCCTGATATACGGCATGACCCTCTATACGCCCAGGCTGGTCGGCAGGATCGCCGATGGCGGCGACGATCGGGCGGCGAGCGAATCCGATGCGAGGGCGGCCTGGATCCTGCTGTTGCCGATCGTTGTGCTGATGACAGCCGTATTGGGCGGCATCTATGGCGGTATTTTTACGCCCACCGAAGCCGGCGCCGTCGGCGCGTTTGCCGCGCTGGTCATAGGGCTGGCCCGGGGCAAACTGAATATGATGAAGCTCTGGGACGTGGCCCTGGAGACCGGTTACGTCACGGCGTCGATATGCTTTCTTCTGATTGCGGCGCAACTTTACGCCACGATGCTGGCGATGTCGGGAATCCCGGGGGAACTCAGTGCCGTTATCGAAAGGGCCGAGTACGGCTACGTGGCTATTCTTTCCGGCTTTATCCTCGTGGTGCTGATTCTGGGTACGTTCCTTGATTCGGTATCGATCATGTTGATCGTCCTGCCGTTCGTCTTGCCTCTGCTGGGAAACTTCAATGTAAATCTGATCTGGTTTGGCATCGTCACCGTGCTGGCGGCCGAAGTCGGCTTGCTGACGCCTCCATTGGGCATGGCCTGTTTCGTCATTCAGGCGAACCTCGATGATTCGCGAATCACGCTTTGGGATATTTTCGTCGGTGCATTCCCGTTCATGCTGACGATGATTGCGGTGCTTGTCTTGATTATCATGGTGCCTTGGTTTTCGCTGGCGTTGCTCTGAACAGGCCCTAGAACGTGATCACCTGGCGTACCGCACGGCCGTCGGCCAGCGCGTCCATCGCCGTGTTGATGTCGTCGAGCGCAAGCGTGCCGCTGATCAGCCGCTCCACCGGCATGCGACCCTGGCGGTGCAGGCCGATAAAAGTCGGAATATCCCGGCTCGGAATGCACGAGCCAATGTAGCTGCCGCGTATGGTCCGCGCTTCGGCGACCAGGCGCGCCAGCGGGAAATGGAATTGTTTCGCGGCATCCGGCAGGCTCACGGTGACTGTGTTGCCCCCTCGCCGTGTCGATTCCAGCGCCTGTTCGAATCCCTCCAGGCTCGCACTCGCGTCGATGGCCGCATCGACCCCCTGTGGCGACAGCGCGCGTATGGCCTTTGCCGCACCATCGGCTGCGACGAAATCGGTTGCGCCGAGCGCAAGCGCAAGCTCCTTTTTGGACGGATTGCTGTCCACGGCGATGATGCGCGTCGCGCCGGCAACGCGTGCCCCGAGTATCGCCGACAGGCCGACACCGCCCAGACCGAACACCGCGGTCGTATCACCCGGCTTGATTGCCGCCGAATACAGCGCCGTGCCGGCACCGCACATGACCGCGCAGCCGAACAGGCTCGCCTCGATGAATCCGAGTTCGGCGGGGATCTTCACCAGCGACTTTTCGGAGACCAGCGCGTATTCGGCAAACGCGGACAGGCCCATGTGGTGATACACCGGCTGCCCGTCGCGACTGAGCCGGGGTCCGCCGGTGATCAGGCGGCCTTCGCGATTGGCCTGGGTGCCACGTTCACACAGGAATGGTTTGCCCTCGGTGCAGCGCTCGCAGCTGCCGCACTGGGTGAGGAAGATCAGCGCGACCCGATCGCCCGGGCGCACCAATGCGACGCCTTGACCCACCTCTTCCACCTCGCCCGCAGCTTCGTGCCCTGGAACGATCGGCAGCGGCCAGCGGCGATCACCGTTCACCACCGAAAGGTCCGAGTGGCAGATGCTCGCCGCGCCGATTCGCACCAATACCTCGCCTTCGGCGGGCGGGGGAAGGGCCACGGTTTCGATTGCGAGCGGCCGGCTGCGCGCGTACGGGCGCTCCGCGCCGGCTGCGCGAAGAATGGCCGCCCGAAAGGTCCGTTTCATCGGCGCTTCAGGAAAGATGCACGTACTGATAATCGACTGGCAGATTATTGATGCCGCGCTCGGGCGGCGCAATCCAACTCGCCATCTTCCCCGGTTCGGTCACCCGCTGCATGAGACTCTTTACGAACGCCCGGTCGGACGCGCTCGGGATCCAACCGGGCAGGCCTCTGTCGTATTCATCGCGGCTGATGATGCGTCCGCTCGTGTCGGTCGGGACATTGGCCCAGGCGCCGATCGACCGCCGAAAGCGTGTCGAGGGCAAAGTCAGCTGAAAATCCTGGCCGGCGCGCTTCATCTGGATGTTCCAGCGTTTAAGTCCGATTTCGCAGTCCCTGACGTATGCCGCGCGCGTAACTTCATTCATCGCGCTGCGCATCGGCACGTCCTCGTGCTTTACCTGGTCGCCGTCCGGAACCGCAATCGCATAGGTGCTCTGCAGCGCTACGTGATCCTCGTACTGCGATTCGTCCGGCCGGCCCTTGATGCCGCTGGAAAAGGAACTGGCGGCATTGGACGAGACCTCGGAGCCGAACAGGTCTAGCGACGAGGAAAACCAGAAATTGAGGTAACGCTGAAGCAGCGGCAAGTCGACCGCACCATGGCGCCGGATCACGTCGGGGTTGTCCGTGCCCAGTTCCTTCATCACCTCCAGCGCGCGCTTGACCACGCGGCCGATGCCAGTCTCGCCGACGAACATGTGATGCGCCTCCTCGGTGAGCATGAACCGGCAGGTACGCGACAGCGCGTCAAACGAAGATTCGGCAAGGCTCTTGAGCTGGAACTTGCCGTCGCGGTCCGTGAAATAGGTGAAGCAGTAGAACGACAGCCAGTCCTCGATGGGTTCGTTGAAGGTGCCGAGTATGCGCGGCTTGTCGACGTCGCCTGAATGGCGCGCCAGCAGTTCTTCTGCCTCCTCCCGACCGTCGCGTCCGAAATAGGCGTGCAGCAGGTAGACCATCGCCCACAGGTGCCGGCCTTCTTCGACGTTGACTTGGAACAGGTTGCGCAGGTCGTAGACGGAGGGACAGGTATGGCCGAGCAGGTGCTGCTGTTCGACCGATGCGGGTTCGGTGTCGCCCTGGGTGACGATTAGGCGGCGGAACTGCGAGCGGAATTCTCCGGGAACCTGCTGCCACACCGGCTCGCCGCAGAAATCCCCGAATCCGATGGCGCGGTTGGGAACCGGGTCAGCCAGGAATATTCCCCAGCGGTAATCGGGCATCCTGGTCGCGCCGTAGTGCGCCCAGCCTTGGGCATCAACGCCGACAGCGGTACGCAGGTACACGTCCGCAGCGGCAAAATCGTTCGGGCCCATTTCGCGCCACCAGTCCAGGAAATGGGGCTGCCAGTGCTCCAGCGCCCGCTGCAGGGTCTTGTCGCCGGCGAGGTTGACGTTGTTCGGAATCCGCTCCGAGTAATCGATGCTCATTTCCGCTCCTGGTGGTTATGTTATGGGCTGCGAAGGACGGCTAATACGTTTCAACGTGATACCTGCTCGCCTGCTTCAATTCGCCGAGGACCGTGTTCCAGTCCATGCCGTGGTCGCGGCAGACGTCGGCGAACGCCTCGTTGACCCCGGCCTCCATGCCTTTTAGTCCACAGATGTAGATGTAGCAGTTCTCGTCGCGCAGCATGGATATCACCTTGTCGGCCCGTTGACGGATGACATCCTGCACGTAGCGTTTCGGCTCACCCGGTACGCGCGAGAACGCGAGGTTGGTATCGATGAAATCCTCGGGCAGTTTCATCAGCGGTCCGAAGTAGGGCAGTTCCTCGGGCGCGCGGGCTCCGAAGAAAAGCGCAAGTTGGCCGCCTTCCTTGAGCGCTATGCGGCGCCTGCGGCGTTCGGTCATCGCGCGCATCGGGGCCGCGCCCGTACCGGTGCATATCATCATGATCGATGACCCGGGATGATTGGGCATCAGGAAGCTGGTGCCATAGGGGCCGAGAACCTGGACCTTGTCTCCCTTCTTCAGGTCGCAGATGTAATTCGAGCACACGCCGCGAACCGGATTGCCATCATGATCGACCAGCACTCGTTTTATGGTCAGGGCGACGTTGTTGTAGCCGGGCCGTTCGCCGTTGCGTGGACTGGCGACCGAATAGAGCCGCACGTGGTGCGGCGTCCCCTGTTCGTCCAGCCCCGGAGGAATGATGCCCAGCGACTGGCCTTCCAAGACCGGGAACGCCGTCTGCCCGAAATCGAGCACGATGTGATGGATCGCGGAAGATGCGCCCTCCGCGGTGAGCCTGTGATTTCCCGAGATGGTCGCCGTTGCCGGCCGCGCAAGCGTGAACAACCCCACGTAGGGATGCGCCGCCGACCACGGCGGCAGGGCCGGCCCACCCTGTCCCGCAGTCGCGATCTCGGTGATACGCGCGACTTCGTCGGGAATCTCAGGTGTTTGGTCCGGGTCAGGTTCGGATTCCTGCGGCAGCGTATCCCATGTCAACTGCTCTTCGATCGGGTATGGCAGAGACTTGTCCACGCGACGGTAGCTGTCGATCGCGCCCGTGGGGCAGGGCGAGATGCAGGCCTTGCAGTTCTCGCACACCTCGAACTTGACGACATAGTTGCGCGAATCGTGCGTGATTGCGTTCCTCGGGCAAGTCTCCTCGCAGGTATTGCATCTGATGCAGATCTCGGGATCTATCAGGTGCTGGCGGACGAGTTCGGTCGGAGCGTTCATTTTCATGTGTGAGGAGTGCGCGATATCAGGCATCGGTGCCTGTTTTGGCGTCCATCTTCTCCCGATTTTGGGCGGTCGCAAAAGCGCGACCGCCCAAAATCGGGAGATTTGAGAAAACCGAAATTCTCACGACTTGCGGCCAAATCGATCTGCATGAAAACTAGCTGAACCGTACGTATTCGAAATTGACGGGCTGATTGTTGATTCCGCGCGCCGGCGGCGCAATCCAGTTCGCAAATTTGCCCGGTTCGATAACACGCCCCATGAGGGAATGCACGAACTGGTGATCCTCCTCGACCGGAAGCCATTGCTTGTGCTGATGCGTCCAGGCGGCTTCGGACAGAATCTGGCCTTGCGGACTGACGTGGTGCTCGGCGAACGCGCCGATCCTGCGATTGAAGCCCTTGTGCGGAAGCACGAACCGGAACGGAACACCCGCTTTCTCCGGAACCTTGTTCCAGCGCGTTACGCCGGCAGCGACATCCTTGACCCAGTCGTCGCGCAGGCGCTCGTTGAGCGCCGTCAGCGCCGGGACCTGCCTGGTCACGATGTTCTCGCCGACGACTTCCATCACCGGGTACTCGCTGGTATCGAGCACGTGGTCGTCTGCAAGCTTCGCTTCCTCGTAGCGACCCTTGAGTCCGTTGGTATAGAAGGACGCAGCGTTCGAGGACACCTCGTTGCCGTACAGGTCGCTGGTAACACTGAAGTGAAAGTTGAGGTATTTCTGGATCGTTGGCAGGTCGATGACGCCCAGCGCGCGCAGCTTGGCCGGATCGTCCGTCTTGTGTCGATTCATTGCATCGCAGGTGCGTTGAATGATGCGCGAGACACCCGATTCGCCGACGAACAGATGGTGCGCTTCCTCGGTCAGCATGAAGCGGCAGGTGCGCGACAGCGGATCGAAGCCCGACTCGGCGAGTGCGGCGAGCTGGAATTTTCCGTCGCGGTCGGTGATGAAGGTGAACATGAAGAACGACAGCCAGTCGGGCGTCTTCTCGTTGAACGCTGTTAGTATGCGCGGGTTGTCGCTGTCTCCCGAGCGGCGCTCGAGCAGCGCTTCGGCTTCCTCGCGTCCATCGCGGCCGAAATACGCGTGCAGCAGATAGACCATCGCCCAGAGGTGCCGGCCTTCCTCGACATTGACCTGGAAGATGTTGCGCATATCGTACAGCGACGGACATGTGAGGCCCAGGTGACGCTGCTGTTCCACCGACGCCGGTTCGGTGTCACCCTGGGTGACGATAATGCGCCGGAGCGTGGAGCGATATTCGCCGGGAACCTCCTGCCAGGCAGGATCGCCCTTGTGGGCACCAAAATTCACTTTGCGCCCGGCCTCAGGCGGAGCCAGAAAGATGCCCCAGCGGTAGTCGGGCATGCGCACGTGGTCGTAGTGCGCCCAGCCATCGGGGGCGACACTGATCGCGGTGCGCAGGTACACCTCGAGAGCGGTGGAATTTTCCGGTCCCATTTCCTTCCACCAGTCCTGGAACGCCGGTTGCCAGTGTTCCAGCGCACGCTGCAGGGTCCTGTTGCTCGCCAGGTTGACGTTGTTGGGGATGCGTTCTGAATAATTGATCGACATGCCTTTCTCCTAAGCTGCCGAAGCCGGAAACAAACGGCTTGGCTTGCGTTGACGCCACTTTTCTCCCGATTCCGGACCGTTGCAACGGCGCAACGGTCCGGAATCGGGAGACGTATACAAAACCGAATTCTTTTCCGACATCGTCAATGGCAAATGCGTAAATGGCTAAATCCGTTCCCAATTGAACTTGGCCTTGCCGCCTGTGCCGTAGACCTTCAGCGCGCCCTGCTCGCCGACCGCGTTGGGGCGGTTGAATATCCAGTTCTGCCACGCACTGAGCCGGGCAAATATCCGTGTTTCCATGGTTTCGGTCCCGGTGAAGCGAAGATTGGCCTCGAGCCCGGTCAGCGCATCCGGCGACTGGCTCGTGCGTTCCTCGATCGCGAGGCGCACTTCGTCGTCCCAATCGAGGTCATCCGGGGTAAAGGTGACCAGACCCAGCTCCGCGGCCTGTTCCGCCCTCAGTTTTTCACCGATGCGCGCGCGCGTCGCTTCGGCCGGTTGCTCATCGTCGCAGAACCGCGTCAGCATGCGGGTCTGGCGATTGACCATCGGATAGCTGCCGAAGTTCCGATCCGACAGGGCGATGCACGGCGATTCGTCCGGCTCATCGGGCAGCGCCAGCATGTAGCTGCGGTCGGCCGACAGTGCGATTTCCAGCAGCGTTCCGGCGAAGCACGAGCCCTTGTCGATGATCGCGTACAGCGTGCGCGATGTGACGTCCAGGCGTGCAAGCGTCCTTCGCAGCATGCCGATGACCTCATTGACGAACCAGTTGCTCTGGTTGGCCTTCAGGCTCTGGTCGACGGCGAGCACGGCGTCGATGTCCCCGCGCGTCTTCAATAGCCACGTGCCGACGTCCAGTTCGTTGGTGCGCAGCATCAGAATCGCGTCGTCTAGTTCGCGTGCCATGGCCAAGGGCCACCAGGCCGCGCCGGCTGCGAGGATGCCGTCGACGTCCGTGGGCTGCGCGGATCCGGGAGCGCGCACGGTAATCGATGCCACGCGAGTTTTGCGATCGACCTCCGCGTCTACGTGTTCATAGTGATAACCTGCGTCGTCGATCGTGCGATCGAGCGGCGTCAACGTCACGCCTTTGCCGCCTCCTGAGCGGTTGCTTTGCGCCGCCAGAGCAGCGACCCGCTCGCTCACGGCCTGCGCGAACCGCTGCGGCTTGGCGGCGTGGTCGACCAGCTTCCATTGCTTGGCTCGGTCGGCGCGCACTCCTTCGCTGGTGGTGCAAAACACGTCTGCCAGGTCGCGGCGAACCTTGCGCTTGTCGGTGACGCGGGTCAGTCCGCCTGTTCCGGGCAGCACGCCAAGCAGTGGCAGTTCGGGTAATGACACGGTGGAGGATCTGTCGTCGATCATCAGGATTTCGTCGCAGGCGAGCGCAAGTTCATATCCGCCGCCGGCAACCGTGCCGTTCACCGCCGCGAGGAATTTCAGCCCGGAGTGCCGGCTCGAATCTTCGATTCCATTCCGGGTTTCATTGGTGAACTTGCAGAAGTTGACTTTCCACGCGTGGGTCGACAGGCCGAGCATGTAAATGTTCGCTCCCGAACAGAACATGCGTTCGCGCGCGCTCGTAAGCACGACCGTCTTCACCGCCGGATGCTCGAAACGGATGCGCTGCAGCGCATCGTGGAGTTCGATGTCGACGCCCAGATCGTAGGAATTGAGCTTGAGCTTGTAACCGGGTTTCAGCCCTTTATCTTCGTTTACATTCATGGCCAGCGTGGCCACCGAGCCTTGCACGTCCAGTTTCCAATGGTTGTACCGGTCCGGATGGGTATCGAAGCTGATCAGCGAGCGGGCCTGCGCCGCGTCGGTTTGTTGAACTGCACTCATGATGTTCTCCCGGTTATGTTGCTATCCATTTCGGTCGCACGTTTGAGTTGGGCGAGACTCTGCTCGATGCTCGTCTGCGTTGTGTCGACGATGACGTCGGCCTTGCCGTACAGCGTCGCGCGTCCGTCGAGAATGCGCCGTAGATCGTCCATTGCCTCCTGGCTGCCCGCCATCGGGCGCATGTCGCCCTGTGCCACGACGCGGGCCATATGTTCTTCCGGCGCTGCGCGGAGCCATACCGTGTAACAGGTTGAAAGCAGCAGATCGTAGGTTGCGGGCTCCGATACGATGCTGCCGCCGGTTGCAATAACCACCCGTTCGCTGTGCTCGAGCACCCGCTCGAGACAGCGTCGCTCGTAGCGCCGGTATCCCGCCTGTCCGTAGAGCAGAAAAATCTCGCTCAGGCTCGTTCCCGCTTCAGTTTCGATTTCGCGATCGAGTTCGACGAATCGGCAGCCGATATCGCGCGCAAGCCGCGCGCCCAGCGTGGACTTACCGGCCCCGCGCAGCCCTATCAGCGCGATACGGCGCATACGCTCGACACCGCCGCTGCCGAAATCGCGAACCAGCTGTGAGCGCACCTCGGCGAGCTTGTGCGGCTGCAGACGCTTGAGGAATTGTTCGATCAGGGCCAGTTCAACGTCGCGCCCGTCGGCATCGGTCTCGCGCATCAGATCAGCGAGCGGAACGTTGAGCGACTGCGCGATACGCATCAGCAACAGGACCGATATATTTCCTTGGCCGGACTCGATCTGGGCGAGGTACCGTTCCGAAACCCCGGAATCCCGCCCGAGCGTCCTGCGCGTCATGCCGCGGCGTGCCCGTGCTTCCCTTACCCGCTCGCCAAGCAGGCGCAACAGCCGGTCGCCTCCGTCAGGAATCGGCGGCGTTGTTGATTCGGTTGGGGTCAACTCGTCAGAGGTCTTCGGAAAAATCATGCACTATAATGCTTGCAGCTGAAGTAAATTTGCATTATAATGCATTATCATTAAAAAGCAAGCCACAGATTTTCCCGGCCGGCGCAGTACAAGCCCATTGCCGGGCGCGAGAAACACGCAACAATCTAGGATACGCGCCGGATGCCGTTAGAGCTGACAATCTTGGTGGGCACCATGACCGGAACCGCGCAACTGGTTGCCCAGGAACTGGAACTGGTGCTGGACGACGAGAACACGCGCGTGCAGACCCGTCTCATGGACGGACTGGACGAACGCGCGTTCGATAGCGGTGGACTGTTCCTGATCTGTACCTCGACCTATGGCCAGGGCGACGTTCCGGACAATGCCAAGGCGCTGTACGAAGCGCTGCAGACGGCGAGGCCGGATTTGTCCCGTGTCTATTACGGCGTCATCGCTCTGGGCGACATGACCTATGCCGAGACCTACTGCAACGGAGGCAAGCGTTTCGACGCCATTCTGGCCGACCTCGGAGCGAAACGCATAGGCGAACCGATGCTGCACAACGCCAGTGCCGGCACGCTTCCGGAGGAAGTCGCATTGGAGTGGGCGCTGCCCTGGATCGAGCAGTGTAGGGAAATATTGCCGCTCACTGCATAGGACGCCGCGGACACATACAATAGCGGCTGACCGCTCAACCAGCCGTTCAAGTTGGCATCGGTTATGCAGCTCCAGGAGGAATTCATGCCGTCTCTCAGTTCTGCCGACCATCATTCCAGCCCGCCCATGGTGCGGTTTCCGCGTGATTACAACGCGGCGCACGATCTCATCGAACGCAACCTGACCGGCGCCCGCGCGGGGAAGGTGGCCTACATTGACGATGAGGGCACTTACACCTACGGCCAGTTGGCCGAGCGCGTCAATCGTGCCGCCAATGCGCTCACGGGGATTGGCCTGGGCATGGAAGAACGGGTGATGCTGTGTCACCTCGACACCATCGACTGGCCGAGCGTCTTCCTCGGGGCGATCAAGGCCGGTATCGTTCCGGTGGCGGTCAACACGCTGCTGACCACGACCGATTACGAGTTCATGCTTCGCGACAGTCGAGCGCGCGCACTGGTCGTTTCGGAGGCGCTTTACCCTGCGGTCGCACCGCTGATCGGCAAGCTGCCGCTGTTGCGCCATGTGATCGTCTCCGGGAAGGACGCCCATGGTCACCTGTCGCTGCAGGAGGTGATGGCCAAAGCCGGCAAGACATTCGAGGCTGCGCCAACCACGCGCGACGACGCGTGCTTCTGGCTGTATTCATCCGGCTCGACAGGCACGCCCAAAGGGACCGTGCACGTTCATTCCAGCCTGATCTACACAGCCGAACTCTACGGAAGTGCGGTGCTGGGTATCCGCGAATCCGACGTCGTATACTCGGCGGCCAAACTGTTTTTTGCCTACGGACTGGGTAACGCGCTGACGTTCCCGCTCGCAGTGGGAGCGACCACGGTGCTGATGGCCGAGCGCCCGACGCCGCAGTCGGTGTTCAAGCGCCTGATCGAGAACAAACCGACAATTTTCTACGGCGTACCGACGCTGTATGCAGCCCTGCTTGCCAGTCCCGAACTGCCCGCCAAGAAGGACGTCGCGATGCGCGTGTGCACCTCGGCGGGCGAGGCACTGCCGGCGGACATCGGGGAACGCTGGACCAAGCACTTCGGGGTCGAGATTCTGGATGGAATCGGGTCCACTGAAATGCTGCACATCTTTCTTTCCAACCGGCCCGGTGAGGTTCGCTACGGCACCACCGGAAAACCGGTTCCGGGCTACCGGATACGGCTCATCGGCGAAGACGGCGCCGAAACCGGTCCCGGCGAGATCGGGGAACTGCAGATCGACGGGCCGAGTTCGGCTGCGTTCTACTGGAACAACCGCGAAAAGACGCAATCGACATTCGTCGGCGCCTGGACGCGGGCCGGGGACAAGTACAGCGTCGACCAGGATGGCTACTACACGTATGCGGGACGATCGGACGACATGCTCAAGGTAGGCGGGATCTATGTGTCGCCGTTCGAGGTCGAGGCCGCGCTTATGACCCATCCGTCGGTGCTGGAGGCCGCCGTCGTCGGGAAGGCGGACGAGGCACAGTTGGTCAAGCCCAGCGCTTATGTCGTCACCAAGCCGGGCATACAGGCGACACCGGCGCTGGCCGAGGAGCTGAAGGCGCATGTAAGGAGCCGACTGGCTCCTTACAAGTATCCGCGCTGGATCGAATTCATGGCCGAGCTCCCGAAGACCGCGACCGGAAAGATCCAGCGATTCCGCTTGCGGGGCTAGTGTCCCGAGTGACTTCCAAGACGCGTGCGTCGCGGGGCGGGGAGCGCAGATGACGACCTACCAAACCATCAGGCTTGACATTCTGGAAGGCGTCGCGACGCTTACCCTCAACCGCCCGGAACGCAAGAACGCGCTCGAACTGTCAATGCGCGAGGAAATCGCCGCCGTGCTGGCACTCGTGCGTGACACCGATAACATAACCGCGCTGGTCCTCACTGGAGCGGGCGGTGCGTTTTGTTCCGGTGGTGACATACGCGCAATGGCCGCCGGGCAGATCACGGCCGAGGCGGGACGAGCGCGCATGCGGGCCGTTCATTCCTGGCTGCGCCCGTTGATGGAATTCGAGCGCCCGGTGGTCACGGCGGTCGACGGTCCCGCCTACGGCGCCGGCTTCGGGCTGGCGCTGGTGGGGGACTTCATCATTGCGACGCCGCAGGCGCGCTTCTGCGCTTCGTTCATGCGCGTGGGACTGATTCCGGACGGCGGGCTGCTGTATACCCTGCCGAGAATGATAGGGCTGCAGCGAGCCAAAGAACTGTTCTATTCGGCGCGCGAAATCGACGCAGCGACCGCCAGAGAGTGGGGCATCGTCAACGAAATCGTTGCGCCGGAATCGTTGCTTCATCGGGCACGAGCGATCGCCGCGTGCCTGGGGAATGCCTCGGCCAGCGCGTTCGGTCTGATCAAGTCGGCGCTTGCGCGAACCTTCGAATCGGATTTCGCCACCATGCTCGAGGTGGAGGCGGCGGCGCAGGGTATCGCATTCTCGAGCGAATATCACCGCGACGCCGCCCAGCGTTTCGTTCAGAAACGCGATCCGCTGTTCCGCTGGCCTGAACCGGTTCCGCCGGAATAGCGGTACCACAATCGGATTGCGGGGGGAGGCTGGCCGTCCGCCGCAGGTTCAGGCCGCGACGCGCAGGCGAAGCCGGTCGAGGCCGATTGTAATCGCTACGATCGCGACGCCGACCGCGGTGAACCGCAGATTGGGCGTGATCATCATCAACGCGCCGGCCGCAAGCAACAAACGTGTCCACCAGGAATTGCACCATTTCGCGTACGACTCGATGGCTGCCGCCAGAAGGACCAGCGCGACCCCTGCGGTGCAGAACGTTATCGCCGTCTTCCACAACGGGCCCTGCCACACCAGCTCGGGACCGAAGACGAACACGAACGGGACCACGAACGCGGCCAGGCAGAACTTCACCGCGTGTGCGGCGATCGTCATCGGATTGGCCTCGGCGATCGACGAGGCGGCGTAGGCGGCGACCGCGACCGGCGGCGTAACCGCCGACATCACCGCGAAATACAGCAGGAACAGGTGCCCTGGCAGCGGGTCAATATGCAGTTGCACCATCAGCGGACCCATCAGCACTGCAGCCAGGATGTAGGCCGACGGCGTCGGCATGCCAAGTCCCAAGACGACCGTCAGCATGGCCCCGATCGCCAACGTCATGAACTGTTGGGCATCCGTAATCGCATAGATCACATGCGCGAACTTGGATGCAAGCCCGGTCATGGTTAGACCGGCGATTACCAGACCGGCGGCGGCGGTGGCGCCGGCCACCGGCACCATTCGATAAGTCGTGTCGGCAAGCGCATGCCACAGTTCTCTTGGGCCGAGACGTGTGTGCCCTTGCAGCCACGAGACGACGATCACCGCGAGGGTGCCGTAGATCGCCACCATGGTCGGCGTGAACCCGTACAGCAGCGCGGTCACCAGAACGAGCAGCGGTACGAAGAACATGCCCCCCTTCTTCATGGTCGAGAGCAGCGTCGGGATCATTTCGGGGTCGAGCGCCACCATCCCCAACCGGAGTGCGCGAAAATGCACCTGCGAATAGACGCAAACGTAATAGAGGAGCGCCGGCAGCAACGCCGCCGCGGCGATGTCGCGGTATTCGATGCCGGTGTACTCGGCCATGATGAATGCCGCCGATCCCATCACCGGCGGCATGATGCTGCCACCGGTCGAAGCGGCGACCTCGATCGCGCCAGCAACCGCGGGCGGGTAGCCACACCGCTTCATGATCGGGATGGTGACCGAGCCGGTGGTCACGACATCGGCGGTCGGGCTGCCCGAGATCATGCCGTACAAGCCTGACGAGATCACCGCCACCTTTGCCGGGCCGCCGGGACTGCCGCCGGAGATCGCCGCCGCGAAATCGAAGAAGAAGTCAGCGCCCTTCGCGGAATAGAGCACGACGCCGAACAGCACGAACATGAAGGCGTAGGTCGCCGCCACCCGCGCCGGCAGGCCCATGATGCCGTCGGTGGTGTAGACCATGATGTCGATGAAATGAATCCAGTCGATTCTCTCGTGCTGGAGTACGCCGCTCAAGTGATGGCCGTAGAAATTGTAGGCGATGAAGATCAGCACCACGACGGTCAGACCGAGCCCGGTCGTGCGCCGGGTGATCTCGAGGGTCAGCAGCACGGTCAGAACGCCGAAGAAAAGGTCCCATTCGCTGAGCGGGCTGAGCAGCGCGATGCGGTTGACGATCTCCGGCGTCTTGAAGAAAAAATAGATGCCGGTCGCTAGGCTCGCGATCGACAATGTGTAATCGAGAAACGTCGGCCGCTCGGGATTTGAACTTGGATTCGCCCCGACGGTCAGGAACGCAATGCCGATGATGCCGGTCAGGAAGACGGCGACCAGCGCCCATGGCGTCATGATGACCGCGGTCGCGGCGACGATGACGTAGACCGCCAGCGCGACCGCGAGCGGCGTCACGACGCACGCGAGCCAGCCTGCCGGCCGGCGCCTTACGCCGACCGAAATCAGGATTGTGGGATCCCAGATGCGCGAAGTCGCCATCGAAGAAGGCTCAAAGTGCACGATGCGGC
>Ga0156227_1130_pt2 | contig 15194 bp, 12 predicted proteins | sample RifCSPlowO2_12_FD_107875 | JGI IMG/M metagenome (GOLD analysis project Ga0156227, IMG submission 107875) | Betaproteobacteria bacterium RIFCSPLOWO2_12_FULL_63_13
GACCCGATACTCGCGTTCTCGGCGTAGACGCTCTGCCAGGCCCAGGTTTCCGCCCCTGCGCGGTCCACCGACACCGCGAGGTCCTGATACAGTCCGACGCCCAGCCCGAGCTCCCAGGAGCGCCGGCCGCACGCAGCGAGCTGCTCACCGGCGAGCCACTGCAGCCAAGCGTAGAACTCGACCCGACCCCGGTTCGCCTTAAGGAACGCGCCCACCTGTGGCGACGCCGGATCGCGGTACGGGTCCGGCCACACCGGCCAGCCCCATACGGTCTCGTCGCGCCCATGGAACTCCTCCTGCAGCGCCTGGAACAGCGCAAAGCGCAGCAGCAATTCGCCGCCGTCGCGCTGCCAGTCGAGGAATGCTTCTCCGCGTCTGGTGCGCGGCACCACGTGGCGCTCGCGGAAATGCTCGTACATCGCGCGCAGCGCCCACAGCTTCGCTTCCGCAACGCCACGGTAATCCACGAGCTCCGCGGCGCGCAGCGCGCGCAGGCGCGACTGGAATTCGGGCGTGGCGAGCGCCGCGCGCGCCGTTTCGCACTCCGCAAACTCCGGCACCGCCTCGACGTCGAGATAGAGCACGTTGAGGTAAACGCGACTCGAAGGGCTGTAAGGACTAATGTGGTCGGGGTTGTGCGGGAAGAGCGCGTGCAGCGGATTGACCCCGACGATGCCGGCGCCGGCGCCGCCCGCAAACTCGATCGCGTTGCGCAGGTCGGTGAAGTCGCCGATGCCCCAGTTGCGCCTGCTGCGCAGCGCGTAGAGCTGCAGCGCGGGCCCCCACACGCGCCCCTGGCCCTCCAGCGCGGGCGCCGTGTAGCAGCGTTCCGGCACGATGATCAGGGTGAGGTCCGCGGGGGCCGCGCCATCGGGCGGCAGCAGCGTAAACCGGTGATAGCCGAGCGGCAGGCGCTCGCGCCATTCGAACGCCGCTTTGAAATAGCGAATGCCGTCGATCGCGTGTTCGCCGAGCCGCGGGAGCTCGACGGGGCGGAACGCGCCGGTGCGCGATTCTCCCGTTTCGAGCGTGAGGCTCCAGCGGTGCGCCTCGCCGCAACACCGCTCGTCGCAACAGAGGTCCCAGCGATACGGCACCGCGTTCTCGCGCTGCACCGCCACGGGCGGCAGCCCGCGCCGCCACGGGCGTTCTTCACGCTCCCTGAGCGCGGCCTCTACGCCGGTAGCGTCCGCCACGATACCCATCGTTCGCAGCAGGGCGATGCGCGTGGCCTCCGACGCCCGGTGGGTTTCGCCCCAGATGTCGGGGTAGTCGGCGGCGATGCCCGCGAGGGCGCACAGCCGATCGAGCGCGGACCCGTTCATTTCATGCGTCTCCCGCCCCAAGATAGCAGGCTGCGGTGAACGGCGGGAGCCGCCGCGCGGCGAGCGCCGCTTGCGCGCCGGGCGGCTCGCAGGCGAGCAGCACGCCGGCCGGCGCGGCGCCGAGCGCGACATCGCGCGACGCGAGGTTGAGCCAGAGCCCGAGCCGGCTCGCGTCGCCGAGGCGCCACTCGAGCGCGAGCGCGCGGGGGGCGAGCACCTGGAAGCGGCCGGCGTTGCCGCCCATGCCGGCGAGCCGCGGCGCGAGCCGCTCGCGGCGCAATGCGAGCAGCCGCCGGTAGAGCGCAAGCCAGCGCGCGTGCGGCGCGCGGTCGATGCATTGCCAGTCGAGCCGGCTGCGCTCGAAGCTGCGGGGATCGTTTGGATCGGGAATCGCGGACCGCGCCGCGGGATCGGCAAAACGCGCGAAGCGGGCAAACTCGCGCCGCCGGCCCTCGGTCACCGCGGCGGCGAGATCTCCCGTGAAATCGCAGAAATACAGGAACGGCGTGGCGGCGCCGAACTCCTCGCCCATGAACAGCAGCGGCGGCGCCGGGGCCAGCAGCCACGCCGCGGTGGCCGCGCGCAGCGCGGCCTCGTCCGCGAGCGCCGCCAGGCGCTCGCCGCACGCGCGATTGCCCACCTGGTCGTGGGTCTGGAGGAAGGAGACGAACGCGGCCGGCGGCAGCCCCGCGCTCGGCTCCCCGCGCGCCCGCTGCCCGCGATACTGCGAAACCTCGCCTTGATAGGCGTAACCCTCCGCGAGACAGCGCCCCAGCGACCGCGTGGGATCCGCGGCGTAATCGGCGTAGTAGCCGTCGGACTCGCCGGTGAGCAGCAGGTGGAGCGCGTGGTGCACGTCGTCGTTCCACTGGGCGTTGTAACGCGGCACCGTGCCGTCCACGGCGCGCGCGAGGTAGCGAGCCTCGTTGCGGTCGTTCTCCAGCACAAGATGCACGTGGCGCTCGCCTCCGGGCCCCCGGCGCACCGCGGCCGCGAGCTCGCTCAGAAGGTCCGGCGCGGAATCGTCCATGATCGCGTGCACGGCGTCCAGGCGCAATCCATCGAAGTGGAATTCCTCGAGCCAGTAGAGCGCGTTGTGAATGTAGAACTCACGCACGGGCCGCGCCTCGCGCCCGTCGAAATTGATCGCTGCGCCCCACGGCGTACGGTGGCGCTCCGTAAAGAATCGCGGTGCGTAAAGATGGAGGTAATTGCCCTCCGGGCCGAAGTGGTTGTAGACCACGTCGAGTAACACCATCAGCCCGCGGGAGTGCGCTGCGGCGATCAGCCGTTTCAAGTTCTCGGGCCTCCCGTAGGCCGCGTCGGGCGCGTACAGCAGCACGCCGTCGTAGCCCCAACCGCGCTTTCCCGCAAAATCGGCCACTGGCATGAGTTCGATTGCGGTGACGCCCAAATCCGACAGGTAATCGAGGTGCGCCTCGACGCCGGCAAACGTGCCCTCGGGCGAGAAAGTCCCGACATGCAGTTCGTAGAGCACCGCCTCCTCCCACGGCAGCCCCCGCCAGCCGCCGTCGTCCCATTCGAAGGCGTCGGGGTCCACGACCTCGCTCGGTCCGTGCACATCATCCGGATTGAAGCGCGAAGCCGGATCGGGCGCTTCCCGGGCGCCGTCGATCAGGTAACGGTAGCGCGTATGCGCCGGCGCAGCCGTGACTTGCTCCCACCAGCCGTCCTGCGCTGTCTCCATCCTCACCCGATCCGTGCCGCCGTCCCGCGCAAGTACCAGCGAGACTTCACGCGCCGACGGCGCCCACAGGCGGAAGCGGGTGCGCCCGGACTCCAGGATTTCGGCGCCGAACGGCATGTGGTGTCTGCGTTTCATGCCGCCAGAACGGATCAGTCGATGGGCCCGGCACGGTCAGCCGCCCGACCCGAAGCGGCGTTATCGGCGCCGCGTGCGCGCCGCCACGCAAGATAGGCGCGCGAGATCCAGCCCACGCCAAACCCCACGGCCAGCACGAAAAACAACAGCAGCGCCTGCGATACGGCGAGGCGCCAGACGAGGAAGCGCACCTCCACGGCCTGCGCATTCTGCGTCACGAATATCACCGCGATCGCGAGCAGCACCACCCACAGAATGAGTCGAAGGGGCATGATCGGTCGAATGATTTACCCGCGCGTCCAATGCTGGTCGTTTCAGTTCTGGTCGAGCGGTATTCGCTGATGTCGTACACCGACTTTCACGGCATGCCCGTCCACGCACCTTGACGGACTGGCAATCCGGCATGTTGACCGGATTTCGAAGCGCCATGCACCTGTGAACCACAGTCTGCTGCTCTCTGTGGCATCCTGCTTTCTTATTGTATTCTAGTTCCAGTCGCGCCCCGCAGCTTGACATACATCAACACCGGCGCGTCGTCACGTTGGTGCGTTGATCGATGCTGGCGACGCTGGCGGAAGCCCGGGTACCGGATTCAGTCCGCTGTGAAACCGTAACGCACATCATGAATATGGAACCGCGCGGCTTCTTGCGAACAACCTTGCGCGTGCCGCCTCACCTATCGGTGTTCCGCCACAACCCGCTGCGCAACAAGCTGCTGTTCTTCGGCACGCTTGCGGCGCAAGCGGTGCACATCGGCGCGATGTACACGCCGGGTCTGCGCGAGGTGCTCGGCGTGCAGCCGGTCTCACTGGCGCATTGGTCCGAGTTGCTGGCGCTCGCGCTTGTGATGCTCCTCGCCATGGAGGCCCACAAGCGGCTCCGGTACCGCTCCCCGGGGCGCAGCGTGTCGTGATCGGGCCGCTGCGGGATCGCGCCCGTCGCACGCGGCCGAGAGCTGAAAAACCGCCGCGCATGTCAGCGGTTCATTCCCCTCGCAGTCGGGCGCCTGTGTCGGCCGCGAACAGATAGACCCGTTCCGGCGGCACGCTGAAGTGCGCGGTCGCCCCGGCTTCGACCCGCGGCCCCGCCGCTGCATGCCCCTTGATGCGCTGGCCGCGCCAGCGGCCGACGACCCACAAATCGCTGCCGGTGGGCTCGATCATGGTCACCTCTGCGAGCAGCGCGCCGGCGTGGGGCTCCGAGTGCACTTCCACGTCCGCCGGCCGCACCCCGAGCACCAGCGGCTCGTTCGCGTGTCTTGCGAGTAGCGGCGCGGCGCCGGGTACATCGCGCACGGCATCGCCGCCGATGACGTTTATCGGCGGGCTGCCGATAAACTGCGCAACGAACAGGTTCGCCGGATCGGCGTATACCTGCTGCGGCGTGCTGCACTGCTGCACGCGCCCCGCCGCGAGCACCGCCATGCGCCGCGACAGCGCCATTGCTTCCTCCTGGTCGTGCGTGACGTAGATGGTGGTCACGCCGTAGGACTCGTGCAGGCGCTTCAGCTCCTCGCGCATCTCGAGGCGGAGCCGCGCGTCGAGGTTCGACAGCGGCTCGTCCATAAGGAAAACCCGCGGCCTGCGCACCAGCGCGCGCCCCAGCGCGACGCGCTGGCGCTGGCCGCCCGAAAGCTCGCGCGGTTTGCGATCGAGCAACGCAGCAAGCCCCAGCGCCTCCGCCACCCGGCCGACCTCGCGCTCGATCTCCTGGCGCGCGCGGCCTCGCACTCGCAGCGGGAAGGCGATGTTCTCGCGCACCGTGAGATGCGGATAGAGCGCATAGCTCTGGAATACCATCGCGACATCCCGCGCACCGGGCGCAAGCCCGTCCACCCGATCATCGTCGAAATAGATCGCGCCCGCGTCCGGCGCCTCGACCCCGGCGACGAGGTTGAGCAGGGTCGACTTGCCGCAGCCGCTGGGGCCCACGAAGGTGAAGAACTCCCCGTCCTCGATCACGAGGTCGAGCGGCGCGAGCACCGGTTGTGCACCGTAACGCTTCTCCAGCCCCGCGAAGCGGATGCGCGCCATGCCCTCAGCCTTTGACCGCTCCGGCGGTGAGCCCTTCGATGATGCGCCGCTGAAAGAAGGCGGCGAGCACTACGACCGGCAGCGTCACGGTCACCGCAGCGGCCGCGATCTCGCCGTACGGCACCTCGTGCAGTCCCGGGAACAGCGCGATGCCCACAGGAACGGTGCGCGCGGCTTCGGTGGCGGTGAAGGTCAGCGCGAACAGGAACTCGTTCCAGGCGAAGACGAACGTCAGCAGCCCGGCGGCGAGCAGACCGGGCGCGGCGAGCGGCAGCACGACGCGAACGAGCGCGCCGAATGCGGTGCAGCCGTCCACGCGCGCCGCGATGTAGATCTCGCGCGGCACCGCCCCGAAGAAGTTCGTAAGCAGCCACACAGCCAGCGGCAGGGAGAAGGCGGTGTAAGTGATGACGAGCGCAAAGAGCGTGTCGTGCAAGCCCAGCGTACTCAACACCAGGAACAGCGGGCTCACGGTGGCTATCGGCGGAAACATCGAAATTCCGAGCACACCCGCCAGGATCACGGCGCGGCCGCGTACCCGCAGAATCGAAAGCGCGAACGCGGCCGGCGCACCGAGCGCGAGCGCGAGCAGCGTGGCGCCGGCAGCCACGAGCGCGCTGTTGGCGATGATGCGCAGAAACGGGTGACCGTGGAAGATCGCCGCATAGTGCTCACCCGTAACGCGGGTCGGGATGAGCGGCGGCAGCGACATGAGCTCCGCGGTCGGCCTGAGCGATGTGATCACCTGCCAGAGAAAGGGCGCAAGGCAGTAGCCGACGACCAGCGCCAGTGCCGCCGCGCGCAACGCGCTTCTCATCGCAGCGCCTCCCGCATCAGCCGCGCATAGAACAGCGCGGCGAGGCCGACGCAGACGAATACGCTCACCGCGAGCGCCGAGCCGTAGCCGAATTCGAGCCCCTGGAACAGCACCTTGTAGGCGTAGATCGAGAGCGTCTCGGTGCTGTCCGCCGGCCCGCCGCCCGTCAGGACGTAGATCGCGTCGAAAACCCGGAACGCGTCTATCGTCCGGAACACCAGCGCGACCAGCATGACCGGCGCGAGCAGCGGCAGCGTGATCCTGACGAGCACCGACCAGCCCGATGCGCCGTCGACGGCAGCCGCGCGGTAGACGTCCCGCGGGATGCCTTGCAGCCCCGCGAGGAGCAGCAGCACGACGAACGGCGTCGACTTCCACACGTCCATCGCGATCGCCGCATTGAGCGCCCATGCCGGGCTGCCGAGCCAGTTCACGTGGGTGCCGGCGAGATAGTTAAGCACGCCGATTTCAGCGTCGTACATCCACTCCCACATGCGCGCCGAGACTGCGGTAGGCACGGCCCACGGCAGCAGGATCACGCCATAGAGCAGCCGCCGTCCGCGCCGCACGCGCGCGATCATGAGCGCGATCGCGAGCCCCAGTGCGAGTTCGAGCGCGACCGAGACGGCCGCGAAATAGGCGGTGTTCGCGAGCGCGTTCCAGAAGCGCTCGTCGCCCGCGAGGCGCAGATAATTATCGAGCCCGACGAACCGCGGCGGGCCGTGCAGCAGCGAGTGCCGCTGCAGGCTCAGCCAGAGCACATGCCCGAGCGGAAAGAGTGTCACCACCACAAGCAGCAGCCCGCCAGGCAGCAGGTACCACAGCGGCCGGTCCAGTTCGCGCTCAAGCTTCATCGGCGAGGATCTTCCGCAGCTTGCGCTCGGCCGCGGCGAGCGCCGCTTCCGGCGACTTGCGCCCCGAGATAATCGCGCTCAGCTCGCTTTGCAGCACCTGCGAGACGCGCACGTAATAAGGGGTGACGGGCCGCGGCCGGGCGGTGGCAAACACGCGCTCGAGCACCTGGAGTAAGGGTTGCGCGGCGAGAAGCTCGGGGTCCCGGTAGAGCGCCGTGCGCGCCGGCTGAAAACCGTACGCGAGCGCGAGCCGTTTCTGCGCCTGCACCGAGGTGAGGTGGCGCACCAGCTCGCTGGCGGCCGCGGCCTGTCGCGAATGGCGGTTGACCGCGAGCTGCCAGCCGCCGAGCGTCGCGGCCGGGATGCCGCCTTCGAAATGCGGCAGCGTGGTCACCCCGACCTTTCCATGCACCCGCGAGCCCGGATCCTGGAACAGGCGCCAGGCGTACGGCCAGTTGCGCATGAACAGCGCGCGGCCCTGGCCGAATACGTGCCGGCTCGGCTCCTCGGTCGCGGTGGTGACCGAGCCCGGAGTGACGCCGAAGCGGTGCACGAGATCGCTCATGAACGCGAGTGCTTGCCTGTTGCGCGGGGTGTCGAGCACGATGCGTCCCCCGCTCAGAACCCCGCCGCCGTTACTCCAGAGATACTCCAGCGCGTTGCATACGAGGCCTTCATACTGCTTGCCCTGCCACACGAAGCCCGCGATCCTCGGCTCACGCGCCATCACGGCCCGCGCGGTGCGCACAAGCTCCTCCCAGGTGCGTGGCACGGGAAATGCGTGCTTTTCCAGCAGATCTTTGCGGTAATAAAGGAGCCCTGCATCCACGAACCAGGGCACCGCGTAGACGCGGCCCTGGTGGGTGACCGCCTCGATCGGACCGGGGAAAAACGCGGCGCGCTCCGCCGGCGGCAGTAGCCGCGTGAGTTCCTGCAGCCAGCCCGCGTGCGCGAATTCCGCAACCCAGATCACGTCCACTGCAAGAACGTCGAACGCGGCGGACCGCGCCTGGAGATTGATGGCATAGAACTGGTGCTGCTCGTCGCTCCCCGCGGGCAGCGTCTCGTCGCGCACCACGACGCCCGGATGCTGGCGCTCGAACTCGTCGAGCAGCGCGCGCAACGGCGCCGGATCGCCGAAAAGCTTGCCGTGCTTGAAGACGACGACTGTCTGCCCCGGCGCCGGCCCGCCCGCGCCGCAGGCAGCGACCAGCGCCGCCCCGCACGCCAGGCACAGTGCACGCGCGCCGCGGCTCACGCGGCGCATTAATGCCGACACGCTCACCGTGGCCTGCCCGCCGCGCCCGCGCCGAGGGCCGCGAGCCGGCGAGGATCGGGCGTGCAGCGGGGCTCGAACGCCGCAAACAGATCGAGATACTGCTCGATCTTGCGGGTCATGAGGAACCGCTTGCGCACGCTGTCACGCGCGCGCGCCAAGCTTTTTGCTCGCCTCTGCAGCGGATTGACAAGGGCGCTGTCCTCCGCCGTGAGGATGATGATCCGTTGCTCCTTGTGCTTGAGCAGCGACTCGAAGGCCTCCTGCCCCTCGGGGTCGTCGGTTGCGACGTTGCCGAGCAGAACCAGCGTCGCGGCAACCTGCCTGCGCGCGATCTGGAAGGCCTCGATCACGCCTTCCGGGTCCTTCCAGCGGTCGAAGCGCGAATTCTGCGCGACGATCGGCAGATCGACGGGAATGCCGTAGTGATCGAACCGGTCCCTGATCTGCGCGTTCTGCACGATCACTTCCTCGTAGAGTTCGCGCTTGAGCTCGGTGAGATTGATCTCGCATAGATAGGATTTCATGCCGCACCTTCGTCAGGATTGCGCGCAAGCGCCCGCATTGCCGCTGGCGTGCGATCTAGCCTGGCCATAGCCGCCACCGCCATTCCCGGATCTCGGGCATGTCCTCGCCGTAGCGCTCGATCCAGGCGCGGTGATCGACCAGCTTGTCGCGCAGCGCCTGCTTGGCATGCGCCCCGACCGGTTTCAGCCTGGGCACGCGATCGATCACATCGGCAGCGAGGTGAAAGCGGTCGAGGTCATTGCGCACCACCATGTCGAACGGTGTCGTGGTCGTTCCCTCCTCCTTGTAGCCGCGCACGTGGAGGTTGCGATGGTTTGCGCGCCGGTAGGTCAGGCGGTGGATCAGCCACGGATACCCGTGGTAGGCGAAGATGATCGGCTTGTCGGTGGTGAACAGGCTGTCGAAATCGCGGTCCGAAAGGCCGTGCGGGTGCTCCTCTTTCTGCTGCAGCGTCATGAGATCGACCACGTTCACCACCCGTATTTTGAGTTCGGGGAAAAACCCCCGCAGCAGGTCCACCGCGGCGAGCGTCTCGAGGGTGGGCACGTCACCGGCGCACGCCATGACGACATCCGGCTCGCCGCCAGCATCGTTGCTCGCCCAGGTCCAGATCCCGATTCCGCCCGCCACGTGCCGCGCGGCGGCGTCCATGTCGAGCCATTGCGGCGCGGGCTGCTTGCCCGCCACCATGACGTTGACCAGATTGCGGCTGCGGAGCACGCGATCCGTCACCACCAGCAGCGTGTTCGCATCGGGCGGCAGGTAGACGCGTATCACGTCCGCCTTCTTGTTCACGACGTGGTCGATGAAACCCGGATCCTGGTGCGAGAAGCCGTTATGGTCCTGCCGCCAGACGTGCGAGGTCAGCAGGTAGTTGAGCGAGGCGATCGGCCGGCGCCATGGAATTTCCTTCGAGGTCACCTTGAGCCACTTCGCGTGCTGGTTGAACATCGAATCGACGATGTGGATGAACGCCTCGTAGCACGAGAACAGGCCGTGCCGCCCGCTAAGGAGGTAACCCTCGAGCCAGCCCTGGCACACGTGCTCGGAAAGAATCTCCATCACGCGCCCTTCCGGGGCGAGATGTTCGTCGCCGGGCAGGCGCTCGGCCATCCAGGCGCGGTCCGTCGCCTCGAACAACGCGCCCAGCCGGTTCGACGCGGTTTCGTCCGGTCCGACCACACGGAAGTTGCGCTCGCGCGCGTTGAGCCGCACGACGTCGCGCAGGTATTGCCCCATCACCCGGGTCGCCTCCGCTGTGACGGCACCCGGCGCCGCGACCGCGACTGCGTAGTCGCGTGCGTCAGGCAGACGCAGGTCCTTCAGCAGCAGGCCGCCGTTGGCGTGCGGGTTCGACCCCATCCGGCGTGCGCGCGGGGGCGCGAGCGCCGCGAGTTCTTCCCGCAGAGCACCGGTTTCGTCGAACAGCTCCTCGGGACGATAGCTCTTCAACCAGCCCTCGAGCAACGCAAGATGCGCAGGATTGGCAGCCGTGTCGCCGAACGGCACCTGGTGCGAACGCCAGGAGTCCTCGGTCTGCTTCCCGTCGACTTCCCTGGGCCCGGTCCAGCCCTTCGGCGTCTTGAGGACGATCAACGGCCAGCGCGGCCGCGGCGCAGCGCCGTTGCCGCGCGCGTCGGACTGGATGGCGTGGATCTGCGCGATCGCGCGGTCCAGGGCGGCGGCCATTTTCCGGTGCATCGCTTCGGGCTCAAATCCCTCGACGAAATACGGCTCGTAGCCGCAACCGCGAAGGAGCTGGTCGAGTTCCCCGCGCGGAATGCGCGCGAGCAACGTCGGGTTGGCGATCTTGTAGCCGTTCAGATGCAGGATGGGCAGCACCGCCCCGTCGCGCGCGGGATTCAGGAACTTGTTCGAATGCCAGGAGGCGGCGAGCGGTCCCGTCTCCGCCTCGCCGTCGCCCACCACGCAGGCGACGATGAGATCGGGGTTGTCGAAGGCGGCGCCGAATGCGTGCGCGAGCGCATAGCCAAGCTCGCCCCCCTCGTGTATCGATCCCGGTGTCTCGGGCGCCGCATGGCTCGGCACCCCGCCGGGAAACGAAAACTGCCGGAAGAGTTTTCGCATGCCCTCGGCGTCGCGCGTGACAGAATGGTAGAACTCGCTGTAGGTGCCCTCGAGATAGGTGTTTGCCACCACCGCCGGCCCGCCGTGCCCCGGCCCGCAAACGAAGATCATGTCGAGATCGAAGTTGCGGATCACGCGGTTGAGATGAACGTAGATGAAATTGAGGCCTGGGGTCGTGCCCCAGTGCCCGAGCAGCCGCGGTTTCACGTGCTCCGGCCGCAGCGGCTCCTTGAGCAGCGGGTTGTCGTAAAGATAGATCTGGCCGACGGAAAGATAGTTTGCCGCCCGCCAGTAGGCGTCGATGCATCCAAGCTCGTCCGCTGCCGGCGGCCGGACGTGTGCGCTGCGTGCGTCGTGCATGGTTCCTCCTCGCCCCCGAAGCGTTGCCTCGCGCCGTGCCGGGCACGGCATTGGGCGCTCTTCCATCCGTCCCGGCGCACTACCGGATGGCGGCCGGGGCGCCACGATCCGATCACGCTCCCGACTTCTGTTCCTGCAACAATGCAAGGGAGCGCCCCTTTAGCGTGTAGTGACTGCCCCCGTCGTGCACGCCGCCGCCCGCCAGCCCGTGCCCGTGCGCCGTATCGAGAATCGCAAGCCAGCGCAAGCCCTCGGTATGGTTGGGCAGCGTGAAGACGATCTCCTCGTGATGGGCATTGAACAGCATCAGGAAGTTGCGGTCAGTCACCGGCCGGCCGCGCTGATCGATCTCCGTCATGCCTTCGCCCGCGAGCATCACGCCCAGGCAGCGCGGGAATTCGTGCTGCCATTCGGCATCGGTCATCTCGCCCCCGTCCGGCTTCAGCCACATGATGTCCTTGACGCCCGAACCGCGTATCGGCCGGCCCTGAAAGAAGTGGCGCCTGCGGAATACCGGATGCCTGCGCCGCAGCCCGATCAGGCGCCGCACGAACTCGAGCAGCCGCGAGCGCTCGGGCGCGATACTCCAGTCGAGCCACGAGATCTCGTCGTCATGGCAGTAGGCATTGTTGTTGCCGCGCTGGGTGCGCCCCATCTCGTCGCCCGCCGTGAGCATGGGCACGCCCTGCGAAAGCAGCAGTGTTGCGAGGAAATTGCGCTGGCGCTGCGCGCGCAGCTCGTTTATCGCCGCGTCGTCCGTCTCGCCTTCCACCCCCGAGTTCCAAGACAGATTGTTGTTGCTTCCGTCGCGGTTGTCCTCCATGTTGGCTTCGTTGTGCTTCGCATCGTAGCTCACGAGGTCGCGAAGCGTGAACCCGTCGTGCGCGGTAATGAAGTTGATGCTGGCGTGGGGCCGGCGGCCGCTGCTCCCGTAGAGGTCGCTCGAGCCGGTAAGCCGCTGCGCGAACTCGCCGATCAGTCCGCCGTCGCCTTTCCAGTAAGCGCGCATGGTGTCGCGGTATTTGTCGTTCCACTCGGTCCAGCCCGGGGGGAAGTTGCCGACCTGGTATCCGCCTTCTCCCAGGTCCCAGGGCTCGGCGATCAGCTTGACCTGCGAGAGCACCGGGTCCTGACGGACGATGTCAAAGAATGCGCCGAGGCGGTCAACTTCGTGCAGCTCGCGCGCCAGCGCCGAGGCGAGATCGAACCGGAAGCCGTCGACGTGCATTTCGGTCACCCAGTAGCGCAGCGAGTCCATGATGAGCTGCAGCACCCGCGGGTGCACGAGGTTGAGCGTGTTGCCGCAGCCCGTGTAGTCCACGTAATAACGCGGGTCTGCGGGTTTGAGCCGGTAATACGACGCGTTGTCCACGCCGCGGAAGCACAGCGTCGGGCCGAGGTGGTCGCCCTCTCCGGTATGGTTGTAGACCACGTCGAGCACGACCTCGATGCCGGCGGAGTGCAGCGCCTTGACCATGGTCTTGAATTCCGAGACCGGCCGTTCCCTGCCGTAGCGGCTGTCCGGGGCGAAATAGCCGATCGAGTTGTAGCCCCAGTAGTTGCGCAGCCCGCTGCGCACGAGACGCCGGTCGTCGATGAACGCGTGTACCGGCATCAGTTCCACCGTGGTGACGCCGAGGCGCTTCAGGTGCTCGACCGTGCATCCCGAGGCGAGCCCCGCGTACGTCCCGCGCAGCTGCGGCGGCACGTCAGGATGCTGCATTGTGAAGCCCTTCACGTGCAATTCGTAGATCACGGTGTCGTGCCACGGAACGTTGGGGCGCCGGTCGTCGCCCCACGTGAAGGCCGGGTCGATCACGCGGCACTTGGGCATTCCTGCAGCAGAATCCCGCCGGTCCAGGGACAGGTCGGCACGCGGGTGCCCGACGCGGTAGCCGAAATTCGCGTCGCTCCAGTTGATCGTCCCGGTGAGCGACTTCGCGTACGGGTCCAGCACCAGCTTGCTGGGATTGAAGCGGTGCCCCTGCTCCGGCCGGTAGGGCCCATGGACGCGATAACCGTAGAGCAGACCCGGCCGCGCCTCCGGCAGATAACAGTGCCACACGTGGTCGGTGTGTTCGGGAAATGTCACGCGCTGGATCTCCCGTCTGCCCTTCTCGTCGAAGATGCAGAGCTCAACTTTCTCGGCGTGCTCGGAGAACAGCGCGAAATTGACACCCTCGCCGTCCCACGTGGCTCCCCGCGGATACGGCCTTCCCGGCCATACGCTGGTAATCGGCGCGCTCATTTCGGTTCGACAGTAGCGCGCAGGGTTGGGATGCTCGTGCTCATCGCTTTTCCCTTCATGCTTGCGCCGCCGCCGCGGCGCCGATCAGGCCGACGCGCTCGCTCGTGACGACGTGGACGGGAACGCGGCGGACGTGCCTGCTGAATTCGCCCTTGTCGTTGAACGCCGCCATGAATCCACCCGCGCGGAGCCGCGGCAGGATCTTCCGCGCAATGCCTCCTGCGATGAAGACACCACCACGCGCCATCACGTTGAGCGCGTGATCGCCGGCGGCGGCCCCGTAGCACCTGATGAACAGATCCAGAGCCGCCGTGGCGAGCGGATCGGCCCGCTCCATGGCGTAGCGGGATATGACGGCGGCCGGGTCCGCGCTCCGCAGCGCCGCCCGCAGCTCCGCGGACTCGGCGAACTCTACCCGATCGCGTAGAAACTCGTATATCCGCGCAAGCCCCGCGCCGGAAAGCACGTGCTCGAGCGTAACCCGCCCGCCCCGTGCGTGCAGGTGGCGCCAGAGCGCAAGCTGTTCCTCCGTGGCGGGAGCAAAGGATGCGTGGCCGCCTTCACCGGGGATGGGTTCCAGCCCGTGCGCGACATACGTGACTCCGAGGCCGGTGCCCGCGCCGAGGACCACGCGTGGCGCGCGCGCGGCGGGTTCTCCCGCCTGCAATGTCACGAAATCCCCGGGCGCGAGCAGACCGACACCCCACGCCGTGGCCACGAAATCGTTGATCAGGCGGACGTGTTCCAGCCCGAAGCGGGCGCTGAGACCGCATCCATCAATGACCCATGGAAGATTGGTCACGCGCACACGCCCATCCTCGACCGGTCCCGCAATGCCGAAGCATGCGGCCTCGATGCGGGGCGCCGAGCACAGCGCCGCACCGGCTTCCTCGAGGAAGCGCCCGACCAGGGAGTCGAACTCGCCAAAGTCGCGCGAAGCGTAACGCCGTTCGAATTCGGAGTGGCCGTCACTGAGGAGCGCGAGCAAAGCCTTGGTTCCACCGATGTCACCCGCGAGCAGCATGCGCGCGCCTCAGGCCACCGCGGCAGGATCAGCGCGGCCTATTTTTTTCGAGCCGTCGCTTGCAAGCGGCGGCCGGCCTGCTTGATCGACCGCCCCGCCTGCGAAACCGCCTGCTTGCCGCTCGTCACGGCCCGGTTCCAGCTCGCCGCGCCACGCTTCCCGGCTACCGCGCCGGCGGTTCGCGCGCTTGCGACCGCCGTCTCCGCCGCCCGGCGCGCGCTCGTTTGCAGCGCGCGTAACTCACGCGAATGCCCGAAAGCCCGCGCACGACCTTCGCTCGCCCGCCACGCGGCCCGAATCAGCGCCCCCGCAGCCGTCGCTGCCTTGCCAAGCGCATTGACCGCCAGCCGGGCGCGGTTTATGGCGCGCTGCGCTTCGGCACTGCTCGCCACATCAGCGGCAGCGCGCCGTGCCTCGCGCCCTGCCTTTCGCGCCGCCCGGTAAATCGTGCTGCGTTTTCCGCTCGCTGCTGCCGAGGTTTTCGATTTCGAGGCCATGGATCTTCCTTTCGGGTTGAATGTGCAGTGACAGTATTGGCTCGCCGTCATGCCGGATACTGATCCGTGTCAAGCAGGCGGCGCGTCTCGATTGCTCTCGCCGCTGCGCCGCGGCCACCAGCGCTCGATCAGGCCGGCCGCCCACTTCTGGCCGCCGATGCCGAATGCGAGCGCAAGCGCGAACACCACGCCCGCGAGAATGATGAGAAAGCTCTGGCGGACGATCTCGCCACCCACCTTCACCTGGTCGAGCGCGATCAGCACCACGAACGCGAGTATCGCGTACTGGGCGAGCCGGCCG
>Ga0156227_1241_pt2 | contig 14962 bp, 13 predicted proteins | sample RifCSPlowO2_12_FD_107875 | JGI IMG/M metagenome (GOLD analysis project Ga0156227, IMG submission 107875) | Betaproteobacteria bacterium RIFCSPLOWO2_12_FULL_63_13
GCGCACGCTACTAGAGGGTGCGCACGAAACCTTCGATTCCCCGCAGCAGCATTTCCACCGCCACCGCCGCGAGGATCAGTCCCACCAGGCGCTCGAACGCGTTCAGGCCGCGCGGACCGAGGAGCCGCGCGATGCGCTCGGCGAACAGCAGCACCAGCAGCGAGATCGACATCGCCACTGCGATGGCAATGCTCCATTCGAGCATGCGCTGCGGCGAGCGCGACACCAGCAGGATGACCGTCGCAATGGCGGCCGGTCCGGCGATCGACGGAATGGCGAGCGGCACGATGAACGGCTCGCCATCGGGCAGGTCGCCGAAAATATTCTCGTGATCGCGGAATATCATGCGAAGCGCGATCAAGAACAGAATGACGCCGCCGGCGATATTGAGGGAGCGGTCCGAGAGCCCCAGCAGCGTCAGGATGTCCCTGCCGGCGAGCATGAACACGACCAGCACCGCGCCGGCGATCACGCATTCGCGCACGATCACCCGCACGCGCCGCGCCGGCTCGATTTTGCTCAGCAGCACGGTGAATAGCGGGATGTTGCCCAGCGGATCGGCAACGAGCACCAGGAGCACCACCGCCGATGCGAACGACGCGTCCATGCGCGTATTGTCGCGCCGAAATCCCCGGCGCGGGGGAAGATCGGCGCCGCGAGCTTAGGCGGCGCCCATCCCGCGGCGCCAGGCTTCGCGCACCGCGGCGAGCCGCACCAGCGGGTCTTGCACCAGGCCCTGGGCCAGATGGGCGATTCGATTTCTCTCGCCCTCGCGATCCGGGCCGACCGCGGGAGTCTGTCCGCAGACGTGCGACAGCGCGAGGGCCGGCAGCAGCAGTGCCGCGCGCTCGTCGGTCTGCTCAGGCATTTCCCAGGTCACGCGCTGCGCATAGGACGCACAGAACGCGCTGTAGCAGGTCAGATAGTCCTCGCGCCATTGGGGCTGCAGCACGCAATCGACCAGCAGGTGCGACAGGAACAGCGCGAGATCGAACGCTGGGTCGCCGTACCAGGCGCATTCTGCGTCGAGCAGGACCGGGGCCTTGGGACCGATCAACAGATTGCCAGGGCTGAAGTCCCCGTGCACCAGCGCAAGCCGCGTGCGCTCGGTGTTCGTCGCAAGCTGCCTGAGCCGCGTGGCCACGGCGGGCTGCGCTTGTGCCGTCGCGAGCAGCAGCGGCTTGATCCGCGTCGCGTGAAAAATCCGGTCGGTTGAAAAGCGCTGCGCCACCGCAAAATTGTTCGCCGTGGCTGCATGGATGCGCCCCAGCATACGAGCGGTTTCCGCCGCGGTCGACGGATTGATGTCACCCGTTTTCAGGAGGGTTGCCCAGTTCCTGTGGCGTTCGGGTTCGAGGTATTCCATCGCAAACAACCCGTGCCACTGGCCGAGCACCTCGGGGACCGCTTCGCCGACGATCGCGCGCACCAGCCGCAGCCATTCGGCCTCGAACCTGCTGCGCTCGATCGGCAGCGCGACGTCGCTTTCGGACTTCAGCTTCGGCAGCGCCCGCTTGACACACAGCGTGCCCCAGCCGAGCACGACGCGGCAGATTTCCGAGGTGCTCCCGTTACCGACGGGGGTGATTCTCGCGTGGTCTCCGCCAGCGAGCAGGCCCATGTTCTTCAGCGCATCGTCCAGTCGTGTCGAAGATTCGCCACTGTCGTTGGCCGGACGCGAGTACAACGCGGGGTCGGCGTTGCTCCGCGCAAACAACTCGTTGAAAGTTATGCTTAAATTTGCCATCGGAAGCTCCGGTCACGATCTGCTGCATTAAGCCAAGCATGGACCGTGCCAGCCTCACCAGCGTGCCGGCATCGGAGAATCGGCGCGAGCCGCTTGCGGGGCATCCGGGCGGACGCCCGACCGGCGGGAGATGAGGGCGGAGACGTGCGGCGTTGGCCGCAGCGTCACGGCTGGGATTCCGGGCGCAGGTGAGGGAACAGCAGCACGTCGCGGATCGACGGGCTGTTGGTGAGCATCATCACCAGGCGGTCGATGCCGATGCCTTCGCCCGCGGTGGGCGGGAGTCCATGCTCGAGCGCGCGGATGTAGTCCGCGTCGTAGTGCATCGCCTCGTGATTGCCGGCTTCCTTCTGCCGCGCCTGTTCCATGAAACGGGCCGCCTGGTCCTCGGGGTCGTTCAGCTCGGAGAATCCGTTGGCCATCTCGCGGCCGGTGATGTACAGCTCGAAGCGATCGGTGGTTTCCGGATTGGAATCGTTCCGCCGCGCAAGCGGCGACACCTCGGCCGGGTAGTCGACGATGAACGTGGGCTGGATCAATTGCGTTTCGGTTGTTTCCTCGAACAGATGCAATTGCAGTGCGCCCACACCGGCATTCCTGTGCGCCGACCAGTCGATGCCGCGCTGATCGAGCACGCCGATCACACCTTCGCGCGTGGCGAGCCTGGACGCCGGGATGTCCGGATGAAAGCTGTTGATCGCCGCGGCCACCGACAGGCGTGAAAACGGTGCCGCGAGATCGACGGTGTGCTCGCCGTACGGGATCCGCAGCGTACCGAGGACGTTCCGCGCTACGGTGCGAAGCAGCTCTTCGGTGAAGTCCATGAGGTAGCGGTAGTCGCGGTAGGCCTCGTAGAACTCCATCATCGTGAACTCCGGATTGTGGCGCGTGGAAATGCCTTCGTTCCTGAAGTTGCGGTTGATTTCGAAGACGCGCTCGAATCCGCCCACCACCAGGCGCTTCAAGTACAGTTCGGGCGCGATGCGCAGGTAAAGCTGCATGTCCAGCGCGTGGTGGTGCGTGACGAACGGGCGGGCGGCGGCGCCACCGGGGATCGGGTGCATCATCGGCGTCTCGACCTCGAGATACCCGCGCTCGAGCATGAACGCGCGGATCTCGCCGATGATGCGGCTGCGCAGATGGAATACGCGGCGCGCGTCCTCGTTCATGATCAGGTCGATATGGCGCTGACGGTATTTGCTCTCCTGGTCCGCGAGTCCGTGAAACTTCTCCGGCAGCGGTCGCAGCGCCTTGGCGAGCAGGCGAAGCCCGGTGACGTGCAGCGACAGCTCGCCGGTCCGGGTCTTGAACACGGTTCCGCGCGCACCGATGATGTCGCCCAGGTCCCAGCGTTTGAACGCCGCGTGTGCGTCCGTTCCGGTGATGTCGTTGGCGATGTAGAGCTGGATGCGCCCGCTCATATCCTGCAGCGTCGCGAAGCTCGCCTTGCCCATGACGCGCTTGAGCATCATGCGCCCGGCCACGCAGGCGGCGACGGCCTCGCGCGTCAGTTGATCGTTGTCCTTGGCGCCATGCGCCGCATGCAGATCGGCGGCGAGATCGGTGCGGGCGAAATCGTTGGGAAAAGCGTTGCCGGCCGCGCGCAGTTCGGCGAGTTTGGCGCGGCGCTCGGCGATGATCTGGTTTTCGTCCTGTTGTTCGTCTGCCATGGGATGAGTCTCGGTTGCGGTGCTGCTCATGCGCCGCGGCGTTGAAGTCGACGGCGCCGGCGAAGTCCTTCGAGTTTAATACGTCCCGCGATTTCGAACCGTTGCGCGGTGGCAACGGTTCGAAATCGCGGGAACAGATGCGTCGACAATAGCAAGTCCATCTGGCCCGGCTCGGTGGTGGTGCATGTCGCCGATCACACGCCCTGTTTCAGGCTCGCGGAAATGAAACCGTCGAGCTCTCCATCGAGCACCGCCTGTGTATTGCCCACCTCGACGCCGGTCCGCAGGTCCTTGATGCGCGACTGATCGAGCACGTAGGAACGGATCTGGTAGCCCCAGCCGATGTCGGTCTTCGCGTCCTCGACCTTCTGCTGCTCGGCCTGGCGCTTGCGCAGTTCGGTTTGGTACATGCGTGCGCGCAGCATGGCCATCGCCTCGGCGCGGTTGCGGTGTTGCGAGCGGTCGTTCTGGCATTGAACGACGATATTGGTCGGAAGATGCGTGATACGCACGGCCGATTCGGTCTTGTTGACGTGCTGCCCGCCCGCGCCCGAGGAGCGGAATACGTCGATGCGCAGGTCCGCCGGATTGATCTCGATCTCGATGCTGTCGTCCACTTCCGGGTAGGCGTTCACGCTGGCGAAGGACGTGTGGCGGCGCGCGTTGGAGTCGAAGGGGGACTTGCGCACCAGCCGATGGATGCCGCTCTCGGTGCGCAGGTGCCCGTATGCGTAGTCCCCGGAGATCTTCAGCGTCGCGCTCTTGATTCCGGCCACCTCGCCCTCGGATTCCTCGAGTACCTCGATCGAATAGCCCTTGCGCTCGCAGTAGCGTATGTACATGCGTTCCAGCATGCGCGCCCAATCCTGCGCCTCGGTGCCGCCCGAGCCGGATTGAATGTCCAGAAAGCAGTTGTTCGGATCGGCCGGATTGTTGAACATGCGCCTGAATTCCAGATCGGCCACGTTCTTTTCAATCGCGGCGACGTCGGATTCGACCGCGATCAGGGTGGCATCGTCGCTTTCCGCGCGCGCGAGCGCGAACAGGTCGGCGGCATCGCGCAGCCGTCCGTCGATGCCGCGTATCGATGCGACGGTGCCTTCGAGCTGTTTTTTTTCGCGCCCCAGTTCCTGGGCGCGCTTCGCGTCCTGCCAGACGTCGGGGTTTTCGAGTTCGCGAGCGACTTGCGCTAGGCGCGTCTGTTTGACATCGAAGTCAAAGATACCTCCGCAGTTCCCGCGCCCGAGCGTCGAGATCCGAGAGGAGACTGGCCAGGGAATTGATGCGTTCGGCTTCCATGATGGTCCGCGAAATTGGAAAACGAGATTATACAAGCTTGCCATTACAGCTTCGGATACCGCGATCGGTCCGCCGCGTGTCCGGCACGCGGAAGCCCCGGACTTGCCAGAGATTTTATCCCTGAGGCTTGCGCCCTTCGGCGGGCTTGTTGGGCAGCTTGTCCGGCTTGTGCGGACCCCACACGCGGCTGTAGTAGGTATCGGCCAGCTGCAGGGCGCCGACGGGGTTGTGCGCAAGTACCCTGTCCTTGGTGACCAGCGTCGTCACCAGCGCCTTCGAGTGGCGGATGAAAAGGCTGTCGTGCCCGACGCAAAGGCCGACGATCACGTTGAGCTCGCAGCCGGAGCGATCGAGAAGCTCGGCTTGCGAGATCGGGTTGCAGATGGCCTCGTAGGTTCCCGGGCGTATCTTCTCATCGTCCTTCAGTCCGATGTCCTCTTTCGGAATCCCGCCGTTCTTGCATGCCACCGACGCCACTTCCAGGCCGTGGCTTTCGAGCACGGCACTGAAGACCCGCGCGAGATCCACGAAGCTGATGCAGGTCGCAATGCCCAGCTTCCTGAAACCCATCTTCAGTGCGAACTGGCAGATTTCCTCGACCCTGGACCACCTGCAGTAACCCTCGCTCTCCACGATGGCGGCAACCTTTGCGACCTTCATCGTGTAGGGGTCGGTTTGCGCGCTCCACGCCTGCTTGATGGCGTCCGGGTCCACTTTCGAGGGGCAGAAGCCGGGACCGCGCAGTTCACCCTCTCCCTGGCGGCAGGCGCGCACCGTATCCGGACAATAGGCACAGCCTGGCGATTCATAATCCATGAAAGCCGCTCCTTGGTTGAGTTGCCCGCTGTCCACCGTCGCCGGAATGATGCCCACGCGCTGCGAATGCGATGAACGTCGGACGCTGCCATTGTCGCGCGCCGACACCGGCGTCGAATTGTCGAATGTCAAACAAGGTCCACTGCATCCGGTTCCGGTCGGGCGCGATGCGCAGCGTTTGCGGGCCGTGCTGCCGCACGCCCGAGGTCGCCGTTCGGGGCGGCGGTTCGAGCGCCTTACCGCAGCCGCCGGCTGGAGTAGCTCTCGTCGATCTTGTCCTCGAAAAACGACACGGGCGAGGGCGCAGCCATGAACCGCTGGTGCACTTCGGGCGACACGCCGCTGTAGGCGAGCACCTTGCCGTCGTTGAATTCGACTTCCAGCAGTTGTGACTTGGGGTCGTATCCGACCGCGCGGATCTTGCTCGAACTGATGCGTTTTCGTTCCATGGCGCCTACTCCCTGGTCAACGTAATGATGTCTCCAGCGCGAATCGTGCCCAGCAACCGGAAATCGCCCTCGATGCGACCGAGCAGGTTGCATCGGCTGGCCAGCTTCGGTCTTGCGTCCTCCGATATCGGCGTGCGGCCGAACGGTAGCGCTATCGCGTTGCCTTCGGTCCAGAAACAGACCGTTCCGGGGTCGACGATCTGGCGGGCGCCGGGATCGAGCTTTGCCCGGACGGGCGCCTCGAAATAGACCTCCTCGCCCCAGGTGCAGGCACGCGATTCGAGGGGCAGGGCTTCAATGACCGCACGCCCGGTCGGCGTGTCCTCGATCGTGGCGTTCAGTTCGCCGCGCTTCCATTTGATCCGTATGCGTGTGCTCATGCCGACGTCGGCTGCTCCCAATGCTCGATCACCAATTGCAGGTTCTGCGCGCCGTTGAATTCGTTGACCGAGAGCCGGTAGGCCGCCTGCACGCTGCCCGGCAACGGGTCGAGCGCGTTGAAATGCATGGCTTCGAAAACGCGCCCGCCGCGCGCGAGGCGAACCTTCAGGTGGCGTTCGCCGACGGTACGCTGATTCACGACGTCGAATTCGTCACAGAATACCGGCTGCGGAAAGCCTTGTCCCCATATCTGCGATTCGATCAGCCGCGCAAGATCCAGGTTGATGTACGCCGATTCGAGCGAGCCGTCGGTCTCGATGGTGCGCGATAGCTCCGCCGGTGACACGAGTTCGCCGACGGCCTGCTCGAACAGATCCGAGAAGCGCGCAAAATCGCCGCTGCGAATGGTGAGACCGGCCGCCGCCGCGTGGCCGCCAAAGCGCAGAATCAGTCCGGGCGCGCGCTTGGCGACACGATCCAGCGCGTCGCGCATGTGCAGTGCGCGGATGGAACGCCCGGAGCCCTTCAGTTCGCCAGGGTCTCCCGGTGCAAACGCGATCACCGGCCGGTGGTGGCGGTCCTTGATCCGTCCCGCGAGGATGCCGATGACGCCCTGGTGCCACGCAGGGTCGAACAGGCTGATCGAGCAGGAATCGCCTACGGCGAGCGATGCCAACAGGGTTTCCGCCTGCTGCTGCATCTCGGCCTCGATCGAGCGCCGTTCGCGATTGAGGTCGTCGAGCGTGCGCGCAATGGTGAGCGCGCGGGCCGGATCCTCGGTGATCAGGCATTCGATGCCGAGCGCCATGTCATCCAGGCGTCCGGCTGCATTCAGGCGCGGGCCGACCATGAAACCCAGGTCGAAGCTGCTCGCGCGTACGGCCTCGCGTCCCGCGACCGCGAGCAGCGCACGTATCCCCGGTTGCATGCGTCCGCTGCGGATGCGTTTGAGCCCCTGCGCGACGAGGATGCGGTTGTTGCGGTCGAGCGGGACGACGTCGGCCACGGTGCCGAGCGCCACGAGGTCGAGCAGTTCCGCCAGATTCGGTTCCTCGCGCTGCGAGAAGACACCGCGCCGCCTGAGTTCGGCTCCAGGGGTATGGAACGCGCCTCGCTTCCTGAGCTCTGCGCGTAAGGCAAGGGTCAGATAGAACATCACGCCGACGCCGGCGAGGTGTTTGCTCGCGAAGCCGCAGCCGGGCTGGTTCGGATCGACGATCGCCGAGGCCACCGGCAGCTCGTCTCCGGGGAGGTGATGATCGGTGATGACGACGTCGATACCCGAGGCACGCGCGGCCCGCACGCCTTCGACGCTGGCGATCCCGTTGTCCACCGTGATGATCACGTCGGGTTTGAGCGGCGCGGTCAATGCGACGACCTCGGGCGACAGGCCGTAGCCGGTGCGGAACCGGTTCGGAACGAGCCAGTCGCACTCGGCGCCGAAGGCGCGCAGTGCGCGCACGCCCACCGCGCAGGCCGTGGCGCCGTCGCAGTCGTAATCGGCGACGATGAGCAGCCTCTTCTTCGCCGCAATGGCGTCGGCCAGCAGCGCCGCCGCTTTGTCGATTCCAAGCATCGAATCCGGAGGCAGCAGGCCGGCGGTCGCATCGTCCAGATCGCTGCGCGCGCTCACCCCGCGCGCAGCCAGTATGCGCGCGAGCACCGGGTGCACTCCCTCGCGTACGAGCCGCTCCTGCACCATCAGCGGCACCGGTCGCCTGACCATGAGCGGCGCGTTGATCTCGGACGATCGGCTATCAGCGGACTGTTTCATGTTTCGGTGAGCGCGGCGGCTGCAATGCTCAAGCGACCCAGGCCGCGACCGGCTGCCGCCGACGCCAAAAACGGCGCAAGTCGGAGCGCGTGAGTTCCACATGCAGCGCGCGCTTTCGTCCGATCAGGTGCGCCGTCAGCATGCCGATTTCGCCACGTTTGAGCGCCGCGAGCAACGGTGCGAACCAGTCGTGTTCCAGATGCTCGAGCGCTCCGACCCACTCATCGGGCTGGGCGTAATCGGAGGGCTCGGCAAGCGCGTCGAGTACCGAGAGGCTCACGCCGACGGGGCCTGTCTCCCGCACCCATGTTTGCGCGTTTGCGCAGGGTTCGCGCGCCTGGGCGCCGGAGGCCTGTGCAAGGCCGCGTACCAGCGGGTCGGATGCCGCGACACACTGGAACGGGCGCGACGAGGGGCGTTGCAGTCGCCCCGCACCCCAGAGCCAGACGCTGTTGACCGGCAGTTCGCCCCGTTGTTCGCGGGCAAGGTTGACCGGATGATCGTGCAGCAGCATCTGCAGTTCGTTGGCCACGGCCCGCCAGTGCATCGCGTCGGGTCCCTGCGCCAGCCACGGCTCGATTGCGCCGCCGCGTACCGCCGCGAGCGCCGTGGTTTCGATTTCAGGACAACTCGGCAGGCGCGCGTACCAGCGATGCGGATGTTGCGGATGGACGACGAGGCTGTCGCCGAAGTGTTCGTTGATGGCCCGGGCCAGCGTTCCCGCCTCGACATCCGAAATCCGAAAACGCGTGCAGTCCGCGAGCATCAGCCGATTGCGCTCGATGCTCAGGTGCACCGGATCGACACGCATCCATGCGTCGGACCCGGGCGAGCCGCCGTCGGCGAGCAACGAATACGGCGCCGCCGGCCAGTCGTGCGTGCGCTCGACGCCGAAGCGCTCGAACAGCCAGCGCGTCGTACCCATGTCCGTGTCCGCGACCGCCTCGGTGCGCCGGCCTCTCGCGATCAGGGTTTCCAGCGCCTCGGACGCGGGCGAGCGCGAAGGTGCGCCGTGTTCATCCTGTGGCCAGTCGAATCCGGGAATCAGAAGATGGCAGTGCATTGCAGAAGTCTAGCAGTGCTGATGGTCTTCTATCGGAAACCTGAAGCACGAGCCGGGTGAGCCGTAGCCCATGGGTAGTTTTCGTTTGGCGCCGCTGTTCGATGCCGCCGATTCGTAGGAGGCCATCGCGCGCGCGCCCTGAACGTGGCCTTGTGGCACACTCATGCCGGTGAACTACGAACTTCTGATCGGTTTGCGCTACACGCGCGCGAAGCGCCGCAACCATTTCATTTCCTTCATTTCGATGACCTCGATGCTGGGCATCGGCCTGGGCGTGGCGGCACTGATCGTGGTGCTCTCGGTGATGAACGGTTTCCAGAAGGAGTTGCGCGCGCGCATTCTCGGGGTCGCTTCGCACGTGCAGGTGAGCGGCTCCGGCGGGCGGCTGGAAGATTGGCAGCAGGTTGCACGCAAGTCGGCGGCACATCCCCAGGTCGTCGCGGCTGCGCCGTTTGTCAACGCCCAGGCCATGCTCACTTTCCGTTCCGCCGTGCGTGGCAGCGCCGTGCGCGGGATTCTGCCGGAGTTGGAGGACAAGGTCGCCGCGATCGGCGCGCACATGACGGCCGGTCGCCTGCAGGCGCTCGCTCCCGGGGAATTCGGCATCGTTCTGGGCGCGGAGCTGGCGCGCGCGCTTTCGGTTCGCCTCGGCGAGCGCGTGACGCTGATTGCGCCGCAGGGCCTGGTGACTCCGGCCGGCGTGCTGCCGCGACTGAAGCAGTTCCGGGTGGTGGGCGTATTCGAGGTGGGCATGTTCGAATACGACGCGGGACTGGCGCTGGTGCATCTCGCCGACGCACAGCGTCTTTTCCAGATGGGAACGGCGGTGTCCGGCGTGCGCCTGAAGCTTGCCGACCTGTTTGCTGCGCGCGCCGTCGCGCAAGATCTCGCGGCAGCGGTCGGCGGGAGCCTGTACGTCACGGACTGGACGCGCAGCCACGCCAATTTCTTCCGCGCCGTTCAGATCGAAAAGAACGTGATGTTCATCATCCTGCTGCTGATTGTCGCAGTGGCCGCATTCAATATCGTCTCCACGCTGGTGATGATGGTGACCGACAAGCGGCCCGACATCGCGATCCTGCGCACGCTGGGCGCCACGCCGGGCTCGATCATGAAGATTTTCGTGATCCAGGGCGTGCTGATCGGCGTGATCGGAACACTGATAGGCGTGGTGGGCGGGGTGCTGCTGGCGCTCAATATCGAAACCGTAGTGCCGTTTCTGGAACGCCTGTTCAACATCCAGTTTCTCTCGCGGGAGGTCTACTACATCAGCGAATTGCCGTCGGACCTGCAGCGCGGTGACGTGCTGACGATCGCGGCGGTGTCGCTCGTGCTGTCGCTGGTGGCAACGCTGTATCCAAGCTGGCGCGCTTCGCGCGTTCAGCCCGTCGAGGCGCTGCGCTATGAGTGACCGCATGGTTGATCAAGGACACACTGTTGCGATCCCGTTTAGCTCGACCCGCGATGTCATGGGCCACGGAATTCGATGACGGACCCTGTCGTTTCCTGCCGCGGACTTGCGAAGGCCTATTACCAGGGCAAGGTCGCGCTTCCGGTCCTGCTCGGGGTCGAACTCGACGTGGCGGCCGGCGAACTGGTCGCGATCGTCGGCGCATCCGGTTCGGGCAAGAGCACACTGCTGCATCTGCTGGGCGGACTGGACGAGCCGAGTGCGGGCGAAGTAACCGTACTCGGGCGTTCCATCCACCGGATCGACGAGGCCGAACGCAGCCGGCTGCGCAATGAATCGCTCGGCTTCATCTACCAGTTCCACCATCTGCTGGCCGAATTCACGGCGCTGGAGAACGTGGCGATGCCGCTGCTCGTGCGGCGCATGGCGCCGGCCCGGGCGCGCGATGCCGCCGCGGCGATCCTCGCCGAGGTCGGGCTGGGGGCGAGGCTCGACCACGTGCCGGGGGAACTCTCCGGCGGCGAACGCCAGCGCGCGGCGCTCGCACGGGCACTGGTGAGCTCGCCGGCCTGCGTGCTTGCCGACGAACCTACCGGCAATCTGGACCGCCACAACGCAGAGGCGGTTTTGGAACTGATGCTCGAGTTGAACCGCGGCCGAGGAACCAGCTTCGTGATCGTGACGCACGAGCCCGCTCTCGCCGCGAGAATGAACCGCGTGCTGAGGCTGCGCGACGGTGTACTCGTGCCGGAGCGGAACACCGCGCCGTAGTCGGGCGGCGCACGACGGCGGATATCCAGCTAGCGCGGGTCAGCGCCGGTTTCGCTGTTTCGCGCGCCGGCGCCAGGCGAGAACCACGTAGGCGCGCCATCCGAGCTGCACGAACAGGTATCCCAGTACCGCGAGCGCGAGGGCGAGCACGACCAGACCGATCGCGAGCGGCTTGCCCAGCGACAGCATCCATGTCAGGAGCGCTTCCATCCACGTGCCGGGAAGCGACCAGTCCATATCGGGCGGCGGCGCGGCGACGCCATGTCCTCCGACCAGCAGCCGGCCGATTCGATAGGCAATCAGATACAGCGGACCGATCGTCAGCGGATTCGTGTAAATGGTGGTGGCCAGCCCGACCGGCAGATTGACCTTGAACAGCACGCAAAGAATCGCCGCGGTGAGCATCTGGAACGGACCCGGCACGAGGCCCGAGAACAGGCCGATCGCCACGCCGCCCGCCACGGAATCGCGGTTGAGGTGCCACAGGTTCGGGTGATGCAGGAAGGAACCAAAGCGCGCGATATGGCGGTTGTTCTTTACCGCTTCGTGGCTGGGCAGAAACTTCCTGAAGTACTTCCGTGGCATCCGGTCGGCGCGGTGCGTTGGGGGGTGATGCTTGACGCTATTGTAGCAACGCTATCAACGCATTCGAGGCCAATGCGTTAACGCAGGCATGCCGCCGCCTGGTTTGCCGCCCGCATGCGCCACGCCGTGATCGGCTTTGCCGCGGGCGTCTGGCTGCTTCAGCGTCAAGCGGCGCTTCCGGGAGTCCTGGTACTTGCGCCGATCGGAGTGGCGGCGGCGGTTGTGGCAGCACTTGCCGGCATTCGCGCCGTTCACCCGTCGGCGCTGCATTCGCCGACCCCGCGGTACCTGCGGCGGGGAGCGCAGGTGACGCTGTTCGCGCTGCTCGGCTTCGTTTGGGCCGCGCTCTGCGCCGAGGTCCGGATCAGCGACCGACTCGATCCGGCGTCGGAGGGGGCCGAAGTCCGGATTGCCGGTGTCGTCGCCGGCCTGCCGCAGTTCCTCGAGCGCGGCGTGCGCTTCGAGTTCGATGTCGAATCGGTGTCCCCTGCGGGGACAAGGGTGCCGTCGCGCATTGTGCTCTCCTGGTATGACGGGCTTACGCTCGAGGAGCATCAGGAAGTGGCGCCGGTGCGCGCCGGGGAGCGCTGGCGCTTTGGCGTGCGCCTCAAGCGGCCTCACGGGCAGCTGAATCCCGCCGGCTTTGACTACGAAGCCTGGCTGCTCGAACGCGGTATCCGGGCTACCGGGACGGTTCTCGTCAACCGCACGGCACCGCCCCCGGTGCGCCTGGAGACGATGGTGGTGCGCCCGGGCTATGGCGTCGAGCGCCTGCGCGAACGGGTGCGCGAGCGCTTCTGGGATGCACTGCCCGAACACCGCTATGCCGGAATCCTGACCGCGCTCGCGATCGGCGAGCAGCGGGCGATCGAGCCCGAGGACTGGGATGTTTTCACGCGCACCGGCATCAATCACCTGATGAGCATTTCCGGTCTGCACGTAACCATGGTCTCGAGCCTTGCTGCGGCCCTGGTCATGTTCGCGTGGCGCCGGTCGCAGGCGCTCGTGCTGCGATTGCCCGCGCAAAAGGCGGCGGCGTTCGCGGGATTTGCGGCCGCGTTCGGATACTGTGTGGTATCGGGATTTGCAATACCCGCGCAGCGCACGCTCTATATGGTCGGCGTGGTCGCGCTGGCGCTGGTGTTCGACCGGCTGACGTCGGCCTCGCGGGTGCTCGCGCTGGCGCTTGCGGTCGTGCTGATATTGGATCCATGGGCCGTGCTCTCGGCTGGTTTCTGGCTTTCGTTCGGTGCGGTGGCGTTGATTTTCTATGTCGGCTCGTGCCGCATCGGCCCGCGGCACTGGCTCGCGCAGTGGGGTGCGATGCAGTGGGCCGTGACGGTCGGACTCGCACCGATGCTGCTGGTGCTTTTTGGACAGGTGTCGCTTGCTTCGCCGCTCGCCAATGCGGTCGCCATTCCGGTGGTCAGCGGGCTGATCACGCCGCTCGCGCTCGCCGGTGCGGTACTGCCGTTTGATTTCCCGCTGGAGCTTGCCCACGTGCTGCTCGAATGGCTGATGTGGCTGCTGGGCGCACTCGCCGGGCTCGACGGCGCGGTATGGGCGCAGCACGCGCCGCAACGTTGGACGCTGCCGATCGCGGTTCTTGGCATCGCCTGGTTGCTGCTGCCGCGCGGATTTCCTTCGCGCTGGATGGGGGCGCTGCTGCTCATCCCGCTGGCGAGCGTTGGGCCGCCGCTGCTTGCGCGCGGGGCCGTCTCGCTGACGGTGCTCGACGTCGGTCAGGGGCTGTCGGTACTGGTGCGCACCCGGTCCCATGCGCTGCTTTACGATGCAGGTCCCGCCTGGGGCAGCGGGGCCGACAGCGGCAACCGTGTGGTCGTGCCGGTCTTGCGCGCGCTCGGTCTGAAAGCCCTCGACGCGATGATCATTTCGCACGACGACAACGATCACGCAGGCGGTGCGCTGTCCGTGATGCGCTCGGTGCCGGCTGCGCTGCTGTATTCGTCGCTGGCGAGTTTCGACCCGATCGCACTGTCGGCGCAGTACCGGATTCCATGTGCCGAGTCAGTCAACTGGGTCTGGGACGGCGTGCGATTCGAGTTCCTGCATCCCGAAATGGCGCGCTATGCCGACCCGGGCGAGTCGGCCAACAATCTGAGCTGCGTGCTGAAGTTGTCCAGCGCGTTCGGAACCGCGATTATCGCCGGAGATCTGGAGTGGCGCGGCGAGGCGGCGCTGATAGAGCGGCGCAAGTCCGACCTGGCCGCGCAGGTGCTCGTCGTCCCTCACCATGGCAGCAGCACTTCGTCAACGCCGGCATTTGTGCGCGCGGTCTCACCGCGAGTTGCGGTCGTTTCGCTCGGCTATCGCAACTGGTTCGGCCATCCGCGGCCCGAGGTGCTCGCGCGCTACCGGGCGCAGGGCAGCCGCATATTGCGCACCGATCGATCCGGGGCCGTCCATGGCGTGTTCGACCCTCAGGGCGTGGCGGTGCGCGGACAACGCGAAAGGGTGCCGCGCTATTGGCACGGACAGTGACGCGACGCGTCTATACTCGCCGCTGCGATGAATCGAGCGCATGCGTCGGCAAAGGATTGCCGACCTACGGTATCAGCGACGGATGGAGAAGCAAATGACCGAACCGTTTCGCCGCCACAAGGTGCAGTTTCTCGCCCCCGGCGGGCTGCACAGTATGGCTTATCTGGAGTGGGGCGAGGCCGAAAATCCTCACGTGCTCGTTTGCGTGCACGGGCTGACGCGCTGCGCGCGCGACTTCGATTTCCTCGCGCGGGAAATGAGCAGCCATTACCGCGTGGTGTGCCCCGATGTGCCCGGCCGCGGGGATTCGGACTGGCTGAAGAACCCGATGGACTACGCTACGGCGACGTACCTGAACGCGATGGTCGCGCTGATTGCGCGCTTGGGCGTCGAAACCGTACACTGGGTGGGAACCTCGATGGGCGGGCTAATCGGCATGGCGCTCGCGTCGCTCGCGCAGACGCCGATCAACCGGCTGGTGCTAAACGATGTCG
>Ga0156227_1266_pt1 | contig 13476 bp, 5 predicted proteins | sample RifCSPlowO2_12_FD_107875 | JGI IMG/M metagenome (GOLD analysis project Ga0156227, IMG submission 107875) | Betaproteobacteria bacterium RIFCSPLOWO2_12_FULL_63_13
CGCCTTTGTTTCCACGCACAGGTTCGTCCGCCGCATGACCGGGCGCAGATAGGCTCTCGCGGAAGACGAGCGCCGTCCGTCCCGGATCGTGTACTGCCCTCGTCCGAATCCTTCCTGCTGTTCGGTGTTGTAGTCCGGTGTCGCCGGGAAGCCCGCCTGCTTGCCGGCCTCTATCCATGAACGGAAAATGGGGTCCGTGGTTTTCGCCGATTGCGTTCCGAGCGGTCCCTCGCCGCCGCGCCAGCGGTTCGCACCGCCTTCCCAGGTCTCGCCGCGCCGGAAGAACGGCAGGACTTCCGGGTAGGACCAGCCGATCGCGCCGTTGCGCGCCCAGCGATCGTAATCGCCGGGATGACCGCGCGTATAAGCCATCACATTGATCGACGAGCAGCCACCCAGCACCTTGCCTCGCATCGCCTCGATGCGGCGGTTGTCGAGATTGGGATCGGGCTCGGGCTCAAAGCCCCAGTCGTGCATTCGATGCTGGTGCATCTTGCCCATGCCCAGCGGAATCGAAATGAGCGGATCGATGTCGCGCCCGCCCGCTTCGAGCAGCAGCACCCTTACTGTGGGATCCTCGCTGAGGCGGTTCGCGAGCACGCAGCCGGCCGATCCGCCACCGACGATCAGGTAATCGTATTCACGCGCGCCCGGCATTTGATTCCGTCCATTGCATGCGTCGACCGGACGCGCGATCTATTCGTCGATGCGAGGACTTTCCTCCTGCGCGAATTCGTGTTCGCAAAACGGGCAACGAAGCTTCCAGAGCTTGTGCCGGAAGTCCTCGTAGTGGGCGTAGAAACGTTCTTTGCAGTGCGGGCATACGACCCAGAAGATGCGTGCCAAGATTGCCTCCTAATGCGGCGAAATCGGAACCGACGGGCGTTGCTTCTTTGACGCCACTGTTCTCTAGATTCCGGATCGTTGCAGAATGCGCAACGGTCCGGAATCGAGAGACGTATACAAAACCGCAATCGTCTTCGGGGTCGTCAACATTCAACCGGCGAGCGGCTAAAGTCCGATGCGGGCGAGTTGTTCGCGCCCGATCAACCGCTCGAGATCCGTCCGCTCGACAACGTCCCGCGGAACGTCGATGCGCGCCTCAAACGGGCGGCGGACCGGCCGGGTCGCGTCGATGATCATTTTTGCCGTCATGATGTCGTCCGTCTGCGACGGGTCGAGCGTCGCGCCTTTCACGTTCCTGATGATGTCGACGTCTTCGTCGGCCTGCACCCGCGTCGCGATCGACCAGAGGACTTCCTCCTCGCGATAAACATCCACGTCGGAATCGACGACGACGACGTGTTTCACGAAGTCGCAGGCGCCCAGCGCGATCAGCGCCGCCTGCTTGGACTCGCCGTCGACCTTCTTGTCGATGCTGATGTAGCAGTGGAAACGGCCGACGCCGCTCGACGGCAGGTGCACCGCCTTCACGGTGGGCACGACGCCCTTGATGCGGTTGAATATGCTGCCCTCTTTGGGGAAAGCCCCCAGCACCCAGTTGTCCCGGTGGCCGACGAAAATGTCCTGATAGATCGCGTCGCGCCGGTGGGTGATGGCGGTGACGTTGATGACCCAGCGCACCCGCTGCGGGCCGTAGGTTCCGGGGAACTCGCCGAAGGGCCCTTCCGCCTCGCGCACGCCGGGCGCAATCTCGCCCTCGATGATCAGTTCGGCGTCCGCCGGAACGAGAAAATCCGCGCCCCAGGTTTCACTCGGCACCAGCCGCAACGGCTGACCCGCGATCGAGCCGACGACGTGGTAGTCGTCTTCGCCGAACGGCGACACGTTCAGCGCGCCGATATAGAACGCGGGATGGTGCCCGACGACGATGGCCACGGGAGTCGGCCGGCCGGCTTCCTCGTGTTTGCGCGCAATCTGCCAGTTGTGGCGCGGCGACATGTGTATGCCGAGTTTTCGAGGTCCCCTGTATTGGTTGCGCAGGAACGCGATGTTGTAGGCGCCCGTCTCGGGATCGCGCATGACCGGCGTCATGTCGACGTACGGTCCTCCATCCATTCGGTGGTGCCGGACGATCGGAAGCTCCCGGAGATCCGCCTGATCACCCCGGCGCACGACCTGCTTCACCGGAGCCGCCGCCGCATCGATGACCACCGGCGCGATGCGCCGTTCCTCGCGGCGGGCGTACTCCAGCCCCAGTTCCTGATACGCCTGCTCCGGACGCAGGCCGAGGGCGCGGGCGCAGCGCTCGCGCGTCGCATAGATATTGGTCACCAGCGGGAAAGCCGACGGCTTCCCGTTCAGCGCGAGCGGCTTGTCAAAGACGACCAGAGGATATTTGTTGCGCTCCTCGAGCCGCTGAAGCACCGCGGTCGCCTCGAACGCGCTCGGATTGATCGCCGAATGCACGTGGAGCACTTCCTCCGGCGTGTCGCGCTCGAGTTGGTCCAGATAGCGCCGAAACGAAAGCTCGGACGCTGCCCCCTGCAAAGGTCCGGTGCGTAAAGTTTCAACTCGGGCAAGGGCCATGGCTCCTCCAATCCACTCGTCCAGGAATGCCGAAGCGGGATCACCCGCTCCCGTGCGGGCACTCCCGATCAGCGTGAACTAGGCGTGAACGTCGCCTTCGTAGCTTTCGAAATTGCTGATTCTCGGCGGTTCGCCCTCGAAGCCCAGTTCGCTCCAGCGAGCGCACACGGACTCGTAGACTTCCTTCTTCAGCAGGCTGCGGCGGGAGAACGTCCTGTAGTACTTGTACTCCTTGCACGCGTTGATGATGCACTTGGAACCCCACGGCCGGATCTCCGGCGGATTCTGGCTCGGGTCGAGGTAGGTGCTCCAGGTCTCGCGCAGAATGTCGATCGATTGCGCGGGTCGCGAGCGGGTCACCATCGCCCACATCACATCGCCGAGATCGGTCGGGTCGACGTCGTCATCGACCACCACGATGTACTTGGTGAAATATGCGCCGCCCATGCATTGAGCCGCCAATGCGCCGACCTGCGCCGCATGGCCCGCGTATTGCTGCTTGATGGAGACCACCGTCATGCCCCAGCCGGCCGCCTCCGGCGGCGACCATACGCCGCGGATTCCCGGAACGCCCATCGCGTTCAAGTCGGTCCACACCTTGGCGGCCTTGGCCATCGCCCACATCAGCCCGCACTCGTTCGGCCAGCCGTCGGACATCAGCGCGCTGGTGACGACGGGGTCATTGCGGTAGCGGATGGTCTTGATGTCGATATAAGGCGTCGCGCCGCCCGGGCGGCCGTAGTAGCCGGTGAATTCGCCGAACGGTCCTTCCGGTGCCGTCTTGCCCGGATAGGAAAAGCCTTCGATGATCAGTTCGGCGTGCGCGGGCAGCGTCAGTCCCGTGACGTCGCTCTTGAATATCTCTATCGGCGATCCGTTGATGCCGCCCGCGTATTCGTACTCCGACACGTCCTTGGGAAACGAGGTCGCGGCCACGAGAAACAGCAGCGGATCGAGTCCATAGACGGCAGCCACCGGCGCCGGTTCGCCCCGGTCCCACCAGCGCTGCTTGTCCAGCGTTGCGTCCTTGCCCGGCGACGAATAAAAACCAACCTGCTTGGGCCCCTGGACCATCTGCCGGTAGGTACCCATGTTGATGCGGCCGTCCTCCGGATTCATCGTGATCACCGCATCGGCCGTGCCAATGTAGGCGCCCCCGTCCAGCGGCCACATCTTGGGCGCGGGAAACCGGGTGAGATCGACCTTGTCGCCGGTGTCGATGTTCTGGTTGACCTCGGCGTCCTTCGCATCGATCGTCACCGGCGCGACACGCTTTTTCATCTTTTCGCTCAGCACGCGGACCATGCCGAGCGCATCCTTGCTGGGCTCTTCCCGGACGGATATCGCTACGCGGTTCAGGCTGCTGCCGAACGGATTGAACAGCAGCTTCGAACCCGCGTGATCCTTGATGTTCTCGAACAACAGCGCCGGCCCGCCGACGGTTTTGCCCGCCATGTAGGTGATGGTGCCCATTTCCAGGTCCCAGTCGACCTTGGCCTTGATGCGCTTGAGTTCCCCGATCGATTCGACGATCTTCATCCAATCGCCCAGGCTCTTGATGCCGATGACTCTGCTCCTATCCATGCTCTACTCCTTCTCGCCAAATTGTCTGATGCTTGCATCGAGCAGCGCGAACCGCCTGCCCCCCGTCTTGATGTCCTGTTCCATGATGCGCCGCGCTGCGGCGGAATTCCTTGCCCTGAAAGCATCAAGCATCTTCTTGTGCAGCTGCAGCGCCACTCGCGACGGTGCCTGGCTTCCGACTGGCCTGAGCCGATCGGCGAGCATCAGCAGCACCGTCTCGCCCACGGCGGCAAGCACCGGGTTGCGGCTCATGCGGATAATCTGGCGGTGCAGTTCGATATTGATCGCACGGATGCTCAAGCCTCTCGTGAGATCGGCGTCCGCCTGTTGGATCAGCTTGGACAGCGCAGCAAAATTCTGCGCCGTTCCGATCCTTGCGACCCGCGCGGCCGCGTACGGTTCGATCAACATCCTGACCTCGAACAGGTCCTTCAGCCGCGCCTCGCCGCAGGCGAGCAGGTTGCGGAACGTGTCGGTGATCGGTCGCTGATGGTCCGCCGCAACGAAGATCCCGCCCTTGGGGCCCTTCTTCACCACCAGCAGTCCGCTCAGCTCGAGCGTGCGCACCGCCTCGCGGACCGCCACGCGGCTGACACCGAATTGCAACGCCAGGTCGCGTTCCGTCGGCAGTCGGTCCCCGGTCTTGACAGCATTGCTGAATATGCTGTCGCGGATCTGATCGGCGACTTCCTCGTACGCCTTCCTGCGCCCCAGCTGGCGAAACAGGCCTGCCGGCGCAGCGGACGCGTCAACACCCTTGCCGAGTTTCGCGGCGCCAACGACCTGCTCAGGTACGCTTTGGTCCAACCTGCCTCCCCCGCTGCCGGATCCAACATTAGGACTAACCTAATGCCAAACTATGCGCCAATCGAACAGCCTTGTCAACACCCCCTTACCACCCCGGGGGGGCTGCGCTATTTTTCGGAAATCGACTCGATGCCGTCCCATTCCGGCGGCGGCGGCTCGGTCGCGAACGCGGCAATTCTCGAACGGTAATACGCGGCAATCGGGTCATCGGAATAGCGTTCCTGGACCTCCCGCCAGAGTGCGTCGGCTTCGTCCCACCGGCGAGCGCGAAACAGGTCGATCGCGCTGTCCCCCTTTTCCACCAGCCATGGATCGTCGCAGGGCGTGTACACCTCCACCGGCTTGTCGCGGCCTTTCACGCGTACCCTTTCGATGCCGCGAAAGCGCTTGCGGTCCGGCTGCTTGGCGAGCGTATCGCCGCTGATGATCAGCCAGGTGCCGTAGCGCTTGTTGAGCCCCTCCAGGCGCGAGGCGAGATTGGTCGTGTCGCCGATCGCCGTGTAATTGAACCGAACCTTCGAACCGATATTGCCCACGATCGTCAGCCCGGTATGAACCCCGACGCGCGTGCTCACCGTCGGAAGCCCCTCGTTCTTCAGATCCCTGTTGATGGCATCGCGCGCAGCAATCATTTCTTCGGCCGCGGCAACCGCGTTGACCGCATGCGCCTCGTCCGGGAGCGGAGCGCCCCAGAATGCCATCAGCGCATCGCCGATGTAGCCCTGAACGGTTCCTTTGTGCCGGAACACGATGTCGGTCATCGTTTCGAAATAGACGTTAAGCAGGCGAGCCACCTGCGCGGGACGCAAGCCCTCGGCCGAGGTCGTGAATCCCGCAAGGTCGGTAAAGAGCACGGTCAGTTCCTTTTCCTCGCCCCCCGGCGTCAGTGCCGTCGACTGTGCGGCCAAACTGTCCGCAACGGCAGCGGGCACGAACAGCGAAAAGGCCTCGCGAATTCGCGCCTTGTTACGCAGTTCGACGACATAGGCAAATGCCCCCTGAATCGCGTAGATGCCTGCGGCGACCGCCACCGTGCTGAACACCGGCAGCCACCATGAACTGTTCACGAACAATGCGGCACTCGCGCCCGCAACCGCGATAGATACGATCAATGCGCTCCCGGCACACCACAGCGGGCGGAAACGCCAGGGCACCAGTGCGCACCAAAGGCTCACCAGAAGCAAGATCACCCCTCGCCCCCACAGCGGAATTTCGCGAATGCTCGAGCGGTTGACCGAGTTGTCGATGAACGTCGCGAGAATTTCCACGCCCGGGGTGAGCCGCCCGGTGACGGCCGTAAACGGCGTTGCGAACACGTCGACCTGCGCCGAGCCGATGTCGGCCGCCGCCTGGGTTTCCCTTCCCACCAGCACCAGTGCACCCTGCAGCGCGTCCTTCGGCACGGACTTGCCGATCTCAAGTGCCTTGTAATAAGGGATGTACGGAAAAGAATGGTCGGGCCCGACATACCGAATCATGCTGTCGGACTTGAGCGTTGGATCGAATTCGAGCGACGGAACGGCCTCGCGAACCCGGAACAGCACCTCCTTCCAGAACGATTCTCCGGCTTGCGGGAAATGCCGGACGATCTGGTCGCTATCGAACTCGATGTTGACCAGTCCCGGTTTGGCGCCCGCCTGAATGAGCGGTGGGATCGGATCGGTCCGTTGCCAAAGCATGCCCTGTGGCGTCTCCTGGGCGAAACGGGCCGCGGCGAGCACGATGTTGCCCGCGCGCGCGACAGCCTGTTCCATAGCCGCATCGTCCTCCGGTGTGGTGGGATTATCGAAAATCACGTCCATCGCGATCACCGCTGCGCCTGCCTCACGCAATCTATCGATCAGCCGTGCATGCAGGCTGCGCGGCCACGGCCAGCGCACGTTCAATTCGGCCATCGAGGCGTCGTCGATGCCGACGATGACGATGGGCAGCCGGGACTCCCCGGGAGCGCTGTGTACCGTCAGCCAGTCGAAGCCGCGGTACTCGAGCGATTTCCAAAAACGCGATTCGCTCACGCCCAGAACGATCATCCAGACTGCGAGAGCGACCAGAACACCTGCGTACTTGCCAAGCGTCGCCTTGAGGGGAATCTTCAATGTCTGTCTTAGTCGATGAAGCCCGGACCAACCGGGGTGCTTTCGTTTAGCGCCTCTGTTCTCCCGACTGCGGACCGTTGCAAACGCACAACGGTCTGCAGTCGGGAGACGTATACAAAACCAAAACAGGATTCTTCGCTTGAATGGCCAACAGTACCCAGGCGACTAGAACCGCCAGACCGCGCGCACGCCGACCGTCCGGCTGTCGTCGCTTCGCGCCAGGTTGTTTCCATAGAACTCGACCAGCGCGCGTTTGGCGGCGTCCTGCCACGTGGCACGCAGCGAAACGTCCCAATCCGGTTCCAGGCGCGCGTTTCCGGTCGCATCCGCAAAGCGCTCGCTGCGCCGCACCGCCTGGGCACGGATCACCCAGCGTCCGGTGGCGAACCAGCTGGCGCCCAGTCCCAACCGATGTTTTGGAAAGTACGGCAGTGGCGCCAGCGGGTACGGGACGTTGGATGTCCGGCTGTGGATATAGTTCGCGGACCACGACCAGCGATCACCGGCAATGTGCTCATAAATCACTCCGGCGGTATTGACCGTGCCCGAGGCGAACACCGGCGCGGCCTCGAGCGCCTCGGGTGACAGCGAGCCGGCAAGCCCCTGCTGGCGCAGCCGCTCGTACTGAGCGAGGCTCGCCTCGGCATTCAGCGTCTGGCCATCGGGGCCGTACAGGTTGCGTATCTTCCGATGATCGGCAAAGGCCATCACATAGCTGCGCTCGCCGATTTCCCATTCGCCCTGTGCTCGCGACCGCGTCAAACTGCCGCCAGGTTGCACCCCGGGGACATCGAGCGAGATGCCCGCCGTGTCGAGCGGCGCGAGGCTGGCGCCGGTGGCCGGTCGCACCAGGCGCTGCCACGCGTAGCGGTAGGTCGTGCTCGAGGTCGGCGACCAGGAGAATCCGAGCCTCGGAGTCCACGTTCGGCGCCGCTCCGCGATCGGCGCCTCCCCGAACACGAACTCGCGCCCGGTGGAAAGCTGCGTGACGACCGAGCGGCGCGACTGGTCGAAGTCGAACGTCGAATGATCCAGATCGGCCTGCAATCGCAATGCGCCCGCCGTCGCTTTCCACGACAGGAACAGCCGCGATCCCTCGCCTTCGGACGTGGTCCGGTCGGCGACCGAATTGAGCCCGCGCGACCCGATCTGCGCCGGGGTGTTCGTTCTGCCGTCTTCCCAGCCGACGGTCCACTCCCCGCTTGAACGACGCAGCGTCAGGCGCAGCCCGCTGTCGCGATCGCGCCGCTGGAAGCTCCGGTTGTAGGGTCCGCTCCGGCTCGATATCTGCGTGTCGTTGGCGCCCTCGGCGAATCTGACCCATACCGCGGTGCGCGGATCGATTTGCCAATTGGCCCCGACATCGTTTCGATACACGTCTCCACTGATGCGGACATCATTCTCGAGGGGACCACCAAGGCTGGCGCGCTCGATGCGCGGCCGAAACTCGTCGCGATAGAAGAACACGCCCCATTGCGCGCTCGGCCGCAGCCCCAGTGCTGTCACCAGGCTGGGCGCTTTTGCGTCGAATTCGGTGTCGCCCGGACGAAAGCGCGGCGCAACCATCTCGACGAAGCCGGCCACGGGAATCGGCGTGACGGCGTAGCCGTTCGCGGTGATTGACGGCTCGGTGGATGACACCGATGGCGAGTGACGCGCGTCGAATCCGGCAGACACGTATGCGCCCGGGCTGCGGCTCAGCGTGGCGAGCTTCGGCGACGCGCCGAACAGCGTCGGATCGGTGAGATAGCCCTGGACCAGCGCTGAATTGCGCAAATACGGTTCCACGATACGTTCAGCGAGAAAGATGTAGCTACCCGCGAAAAACGGGTGCTGGCTCTCCAGCGCGGTGCGTCGCGCCCACGACTCCAGGCCGAACAGCGCGTAGGCGCTGCCCAGATTGGCGCTGCCCTGCTTGTCGTTGGCGATGGGAGCGAGCGATTTCAGGTACGGGTAGCGCTGCAGCGCTTCGCGGGCCGCGACGATCGCGGCCATCGGATCGAGCGCATCCTGCCGTATCATCGCTTCGTAGTAGTACGGAAGCGGATCCCGGGGATCGAGCGCCTTGGCCTTCTCCAGCGCCGAAAGCGCCGCCTCGCGCCGCCCGAGCTGATACCAGGCGATCGCGGCGTGCAACTGCGCGCGCGCGAAGCGCGGCTCGAGCATGCTCGCCTTCAGCAGCGATTCGAGCGCGTCTTCCCTGCGCCCCTGCAGCAATTGCAGCACGCCCTTGCTCGTCCACGCGATGTAGTCGTCGGGCTGCAGCGTGAGTGCGCGTTCGATCGCATCTTCCGCCTCGTTCCAGCGCTGTGCCAGCGTCTCGAGCGATCCGAGATCCGCGAACGTTGACGCCGACTGCGGGGCCAGCGTCGTCGCCTTCGTCAGCGCCTGCCGAGCGGGCGCAAAGTCCTCCCGCTCCGCTTGCGTCATGCCCAGGCCCTGCCAGCCACGCGCATCCTGCGGCGCACGCTCGGTCGCGGCCCGGAAATCGGCCACCGCCTGCAAGCCCGCGCCGTCGAAGCGCGCGATCTCGCCGGCAACCAGCGCCAGCTCGACCGAATCGGGAAATATCGGTCGCGCGGTCTTGAGAATCGCGCGGGCCAGGTACCAATCGCCGGCGAACATCGCCACGCGGGCCTGCTGCGCGGGAAAGCGGTCATCCTGCGGAAAGCGCGACGCGCCTTCGTCGGCGTACTTGCGTGCTTCCGCGATCTCTCCGGCGGCCAGCGCAAAATCCGCTGCGAGCAACCAGGCGCCGGCCGGCACCCCCGAACCGCGGCGCAACCGTTCCGCGAGCAGTGCGCGTGCATCCCCTGCTCGTCCCTCGTCGAGCGCCGCACGCAGCGATGCAAACGCCGGGTCCCCGGCGAGATCGGCATAGCGTGACGGATCGGCACGGTACGCCGTCACCCACTGCACACGGTCCCTGGGATTCTGCAGCACGCGCTTCTCCGGCGCGCGCCCCGGGCTGGCGACCGCCTGCTCCGAGGAGCGCACGGTCACGCCGCCCAGCGCGTTGGCGAACTCCACCTCGCCGGAGAGCACGGTGAGCACCGAGTTGCCCGATTCATCCACTTCCATCACCCAGTCGGTGCCGTGTATCCCTGCGGTTGCCGAGGGCGTCTGCACGCGCAGCCGTCCGGGCACTACCCTGGATTGCATCCACGATTTGCCGCGGGTGAGCGAGAGCGTCGTATCCGTGGTCTTGCCGTCGCCGATCGATTTGATCTCGAACATGCTGTTGCGCGAAAGCCTAAGCTGGGTCTTGTCGGCAAACAGCAGCGCCATCGCGCTCTGGTCGAGCGTGCGCACGAATTGCCCACCGACGAGCCGCTGGCGGATCCGCGCTGGATTCCACGGTGCGGTAGCCCTTACGCGGTACTCGCCCTTGCCGGAGATGGAAACGATCTCGGCGCTGTTCGGATCGGCCGCTTGAAGCGCCGCGATCCAGGATAACCCGAACACCGCCGCCATGAATCGACCCGCCCAGATTCCCTTCGCCATGTCGCCTCTCCCTTCACTCGCGACCTGCCGCCATCGCCGCGGCCGGGCGCGCTGCGCGAACTCGTCCTCGCGCCAATAGCATAGTCCAGAACGTTCCGGCCAAGCCAGTGCCCGCGTCACGCGATATCGGGGCGATCAAGCAGCGACAGACTGCCGGGAGTCTATTACCCCAGGTTCGGGGCAGATATTGAATTCCGGCCGCTTCCGTAAGATATTCACGCTGTCAACGCCTTGGATGCACGGATTGATACCGAGCCTGCCTGCTGAGGCCACCTGGATTGCAGTTTCGAAAAGGAGTGGCAGCGTCTTGTAGCCGAAGAACGCCGCACCGAGGCGCGGCTTGGAGTATCGTCGATCGCGCAGCCGCGCCTCACGACGAGCATCAAGTTGGGTAAAGCTTCATCACATAGGAATCGGGTTGTCGGATGCTGCTCAGACATCTTCCTGTCGCACGCCATCTGCCGGTCGCGGCTCTGGTCGGGGTGACTGCGCTTTGCGCGGCTGTTGCGGCCGCCGAGCCCATGCGCCCGCAGGTCGCCGCGGGCGCGAATCACACGCTTGCGCTCGATGCCGACGGCACACTGCGTGCCTGGGGTTCCGACAGCCACGGACAACTCGGCGCGGGGTCCATTCCACTATCGACCACACCGCTCCCCGTTGCCGCGCCGAACCGGTTCGTCGGCCTCGCCGGCGGCTGGGAACAAAGCCTTGCCCTGCTGGACGACGCAAGCGTGTGGACCTGGGGCGACAACACGCTGGGCCAGCTCGGTGACGGGACGACCGCGCCGCGCTCGGCTCCGTTCAAGGTGGGCACCGACTTTGCCGCCGTCGCCGGCGGAACCTATCACAGCCTCGCCCTCGCCAAGGACGGGACGCTGTGGGCTTGGGGACGCAATTCATTCGGACAACTCGGCGACGGAACCACCGTCGGCCGGGCGGCACCGGTCAAGATCGGTACCGGATACTCCGCCGTCGCTGCCGGGCGTTACCACAGTTTCGCTCTGAAGAGCGACGGCAGCCTTTGGGCTTGGGGAGCGAACAGTGACGGCCGGCTTGGCGATGGCACGCTCATCAATCGCAGCAGCCCCGTCGTTATCGGAACGGGCTTTGCCGCGATCGCTGCAGGCGGCAATCACAGCCTCGCCCTGAAGAGCGACGGCAGTCTTTGGGCCTGGGGCAACAATCGTGACGGTCAGCTCGGTGACGGCACTACTACCGATCGTTCCAGTCCCACCCTGATCGGCGGCGGATTCGCTGCTGTTGCGGCGGGCGGTGCGCACAGCCTCGCGCTCAAGACCGATGGAACGCTGTGGGCGTCGGGGGCCAATGCCTCCGGTCAACTGGGCAATGGAACCGTCACCGATTTTGAGGGCCCCCTCGTGATCGGCACCGACTTCGCGGCAATCGCCGCCGGCAATGAGCACAGCCTCGCCCTCAAGACCGACGGCACCGTGTGGGCCTGGGGAGCGAACGCCAGCGGCCAGTTGGGCGATGGAACCACTGATCTACGCGCCGCTCCGGTAAACATCGGGGCGGGTTACGCCGCGATCGCAGCAGGCTACGCCCACAGCCTCGCGCTCAAACGCGACGGCAGTCTGCACGTCTGGGGAAACAATCGCTCAGGGCAACTCGGCGAGTTGGCGATCACCAGTCAGGCCGGCCCGGTGTTGATAGGAACCGGCTTCAGCGCCATCGCCGCAGGCTTCGCGCACAGCCTTGCACTCGAGGCCAACGGCAGTCTCTGGGCGTGGGGGCAGAATCTCGAAGGTCAACTCGGCGACGGAAGCTTCACCAGCCGCCCCCGTCCGGTCGAAGTCGGAACAGGTTATTCCGCGGTTGCGGCGGGCGCGTCCCATAGTCTCGCGCTCAGAAGCGACGGCAGCCTATGGGCGTGGGGACAAAATGGTTCTGGCCAACTCGGGGACGGAACCGCCGTGGACCGCGCTACCGCGGTCATGGTCGGCACCGGATTCGCGGCAATCGCTGCGGGTGCCCGACACAGCCTTGCCCTCGGCATCGACGGCAGGCTGTGGGCCTGGGGAGGCAACGGTTCCGGCCAGCTGGGAGACGGGACCGTACTCGGCCGCTCGAGCCCGGTCCTCATCGGTTCGGGCTTCGCCGCCGTTGCCGCAGGTGGCGCTCATAGCCTCGGGCTAAGAATCGACGGCAGCCTTTGGGCCTGGGGAAGCAATACTTTCGGAGAACTCGGCGACGGGACCACGAGCGATCGCACGCGCCCGGTGATGATCGGCGAGGGCTACACCGCTATCGCCGCAGGCAACGAGCATAGCTTGGCCCTTGCGATCAACGGCGGCCTGTGGGCGTGGGGATCGAACTCCTTTGGCCAGCTCGGCGATGGACGCACAACGATGCGATCCGCTCCGGTCGAAATCGGCACCGGCTTTGCAACAATTGCCGCGGGCTCGCGGCACAGCGTCGCCGTCGGCAGCGATGGCACCGTTTGGGCGTGGGGATCGAACGCATCGGGTCAGCTTGGAACCGGCTCGTTCGCCGACGCGCTGACGCCGGCGCCGGTCGCCAACGACGACGTCACCGGATTCCTCGACCTGGATTCCGCCGTGCCCGACTCCCAATCGACGGCGATCCGGGGCCCGATACTCAAAGTGAGCAAGTCCGGGGAACTCGGCGGACTGACCCTCGGCGCGATGCTGTACTTCGGCGATCACGAGCGCTCGCCTGAACAGTCGACTGCTGCCGGTAGTTCCTACGAGGTGTATGTCGCGGCGATCGTTCCGCCCGGGATTCCCGCCGTTGCCGAAGGCGTTTATTTTCTGGACGAGAATCGCGAATGGGTTCTCTACGACGGTGGTCCGCTGCGGGCACACCGGAGTCATGCCACACCCGATTCGACGCTGCATTATTTCGTCTCGATTCTCGACCGGGCGGACCTTTCGCGCCTGACGGGGGCGCGGATTCTCGCGGGTTACGGCAGCGACGGCGAGGAGATGATCAACGCGCACCGCTACCGGGAGAT
>Ga0156227_1253_pt1 | contig 13227 bp, 8 predicted proteins | sample RifCSPlowO2_12_FD_107875 | JGI IMG/M metagenome (GOLD analysis project Ga0156227, IMG submission 107875) | Betaproteobacteria bacterium RIFCSPLOWO2_12_FULL_63_13
TGGTCGGGGAAGACACCTTCCGCCCGCCCTGGTATCACCGCAACGTCATGAGCGAGTACATGGGTCTGATCCAGGGCCAATACGACGCCAAGGCCGAAGGTTTCGTTCCGGGCGGCGGCAGTCTGCACAATTCCTGGACCGCGCATGGCCCGGACGCCGAGACCTTCGAGCGCGCCTCAAGCGCCGAACTCCATCCGCACAAGATCGAAAACACGATGGCCTTCATGTTCGAGACGCGCTATCTGATCCGGCCGACCCGATTCGCGATGCAGGCACCGGAGCTCCAGCGCGACTACATTCAATGCTGGCAAGGCTTGAAGAAACACTACACCGGGAACCCTTGAAATGACGCGCCTGAACGAAACGCACGATCCGAAACTCCGAAGCTGGGTCGCCGCCGCGAATGCTGCGGACGGTAACTTCCCGATACAGAACCTGCCCTTCGGAGTCTTCCGGCGCAAGGGCTCCGACGAACCCTTCCGCGGGGGACTCGCCATTGGCGATCAGATCGTCGACCTCGCCGCCGCGCGCGCGCTGTTCGAAGGCGCCGCCGCCGAAGCAGCGGCTGCGTGCGCCGGGAGCACACTCAACACGTTCATGGCGATGGGACCACGGTACTGGTCCGCGCTGCGACTCGCGCTCTCGCGCGGTCTGCGAGAGGGCGCGCCCCAGGCGGCGAAGTTCCAGCCGCATCTGGTCCCGCAGGCACTGGCCGAGTACGCGCTTGCTGCGGCCATAGGTGACTTCACTGATTTCTACGCCTCGGTGCACCACGCCACCACGGTAGGCAGGATGTTCCGGCCCGACAATCCGCTGATGCCGAATTACCGATGGGTGCCGATCGCGTATCACGGGCGCTCTTCGTCCATCTTCGTGAGCGGTCACCGTTTCTATCGCCCGGTCGGTCAGACCAAGGCTCCCGACGCCACCGCGCCGACATTCGGACCGTCGAAGCGCCTGGACTACGAACTCGAACTCGGAATTTTCGTCGGACCGGGAAACACGCCCGGATCGCGAGTTCCGCTTGAGGAGGCCGAGTCGCATGTCTTCGGGTTGTGCGTCTTGAACGACTGGTCCGCTCGCGACATCCAGGCCTGGGAATACCAGCCGCTCGGACCGTTCCTGGCGAAGAATTTCGCCAGCACGGTCTCGCCCTGGATCGTGACGCTCGAAGCGCTCGAACCGTTCCGATGTCCGTGGACCCGCGACGCGTCAGAGCCGCAGCCCCTGCCCTATCTCGATTCGCCGGACAATCGCGAGCGCGGCGCACTCGACGTGGAACTGGAGGTTTGCCTGGAGACGGCGAAGGCCCGCGCGCAAGGCAAAGGCGAGATGCGGCTGTCGCAAGGAAATTTCCGGCACGCGTACTGGAGCGCGTTCCAGATGCTCGCGCACCACGCCTCGAACGGATGCAATCTGCAGCCCGGCGACCTGCTTGGCACGGGGACCCAGTCCGGACCCGACCCCAAAGACGTGGGGTCTATGCTGGAACTCACCTCGGGCGGCAAATCGCCGGTCACGCTGCCGACAGGCGAAACGCGCAGCTTCATCGAGGATGGCGACACCGTCATCATGCGTGCCTGGTGCGCGCGCCCGGGCTACCCGCGGATCGGATTCGGAGACTGTGCCGCAACGGTCGAACCGGCGGTATAACTTGCTGCTACGCGATGCCGCGCTAGGTCGCGGTCTGCATCCCGCGCCCGTTCAACCTGCGCGTTCAATCACGATCGTTCCGATGTTCGGATCGGCGCTCGAATTCCAGTGCAGTTCGAAACGCTCGTAGCCCGCGTGCTCGATGCTCAGGACATATTCGGTATCGGCCTCCAGGCCGAGGAACTCGAAGTCGCCATAATTGTCCGTTGAGATCGTGAAGGTCTGCTGCCCTTTACGCAGGCTCACGGAAACACCCTCGGCGCACTCCTCCGACCCGTCGCCGAGCACGATCTCGCCGGCGACGAAGCGCGTCGGCAGGCCCAGGTAGCGCACTGGCGGCGGTTCGGCGGGGACCGGCGCCAATGCTTCGACGGGCTTTTGCGCGATGAGGCGAGCAACGTCGCTCGTCGGGTCTTCCAGATCGCCGAACACCAGGGCCTGCACCGGACATGCCTCGACACAGCGGGGTTCCGTCCATCCGTCATCGAGCAGATGAGCACAGAACGTGCATTTCTGCGGCAGATTTTCCACGTCGTTCCAGAACACGGCGCCGTAGGGGCACGCCGAAACAATGTCGCGTTGTCCGATCGCCTTGTCCGGATCGATGATGACGATGGCGTCCGCGCGCCGAGCCATGGCGCCGCCGGTGGCTGCCCTCATGCACGGTGCATCGGTGCACTGCAGACAGGGAACCGGGACGTAGGACACCTTGACCTTGGGAAACGAACCGCGTTCCAGTTCCTGCACCTTGATCCAGCTGTGACCGGCAGGCTGCGCGGCCGACACCGGCCGGTGGTCATTGCCGGCGTGCTCGTCGCGACAGGCCAGGAAACAGTTGAAGCAGCCCGTGCAGCGGTCGACGTCGATCACCATGCCATAGCGCGTCATGGCTGCACCCGAATGCTCACCCGTTCCACTTTTCAACTTCGACAAGGCATGAATTCGGTGCCATACCCGGCACGTTTTGCGACATCATGCGTCCCGGCGTGAGCAGCGCCACGCACCCGCCGCGATCGACGGATCGCGGGTTGCCAGGCTCCAGCGGATCGTACTTGGCCGATGAAACCGGCGAGTGAACGACGCCCTGCCTGACACGCTCGGTCACGACCGCGGCGCAAAGCACCGCCGCCCTGTCGTTGTGCAGCTTGATGACGTCGCCGTTTTCGATGCCGCGGGCGCTTGCATCCCTTGGATTGATGCGGGCCGGCCAGTATGCATAGCCATTCTTCACCACGCGATGCAGCGGAATCTCGTCCAGCCAGCGTGCATGCTTGTCATAGTGCGTATGAAAACTGTATCTGGGATGAGGAGTGAGCAACTGCAGCGGGTAGCGGGACGCCAGCGAACTCTGATGGCCTTCCCAGCTCGGGATGAAATGCGGCATGATCGGCCGCTCGGCGTCGTCGGGAAAAGCCTTTTCGAGGCTTTCCGAAACAAACTCGATCTTGCCGCTGTAGGTGCCCAGTTCGTGCGCCTTGTCGGTTCCCAGCTTCGGATTGCGGGGGTCGGGCGTGTCGCACGCGCGGCCTTCGGCAAACCAGCGTAGCCCCGGGGTGAATTTACGTTGCTCCGGCGCGTTGATGATGTAATACCCCTTGCGCTCGAAGTCCTCCCATGAGATGCGTTTGGGCAGGTCCGAGATCTCGAAGATCTTGCGCGCCCAATCGCGCTCGGTATTGCCTTCGGTGTAGGCGGCCTCCACGCCGAGTTTGCGTGCGAGCAGCGTAAAGATTTCGTAGTCCGATTTCGACTCCCACAACGGTTCGATGCATTTCTTCATGCGCACGACGACGCGGAAATTGCAGCCGCTGCTGCCATGCTTGGTCTGACCGCCGGGTTCGCCCCATTCACCGATATCGTCCCGCTCGAGTTGTGTGCAGGCGGGCAGAATAATGTCGGCGAATCCCGTCTCGGAGGACCACCAGATGTCCTGATTGACGACGAATTCCAGCTTGGGGCTTTGATACATGCGTACCCACTTGCTGGTGTCGGTCATCGTGCCGACGAAAGATCCGCCGTAGCGGTACCACAGTTTCACTTCCGAGCAGCCCGGCGCGGGATAGGTATAGGGAATGAACTGCTGCTCCAGCGACCGGTTGCAGAAACCTTCGCCCAGCCAGTGAACCGGCGGATTGAGGATGGCGTCAGGCACGATGGGGCGGTACAGGCGCTGCGCCACAGGATTTTCAGGACACGCGGCCGCGGCGCGACTGGTCGAGATCCTGCCCTCGAGATCGCCATATCCCGGAAACCACACGCCGGCATCCACGGGGGCTCCCATGCTGGTACCCCAGATGCTGATTCCGGGTTTCCCCAGTCCCTGCATCGCCTGCAGCAATACCATCATGCGCGCCCATTCGGTGCCGTATGCCTGCCGGCAGGCGCCGCCCTCGCCTCCTCGCGCGCCGGAAGAAAGAACCGTGCGCTTGGACGCCCACTCCCGAGCAAGCGCCTTGACCGTCCGCGCTGCAATGCCCGACTGCTCCTCCGCCCATGCCGGAGTCTTGGGACAGCCATCGGCTTTGCCGAGTATGTAATCCCTGAATTCGTCGAAACCGACAGTGCGATCGGCTACATATTGGCTGTCGTAGGTCTGCTCGGTGATCCAGACGTGGGCGATCGCCATCGCGATCGCCGTGTCCGTGCCGATCCGCGGAGCGATCCATTTGCCGCCCATCGCCGCGGCCGTGTAATTGTGGAAAGGGTCGATGAACACCATCTTCACGCCCTTTTCCTTCAGCCACTGGCGCCAAATCGCGGCGTCCTGGCCGGTATAGATGCCGCGCGTGCTGTCCGGATCGTTCGACCAGAAGACGATCATCTGCGCGTTTTGAAGCGCGTCCTCGAGCATGTCGTACGGTTCGGGCATGCCCAGCCGCCAGTAGAACCCGTAGCTGTGCGTCGCGCCCCAGTGCCAGCCTTCCCAACTGTCCGGGTTGTCCAGCACCGGCGTATGGCCGATCAGGTTGAAGAAGCGCGAAAACGCGCTCATCTTGTAACCGACGTTGCCCCAATTGTGATGCGACGACGTCATCGCCGCGATCGCGGAGGGGCCGTGGGCATCCTTCACGCGCTTCAGTTCGCCGGCGACGATCTCGATCGCCTCGTCCCAACTGATCGGCTCAAAGCCGACCCTGCCTCGCGATTCGGGATTACGCTCGCCCTTCGGATCGAAGTTCACGCGCTTGAGCGGAGTCCTGATCCGGTCCTCCGAGTACAACCGGTCTCTCTCGCTGAGAACGAACGGAGCGATATTGAACTTCCTGGGCGGTGAATAGCGCCGACCGCCGGCCTCGATGGTCCACGGACGGAAATCGCCCGGCTCGGCGACCAGGGGACGGACGCGCACGACCTTCCCCTCCTTTACGGTTACCGTTATCGGCCCGACGTTGGTACAGCTCGTGAAGTCCTGCGTCATGCCGCGCTGTCAACCCGAGCGTGCCGCTCCGGCCTACCGTCCCGGATTGTGCGTGTAGAGCACCAGGCGATTGCGATCTCCCATCCTGGCCGCAAGTTCCTTGGTCAGACCGAACTCCATGCAAGCCGACTGGCAGTGCTTCACGCACGCCGGCGTCGGCTCGCGGGTTCGCCGGTCCTTGCACAGGTCGCAGTGCGGGGTAAAGAACGGCAGGTAGTCGATGCGCACCCGTCCCCCGGCCTCGTATTCGTATTCCTTCACGACGATGCCGTTGGTGCCGACCGGGTAGCCGTGCTCCTGCTGACAGGCAATCTCGCAGGAGTGGCATCCGGTGCAGTAATCGTAATCGATGAGCAGTGAATAATTGGCCACGGCGTTCTCCTCAGGCGCTGATCTTGGCGAGCGTGCACAGTGTCGTCTTGTACTGGCCGCCGCCGAATCCGGACTTCGCGCACTGCGGCCCGGGAATGATGTTGTTGATCTGGAAATCACCGACGCCGTAAAGACTGGGCGCCTTGCCTTCCATTTCCGGCATCCACCAGCCGTGCATGGTATGCACATGGTGGCGCTTGACCTGGAGACTGAACTTCGCCTTGCGCTTTACCCGCCCCATGTCGTTCTCGAGATAGACCCATTCGCCGTCATAGATGGCGTATTTTTTCGCGGTCTCCGGGTGGATCTCCACGGTCGGATCGGGCAGCTTTTCGCGCAGCCAAGGGATCTGCCGGTGCTCGGCGTGGAAAAACAGTTGCGACCGCGCGCCGGTAATCATCACCAGCGGATATTTCTTGAACAGCTCCGGCGTGGAGCGTTCGCTCTGCGGCGGCTCGGTGTAAAACGGGAGCGGGTCCATGCCCCAGCCCTCGAAGGTGTCGCAATAGACTTCGATCTTCCCGCTCTTGGTGTTGAACCCCGGTTTTCCGTCCGGACGAAGCAGCCCGCGCTCATGCCGGAAGTAGGGCTTGAACGGGCCGTCCTCCGGCATCTTGAAACCGCCCTGCTGCTGCAGGTCCGCGACGGTCATCTTCGAGGGGGCGAGGCGCTCGTTGAACATGTCCTCGAGCGTCTTCCAGCGCTTCATGCCCTCCGGATTGAAACGCTTGGCCAGTTCGAAATTGATCTCCCAATCCGATTTGCATTCGCCTACCTGAACGCGCTTCTTGATGCTGATCAGTGGCGCCCACCATGAGCGGATGCTGTCCTTTTCCGGAAACGTCGCGGCCGGAAGAATGATGTCGGCAAGCGCCATCGTGGTCGGGTTGTGGAACAGATCCACCACCGCGACGAATTCGAGTTTTTTCAGCGCCTCCAGGTGGAACCGGGCGCGTGCCGACTGCCCGCCGATCACGTTGGCGGTCTGGATCCAGGCCGCCTTGACGGGATAGGGCACACCGGATTCCACCTGGTCGATAACCCTGTCGGGCTGCGCCCAGCCGCGGAAATTCTTGACCATCGGATAGACATCGGCGCCGATGCGCTTCTCGTTCAGCCGCGCGATCAGGTCGGCACCGTAGAGCTTCACCAGCTCCTCGGTTGAAAACGGGTACGACGTCACGCCGTGTGACGGCCGAGCGATCACCTGCCCGCCCGGCTTGTCGATGTTGCCTGTGATCACCGACAGACAGGTAATGGCGTGAGCCACTGCGGTGCCGTCGGGGCACATGTCCACCGGCACCCCCCACTGGACCGCCGCCTGCTTGGCGCGAGCAAACGCGCGTGCCGCGGCCGCGATCTCCTGCGCCGGGATTTCGGTGATTTTGGCCACCTCGTCCAGCGGATACTGCGCCGCGCGCTCGCGCAGCGCATCGAACCCCTGCACCCACTTGGCCACGAAGTCCTTGTCGTGCAGACCTTCGCTGATGATGACGTTGATCATCGCCAGCGCCAGCGCGCCGTCGGTGCCCGGCCGCAGTTGCAGGTGGTGCAGCGCGCGGCTCGACAGCCATGTGTTCCTGGGTTCCACGGCGACGATCCTGGTGCCAAGCTTCATGCAATCCACGACCCATGAGCCGAAGAACCCGTCCGGGCACCCCATGGTCGAATTCTGCCCCCAGGTGATGATGATCTCGGGCACCTTCCACTGCGGGTCCTCGTAGCGGCGCTCCAGATACTGCGAGCAGTCGGCCACGGCAAAATCGCCCATCACCGTCTTCATGGCACCGAGGCGCGGCGTGTAGCACGAATGCCCCGAGAGACCCAGTTGCACCCAGTTCGGGCTGCCGTAGCTGTAGGCCAGCATCGTGATCGGTCCACCGATGTCGCGACCCGTGCCCTGAACGAAAATCGCCGATTCGGCGCCGTACTTCTGCTTGATTTCGTTGAGGCGTTTTTCGCAGGTGTCATAGGCCTCGTCCCAGCTGATCGGCTCGAACTTGCCTTCGCCGCGGGCGCCCACGCGTTTCAGTGGCCGGGTGATGCGGTCCGGGTGGTACATGTACTGCGTCATCGCCAGTACTCTCGGACAGGAGCGGCCCTGATTCCAGGGATGGTTTTCATCCCCCTCGATCCGAACGAGCTTGCCGTTCTTGACATGCAGCTTCTGGCCGCATCCGCCATGGCATCCGGGACCGGCGGACCACGCCGTCGTGCGATAAACAGTGGTGTCGTCCATCGATAGCTCCTCTGCCTGACTTCAATCCTCAATCTTCGCGAGTGTGCACAATGTGGTCTTGTACTGCCCGCCGCCGAATCCGGACTTGCTGCACTGGGGTCCGGGAATGATCTTGTTGATCTGGTAATCCCACACGCCGAACAGGTCCGGAGCCTTGCCCTGGAGTTCGGGCAGCCACCAGCCGTGCATGGTGTGAACATGGCCGGGTTTCACCCTGCGCGAGATCTTCGCCTTGCGCTTGACCCGTCCCATGTCGTTCTTCAGGTACACCCATTCGCCGTCGTAGATTGCGTAGCGTGCCGCCGTCTCCGGATGAATCTCCACATACGGATCGGGCATCTTCTCGCGCAGCCAGGGAATCATGCGGTGCTCGGAGTGAAAGAACAACTGCGAGCGGGCACCCGTGATCATGACCAAGGGATATTTCTCGTACAGTTCGGGAGTCGAGGTCCTGCTCTGCGGCGGCTCGGTGTAGAACGGCAATGGATCGAGGCCCCAGCTCTTGAACGTGTCGCAATAGACTTCCACCTTGCCGCTGGCGGTGTTGAATCCGGGCTTCCTGTCCGGTCGCAACAGCCCGCGTTCATGACGTCGGTAAGGGCGTGAAGGCCCCTCCCCGGCCATTTTCCAACCGCCCAGCTTGCGCAGATCCTGAAAGGTCATCCCCGAGGGCGCGAGCCGCTCGTTGAACATGTCTTCCACCGTGTTCCATTGCTTCAAGCCCTCCGGATTGAAGCGCTTGGCCAGCTCGAAATTGATCTCCCAGTCCGATTTGCATTCGGCCACCTGCACGCGCTTCTGAATGATGGACAACGGCGCATACCAGGCCCGGATGCTGTCCTTTTCCGGGAAGGTTGCCGCCGGAAGCACCAGATCCGCGAGCGCCATGCTGGTCGGGTTGTGGAACAGGTCGACCACGACGATGAACTCCAGCTTCTTGAGCGCCTCGTAATGGAACCCCGCCCGGGCCGCCTGCCCGCCGAGTATGTTGGCGGTCTGTATCCACGCCGCCTTGAGCGGATACGGTTCGCCCGTTTGCATCTGGTCGATCACCATGTCCGGATGCGCCCAGGCGCGGAAATTCTTCACCATCGGGTAGGTATCGGCGCCGATGCGCTTCTTCGTCAGGCGACCGATCATTTCCTCGCCGTACAGCTGCAGCAGCTCCTCGGTGGTGTATGGGTAGGAGCTCACGCCGTGCGAAGGTTTGGCGATGACCTGCCCGCCGGGAATGTCGATGTTGCCGGTAATGGTCCACAGGCAGATGATCGCGTGCGCGACGGCGGTTGAGTCCGGGCACATGTCGATCGGAACGCCCCAGTGAACGGCAGCCTGCCTGGCTTTGGCGAACATGCGCGCTGCGGCCGCGATCCGGTCTGCCGGGACTTCGACGATCGCCGCCACCTTTTCCAACGGGTAGTCCTGCACTCTCGCCTTCAGCTGCTCGAATCCGTGCACCCACTTCCCGACGAAGGCCCTGTCGTAGATGCCCTCGTTGATGATCACGTTGAGCATGCCCAGCGCCAGCGCACCGTCGGTGCCTGGCCGAATCTGAAGATGGTGCGCCGCCCGTCCCGTCATCCAGGTATTTCGCGGATCGACCGAAATGATCTTCGAGCCGCGTTTCATGCAGTCGACGATCCAGTGGCCGAAGAACGCATCGGGACAGCCGTTGGGCGGATCCTGCCCCCAGACGATGATCACCTCCGGAGCCACCCATTCCGGATCCTGGTAGCGGCGTTCGAGAAACTGCGAGCAATCCACGACGCCGAAGTCGCCGATGACCGATTTCATCGAACCGAGCCGCGGCGTATAGCACGACTGTCCCGACAATCCGAGCTGGCACCAGTTCGGGCTGCCGAAGCTGTAGGCAAGGAATGTGATCGGCCCGCCGATATCGCGCCCGGTCCCCTGGGCGAAGACGACCGATTCAGCGCCGTATTTCCGCTTGATCTCGTTCAGGCGCTGCTCGCAGGTGTCGAAGGCCTCGTCCCAACTGATCGGCTCGAACTTGCCTTCGCCGCGCTCGCCGACGCGCTTCAACGGCCGGGTGATCCGGTCGGGGTGATACATGTACTGGGTGAGCGCAAGCACTCGCGGGCAGGAACGCCCCTGGTTCCAAGGGTGGTTCTCGTCCCCCTCGATCCTCACCATCTTGCCCTGCTCGACGAAGACCTTCTGCCCGCACCCGCCATGGCAGCCGGCGCCTGCCGACCAGGCTATCGTCGGAAATACCCCTGTGCTGTTCACCGAGTCGCCCCTCGCGTTGCGTGTTTACATGACATGGAATCCTGCCCGCGCTGGTCCGTCTCTGCAAGACAGGCGGGCCATATGAGTTGTACGATCACCCGCAGCGGCGTCCATTGATTGATAGGTCCTCCCGCCACCCGGGCCGACATCTGATAACCCGAACCAATACCCCGGCGACGCTGCGCTGAGCGATCCGTGTCAATGCTACGGCGTCGGACACGCCCGGGAATTTGACGTGGATCAAGGATGCGCGCCGAAATGGCTCTGTCGTCCGGGATTTCAGCCATCATCGCGAGGCGCGAAAGGAATTTACTTTGGCGAACGAACTACGTACGATCATGCGTGGTTTTCGATGCGTATCGAGCACAAATGGAGGCTGAATGATGAGCAAGCGAACTCTGTTTAGGTTGTTGAGCGGAATCGGATTGGCATTTCTGGCGGCGGGCCCCGTGTCGGCTCAGGTGATCAAGCTGACTCTGGCCGACCAGAACACGCCGGGGTCCTGGGGTGCGAAGCATGCGATGGAACCCTGGGTCAAGAAGGTGGAGGCGGCGACCAAAGGTAGGGTGAAGATACAAGTCTACTATTCCCAGACCCTGACGAAAGGACCGGACATCTTCAACGCGGTCAAGAGCGGCGTCGCGGACATCGGATGGTGCTTTCACGGTTACTGGCCCGGACTGACGCCGCTGACTGACGTGATCTCGCTGCCTTCGCTGCCTTTCACCAAGGCCGAAAAGGGAAGCGAGGTGCTCTGGAAGCTCTATGAGAAGATCCCGGCGATCCAGAAAGAGTTCAAGGATGTGCATCCGCTGATGCTCTGGACCAGCAACCCGTATTTCCTGATTACGAGCAAGAAGCAGGTCAAGACGCTCGCAGACATCAAGGGAATGAAAATACGCGTTGTGGGCGGGCCGCCGACGGACCAGATGAGGGCGCTGGGTGCGGTCCCGACGCTGATCCCGATGCCGGACAATTATCAGTCCCTGGACAAAGGGATCATCGACGGGATGGGAGCGCCGTGGGAGGCCATCCAGGGATTCCGTCTGTACGAGGTGGTGAAGTACTACACCATGGTGCCACTGTCGGCGGTGTATTTCTCCATGTCCTTCAACAAGCAGAAATGGGACAGCCTGCCCAAGGACATCCAGCAGGCCATCACCAGCGTGAGCGGACTGGAAGGCTCCAAGTTCTGGGGCAAGAACTTCTTCGACACCGCGGAGCAGAGCGTGGTGGACGCGGTGAAGAAGGGAAACCACCAGATGGTCCGGTATGAAATGCCCGCCAAGGAACAGGCACGCTGGCGCAAGGTGGCCGGCGAGAACCTGTGGGATGACTGGGTGAAAAAGATGGAAAGCAAGGGCCACAAGGAAGCACGCCAGGTCCTCAAGACCACGCTGGAGTTGTTGAAGTAAAGCCGAAACAGTCCCCGGGGTCGCCGAAGGGCGCTCCCCGGGGCACAATCCCGGGTCCACCTCGTCGCGGGAAATCATGGTCCGAAGCGTTGACAAATGGCTCGCCCGCTGCGAGCTCGTGCTCCTGACACTCGCCATCGTCTGCGCCGTCTGCATGATGTGCCTGACGAGCGCCGATGCGATCCTTCGCTATCTGTTCAACAAACCGATCGAGGGCGCCTACGAGCTCACGGAAAAATACTTCATGGTCGGAACAATATTCCTCGGTGTCAGCTACGCGTATCGCGGCGGTGCGCTCATCCGAATCACCTTCCTGGTCGAGCGCCTGCCCGAGTGGGCCAAGCTAATCGCCAATTACGTCGCCCAGATCGTTTCCGTTTCGTACTGCATTCTGCTGGTCGTCGCCACCTTGCAGCAATCGCTGCGCGTGCAGGCCAACGGCACCGCGCTGAGCACACTGGACGTGCCGCTTTGGCCGGCCAACTTCCTGGTGCCGATAGGCTTGTTCTTCCTGTCGGCACTGACGCTGCTCGACGTACTGCGGGTGAAGTCTGGAAAATCGCATCTGTTCAAAGAAAGTACCTCCGCGAGCTGATCGCGAATCGGGGAATCGTTCGACGTAGGAGCAGTTGAATGCAAGCCTACCTGCCGCTGCTTGTCCTGATCGCGATGATGGTCGTCGGTATTCCGATAGCCATTGCGCTCGCCGCGTCGGGAATGCTGGGCATCTATCTCGTGTCCGGAGACTGGAGCAAGGTGATGGGGATCCTGAGCCTGGCTCCCTACAGCACGGTTGCCGACTATCAGCTGACCACCATACCGATGTTCATTCTGATGGCCTACTTCTCCGCGTCTGGCGGGCTCGCGCGCGACCTCTACAACGCCGCGAGCAACTGGCTGTCGAACATCAAAGGAGGCCTCGCCATCGCGACCGTGTTCGCCTGCGGCGTCTTCGGCGCCATGTCGGGTTCCAGCGTCGCCGGCGCATCGGTGATGGCGAAAATAGCCATGCCGGAAATGCGGCGCCACGGATATTCGGACGAACTGGCTGCGGGATCGATCGGCGTCGGGGCGACCCTCAACATCCTGATCCCGCCCAGCATTCCGATGTTGATCTACGGGATCGCTACGCAGACCTCGATCGGCAAGCTGCTGATCGCCGGGGTGATCCCCGGCATCATCGTCGGCATCTTCCTTGCCTTGGCCATCCTTCTGTGGGTCCGTGTGAAACCGGCGCATGCCCCGGACGCGTACAGCGTGCCGCGCAAAGAGCGCTGGGAAAGCGTGTACCGCATCTGGCCGAGCCTTCTTCTGATTGTGATCGTGCTGATTCTTCTTTATACCGGGGTCGCGACTCCTTCCGAGGTCGCCTCGCTCGGCGCCCTCCTGGCGGCGATTATCGGATTTGCATTCGGTCGCCTGGACGGCAACGGAGCGCTCGAGGCCATAAGAATGACCATCCGCACCTCGGGCATGATATTCCTCATCCTGATCGGCGCAACCATCTTCGGCTATTACATGGCCCTCAGCCAGATTCCGCAGCATATCGTCGAGACCGTGACCGAGATGAATCTCAACCGCTGGATCGTCATCGTCGGCATCGTCGTGGTCTATTTCGTGATCAGCATGTTCATGGACGAAATTCCACTGCTGCTGCTGACCCTGCAGCTGACGTTCCCGTTGATTACAGGGCTTGGATTCGACCCCATCTGGTTCGGCGTCCTGTCGATGCTGATGGTCGCCATGGGGATGGTCTTTCCTCCGGTCGGGATTGTCGCCTTTGTCGTCAGCGCGACCGCTGGCGTCAATCTGGTGAAGGTGTACACCGGAACGAGCATATTGATGATGGCGCTGCTGGCCACTACGATACTCATGATGTT
>Ga0156227_1260_pt1 | contig 12936 bp, 10 predicted proteins | sample RifCSPlowO2_12_FD_107875 | JGI IMG/M metagenome (GOLD analysis project Ga0156227, IMG submission 107875) | Betaproteobacteria bacterium RIFCSPLOWO2_12_FULL_63_13
GAGAACTATCAGCAGGCGCTGATCAAGGCCGGCTTCGAACTCTCGGCCGACACAACTCCCGACAAAGCGCTGAAGTTCATCAGCGACGAGCGCGAGCGTTTCACGCCACTCATCAAGGCAAGCGGTCTGATAACGCAGTAATTGAGCCGGGACATCGCGCTCCGGCCCGAAATCGTTCGCGGACGTCGCGATGTCGGCCGGGCCGCAAGGCACGGGGCGTCTTGACATCTCGCGGCAGCGCAGTCCGTAATCAGGACTTGGTCCGCGGCATAGGCAGTCCCCGCTCTATCTTGACACCCTTGATGACTTCCTTGACCGCCCCGCACAAAGGCAGGCTGAGACGAACTTCGTCGGCCTCCTTGAGAACGATGCTCATGTCCTTCTCCGCCCAGGGCATGGCACGCTGCTCAAGCCAGGTATCCAGCGCCCAGTTGCGCGCGCTCGATTCGATCAGCGCTTTCCGTAGCGGTTCTGCGGCGACGCCGAGCGCCGCACCCAGCTTCAGCCCCTCGGCGTTTGCCGATATGCACGCCCACAGGATAAGGTTGTTGACCATCTTGCCGACTTGGCCCGCGCCGAGTCTGCCCAGAAGGTGAATCGAGTCCGAGTAGGACTGAAACACCGGCAGGCAGGCCGCGAACGCCGCGCGCGTGCCGCCGACCATGATCTGGAGCCGGCCCTTTTCGGCCGCCGGTTCGCCGCGGCACAGCGGCGCGTCGAGCAGCACCGCCCCTGATTTCCTGGTTCTCGCGGCGATGTCGCGCATGTACGCCGGGGCCACCGTCGAGGACACCGCGACGATAAGTCCGGGGCGCGCGGCACGCATCACGCCGCGCGGACCGAACATCACCGCATCGACTTCGGATTCGAATCCGACGACCACGACCACGAGTTCGCTCTTGCTGGCGACCTCCGCCGGCGAGCGCGCGATACGCACACCCATCGATGCGGCCTTGCGCACCGCCCCCGAGGCGACGTCGTACCCCGTCACCTTGAACCCGTGGGCGAGCAGATGGCGACTCATCGGCAGGCCCATCTTGCCCAGTCCGACCAAGCCCACCCGCGCTATACGTTTCGCCTTGTTCATGGCATGTCGGTTTGTCATCGCCCCCTCGCCGGATCGGCGGAAATCCTTCAGACCCCCGGTGCGGCCGGTCAGCCTCAGTTCCACGGCCTAATCCTTGACTTGCGCGTCTTTCTTTCCCGACCCCGGCGCACCGGGTTTTTCCATGCGCCGGCGCGGACGATTCCGCGTCTCGTCGGCGAACACGAACCGCCCCGCGAGCACGCAGCCTTTCATGCCCATTTGACAGGGGATACCCTTGACCCGCACGCATCGCCCGTTGATGTTGTACGGGCACCCCCAGGAGCTCATGACCCTGTCTTCGCCGACCGCGTGATCAGCGGGCACGCCCGGTGCTGCGCCGCGACCGGGTCGTGTTCTTGCGCGCGGTCTTGCCTGCCTTCGTCTGCGCGGGCCGTGCGCTAGGCACGCCGCGGCCAAGCGCGCGGGCCGGCTTGTGGGTGACACGAGTGGGAATCCTGTTGACTTCCTCGCAACCGCTCTCGGTCACGATCACCGTGCCGCCGATGTTGACCCGATGGCGGTCAATACAGGCATTGGGTTCGAAGGCAAACACCATGCCCGGCTTGATCACCGCGCTGCGCTTGGGTCCCTGTATCGGTCCCACGAACCGTACGCCGAGATTCACTCTTTCCATGTTGATCTGCGGGCGCCCGAGCAGGAAATGCGGACCCACCGAGTGCACCAGCGGCGTATAGCACCAGCACCCTGCGACCTTGAGAGGCTCGGCCATCGCGGCGACCAGCTGCTCAAACGTGATGCCGGGCCGCAGCGTCTTCAGCCCTGCCAGATACGACTCGCGCGCGACCTTTTCGCATTTGCGGTTGGTCTCATCCAGCGGATCGATGGCGACCGTCATCTGAACCTGGATTTCCTGATTGCCGCACATCGGCATCAATTCGGCCTGCATCAGATCGCCGCGCTCGAGCCGGCGCGGCTGCTCTCCGCGCGTCGTCCACCGCGGCGGGCCCCATGAAAGCGTGGCGGGCCCGGAGTTCATGACGATGTTGGGGTAGCGCAGGCCGATACCGAAACGGAACATTTCCCGCACCGCTTCGGCATAGATGACTTCCTCGCCGACGCCTTCACCGGCGACCTCGGCGATCGCGCGGCAGCCGGCCTCGGCCGCTTTGGCTGCGTATCGCACCTGTGCCAGCTCCTCGGCGCTTTTTACCAGCATCAGATGACTGAACTGCTCCGAAACATCCTCAAACGCGATACCCGGGAGCGACTGGATGAACTGTTCCCACCAGTTCGCCGGTATGGCGCCGAAAGGCTCGGTCGGCGCAGCCGAGCGCAGACCCACCAGGCCCACGCGTCGACCTCCGTCGAGCTTCTCGCGCACCACCTGCGCGGCCTGGGCCCCGCTGGTCGCGACGCGGTAGTCGTTCACCCACAGCGCGTGCCCGCGTTCCGCCGACCACTGCGCCCGCAGCACCCTGAGGTTCGCCCAGGTCAGGACGACCGGATCCCCCTCCAGGGGCAGAATGCTGCACCCCTCGTTGTAGTCGTCGCTGATATAACTTTCATACATCTCTCTCGCGCGGAACCCGGCGACGACCAGACAATCGAGGCGGTGATCACGCATCAGTGCGCGCACCGCCGACCAGCGGCGGTCTCGCTCGGCGAAGGAAAGGACGGGAGGACGGACAACGAGCTTGGGCATGGTGAAATTCCCTCTGGAGACAGATTCGAACCCTGTCAGGACGCGGGCGCTTCGACAGCGCAAATGTATACGAATTTCGCCGCGAGCGAGCTTGCCTTTGGCGGATCGGCGAAAAGATAGAGCCCCACGCGCGCCTCCCTCAATCCGGACCCGTTTGCCCGATCGGCGACAACCCGCGCGGCGAAAATCCGTCCGACTGAATTGCAGTGGCGGCTCGCGGGCGCCCGCCCGCTTACATGGTCGACGGCAGCCACATCACCAGAACCGGGAACAGCACCAGAAGTGCGAGTTTGATCAGGTCGGCGGCGATGAACGGCGTAACGCCGCGAAAGACCGTCCACATCGGCACATCCCCGCCCGCGATACCCTTGAGAATGAACACGTTGATGCCGAAAGGCGGCGTGATCATACCGGTCTCCACCACACACACCATGATGATTCCCCACCAGACGAGGTCGTAGTTCATGGCGGTGATTAGCGGTGTGACGATCGGTACGGTGATCACCATGACCGGAAAGGGATCCATCACCGCCCCGAGGATGATATAGATCACGAGCAGTACCGCGATGACACCCAGCGGGGGAATCGTGAGTTCGCCCAGCATCGCCACCAGCTTCTCCGGCAGGCCGGTAATCCCGATGAAGAACGAGAACGTAACCGCGCCGAAAATCAGCATATAGATCATCGCCGTGGTACGGGTCACCTCACTCATGACCCGCCACAGATTTCCGCCGGTAAGCTTGCCGCGGAACAAAGCGAACAGAAATGCACCCATGGCGCCGAAGGCCGCCGCCTCATTCGCCGTGAATACTCCTCCGTAGAGTCCACCGATCACCATCACAAACAGCAGCAGCACACCCCAGGCCTTGCGGACAGCGCGCAGAATTTCGCCCAGGCGCACTTTATGCTCGACCGCAGGCGCCGAATCAGGCGCCATCCGCACGTACAGGGCGATGGTCACCAGGTAGAGCGCGACGGCAATTGCGGCAGGAATCACCGCGGCGATGAACAGGCGCCCGATCGACTCTTCGGTTAGGATCGCGTAAAGAATGATCGCCGTGGACGGCGGCACCAGCTGGCCCAGCGTGCCGCCGGCAGCCACGCAGCCCGCGGCCAACCCTGGTGAATAGCCGCGCTCGCGCATCTCAGGCAGCGCCACCTGCCCGATGGTCGCCGCAGTCGCAAGCGAAGAGCCGGTGAGCGCCCCGAAGCCGGCGCAGCCGCCGATGGTCGCCAGCGCGAGCCCGCCGCGCAGGTGGCCGAACAGAGCCTGCGCGAGCCTGTAAATGTCCGATGACAGTCCCGAGGCCGACGCGAAGCTTCCCATGATCAGGAACAGCGGCAGCACGGCCAGGTTCTCGTTCGTCAGGAACGACGCGGCCTCGGTGCCGAGCACGCTGAGCGCCGGGTCGAGCCCGGCGAGCAAGGCTGCTCCAAGCACCCCGCTGAGCGCCAGCGCAGCGCACAGCGGCACCAGCAGCAGTGAACTTGCCCACATCGCGAGAAAAAGCGCAACGGCGACGGTGGTCGGATACGAGAGCGCGGTGGTCGAAGACGCCTTGATTCCGAGGTATGAACCGCCGATCAGCCCAGCGACGAGCAGCAGCAGGCCGATCGCCCAGAGTGCATAGCGGCCCGCTCTCAGAGTCCGTTCGGTCTCAACGGAATCGCCTCGCGCTGGCGCCACGAGCGCCTCGCGCAACGTTGCGAGCACCACCACCAGTTGAGCCGCACAAGTAGCCGCAAGCAACACCGCGACCGTCCAGATGTAGGGCGAGCGCTCCAGATCCAGGTAGATGGTCGCCGCGCCGCGATTCTGAAGATCCGAGGCATGCAGCCCCATCTGCCAGGCGAGCAATACATACAGTACCAGGAGCGCCGAGGCACCCAGGAGCTTCAGCCAGCGAGTGATCCCCCCGCTCAGATGATCGGCAAGGATATCGATGGTCAGGTTGACTCGCCCGGCAGCGCCGGCCGCGAAAGTCGCGCCGATCGCCACGGCCAGCCCTACCTCGACGATTTCGGAAAAACCCACCAGCGGATGGTTGAACAGCCATCGCAGCATCACGTCGGTGATGGTGCCCAGCGCGATGAGCAGCATCCCGGCAACGCCGATCAGCGCAATTCGCCGGGTGAGCACGACGCTCCAGTGCTCGACGCGATCGAGCCGTTCGGTAATCAGAAACGCTCCCCCCTCTGCTCTAGCCCGCTCGAGTACCTTCGAGCAGGTGCGGCGCGCAGTGATTCATGCTCCGCAGCGCAGACTTGCACGCGCTATTTGCCGGCGCGAATCTTCTTGATCTCTTCGCGGAACGCGGCCAGAACGTTGGGGCCGTTCGGAGTCGCCGAGGTCCAATCGTCGACCACCGATTTGATGCGCGACCTCCACTCCTCGACCTCATTGTCCGGGATGCCCCTTACCGTTTGCCCGGCCATCGTCGATGCCTGCTTGCTCTGGGCGCGTGCCGCGCCATCGGCCGCCATGCCCAGGCGCCGGCTGAACGGCTCGCCGGAATACCGATCGATCGCCTGTTTCGCCTTCTGCGGCAGTCGCGCGTAGGCGGCCTTGTTCATCAGCACATACGCCGGGCTTACGCCCAGCGGCGCCTCCACGTGGTAATTGGTCACTTCGAGCAGTTTGAACGTTCTGACCGCCGTCCAGGGGATGATCACGCCGTCGACCAGCCCGCGGCTGATGCTCTGATAGACGTCCGGCGGCGGCATCGAGACCGGCGCCCCGCCGAGATTGACGACGATCTGCCCGAGTTCGCGCGACGAGACGCTGAACTTCATTCCCTTAAGTTCGGCCAGCGACTTGATCGGACTCTTGGTGTGCACATGCGCCGACGGGAACGCGAACAGCGCCAGAACCTTCACTTTGTCGAATTCCTTCGCCAGGGTGCCGTTCTCGGTGAGTCGCCACAGGCCCAACGCGGCTTCAAGTGAAGAGTTCACCTCGAATGGCAGCGACGCCACCGCAGTCTGGCGGAACTGTCCGGCGAGCGGGCCGAAGATCCCGAATGCGATATCGACCACCCCCTTCAACGTGCGGTCATAGATGTTGCGAAAATTGCCGAGCGTCGGTCCAGGGAAGAGCTTGATCTCGACCGTGCCTTCGGCAGCCTTCTCGACTTCCTTGATCCAAGGCGTCATCCCCTGCGTATTGACGAACGATGCCGCTGGCGCGGGGAAACCGAATTTCAGTTGCACGGGATCTGCCGCGAACGAAGGTGCGGTGAATGCTATAGCGGCGGCAGTGGCGGCGGCGACACAATGTCGTGCGGGCAAACTGATCATGGGTAACACCTCCTCGCAGTTAATGTCCATTACCAAGCTTCGCAACTCTCGAATCGTACCAAACTATCGCGCGCGAGGTCGGCGCACGGCCCTTATCATGCATGTCGCCTTCACACTCATTCCCGGCCTGCTGGTGAAAGGCCCGGTGGCCAACATCACTTGGGCGATCGCTGCCGCTGTCCCGGGTGCCGTCCTGGACGCCTGCGGCGTCCGCGGATTCGCGCTCGGGTTGCTCGGACCGGTGCGCAAGATCATGTTCGGATCGGCTGGGCCGCCGCTTATCGGGCCAGCCACCTATCCACCGCCCGTCGCCATCGTTTCGCGTGGCGTAGCCCGACCACCTGCTAGACTTCACTCATGCACAAGACATTCAATGCCTGCGGTGTCATCACTGTAACTACCGATACCGCGAACAAGGGCTCCTTCGTTGCGACGATCAAGGGGATGATCCTGACGCGATTCATCGATGCGAAGATCGTCGATCTCACCCACGATGCGGTCGTCCAATGGCCGGCCGAAGCCGGCTTCTGGGTGTCGCGGGCCTACCGCTATTTCCCCGCCGGCACGGTTCATCTGTGTGTCGTGGACCCCGGGGCCAGACTGGCGCCGCAAGCGCTGGTCGCGGTGTACGACGGACATGCCTTTCTCGGACCGGACAATGGCGTGCTCGCCCCGGTCGTCGGAGGTGAAAGCGCTGCAGTCTACAGCATCGATTTGAATCGTCTGGACCGGATCGGATTGACGTTCACCGGAGGAACTTTTCACGGCCGCGATCTGTTCGCTCCGATCGCGGCAGCGCTGGCGAGCGGCGCATGCCGGCCCGAAGATCTCGGTGCGCCCACTTCGGATATCACTCCGTCGTGGATCGACGATCCCGAAGTGACACCGAGGGAGATCCGGGGGGTCGTGATAACCGTCGACAATTTCGGCAACCTGATCACCAACATCGACGGCAGCCTGCTGACAAGGCTGGCGCATCCCGTGGTGCATGCCGGAGGTCGGGAAATACACCTCAAGAACACCTACAGCGACGTCCAGCCGGGCGAATATCTGGCGCTCGTGAATTCGTTCGGCGTACTGGAAGTCGCGCGGTCCGAGATGAGCGCGGATCAAGGCCTGGGTATAGGGCGCGGGTCGCCGATCACGGTCGGCGATCGCGGTTCCGCGTAGTCATTCGAAAATGCGCTGCCCGCCTTCGGAGGATTTCCGGGTTCAAAGCGCGGACTCTAGACACGAATGAGCAATACGGAACTCAAGAGAAGGCTGCATATCGGTTGCCTCATCATTCTGGCGCTAGGACTCTGTGCCGCAATTCTGATTTACGAGCTCGCCGAGGACGTTCCGGACGCTTCGCTAGGCTACACGCTCGTGAATGGAACGATCTACCCTCTTTCTTCTGGTATCGCTGGGCGTCTATCTTTTCGCCCGCTCCCTGCCGGAAAGCAAGGATGCGAACAAGTCCGACTGACGGCCGGCCGAGTTCGCCCTTCCAAGACTTTCGCGCAACAGGACAAGAAACGAGCGCCTGCAGAGAGCGTCCGGAACCGCTCGCCTGAATCTTTATTCTCGTCCGCCCGTCACGAAATGGGTCACCTTGACGCTCATGTCGAACAGGCGCGGGTCCTCGTAATTCCTCGGCCGATCGAGCTCGACCGTGAATTCCTGTTTGATGCTGCCGGGGCGCGGCGTGAATACGATGATCCGGTCAGCGAGAAAGCATGCCTCGAAACAATTATGTGTCACGAAGACCACCGTCTTGCGGGTTTCCAGCCATATACCCAGCAGCAACTCACGCATCGAGCGGGCAGTCAGCTCGTCAAGGCCGCTGAAAGGCTCGTCCATCAGCAGGATTTCCGGGTCGACCGCGAAAGCGCGTGCAATCGAGGTACGCTGCTGCATGCCGCCGGACAGTTCGTGCGGATGCACCTCGGCGAAATCGTGCAGACCGACGCGGTCGAGCCAGCCGTTGATGCGCTCGCGCCACTGGCCTTTCGGGATGCCGACCGATTCCAGCGCAAACTCGATATTGCCGCGCACCGTGAGCCACGGCAGCAGCCGCGGCTCCTGGAACACGTAGCCGAGGCGGATCGGATGCGTACTGTCGTGCGAAACAACGGCACCGGCGACGCGGACTTCACCGTCGTATTCCTGGTCCAGCCCGCTCAACACGTTGAGCACAGTCGATTTGCCGCAACCCGAGGGTCCGAGCAGGCAAACGAACTGGTGGTCCGCGACCGCCAAGCTGACGCGATTGAGGGCGAGCAGGCCCTCGGGTTGCACTTTGCTGCGATATACCTTGCTCAATGCTCGAAGTGCGATGTCCGCCATGCGGCGCGCCCTAGGCCCTGATGTCCGGACGCCAGCTGAACAGCCGGGTCTCGATCGGCTTGAGTATCAGCAGCTCGATGCCGAGCATGATGATCGTGAAGAAGATCGTCCAGGCGAAAACGTCGGCCATGTTGAACATCTGGAATGAGTAGTTGAGCATGTATCCGACGCCGTCGGAACCGCCCAGGACCTCGACGAATACCGTGACTTTCCACACCACGCCGAGCCCGAAGCGGGCTGCGGCCATAAGGTAGGGCAGCACCTGCGGGATGACCACCTTCACGATGCGCCGCATGCCCGAGGAGCGAAACACGCGCGCCATGTCGATCAGGCGCTGGTCGATCGCCTTGACCCCTTGCCAGATATTTATGGCGATCGACGGAAAGGTCGTCCACGCGATAGCCAGTACGGCGCCGCGATCGTTCAGACCGAGCCACATGAAGGACACGATGATGTAGCACAGGCTCGGAATGGTCAGCCCGACCATGACCCACATGTCGAGCATCTGCTCGCCCCGGCGGTACAGGCCCATCAGCGTTCCCAGTACCGTGCCGACCGCCATCGCGATCGCGAAACTGCCCAGCATGCGGGTCATCGTGAACGCGAAATGCCTCGGTATCTCTCCGCTGCTCAGATGCTCCCACATCGCCGAAAACGTGAGCCACGGTCCGGGCACGTAGCGCGCGGTAAACGCGACAGATGCAAGCTGCCAGACGGCAAGCAGCACCACCAGCGACACCACCCGGATCCACACGCCGTCAGGCGGGCGCCACCGGCCCCGCGTTCGCGGGGCCGGCACCGTGGCTTGCGAGGCCTGGCTCGTCAACCTTCGGCCCGGGGCGATCGAACCAATTGCGTCACACGCCTATTTGACGTACGACAGGTCGAAGGTGCCTTGCGGAATCTCCGACGGCACGTCGCCCTGCGGGCCGAAGGCCTTGATGATCTCCGCCGCGTACGCCAGCTGGTCATCGATCAGTTTCTGGTCGAACGTCGTGATTAACGCTGGTGCGGTGCGCTCATAGAGCATCCTGACGCCCTTGTCGGTCTTGATGCCCATCTTCTTGGCCTGCGGCGCCCAGGAGTCCGGATGCTCCTTGAGATAGATCATCGCCTCCTTGAACGCAGCGACGAAGCGACGCACGACGTCCGGATTCGTCTTTGCCCAAGGCTCATAGACCGTGACAGCCACCAGCATCGGGTTCTGCCCTGTGGTCTCATTCCAGAGCTTGCCGACGGTGCCGACCGAGCGGTAGTTCCCGGTTTCCATCAACCGCGTGATAAACGGATCGAGGATCAGGATCGCATCCAGGTCGCCCCGGTCGAGCATCCCGACCAGCAGCGGCGGCGCGCCGTACTTGATCTTGATGTCCTTGACCGGGTCGAAACCGAATTTCTTCACTGCCAGGATGCGGAACAGCCAGCTCGTCGCCGCCGTCGGACCGCCGAACAGTCCGACGCGCTTGCCCTTGAGATCGGCGATAGACTTGTAGGGTGAATCGTTCTTGACCATGATTTCATTGGTGAACGAAATCATGGAAAAAACATTGGTGAACTTGAATCCCTTGGCACGCATCAGCGCAATGCTGACCCAGCCGCCAAACGCCACCTCGAAATCATTGGTCTGCAGGATCGTGTAGAGCGCCTGCGGTCCGGCAACGCCCTTTACGTCCAGTTCCAGGCCGTGCTTGGCCGCGATTCCGGCGCTCTGCATGATGCGCACCGGGAACAGCTGGGTTCCCTGGATCGCGGTCACCCTCACCTTGTCGAGGGCGAGCGCCGATGGCGCGGAAACAAGCGTCGCGACGCCGATGCAAAGCGCCAATACCGCTGCCGATCTCGGATTCATGTTGCCTCCTCCTCTGTGAATTAAACCACCCTGTCCGGTTCTGGGCCGGCCCGCGAGGCAATCGCGCCTCAAGCGTCGGTCGCGATACCCGCTGCTTCGCCTCTCCTATCCCCCCCTTATTATGCACTACTGGCAGGTGAACCCGACGCGCACGTACCGCGTGCAGGGCCGATTCACGAACGAGCGCCGCTGGACTCCGGACCATCGTGCTTGCCGGCCCCCCTGGGCGACATGCGCCATACCCCGATCAGCAGCATGACGCCGAGCAGCGCTGCGCCAGCCTGGATTTCCACGCGCGGCACGATGGTACCGATCACGCAGCAGGCGAGCAGCAAACGCAGCGGCCTGGCGATCGTCCTGCGCCCGAGGAACCCGTGCAGCGCCAGCGATGCGAACGCAACCATCGCCGCGCCGAAAATCGTCGCCGTGACGACGGCGACCGGGCCGCCCTCCATATTGAGGCCGGGATTGAACAGGAAAAAGAACGGCAGCACGAACCCGCCGATCGCGAACTTGACGGCCTGGCCACCGAGCGCCATCGGATTCACCCCGGCGATGGCGCTGGCTGCGAAATTCGCGACCGCCACCGGGGGCGTAATCGCCGACAGGCAGGAAAAGTACAGCATGAACAGGTGCACCTGCATCTCGGGCAGATTGAAATGCTGGCGCAGCACGGGCGCAAGCAGCGCCGCACCCATGATGTACACCGCCGGTGTGGGCATGCCCATCCCCAGCAGGATGAGGAACACCGCTGCCAAGATGAGCGTCGGAACGAGCACTCCCCCCGAAACGTAGGTGATCAGCAACGTGAATTTCCCCGCAAGCGCGCTGATCTCAATGGCGCCGATCACCACGCCGGCCGCCGCCACGGCACCGACCAGCGGAACCAGTTGCGTGATGGTGTCGGTGCAGCACTGGACGAAGCGCCGCGGCCCGATCCTCGATTCGCGCCAGAACCACGAAAGCACGATCACCGCGGCGGTGGAGCCTGCGGCCACGTAGACGGGCGTGTAGCCCATGATCAGCAGTGCGATCAGCGCGCCGAGCGGCAACAGGTGGCGCCAGCCGCGCGCGACCGCGGTATGCAGCGATACGATCTGATCCTCGGGCATGCGCGGCTCGTTGTTTCGCACCGCCTCGTTGTGCACCAGGATGTAGATCGAGGTGTAGTAGAGAACCGCCGGCAGCAGCGACGCGAACGCGATGGTTGCGTACGGGATGCTGGTGAGGTCCGACATGATGAAGGCCACGGCACCCATCACCGGCGGCAGCATCGCACCGCCGCTCGACGCGGTGGCCTCGATCGCGCCGGCGCGCACCGGCGAAATGCCCATCTTCTTCATGATCGGAATGGTCAGCGGCCCGGTGGTCGCGACGTCGGCCGTGGGGCTGCCGGAGACCGAGCCGTAGAGCCCGCTCGCGGTAACACAGGCCTTTGCGGCACCACCGACCATACGTCCGGTGATAGCGCCGGCGAGCTCGAAAAACAGCTTGCCACCGCCCGCCCTCTCGAAGAAATTGCCGAACAGCACGAACAGAAAGGCATAGGTTGCGGCGACATCCAGCGGTCCACCGAAGATCCCGATCGGCATCACCGTCATCATCTCGATGAAGTACGGCACGCTGAAGTTCTCGTGCCTGAGCGGTCCGGGCATCAGGTGCCCGAAGAACGTGAACGCGAGCAGCACCATGACCAGCGAGGTCAGGCCCCATCCTGTGCAGCGCCGGCAAAGTTCGACCACCAGCACCAGCAGCGTGAACCCGACGACGACGTCCGCTGTCGTCGGCTGCGAAAAGCCGCGGCTCCAGTTCAGAAACCGGTCGTCCAGGACGATGTAGTACAGCGCCACGGCGAACGACAGCGCCGCGAAGACGATATCGGGCCAGGCCAGTCTTGCCCGGTCGCGGTTCGCCGTGGTGGTCAGGAACGCAATCGGGAAGGTGATCGCGATGAAAATCGAGATGTCGAGGTGGTAGTTGGCCGTGAACGCGCGCGCCCAGATCGCGAACGCCTCGAGTGACGCATACGGTAGGCCAAGTTGCTTAAGCTCCGCGACCGCGCGCAGCACCAGGTCGCCGACGACCGTGGCGAGCGCGCCGATCCACAGCACGTACAGCGCCGCTGCCACCGAGCCTGCCGAGATCAGCACCGCCCAGGCGCCTCCCGGGCGGTGCCGGCTGCCTTCGCGGATCAGACGCCAGAACGGCGGCCGGGACAGACCTGATTCCGGCGCCGGCGCGTTCTGCTGCGACATCAGGCGCCCCGCCGGCGGGGATCTACTTGATCATCCCCTTTTCCTTGTAATAGCGCAGCGCGCCCGGATGAATCTCCAGCTTGGCCGGATTCTTGACCATCGCCGCGGTCGTGAAGGTCTTCAGCGATCCGCCGATTTTCTGGACCCGATCCTGGTTCTCGGCCATCGCCTTCACGTACTTGTACACGACCTCGTCGGGCGTGTGCGCGCCCACCAGCAGCGAGACCCACTGCCGCACGGTCGGGTAGTCCTTCTGCAGGAACGGATAGTTCTTCTTGCCCACCATGCCGACGGTAAAATCGAACACGTCGGCGGCCTGTTTGGTCTTGGCGGGGTCGTCGTCGATCCAGATGAGCGGGCGCTTGCTCGCCACGTCCTTGATCAGCGAGTCCCCCAGGTTGCGAACGTTCATGAACACATCGGCCTTGTCGTCGAGAATGGCGTTCAATCCGATTGA
>Ga0156227_1095_pt1 | contig 12475 bp, 12 predicted proteins | sample RifCSPlowO2_12_FD_107875 | JGI IMG/M metagenome (GOLD analysis project Ga0156227, IMG submission 107875) | Betaproteobacteria bacterium RIFCSPLOWO2_12_FULL_63_13
CCGAGCCGGAAGTCGGCTCTTGCGTGATGGTCCGGGCGCCTATGGCCCGGAGCAAGTCGGCAGTTACGAGTGCATTGGATGGCCCGTATGGACGACATCATCGAACGCGAATGCGCTTCGGAACCGATCACCCTCGATCGATGCTGGGAACTATTGGCTGAGGACGCTTCGGAATTGTCCGACGAGCAGGTCGACGCGATCCGACGACATGCTCACGCGATGGCCCACGTTCTTGTCGAGATGTTCCTCATCACCGAATCTCACCCCTGAACCGCACGAGGCCGGAATTGCCAACCACGATCGACTTGCCGGTGTCCGCCAACGGCGCTAAGCCGCGATCCATGGTCGGCGCCGTCATCTACATCCGCGTCAGCACCAAAGAGCAGACTGAAAACCTGAGCCTGCCGACCCAACTCCGTGCCTGCGAAGAGTACTGCCACCGCGAGGGCTTCGAGATCGTCCAGCGCTTCAAGGAAGAAGGCGAGAGCGCGAAGACCGCAGACCGGACCGAACTGCAGCGGCTGCTGGCGTACTGCCGCACGAACAAGGGCAGGGTGCATTTCGTCGTCGTGTTCAACCTGACACGGTTCGCACGGGACAAGTACGACCACTTCGCGTTGCACTCCCACCTGAGATCGCTCGGCATCTCACTCCGGTCCGCGACGGAGCCGATTGATGACACCTCGACCGGTAAGCTGATGGAAGGCGTCCTCGCCGCATTCGCGCAGTTCGACAACGATGTCCGTTCGGACCGCACACGCGCCGGAATGCGAGCGGCACTGGATTTGGGACGGTGGACCTTCCTGGCACCGCTCGGCTACATGAACGCACCGCGAGCGACCGGCAAGAGCCTATTGGTCGATCCGGACCGCGGTCCAATCGTGCGACGCGTATTCAAGGAGTACGCAACCGGCCGGTTCACCAAGCAGCAGATGCTGCAGCAGGCAACACGCTGGGGGCTGACCAATCGCAGAGGACAACCTCTCAGCTCACAAGCCATCGGCATGCTGCTGCGAAATCGGCTGTACGTCGGCGTGATCGATGTGCCGGACTTCGGCCTGGAGGACAAACGCGGAGACTTCGAGCCGTTAGTCAGCGACGAGGCGTTCTACAAGGCCCAGGCAGTGCTGGCAGGCAGAGTGCCTAGCACCGCTCCTCTGCAGCGAAGCCGACCGGATTTCCCCCTGCGCGGGTTCGTCCGGTGTGCCGCGTGCGATCGTGGGCTCACCGGGAGCTGGTCGAAGGGACGGAGTGACTACTGCGCCTATTACCACTGCCGTCCTGGCTGTCGCGGCGTCAACGTGACAAAAGCCAAGCTCGAAGGTTTGTTCGTCGACGAGCTCGCGCGGTTGCAGCCGGCTCCAGGCTACATGCGCCTGCTGAAGGAGTCCGTCTTGCAGGTGTGGAAGGAGCGCAAGGCCGCGGTCCAGTCTGAACTCCAGATTGCCGAGCAGACCCGCAACAAGCTGCAGCAGAAACTAAACCGGCTCGACGAGGCGTTCCTGTTCGAGCGCTCGATCGACATCGACACCTACGATCGTCACGCGGACCGCGTGCGTGAGCAGATGACCTTGCTCAAGATCGACGCGCACACCTCGAAGCTCGAAGAAATGGACGTGGAGGGCATTCTGGCGTTCGCTGAGCGCGTGTTGCCGCGCACTGCGGACCTGTGGGTGCAAGCCTCACTCGATCAACGACAGCGCCTGCAGCAGCTGTTCTTCCCGCAGGGAGTCGCGTTCGACGGAAACGGCTTTGTTGGAACCGCCGTAACCGCACCGGCTTTCAGTTACTTACAGCCGGTTGCGGATGGAAAAGAAAGGATGGTGGGCCTTAGACCAATACAAGAAGAACATGAAGGGGCTCCTGGCTCGAAGGTAATCGCCAGTCCGGCATCGCGACGGTGCTAATCACAGGGACCTATGCGGAAGTCGCCTTCACGCAATCGCCGTTTTGCCCACCAGTCGGGAATCAGTCTGGGATCGGCGTGCACACAGACGTGTCGGGGTCACCGTCAGCGCTCGCCTTCACATTTCAGAGCTCATTCACCCGGTCGCGATGCCGGTGACGTTGCGGTGAGTTTCGATGGCGGCGGCCGCTCGCCGCGATGTCCTGCTTGCCCGGGTAGGCGTATGATCCGGTCCTGACAAGGAGGTCTATCGATGCGACGACTCATCACGATTGCCGGGGCGTGCCTGCTGGGATCGCTGGCCGTCGGTGCGCAGGCGCCGCCGCGGCAGGCCACCGCCGAGCCCAAGACAACCTGGTACTTCTACACCGTTAAGTGGGGCTTCCAGGACGAGTTCCTCGATCTCTTCCAGCGCAATCACTATCCGATTCTCAAGGCCAAGGAGAAGGCCGGAATGTTCCGGTCGGTCCGGACCTACGTGCCGGAATTCCATGGCGACGGCCGCGCCGACTGGACCTTTGCCGTCGAACTGGTCGTCCCGCCGAACGCGCCGACGACCCCGAGCGATGAGGAGATCATCGGCAGGCTGTATCCGGACCGGGCGAAGTTCTCGCGGGAAGAGGCGCGCCGTTTCGAGGTGCTCGCCGGGCACTGGGACGTGCCGCTGAACCGCCTCGATCTCGACACGCGAAAGCCCACGCGGTAACGCGGCGTCCGCTGCTACCCCCGGTCGCTTTGGCGTGCCGCCACGGCGGCGAGGTAACACAGGGCAATGACGATCAGCAGCGCGCGAAAGCCGGACACGAGGGACAGGTACTCGCCGACGCCGCCCACCATCGCGCCAAGCAGGTTCGTGCCGTAATCGCGGGCGACGGAGGTCGACCGCTTGATCGCGGACCCGAACAACAGCCCCGCGCAGAGGATCGGGCTGAACATCAGCGCGGCATAGAACATCGACTCGAAAGTCCGGCTGTCGAACGCCAGGCGGCCGACCGGCACCAGGTAGTTCACCGCGAGCAGCGTCACCAGCACCGCGCCCACCAGCCAGGGCCTGGTGATCTCGTGGCGCGACACGACGTAGTTGGCGGCGAGCGCCATCGTCAGCACCGAGGCGATGGCGAGCGACGCCACGACCCACGTCGATCCCCAGAGCAGCGCGAACTGCGTGATCGATCGCGTCTCGAGCAGCATGAACCCGGCGCCCAGCAGGAAGAACTGCCAGCTCCACGTCCCTTGCTCGGAAGCGGAGACGGCGCCCCTGAAGGGGCGCCCTACGAGCATCGTGACCGAGACCACCGAGGCGACCGAGACGACGAGGATCAGCGCGAGCGCGGCGAGATAGTGATTCGGAATGTGGCGATCGCGAAGATACAGGAACGGCCAATCGTCGGTGGCCGGCTCGATCGACGCGTCGCGCGCATGCCGGCGCGCCGGCGACGGCGCGTGCGACTGGCCGAAGGCGGTGACGCGATCGGGCACGGGCGGGTCGCCCTTCAGTTGCGCCAGCCGCGGACCGGCCATCAGCACACCAAGGTAGGCGCGCGCCTCGTGCACGTGCACGCGCGGCTCTTCGCCGAACGCCGCCGCCGCGGTATTGGCCAGCCGGTCGACGAGCCACCGCTCGCGGAAGTAGTTGTAGACCACGAGCAGCCCGCCGGGCTTCAGGCGATCCCGCACGGCACGGAATGATTCTTCGGTGAACATGTAGCTCTCGAGCCGCACGCCGGAGAAGCTCGATTGCATGGTCAGCGAATCGATCAGCGCGAACACCACCAGGTCGTACTGCTTCTCCGTCGTCCGCAGAAAATGCCGCGCATCGTCAGTTATTGCCGTGACGCGGGGGTCGGAGTACGGATTATCTGGATGGAGCTGGCGTCCCAGCCGCTGGATTACGGGGTCGATCTCGACGGCGTCGACGTGCCGCACGCCGTGCTTCAGCGCGGCGGCCACGTCCGTGCCCGAGCCGGCGCCGAGGATCAACACGTCATCGAACGCCCGGTCGCCAAATGTGGTGTAGGGCCACTCGTAAAAATATTCCTTGTGCGCGAGCGGGGCCATTGACTGGTGAAAGATGTTGTTGACGTCGACGACCGTGTCGTTGCCTTCCTGGCGGACGTCGATGCGGTAGTACGGCGACCAGAGCGTGCCGCTCGCCATCACGTGCACGAGCCCGAGCGACAAGACGAGCAGCATCACGTTGACCACGACCAGACGTTCGGAGGGCCGGGGCTTCAGCCCCGGCCGTGACGCATCCACGATTAGCAACGGGATCGCGGTGAAGCAGGCGAGGCCGAACCAGACGACTGGCGGCCATTCCATCCAGGACATCAGCGCGAATGCCGCCACGCCGGCGAGGCTGCCGGCCAGGTTGATCGTGTAGGCGCGCAGGGGCGGCAGTGCCGCCATTTCGCGCGCCATCCGCTGGGCGAGGGCGGCAAACAATGCCGCCACGATCACGAAGGCCACCGGCAGCAGCAGCGTGCTCTCGACCGTGACCTTCGGGCCGGTGGTGCCGCTGGTGAAGTAGATGCTGCCGGATTCGGGGACGGCGATCTCGAGCCGCACCAGGTACACGACCCCGATCACGGCGACGAGGATGGCGGGAAACCACTTGAACAGGCCCCGCCGGGCCGGCGCCAGCAGGCAGCCGACACCGATGCCGAGGAAGCTCGCCAGCAGGATGAAGTTGGAGAAGTAGGCGAGCAGCCGGACGTAGGCCGGCATCCAGCGAATGAGGGCGACTTCGAGGAACAGGACGAGGAACGACGCGAGGAACGTGCGGACGCCTGGGCTCATTCGCGCCCGTAACTGACGCCCAGCTTCTTGAGGGCCTCGTCGGGACACCCGTTCCAGCGCGCGACCGACCGGTTGCCGGTGTACTGCAGGTCGTCGATCCCCATCCGCGTGGTCCAGAACCCGCTCGCCGTCAGATCCCGGAAGCTGTTGAAGAACGCCACGCCGTGCGCCAGCTCCGGACGGGCCCGCTGCGGCCACGCGATGTCGTCGAGCACCGCCGTCCGCTCGGCCTCCGCGCAGTTGATGAAGGTCTTGTCGAACCGCTCCTGGCATTCGACGTCGAGCCACGCCAGGCCGCCGCGCATGGCGACCTGGCGCGCGGGCTGGTCGATCATCATGAAGTCCATGAACTCGGGCACGCCGGCGTCGCCGGCGCTGCCCGAGCGTTCGTCCTGCGGAATCACGAGGTCGGCGAGCACGCGGACCAGCCGGAATTCGGCGGCGGTGAAGAATTTCGGCACAAACGGCTTCGCCGTCGCGGCCGCGCGCGCGGTTTGCGCCGCGGCCGCCGCCTGCATGGCCTCGGCATCGGTCCACGCCAAGCCGGCCGCCGGCGCGGCCAGCAGCATCTTGAGGACGTCGCGGCGCTTCATATCGTGCCCGCCTTCCGTTGTTCGGCCACGTATTCGCCCGTGCGCATCGCCAGCGCCAGAATGGTCCACGTCGGGTTCTTGTCGGCCTGCGACACGAAGGGGCCGCCGTCGGCGACGAACAGGTTCTTCACGTCGTGCGCCTGGCAGTTCCGGTTCAGGACCGACCTCGTCGGATCGTTGCCCATGCGCGTGACGCCCAGCTCGTGGATGATGCGCCCGCCCGCTTCGATGCCGTACCCGTCCTGACGCGACGGCATCGCCGAAAGGGGCGTGCCGCCCATCTCGTGGATGATCGCGCGGAAGGTCTCCTGCATGTGCCTGACCTGGTTGTATTCGTGATCGCTCCACTTGAAGTGGAAGCGCAGCACCGGAATGCCCCACCGATCGACCACGGCCGGATCGATCTCGCAGTAGGTCGCGTCGTTCGGCACCATCTCGCCGCGGCCCGCGAAGTTCACCGTGCTGCCGTAGAAGCGGCGGTAGTCGTCCTTCAACTGCTTGCCGTAGCCGCCGCCCCCGGCGCCGTAGCGGTGAATGCCGCCCATCACCCCGAAGCCCGGCATGCGGCGGCCGCCGCCGAGCTCGATGTGATACCCGCGCGGGAAGTCCAGCTTCGTGTTGTCGAGCCACCACGGCATGTAGAGATGCGCGCCGCTCGCGCCGTCTTCGTTGTGCGGTACGCCGCTCATCATCGCCGGGATGTGGCCCGAGACGCCGGTGCCGGTGGTATCGGTGAGGTACTTGCCGACGACGCCGCTGGAGTTGGCGAGGCCCTGCGGGAACTTCGACGACTTCGAGTTGAGCAGCAGGCGCGCCGACTCGCACGCGCTGGCGGCGAGCACGACGATGCGGCCGCGCACGTGGTTCTCACGGCCGGTGACCTTGTCGATGTAGGTCACGCCGTTGGCCAGCCCGGCCCCGTCGACGGTGACCTCGCGCGCCATCGCGTTGGCGGTGATGGTCAGCCGCCCGGTGGCGAGCGCCGGCGGCAGCAATACCGAGGGCGACGAGAAGTTGGCGTGCGACGAGCAGCCGCGGCCGCACTGGCCGCAGTAGTGGCATGCCGGACGATCGTTGAGCGGCTCGGTCAGAATCGACAGCCGGTTGGCGATGCACGTGATGTTGAGCGTGTCGGCCGCCTGCTTGATCAGCAGCTCGTAGCACCGCGGCCGCGGCGCCGGCTGGAACACCCCATCGGGATGGTTCGGCAAGCCCTCGACCGATCCGAAGATGCCGATCAGCCGATCGATGCCGTCGTAGTAGGGCTGCAGATCCTCGTACGAGATAGGCCAGTCGTCGCCGAGGCCGTCGATGCTCTTGCGCCGGAAGTCGTCCGGCCCGAACCGCAGCGAGATGCGGCCCCAGTGATTGGTCCGGCCGCCGAGCATGCGCGTCCGGAACCAGTCGAACTGATCGCCGGGCGCCGAGGTGTAGGGCTCGCCCTCGAGGGTCCAGCCGCCGAGCCCGGCGTTGAACTCCCCGAATTGGCGCTCGGGCGTCGCCGCGCCACGGCGCGGCGACGAGTACGGCCACGCCATCATCTTCGCGTCCTTGCGCGCGTCCCACATGACGCCCGCCTCGAGCATGATCACGCTGGCGCCCGCCTCGGTGAGCACCTTCGCCGCCATGCCGCCGCCGGCGCCTGATCCGACGATGACAACGTCGTGTATGGTCCGGCTGCGAATGATCTGCATGGCTATTGGGCGGGTGAGGCTGCTGCGGCGGGTCAGGCGGGTGGAAATTCCTACCAGCCCTACCGGCCCAACCTGCCAGACCGGCCCGATTGTAGTAGCATCCGCGCGAACGGGCAACGAAAGGAACCGGCGATGATCTCGAGACGCAAGTTCGTCACGAACGTGGCGGCCACCACGGCGGCGGTCACCATCGTGCCGCGGCACGTCCTCGGCCGCGGCTTCACGGCGCCGAGCGACACCCTCAACATCGCCGGCGTCGGCGTCGGCGGCATGGGCCGGACCAACCTCTTCAACCTCGCCCTCGGCAACAACATCGTCGCCCTCTGCGACGTCGACTGGGACTACGCCGGCAAGGCGTGGAGCTCGCTCGACAAGGACCTGGCGCGCGAGATCGATCGCCGGCCGAAGGTCACCGACCCCACCGCCCGGCGCAACAGCCAGACGCGCATCGACTCGCTCACGAAGATCATCGCGGACGACCTGCCCCGCTACAAACGCTACGGCGACTATCGGCTGATGCTCGAGGAGCAAAAAGACATCGACGCCGTCGTCGTCGCCACGCCCGATCACATGCACGCAGCGATCGCGATGGCCGCGCTCGACCTCGGCAAGCACGTCTACGTGCAGAAGCCGCTCTGCTGGTCGGTCGACGAAGCGCGGAAGCTGGCGCGCAAGGCGAGGCAATCCAAGGTCGCCACGCAAATGGGGAACCAGGGTCACTCCTGGGACGATGGGCGGAAGGTGGTTGAGTGGATCCAGGCCGGCGCGATCGGCGAGGTGCGCGAGGTTCACGTGTGGACCAACCGCCCGCTCGCCTACTGGCCGCAGGGCATCCCCAAGCCCGAGCCGCACCGCATCTCCACGGACCTGCGCTGGAACATGAACGGCGTGATGGCACGGCTGGCCAACGCCATGGGCCTCTATTCACCGCCCGACACGCTGGCGTGGGATCTCTTCCTCGGCGCCTCGCCGCACGTCGACTACCACCCGGTCTATCACCCGTTCAACTGGCGAGGATGGGTCGACTGGGGCGTGGGCGCCATCGGCGACATGGGCGCGCACCTGATCGATCACGCCTACTGGGCGCTCGACCTCGGCTACCCAACGAGCATCGAGACCCTGTCGACACCGTTCAACAAGTCGTGCTTCCCGATGGCGACGACGACCTACTACGAGTTCCCGGCGCGCGGGTCGATGCCGCCGGTGACGCTGACGTGGTACGACGGCGGCCTGACGCCGCCGCGGCCGGTCGAGCTCGGCGAAGAATTGCTGAACGGCGAAGGCGGCGCCATCCTGATCGGCAGCAAGGGCAAGCTGATCTACGACACCTACGGCTTGAACCCGCGGCTGCTGCCGGACTCGCTGGCGAAGTCGGTGGGCGATCCCACGGCGACGCTGCCGCGCATCACGACGAGCCACGAGATGAACTGGTCCGACGCGGCGAAGGGCAAGGGCCAGGCGTCGACGCCGTTCGACTACGCGGCGAAGCTGACCGAGGTGATGCTGCTTGGCGTGGTCGCACTGCGCGCGGGGACGAAGATCCACTACGACGCGGCCAACATGAAGATCACGAACGCCCCTGAGGCGAACGACTTCCTCAAGCGCGAGTATCGGAGGGGCTGGTCGCTGTAACAAAGAAACCACGAAGAACACGAAGAGCACGAAGGCTTGAGAGCAAACGCCTCGCGCGCCCTTCGGGACCTTGCCCAGCGCCACTTAAGGCGTGGCGCGTATAATCAATAGGGAGAAACAAGGTGAACCGGGCCGACACGACCGAACGAGTCCCAGTCCATACCGACGCCGACGGCGTCATCCGCATAAGCGGCACCCGTGTCACTCTAGACACGCTGGTCGCTGCCTTCGACGCCGGCGCGACAGCGGAAGAGATGGTCCAGCAGTATCCGTCGGTTGCCTTGGCCGATGCCTACTCGGTGATTGCTTACTACCTGCGTCACCAGTCCGAGATTCGGGAGTACATCACGCGGCGCCAGCACCAAGCCGCAGGGGTGCGTGAGGAGAACGAGCGGCGGTTCGATCCCTCCGGCGTACGCGATCGCCTCCTCGCCCGCCGTCGATAGCTGAGAGTCGTTGTGCTGCGACTGGCGGCAGACGAAAACTTCAACAACGACATCGTCCGCGGTCTGGTACGTCGGAAACCGGATATCGACATCGTCCGGGTCCAGGACGTTGGACTTTCGGGAGCGGACGATGCTGCGGTCCTTGAATGGGCGACCAACGAGGGTCGCGTGCTGGTGACGCATGACGCGGCGACCATCACGAGGCACGCCTACGAGCGCGTCCGGGCGGCGCGATCGATGCCGGGAGTCTTCGAAGTCAGCCACAGAGTGCCCGTCGGTCTTGCGATCGAGGATCTGCTTTTGATTGCGGAATGCAGTCTCGATGGCGAGTGGGAGGGGCAGGTCCGTTACCTGCCGCTGTAAGTCGCTGCGGCCAAACGGGGATTCTGGGAGCGCTAAAGGTGAGAGATGAAACGGACGAGCATGACGCGTTCGCGCTGTTCGCCACCAGGCTCCACAAGAAATACCAGCCGGTCGTCCAGGAATGCATGGACCTCGTTCGCATTGGCAACGTGCTATTCCGCCGGCCGCTCACTGAGCCCCTTCACAAGGTGATCCGGTTCATCGCGAAGATCGTCGCAAACTCGAACGGTGCCGTGCTCACGCTAAATGAGAACGGCTACGGCAACGACGCGATGAAGGTTGCACGGTCGATGTTTGATGGAGCCGTGACTTCGGCGTACCTTCGGCTTCACCCCGATTCCGTGGAGGACTATCTCAACTACGATTCGATCCGGCGTTGGAGGTTTTATGAGTACATGGTCTCCGACTCGCCAGAATACCTCGGGAGGATTCCCAAGGATGCGCTTGAGGCGATGAAGCAGGAGTACGAACAAGTCGCACCGGGGTTCATGAGGAGGAACAATAAGTTGTGGGACTCCTGGCGACGGGGCGTTTCGCTCCACGCGATGTCGAAAGAAGTTGGGCTGGGCCAGTTCTATGTTCCCTTCTACGGCACGGCTTCGGGTATTCACCATATGGATGCAAGTGGTATGAGGGGCCAGATGACCTTCGATGCCTTCGACGTTGAAGTCGCTCCTTCCGATCGGTACGTCCATGAGGCGCTCGCGATGAGCCACAACCTGACATGGCGCGTCCTCTACGACTTCAACGAGGAGGCGAGGCTTGGAATGCACGCGGAAATGGAGGCGGCGAGGAAGGGGTTGATGACGGCTTGGGAAGTTGTTCGGCAATAACCTCGGCAGTCCTTTCTCAGGATCTTCACCGAATGGGCGCACAGAATCCGTCAAGAGGGGACAACGTCCCGTATTCGCACGCGGTATTCAGATCGATGAAGATGAATTCTCGAACCGCAGCGGGGTCGAACTGGAACAGCAAGATTGGCGGATTGCTGACAGTCTGCGTTGGACGTCTTGTTGAATAGCCGCCATTCCCTTTCGCGAATCCATTCTTCGGGCATGGGTCCGATTCAAACGGGTCGTTGAACGCATCGTGTTGGGTCAACCTGATGTTGCGGTTTTCAAGCAGGGCCGCCCGATCCGGGGAGAGGTACTTGTGAAGGATCACGTTTCAGTTATTACCCTAGCGACTTCTTTCGCTCAAACGCCTCTATCCACTCCTTCGCCCGCTGCCGTGCGTCGGCGATCTCGCCGGGGGACATCCTCTTGGCAACGCCGTACAGTACGTCAGCGAATCGCCTTTTATCGGCAACCTGGCGTGCGTAACGCAAAGCGAGGCTCCTCCATTTGTGGGCCTCTACGTAATCTTGCGGCACACCCCAACCGAAGGCGTACATTCTGCCGAGCTTGCGCTGAGCTTCAGCGTGGCCCTGCTCAGCGGCTTTGCGGAACCACTGAACAGCTTGCGAGTCGTCTTGCGGGACGCCCAAACCGTTGACGTGCGCCACGCCGAGATTGCACTGAGCCTCAGCATCGCCCTGCTGCGCAGCTTTGTGGAACCACAAAACCGCTTGCACATTGTCTTTGTCCACGCCGAGCTTGCTGGCATACTTCAAGCCCAGATTGCGCTGAGCTCCTGCATCGCCCTGCTCCGCAGCCTTGCGGAACCAATGCACGGCTTGCGCGGCGTCTTCGTCGGCATGCGCCAGATAGACCTGAGCCTCCGTATGGCCCAGCTCCGCAGCCTTTCGGAACCACAACGCCGCTTGCGCCTCGTCTTCCTCCACACCCCATCCATAGGTATACAACCAGCCCAGATCAAACTGAGCCTCTACATGGCCCTGCTCAGCAGCCTTTCGATACCACGATGCGGCCTGCGCGTCGTCTCTCTCCAAGCCTCGACCGCTGGCGTACGCCCTGCCCAGTTCGAACTGCGCGGCGGCCTCTCCAGCGTTCGCTCGCTTGTCGAGTTCAGTGATCTTCGCGTCCTCGGACGGCTTCTGTTCGTCCAGGAGATTCAGTCCTCGCCTGACCAGCGAGGTCGATATTGAGACGATCTCGAAACCAACAGAAGGAATGAGGCTGCCTGCTCCCAGATCGTCCTCGTCGCTCATGAAGTGGCCTCGGTGGTCTTGAGTCCGTCTCCCTTTCGCCGAAGGGAGAGAATCCGCATGTCCAATCGATCAGCCATCTCCGCCAGCAAGTCCCGTCCGTTTGTTCGCGCTGAGTCAGCTCTTGCCTTTAGCAGAGACAACTCGGCTCCGTTCAACTTGCCAATTTCGATCTCGATGCCGGCGAGTCGTCCTTCGACCTGGTGAATCTTGCGAATGGTCCGAACGAGTTCCGCGCCAACGCCGTGTCCCGTCACGGCATCGGGACTCGTTTCCCATTCATTCAGGACTGCACCCAGCCGCACCTCGTCGCCTTCTGCATAGGCGCGGTTGACTTCTGCCATCAGCTGATTGCGCTTGGCGCGCTCTTGGTCATTCGTCGCGAGGTCTGGATGGATGCGCTTGGCGATCTCCCTATACAGTCTCTTGAGGTCTTCGGACGGCTTGAACTCGGTAGTGTTCGTCGATTATTCAATGGCACCCGCGACTCCCGCCGATTCCGTGGCCTTCGTTCGAGCTTCAACTGCCCGCTGACGCGCCGTCTCGTCCGTCGGATTGCGACGGTTCAGCGCTTCCGCAATCTGCGCTTCCAGGTCGTCGATCTCGGCAAACTTGACGCCAACGATTCGGAGGTAACGCTGATGGAACGAATGCAACTCGACTCGTAAGGTCGCGAGATCCAACTCGCGCTGCGCCACATGCACTTCCAGCACAGCGAGTTCAGCGTTCTTCGCAGCGAGTTCTCGTTCCTCTGGTGTCTGAGTGCGGGTGATATTGGAAGCCATTCTGCATCCAAAGTGCCGGTCGGCGTTACCACGATCACGATTCAGGCGTTCAGTTCTTCTTTGCAGGACCCGCAGCGTATCGTCCGCCCAAGGTGGTCGAGTAGGGCCCGGTTCTGAGCACCGCACTTCACGCACGTCAAAATAGCGGTCCTG
>Ga0156227_1178_pt1 | contig 12124 bp, 14 predicted proteins | sample RifCSPlowO2_12_FD_107875 | JGI IMG/M metagenome (GOLD analysis project Ga0156227, IMG submission 107875) | Betaproteobacteria bacterium RIFCSPLOWO2_12_FULL_63_13
CGGGATGGACCGCGACGACAACAGAATCCGAACGACCCGTTTCGCGGACCTTGATTCTGGTTGAGGGGCGAGAGTCTTTGGGACTCGGACAACCTACCGGCGCCGGAGGTGATCGCCGAGGCGGTTGTGGACGATTTGGACGCGGCGTTGGAGTAGTTTCGGTTGATTGCCGGAGACTTGAACCGCGACAAGGCGCAGGTGTGACCACAGGATGAAGAAGAAATCGCGCGGCCGCTACGACATCTCCGGCCTTGTCGAGGCGCAATTCGGGCCCGGCTCGCGAGGCCGTGTGCTGCGCAATCTGCTCGGGATTGCTCGCGTACGCGAAATGAACAGCGTCGAGACCGTGGCTCTTCAATCCGCGATGGACAGTTTCTTCCGCCGATTCGACGAGGAGCACCGCTTCACGGCTCAAGACATCCGCGATATGCACCGGGAGTGGTTGGGATCTATCTACGCCTGGGCGGGCGAATACCGTGGCGTCAACGTCAGCAAGGGCGATTTTGTGTTTGCCGCCGCGGCGCGGGTTCCGGCGTTGATGCGGGAGCTGGAGCAGGACGTGCTCGCGGTGCACGCCGTGCAGATTCCGGCGGCGCGTTGAGGTCATTGACGCGGTTGCCGAGGCGCATGTCGAGCTGTTGCTGATCCATCCGTTCCGCGAAGGAAACGGCCGGATCGCGCGGGCGCTTGCAACTCTAATGGTGGCACAATCACGTTTGCCGCAAATCGACTTCAGCCCGATCACCGGCAGGCGCCGAAACGAGTACTTCGCTGCTGTGCAGGCGGGGATGGACCGAAATTACCGCCCGATGGCGGCGATCTTCGCAGACCTTATCGAGAGGAGCCTTGCCGGATCTTGAGCGGTATAGGCATGGGTTTCGACGGCAGGGAATCTGCGATGGCCGTGACCGCCGCACCGGTTTCGATCGCCGTCGAGGTCGCTACGCTCGTGATCAGGTCACGCCGATAGCGTCCCGGATCTTTCAGGTACGGATTGGTTTCAATGAGAGGCTTTTTCAGCACAGGCTGATGATAGCAGTTGCCGTGACCGGATGTTCGCCTCGATGCAGGCTTACCTTTCATCGTCAAGCCTCTAGTGCGAATTCCCGACCATCACGCAAAGTTTTGCCACCGCGTGATTTCCTCCTGTAGCATCCCGCTTCGCTGCACGGGCGGACGGCGGCAGGAGAATGATTCCGCATGCGGCGAATGTCGATTTTGCCGGGACGGACAGCGATGACAATACAAACCAAACAACCCTTGTCGCGACGCTTGATCCCGACGCGGCCCGTGGCTGGCTGACTTGACCGACCCGATGCCGCCGGCGCAGTCCGGCTCCACAGACGCAACAGATGCCACCGGACCGCGAGTCCGGGCGTGGGACATTTTCCTCGCGTTTTCGCAGATTTCGCTCTCGGGTTTCGGTGGCGTGCTGTTCTGGTCGCGCTATGTGCTGGTCGAGCGCAGGCGCTGGCTCACCGAGCAGGAGTTCGTGGAAACGCTCGCGATGGCGCAGATGCTGCCCGGGCCGAATGTGTTCAACCTCAGTCTGATGTTCGGCTATCGCCATGCCGGATGGGCCGGCTTGTCCGCGGCCATCGTGGGCTTCCTGGGCTGGCCTTTCCTGATCGTGATCGGGATCGGTCTGCTCTATTTCCGCTATCAGCACCTCGCGCTGGTGCAGCACGGCCTGTCGGGCATGTCCGCGGCCGCGGTGGGCCTGCTGATCGCCAACGCGGTGAAGATGGCTTCGGTGCTGCCGCGACGTTGGCGCTGGTCGTTCCATCCTCGGTGGTCGCGATCGTGTTCGTGCGCCTGTCCGCGCGCAATCCCAACGCGCCGCTCGGCCGCGCGATGCGCAGCGGCCTGGCGCCGATCGCGATCGGGCTGACGTTCTCCAGCGCCTGGGTGCTGGTGCGCTCTGTGAACCACGACTGGCACGGCTATGCGCTCACCGCGCTCGCCTTCGCGATCGTGACGCGCACGCGGATCAATCCGCTGCTGCTGCTCGGCGGCGGCGCGCTCGCCGGCGTGGCCGGCCTGGTCTGATCCGCACGCGCGGCCGGCGGCCGTCAGAGCGCGGCGATGGTCTGCACCTCGATCAGGTACTGCTCCTGCGCGAGCCGGTCGATGATGAGCATCGTGTTGGGCGGATAGACGCCGCCGGGGAACATCGTCGGAAATTCGCGCGAGCGGAAATTGCGCAGCTTCGGCATGTCCTGCGCGTTCACGATGAAGGTCGTGAACTGCACCACGCTGCTCCATCCGGCGCCCGCCGATTTCAGCGCGGCCCCGATGTTCGCGTACACCTGCGCGCACTGGGCCTCGATGTCGCCCGGCCCGACGAGTGCCCCGTTCCTGTCGGTGGCGACCTGGCCGGCGATGAACAGGAATTCGGAAGCCTTGACCCGCGTGACGTGCGAGTACTGGCCGCCCGGTTTTGCAATCGTTTCGGGATTGAAGGTCTTGATTTCAGCCATGGTCGGCGGCTCCGTGGGTTGTCGTGGGCTTTCCAGTTTACCAGCGCCGCATCGCGGGGTCAGGCGCGACGAGAGCTGACAAAGCCGGCCTGAGCGTCGCCCAAATCGCATAGACTATGACTGTGCGGACAAGAGGAGGACACCATGAACGCCACTCCGGATAGCGAAGCCCTCGACGCGCTGATCAGCCGCAGGGTCGACGAAATTCTCGCGCAGAAACTCGAGCAGAAACTCGAGGAACTCAAGGCGGCGAAGACGCCGCTGATGACGATCATAGCCACCAAGGGCACGCTGGACTGGGCCTATCCGCCGTTCATACTCGCCTCGACCGCGAGCGCGCTCGGCTGGGACGTGTCGGTGTTCTTCACGTTCTACGGGCTGCAACTGCTCAGGAAGGACCTGAGCGGCTTGAAGATCAGCCCGCTCGGCAATCCCGGTATGCCGATGAAAATGCCGTTCGGCCCGGACTGGTTCAAGGGCATCGACTGGAACATTCCGAACGCCGTGCAGGCGACCATCCCGGGGTTCGAATCGCTCGCGACGACCTTGATGAAGCAGACCATCCGCGACAAGGGCGTGGCCGGGGTCGAGGAACTGCGTGAGGCCTGCCTCGAGGGCGGCGTGAACCTGATCGGCTGTCAGATGACCGTGGATCTGTTCGGCTTCGCACCCGATGATTTCATTCCGCAGGTAAAGGAATTCTGCGGCGCGGCGACGTTTCTGCCGCTGGCCAAGGATGCCGACGTTTCGCTGTTCATCTAGCCGTCGATCAGCCCGCCGACCGGTTCTCCACCAGCAGCGCGTCGTCGCCGCGCCGGACGTGCACGTAGCGTACCTGCTTGTGCTTGCCGAGTTCCTCGATCAGGTCGAGCAGCGGCATCGAGGCGGCTGAATAGCGGCGCGGCGGGCCGGCCGCGCGCATCGCGGCGATTTCCTTGTCGCCCTTCATGATGAAGCGCAGCAGGAATTCCTCGTCCGAGACGCCTGGCCCGCCGAGCTGCGCGCGCAGTTCGCGCATCGTCACGTCGCGCTGCCGGTGCGCGGCGAGCTCCGTGGCGCGCTGCGAGCCGAGCAGCCGGTCCTTCAGGTTCGGGTCCATCCAGGTGTAGCCGGAATCCTCTCCGTAGACGCCCTGCGCGAAATAGATCAGCTCGTCGATGACGACCTTGTAGCGCTCCCCCATGGCGACGTTGATCGCCGCCTGGCTGACCACGAACTGCGAATGCGGGGTGATCATGATCGGGTAGCCGAGGTCCTTGCGCACCTGCACGGATTCCTCGAGCACTTCGTCGAGCCGGTGCACGATGCGCATTTCGTTGAGCTGGTGCCTGAGATTGGAGATCACGCCGCCGGGAACCTGGTGCACGTACTGGCCGTAGTCGTACTCGAGCGGGGCACCGATCGGCAGCTTGTCCTGCCGCGCGATCGCGGTCAGCCGCGCAGACACCTCGCGCAGCGCGGGCTCATCGATGCTCGTCGTGTGTCCGAGCAGCCGGGCGTTGCGCGCCACGTTGAACACCGAAGGCTGCGAGGAGCCGTTGGCAAGCGGCGGCACCGCCGTGTGCACCGTGCGCACCCCCAGCTTCATCGCTTCCAGGTAGACCAGGTCGGCGAGCCCGGTCGTGCAGTGCGAATGCAGCTCCAGCGGTATGCCGCCGGTGTTCGCGAGCATGACCGGCACCAGCGTGCGTACGCGATCGACGGTCAGCAGCCCTCCCTGGTCCTTGATGTAGATCGAATCGGGCCCGAACGCGGCCATCTCGCGCGTCTTCTCGGCGTAGTACTCGTCGCTGTGGCGCGGCGAGACGCTGTAGGAGATCGCGATCGCGTTGTGCAGGCCCAGTTCCTTGAACAGCGGGATGACCCACTGGAAGGTGCGCTTGCTCTGATCGAATGTGTTGGAGGTCATCTGCGCGCGGTTCAGCGCCCCGGTGGCGACGATGCACTTGAAGAAGAGCGTGACCATCTCGCGCGGGGCCGGGTTGTCGAACGAGAGAATGTGGCCGCCCGCCATGGAACATTTGACCGCGTGCGGCATGGTTCTCGCCACCATGCGCATCATCTCCCACGGGTCTTCCTTGAGATCCCGGACGAACTTCTTCACGTTGATGCCGACCACCGGAACCTCGACCGCGGCGAACCCGGCGCGGTCCATCTTCGGCGCGACGGCCTCGATCATGCCGCTGCGCATTCCGAGCGCCCACAGGCTCTGCGAGCCGTCGCGAAATGTCGTATCGATGAATTGCAGGTCCATGTCTATGTGCCCTTATTGGGGCGGCGCGGCGTCGATCAGCACGAATGCAAGGCGGGCGGGCTCGTCGCCGCGATTGCTCCAGGCGTGATTGGTGCCACGCTGGATCATCACGTCGCCGGGCCTGAGCAGGACCTCGCCGTCTTCCATCATCGCGTAGATCTCGCCGGAAAGAACGATGACGTAGTCGACGGACTTCGTCTTGTGAAACCCCGGGTGCCGGGGGTTGCCGCGGTCGAGCAGCGCGGCGCGCCCCGAGCCGTCGTCGCGGCCCGCGCGCTCGCGTTCGAGCGCGGCCACCCGTTCGCGGTCCGGCGGATAGTCGATGATGCGGAACACGCTGCCGTTTTCCGGCGGCGGCAGCCGATACGGGTGGTCGGTCACGTCCTCGTCGCCGCGGTTGTCGGCCGGGCAGAAGCGCGTTTCCCACAGATCGGTGACCACTGCGCTACCCGGGCCCCTGCTGAACGTGCGCGGTGCCCGGTCCTGCAGGATGAATGTCGATTTGCCTTCGGCGTTGTGGCCGGTGACCACTCTGCGTATCGGTTTCCCCATGAGATCATGCCTCCATTCTGATTGCGTATTATCAGCGCACAACTGCGGCTCGTGGCATCCTATGGGCGAAGACGAATCGCCGCAAGCAGCCATCGCACGCCGAGCGCTTCCGCGATTCCGCCAGAACCCATTTCGACTAAGGAGAAGACCCATGGACGATCTGAATACCACAATCCGCAAACTGGTGGCGGCGAACCGCATTCTGGCGATGGAAGGCGTGGTCGATGCATTCGGGCACATCAGCGTGCGCCATCCGGACAATCCGAACCGCTATCTGATGTCCCGTTCGCGCAGCCCCGAGCTGGTGGACGCGAGCGACATCATGGAATTCGACATGAACAGCGACCCGATCGACGCGAAGGGCCGCCAGCCCTACCTCGAGCGGTTTATCCACGGCGCGGTGCTGCACGCACGCAAGGACGTTCACTCGGTGGTGCACAACCATTCCTATGAACTCATCCCGTTCGGCGTGACCCAGGTACCGCTGCGGCCGATCTTCCACTCGGCAGGGCGCATCGGCGCGCACGTGCCGGTGTGGGACATTCGCGAGAAATTCGGCGACACCAAGATGCTGGTCGAGAACAATGATCACGGCAGAGACCTGGTTGCCACGCTCGGCAGCGACACCGTGGTGCTGATGCGCGGCCACGGTTGCGCGGTCACCGCGGCATCGATCGAAGACGTCGTGTTGACCTCGATCTACCTGCGCGTGAACGCGCGGCTGCAGATGGACGCGATGCGCATGGGTGAGGTGACCTATCTGAGCGCGGGGGAGGTCGCGCTCAACTCCCAGCTGAACAAGCCCAAGGTGGGCAATGCCCGCGCATGGGAATACCTGTGCACACGCGCGAGGGTCGACGCATAGCCGCAACATTGACAACGCCGCCAAATCACTATCGAATAGGGGTTGCATGCGGCCGGGGAGGAGTCCGTACCGCCCGCTCGAGTCATTTCGATCGACCGCCCGTCTTTTGAGAACCACGAAAATCCACCGTCAGAGGAGACTTGTCATGCATGTCCGAAAACTGTGCATTTCGCTCGCCACGCTCGCCGTGGTTGCGCTTCCGGCGACGCCGGCAGGCGCAGAGGAGCTCGTACTGAAATCAGCCACCGGGCTGCCGCGCAATCTTTCCCTCGTTCAAACCTATCTAACGGTCAGCAAGGAAATCAATGAGAAGGCGAAAGGCAAGCTTCGCATCGATTATCTCGGTGGCCCGGACGTGACCCCGCCGAGCAAGCTCGCGAATGCGCTCAAGCGCGGCGTTGTCGACATCATTCACTGCCCGTCGGGCTATTACGCCGGCGTGGTCCCGGAGGGGGATGCCATTCTCGCTTCGGAGCGGTCACCCGCCGAAATCCGTGCCAACGGCGGCATGGCCTTGCTGGAGAAGATATGGAACAAGGCGCTCAACGCCCATATTCTCGGCTGGTACGCAGCGGGATTCCAGGACACCAAGGATTCGCCGATCGTCAATCTGTACAACCTCTATTTCACGGAAAAACCGCCGCTCGATGCCGTGAAAGGGCTCAACCTCAAGGGCATGAAGATCCGCTCCACCCCGACCTATCGCCCGCTGCTGGAAGCGCTTGGCGCAACCCCGGTGGGAATGAAGGGCTCGGAGATCTATGTCGGTCTGCAGCGCGGCGTGGTGCAGGGCTTCGGATGGCCCGGCGTCGCCATCACCGGGCTGGGGCTCGGTGAGGTCGTGAAGTATCGCGTCGACCCGGGTTTCTACAAGGGCAACAACATGGTCATCATCAACCTCGACACGTGGAACAAGCTGTCGCCGGATCTCAAGGCGCTCCTGGACAAGAGCTTCGAGGAAGGCGAGGTGCGCGACAACATGTATATCGCCGCCGACGCGAGGAGTGAAACGGCCAAGATGCAGAAGGCAGGCATGCAGATCATCAAGCTCGACCCCAAGTCGGCCGCGGCCTATCAGAAGGTCTCGATCGACGTGATCTGGAATCGGCTCGAGAAGCGCGTGCCCGATACCGCCAAGGCGCTGCGCGCCAAATTCACCAAGTAGCAAGGTCTCCGTCATTCACCCGGCCCCGCGGCGGGGTCGGGTAATTGTGACAGCGGAAACCGCGCGTGCGACGACCGATCACATCAAGTTCGGCAGGAACAGCGCGAGGTTCGGATAGACCACCAGGATCAAGATCAGTATCGTGTCGCAGATCAGGAAGGGAAATGCAAAGCTGGCCACCTGGAACAGCGTCGTGCCCTTCGGTGCGACGCCAAGCATGACATACAGCAGCAAGCCGAAAGGCGGCGTCGTTCCCGCCATTTCGAACGTCATCAGCACGAACAGACCGTACCAGACCAGGTCGAATCCCAAGGCGTCAGCCAGCGGGAAGAAAATCGGCACCGTGATCAGCATCATGGAGACCGGGTCCATGAACATGCCCAGCAGTATGAGCACGCAGAACATGATCAGCAGGACCGTGTATTTCGACAGCGAAAAGCTGATCGCCCATTGAAGCAGCCCGGCGCTGGCGCCGGTGAACGCGAGCAACTGGCTGAATACGGCGGAACTCACCAGGATGAAGAACACCATGCCGCCGACTTTTACCGTCGCTTCGACCGAGGTGCGAAGCGACTTCCAGGTCAGTACGCGAAACAGCGCGGCGAGGACCATGACGCCGGCGACGCCGAACGCAGCGGCCTCGGTCGGCGTCGCCCAGCCGAGAATGATGAAACCCACGACTAGGAAGACGACGAGCCCCATCGGCGCGACGTTCGTGAAGACCAGCTTCGCCTTGGCCGCGATCGAGGTCTTCGGCACGTCGTAGGCGGGTGCAGCGCTCGGATTTAGCCGCAATTGCAGGGTGATCATCAGCGCGTACAGCACGGCGAGCGCCAGTCCGGGCAGGAATCCCGCGATCAGCAGTTTGCCGACATCGATGTTCGCGACGCTGGCAAGCAACACGCCGATCGAAGACGGCGGGATGATCATCGCCAGGCCGCCGGTGCCGAGGATCGGACCCATCGACATGCGCGGGCTGTATCCGCGCCGCTGCATCTCCGGCACCATCAGCGAGCCGAGCATCGCGGTGTTGGCCATGCTCGAACCGGTGAGCGTCGAGAACATCGCGCCGCCGGCGACCGTTAGATAACAAAGCCGCCCCGGCAGGCGGCCGAACAGCACGTCGAGTCCGTCGAAGACGCGAATCGCAAGTCCCGTGTGGAAGAACAGCGCGCCCATCATGATGAACATCGGCACCGGCCCGAGCGTAAAGCTGGTCACCAGCGCGGTCGCGTTGTCGACCAGCTGCGTCAAGCCGTTCGCGCCGATGAAGATCAGCGCACCGATGATGTTCGTCGTGAGGAAGGTCAGCGCGACCGGCATCCCGATCGCCATCAGGAAGATGACCATCCCGACCAGGATCGTTAAGGCCCAATACCATTCAATGACCATGGCGTTACATGTTCTCGCCGACGTCGCCGCGGTAGCCGTACATGTCGTCGATGCCGATCAGGAAGCGCCCGAATTCGACGGCGACCAGCAGCGATGCGAGCGGCATCGGAAGATAGAGCACCCACAGGTGCATGTTGACGCCGCGGACGTCGATGTCGCCGCTTTGGAACGCTTCCCAGAGCAGTTGCGCCGAAACGACGCAGAAAACCAGCGACGAACAAATGCAGCCGGCGTAGACGATCTTGGCAAGCACCCACTTCAGGGGCCGCGGCAGGAACTGGGTGACCGCGTCGATGAACACATGGCCTTTGACGCGCACCAGCCACGGCGCGGCGAGCATCGTGAAGTAGAGCAGGATGTATTCGACCAGCGCGATCGTGAACGCCGGCGGCTGAAAGCCGAGGATACGGATCGACACGTCGATCACGATCAGCAGGAACGCGGTGAAGATGACGATCCCCGCACACACCGCCAATCCTTTGATCAGGAAATCGTATGCCTTGCCGATCCGCTTCACCGCAAGTCCCTCAATCCCCCCGACAATTCTGGTAGCGGGCGATCTTAACAGCACGGCACGCCGAAGGGTAGTCAAGTCGAGCGTTTCGTCGCTGTTGCGCGAGCGCAAAACAGAAGGCAGACTGGGAAGGATAGATTTGAGGAGGAGTCATGCACCCCTACACCGTACCCGAGCACATTGCGCAGCGCGTGATTCGTCGGCAGGGCAAGGCGACCGGCATCGAAGCGATCGATGCCGCGCGCTCCGCACTGGTCGTGATCGATATGCAGAACCACTTCGTCGCCGTAGGGTTCCCGGCCGAGATTCCGGTGGCGAGGGAGATCGTGCCCAACATCAATCGCATGGCGGCGGCGATGCGTCGCGCGGGCGGAACCGTGGTATGGATCCAGACGACGGCAACCGGGGCGCTGGAGCGCTGGGCCAACCACCACAAGTACCGGCTCAAACCCGAAGTTGCGGCAAAGCGCCTGGCGAGCCTAGCCGAGAACGCGGAAGGATTTCACCTCTACCCGGCGCTCGAGGTGCTGCCGGACGACCTGCGGGTGAAAAAGGTCAAGTACAGCGCAATGATTCCCGACTCGTCGAATCTGCATTCGGTGCTGACCGAGCGCGGTATCGATATGCTGCTCATCGCCGGCACCGCCACGAATGTCTGCTGCGAATCGACCGGGCGCGATGCGATGATGCTCGATTACCGGGTGGCGATGCTCTCGGATGCCAACGCGGCCTCGACCGATGAAGAGCATGCGGCGACGCTGAACAGCTTCCAGGTGTTTTTCGGCGACGTGATGTCGACCGACGATGCGATCGGGCGCCTCGCACCGCGCTCGTGAGGAGACCGCCAAGGTCGGCCGGCGAGCCTGAATTTCCGACTCGCGCCTATTCCTTCGGCATGTGGAACTTGGCGTAGGGCTTTTCGCCGGGCTCCATGTCGGGAAGTTCGCCGCCGGAAAGGAAGGTCCCGACCACGTTTCCGCGGGTGATCGGCAGCAGCACGTGGGACGGATGCGATTCCTCGTGATACACGGTCATTCTCCACGGGCTTTGCCGCCACAGGCAGCCGCGGGCGACCTGCTGCAGACGGTTGTCCGGCTTCTCGTTGTCCGCGCCCTTGATCCGCACGCCGATGCGCTCGCCGGCGAGGAACAGGCGCGCCGTGGAGACCATGCCGAAGCGCAGCTCGTAGATTTTCCCGGGCTCGAGCGGCTCCCGTTGGGTGTGCGCCGGTATCGGTTCCCAGTCCTCCGAATCTTCGCGCAGCGCGCGTTGCGAGCCGCGCAGCCATCCCCTGGTGAGTTCGCTGACATTACCGCTCGCGTCCATGTGCAGCAGCGTCACGAACACGAACATCTCGGCATCGCTGCTGGAGGCGTAGAGGTGCAGCGGCACCGGGCCGACCAGTTCGGTGTTCTCGACCAGCCTGGGCGTCCAGTACGTCAGCTCGCCGTGCACGAAGGTCGAATCCTCGATGCTATCGTGGCCCTCGTTCGGCCAGAGTTCGTGTTCGCTGAGCAGCGATCCGGCGTGCAGATAGAACGGCGTCCAGCGGGTATCAGGCGGCGGCCAGTCGCCGGCCGATTTCCATTCGCCGGTCGCCGGAATGAACAGCCGCACCGGCGGTTCATCCATCACGCCGTTCTGCACGCCTTTGAGCCAGTAGTCGAACCAGCGCAGCGATTCGTACTGATACTGGAAGACCGGCCGGTCCAGGTACAGCGGCGGACTGATGGCCATCTTCTTCGGTCCTTTCCAGTACTTCCAGGTGCGGAACGCGCCGGGAAGATGCATGCCGTACATTCCCCAGCACGCGCCGAGGAACGCCGGCGTGCGCGCATCGCTGTAATCGACGTTTCTCTCGTGGTAATACTCGCCGTCCAGGCTGTTCAGGATCACGTCGACGACGGCCGGGTTCTTGCCCCGGTCCGGGTTTTCCAGGACCTGGCGCAAGTCCGCAACGGCGACGATGTCCTCGTCGTGCAGCGCCGCTTCGATCGCCTCGCGGTATTTCTTCTCCCCCATCTTTTCGCGATACCAGCTGATCGGGCGCGGGTTGTCCCAGTTCAAGCTCCAGTGGCGCAGGAACCCGTGCGCCAGGATGCCGCCGTGGTAGAACACGTCGCGATAGAAGTCCGTCGCGCCCCACGGAGCAAAAATCGCCTTCAGGTGCGGCGGATTGCGCGCCGCGACCTGGATCTGCAGCCACGCGAAATAGGAAACGCCGAACATGCCGACGTTGCCGTCGCTCCAGGGCTGGGAGGCGAGCCAGCCGATGACGTCGCAGACGTCCTGCACTTCGAGCGGACCCATCATCTGGAATCGACCCTGCGACTTGCCGGTGCCGCGAACGTTGATCACGGCCTGCACATACCCGCGGCGCACCAGGAACGCCGGATCTCCCGCCTCGATGTACCCGCGCAGGTTTCCGTACCCGATCGGCCTCAGCGGCGCGGTCTGGATTTCGCAGTTGTACGGGTGGGCGCCGAGGATGACCGGAAACTTGCCCTCGGCCGCCGGTCGGAACAGGTCGCCGCAGAGGAGGGTTCCGTCGCGAACCGGAATGCGTACATCCGGCTCCTTGATGACTTCGTATTTACGCTCGGACGTCTTCCAGCTTCGGGTAAACACGGCAATCCTCCCTTCGATTCAGCAGCCGCTTGCTGGAAGCGACGCTAGCGCACGAGCTTGGATCCGAAGAAGCGCGCCGGCAAACCTCGAACCAGCGGCAACGAGCCTTCGGCGGCAAAATCCTCCAGCCGCAACTGCGGATTGAGCGGCCGGATGCGTTCGAACGCCGAGCGCGCCGCGGCGTCGGCGGGGGGCGGGATCGTGGCGTCGATGATCATCTTCGACCCCATGCGTTGCCACAGCATGGTTCCGGGCGCGCCCAGCTCCGGCAGGC
>Ga0156227_1246_pt1 | contig 11798 bp, 10 predicted proteins | sample RifCSPlowO2_12_FD_107875 | JGI IMG/M metagenome (GOLD analysis project Ga0156227, IMG submission 107875) | Betaproteobacteria bacterium RIFCSPLOWO2_12_FULL_63_13
GTTACTGGATCGGGATTGCCCAGCCCCCTCGCCGTAGAGACTAGCGAGCGCGCCCAGCGCGACTTTGACTAGGATCAATGCCAGCGCTCGCGCTCCTCCGGGGGAGCGCGGCTATGATCCGCACGCGGTGGCGCGGGTCGCGCCACGGCACGGCGGCGGAAAGGCCGGAACGGCCCTTAGGCGAGGTGTCGGCGGAAGAACGCGACCGTGCGCTCCCAGGCGAGCTTCGCCGCCGCCTCGTTGTAGCGCGGCGTAGAGTTGTTGTGAAACCCGTGCTGGGTGCCCGGGTAGAGGTGGTTTTGGTAGGGCCGGCCGGCAGACTTCAGCGCCGCCTCGAAGGCGGGCCACATCGAATTGATCCGGTAATCCTTTTCGGCGAAATGCAGCAGCAGCGGGGCCTTGATCTTGGACACGGCCGCTGCGGGAGCAGCGGCGCCATAGAACGGCGCGCCAGCCTGCAGGTCCGCACCGAGCTCGGTCGCGAGCCAGTTCACGGTACCGCCGCCCCAACAGAACCCGGTCGCGCCGAGCTTGCGATTGCACGATGGGTGCGACTTCAGAAAGCGCGCCCCACTCAGCATATCGGCGCGCAGCTTCGCCTGATCCAGCCGGGACTGCATTTCCCGGCCGTCGTCGTCGTTGCCGGGGTATCCGCCCAGCGGCGCGAGCCCGTCGGGCGCGAGCGCGACGAAACCCTCCACCGCGCAGCGACGCGCGACATCCTCGATATAGGGATTCAACCCCCGGTTCTCGTGCACGACTAGCACTCCGGGCCATGGTCCAGCGCCAGCGGGCCGCACCAGGTAACCGCGCATCGTCCCGGAGTTGCCTCCCGGCGAGGGCCAGGTAATGTACTGTGCCTTGATGCGCTCGTCGGTGAACGAGATCGTCTGCGCACGCGCATACCGCGGCAGCAGCGCCTCGGCCATGGTCATACCCGATACACCCGCCACGGTGATCACGCTCGAGCGCGCGAAAAACTCGCGTCGGTTGATGCGGCCGTGGCAATACTCGTCGTAGAGATCCAACACGCGTTGGTCGATCTGGACCTGCGTGAGTTCCTGCTGCCGTGATGTTTGTTTTTGGCTCATTGGCACAACTCCGTGAAAGTCCAAAACGAAAGCGGGGAGACTAGGGAGACTATGGCTGCGAGAACAGACAACGGACGACATCTATTCCGGCGGCGGAGAGGATTTTCCCGTCCGCCGGCGCCGCTGGTCGAGTAACCGTCACCCCAGCGGTACGCCCGGCCGTATAATGGAATCACAGCCCTCGCAAAACGGCCGGGTGTCGCTTCGATCCGTATGAAAAGAGCTCTAATGGCGGTGATTCTGGCGATGCTCGCCGCGTGCGACTCGCTGACGCCAACCTACAACGGCACCAACCTGACCGGTGCCGGATGGGGCAGGGACTTCCACCTCACCGACGCCGACGGGCGCGAACGCTCGCTGGCCGACTGGCGCGGCAAGTACGTGATGCTGTTTTTCGGCTACGCGTACTGCCCGGAAGTCTGTCCGACGGTGCTGCTGCGCGCAGCCGAGGTGCGCAATGCGCTCGGCGCGGAAAAGCAAAGGATTCAGGTGGTCGCCATCACGCTCGACCCGGAGCGCGACAAGCCCGCCGACATTGGAAATTACGCCCACGCCTTCGATCCGAGCTTCGTCGGGCTGTGGGGCGCCCCGGAGCGCATTCGGGAGGTGGCCAAGGAATTCCACGTCTACTACGAAAAGGTTCCTGACGGGAAGTCCTATACCATCGACCACACCGCGCTCACCTATGTCTTCGACTCCGAGGGCCGCCTGCGCCTGGGATTAGGGCATACGCAGCCCGCGGCGCTGTGGATAGCCGATCTGCGCAAATTGATGAACTCGACGACGCGCACGAAGCAATAAGCATGGGAAGAACCCCTGCGGGCAGCTCGGCCGCGCCGAAACGGCTTCAGCTCGCTGAGGCGCTCGGCGCCAGTACGCGTCGCTGCATGCGCGCATCCGGCCCCGAGATCCCGAGCACCAGCAGGCCCGCGACGATAAGGATTCCCGCCATCACCAGCATGAAGCCGTCGTAGCTGCCTGTGCGGTCGAATGCCATGCTTGCAATCATCGGTCCGCCAGCGGCGCCGAACTGGTGCACGATGAAGGACAGGCCCAGCACCACGCCGGCGAGCCGGGGACCGACCATTTCGTAGAACATTACGTTCTGGATCGCGACGGTGCCGAATGTGGGTCCAATCGCCACGCCGACCGCGATGAAGAACCAGAACTCACTGGAAAAATTCGCCGCCAGCAGCAGCGTACCCAGCCCTCGCACCAGATACGACAGCCCGAGCATCCTCGCTCGCCCGTAGCGGTCCGATAGCCAGCCGAACAACAGCGCTGAGCCGATGGCCGCACCGCCGAAAACGCTCACCGCCGTGGCGCCCGCGGCCGCGTTGAAGCCCTTGCTCAGCGTGAACGCCACCAGGTGCGCGATCTGAAAGAACGCGATGCCACAGGAGACGCGAGCGGCAAACAAAACGATCATGCGCCGATCGCGCAGGTACGGGAGGCACTCCGCCCAGCCCGCCCGTTCCCCGGTGCGGCTCGCGCCGGCCAAGTGTTGAGGGTCACGCGCCCCCAGCCACGCCAGCGGCACCGCCACGCAGGCGAGCAGAACACCCGAGGCAAGCGCGGCGACGCGCCAGTCGAATGTGAACATGAGCAGGTACAGCAACGGCGGAAACAGCAGCGCGCTAAAAGGCGGCGCAGCCTGAATCACGCTCACCGCAAAGCCCCGGTCGGACGCCTCGAAATGCTTCGAGACCAACAGCGACACGATGGACAGTCCGCAGGCGCCCATCGCCAATCCCGTCATAAGCCCATAAGTAAGGACTAACTCCCATAGATTGCGCGATACCCCCATGCCCAAGAAGCCGAGTGCCATCAGAGCGACACCACCCAGGATCACACGGCGCACGCCGAAATCATCGGCGAGTTTTCCGAACAGCACCGCGCCCACCGCCCAGCCGATCATCGCCGCCGTGTAGGGAACCGTGGCCATCGCGCGGGACCATCCGAACTCGGCCTGTATCGGCGGCATGAACAGGCTGAACGTGCTCATGCCGATCGAGGTCATTGTGACCACGGCAAGGCTGGTCAGGAGGACAGTCGAGCGCGAGGGTTGCACGGAGTCAATCTCCCCCATCATGTTGCGCAGCAAAACCGCGCGGTCTATATGCATTCGTGGCACCGCGGATAGTAATGCAAAGTAAACATTCTGAACACGAATAATTGGCCATCGACATGCGCGCTCGATCATAGGGACAAGCGGCGCGATTGCTGGTAGCTGAACGGGTAGACAACCGCTGTACACTCGTGTCATGCACACGGATCATCCAGGCAAGACCCTCGCCGAATTTGCCGCCGGCCTCAACTTCGAGGACATCCCCGTAACGGTGCAGCGCCGCACCGAAGAGCTGCTGCTCGACTGGTTCGCCTGCGCGCTTGCGGGAAAGGGCGCGCCGCCCGTCGAGATGATCGCGCGATATGCCGAGCGCATGGGGCCAGTCGGCGGCCCCTGCGAGATTCTGGTGCACCGCACGCGCTCAAGCCCGCTGATGGCGGCGATGGCCAACGCGGCTGCGTCGCATTTCGCCGAACAGGACGACGTGCACAACGGATCGGTATTCCACCCGGGCACGGTGGTGTTCCCGCCGGCCCTTGCCGCGGCGCAGGCGCTGGGCGCGAGCGGCGCAGAGCTCCTCACCGCGGCAGTGGTGGGCTACGAGGTGGGCATACGCGTGGGCGAATTCCTCGGCCGCACGCACTACAGGATCTTTCACACCACCGGCACCGCAGGCACCTTCGCTGCAGCAGCCGCGGCGGGAAGGCTGCTGCACCTGCCGGCGGTGAAAATGCTCCATGCATTCGGCTCGGCGGGCACGCAATCGGCCGGGCTGTGGGAATTCCTGCGTGAGGCCGCGGACTCCAAGCAACTGCATACGGCACATGCGTCAGGCGCGGGGCTCAGCGCCGCTTATCTTGCCGCGGACGGGTTGACCGGCGCTTCGCGGATCCTTGATGGTTTGCAGGGGTTGGCCGCGGGGACTTCGAGCGACGCCGATGCCTCGCGCCTCACGGACGCGCTCGGACGCCGATGGGCGCTCGCGGAAACGTCGTTCAAGTACCACGCCTCGTGCCGGCACACACATCCGGCGGCGGATGCGCTGCAGCAGGTTCTGGCCGCGCACGAGCTGCGCGCGGACGATGTCAAGCGGGTAACCGCGCACGTGCATCAGGCAGCCATCGACCTGCTGGGACCGGTGACCGATCCGTTGACGGTGCATCAGTCCAAGTTCTCGATGGGGACGGTACTTGCCATGATCGCCGTGCATGGCAGCGCTGGATTGGCCGAGTTCGACGCTCATTACCGCGACCCGGCGGTTAGAGCATTCAGTGCTCGGGTCGCCATGGCACTCGACCCGGAAGTGGAAGCCGCATACCCGGCGCGGTGGATCGGAAAGGTGCAAGTGGAAACGTTCGATGGCCGGCGGCTCACGGCGCGCGTGGATGAACCAAGGGGCGATCCAGGGAACACCCTCAGCCGCGAGCAGATCGAGGACAAGGCGCTGCGGCTTGGCGCCTACAGAGACGGGGCGAGGCGCGAGGACATGCAGCGCGTGATCGATCTGGTGTGGCGGCTGGCCGACGTGCCGCGGATACCGATTCTTCTCACGTAGCAGCGGTAGTGCCGGAACATGCCCGCAGGGCGGGCGCTAACCAAGGCGCAGCAACGGCATCGCCCGAGCCAAATCCCGCGCGAACTCATCGCAGTTTGCATAACGGTCCGCGGGATCCTTGGCAAGCGCACGCGCGACGATCGCATTGAAGACACTTGGAATTCCAAGCTTCAACGTCGTGACCGGGGGAACCGGCGCCTGGAGGATGCGCTGCGTCAGCGCCGCACCGAGCCCGTCGCCGTCAAAGGGCCGCTTGCAGGTGAGCATCTCGAAAAGGACCGCGCCGAGGGAAAAAATATCCGATTGGCCACTGATATTCAGCTTGCCCTGCGCCTGCTCCTGAGACATGTAATGCAGGGTTCCCAGAAGCTCCCCCGCCTGAGTGAGCGACGAATCCGGTAACTTGACCACACCGAAATCCGACAGCTTCACGGCGCCATCCTTGAGCACCATGATGTTGTCCGGCTTGATATCGCGGTGAACCAAGCCCGCACGGTGCACGCTCGCTAGACCCGTGGCCAGCTGATGGATGATGCGAACGGTCTGGTCCAGCGGGAACGCCGCGATGGGCGAAAGCAGCTTCGACAACGGCTGGCCGTCCACGTACTCCATGGCGATATACGTGGTATCGGAGCCGGAACCCCAACCGTGAATCTTCACGATTGCCGGGTGGTCGACGCGACTCGCCGCTTCGACTTCGCGCAGGAACCTCTCCCGGGCCCGTGGATTGGCCTGCAGGGAATTGCGCAGAACCTTGATCGCCACGCGGTTTCTGGTCTTCCGCTCGAACGCCTCAAACACCGTGCCGGTTGACCCTTGCCCAACCTCGCGCACGACCGCATACCGGCTTAGTGCGAACTCCTCGCGAACCGCCGACGCGGTCGCGTACGTCTTTGTGTTCATGTTCAACGCATTCTTCATCTGTACTTCTTCCGACGAGGCCGACACCGGTTTCCGACGACTGGTCCAGTGCGCACAAATGCTGTCCACATATCAAGCCTGCGTGAAAACCCGACTTGCCGACGCTCGACTATTTCACACATTACGTACGTTTTAGCGTTTACATGTGCAATTTTGGTCATATTGTTGCCAGCCCCGCTCGCGGCAGGTCCGCAATACGGGTTTCCGCGTAGCTGCCCGGAACGGACGCGCGTGCGCGCGGCGGCCGGCGCCGGGACCGGGAACATTGAAAAACCGCGAATTCGGCGTAAGCTCGCACGCATGAGCGAAGCTGAAGCCCGCTTCTCGGTGCTGCGCGAGTCGGCGGACGCCGCAACGGTGGCCGCCATCGAGCGGCTGGTGCGCGAGGCGCCCGACCGCGCGCTCTCGCGCGTCAACGTACTCGAATTCGCGGCGGCCAATGACCTGAACGAGGAGCGCGCAATCGCGGCATTCCTGCACGCCGCGCGGCTCGGGCTGTTCGACCTATCCTGGAACGTGCTGTGCCCGGGGTGCGGCGGGGTACTCGACTCCAATGCCACGCTAAAGACCGTGCGCAAAGAAGCGTATTCGTGCGCGCTGTGCGCAGCGGGCCACGAACCGACGCTCGATGAAATGGTCGAGGTCGCTTTCACGGTAAACCCGCGGGTGCGGCGCATCGCCGCGCACGCACCGGAGTCGCTGCCGATCTGGGAGTACGCGCGACAGATCTTCTGGAGTTCGGGCATCGTGTTCCCGGAAGACGAGGAGTTCGAGCGGCTGATACAGGACATCGTCATCGATGCCGTAGAGCTTCCCGCGGGGGAAAAGGCGATCCTGTCGATCCAGCTTCCGCCGCAGTTCGTCATCGTCTTCGACCCGGTGACGCACTCGGCCCAATTCATCGACGTGAAAGGCGAGCCGACGCGCGAGCGGCAGAACCTTTCGCTGGTGTACAACAAAGTGCGCTCGCCCGCCGGAACCGTGGAAATGCGCCCGGGACCGCTGCGCCTTTCACTTGAAAACAGCACCGACACCCGCGTGCTGCCCGGGGTGTTCATCGCTGGAGACACGCTGCACGAGTTGCTGGGCCGGCGCAGGACGTTCCTTACGGCCAAGCGGCTGCTCACGAACCAGACCTTCCACGACATCTACCGTACCGATACGCTGGACGTGGACCAGGGGCTGAAGATCACCAGTCTGACGTTTGTGTTCACGGACCTGAAGGGCTCCACCGAGCTCTACGAGCGGGTCGGTGACCTGGTCGCGTACGACATGGTGCGCGCGCACTTCGGCGTGCTGAACGAAGTGGCCGCCGCCGAGGCGGGTGCGGTGGTCAAGACAATAGGCGACGCGGTCATGGCGACGTTCCCGACACCCGAGCGAGCACTGGCAGCCGCGCTGCGCATGCGCGAAGCGATGCGCGGGCTAAACGCGCAGAGGGGGGGTGAAGACATGCTGCTGAAGATCGGCATGCACGAGGGGCCCTGCCTGGCGGTCACGCTGAACGACCGCCTGGACTATTTCGGGCAGACGGTCAATATCGCCGCGCGCGTGCAGGGGCTCGCTCGGTCGCGCTCGATCTTCGCTACCGAGCCGGTGGTAGCCGATCCGCTCGCGGCACGCCTGCTCGGCACGCACGGGCTTTCGCCCGTGCCGCAGCGGCATACGCTGCGCGGCATTACGAACGAATTCGTCGTGTATGAAATACCCTGAGCCAAACACAAGGTGCCGGCCCTCGCGAAAGCGATGATCACCCTGTACCAGTACGGCAATTCGGTGTGCGCACAAAAAGTGCGCCTGACCCTGTGCGAAAAGGGCCTTCCCTTCGAAACGCGCAACGTGGATCTGTTCCGCGCCGAGCAGTACAACCCGGAATACCTAAAGCTCAACCCCAAGGGACTGGTACCGACGCTGGTGCACGACGGGGCGCCAGTCATCGAGTCCACGCTCATTTGCGAGTATCTCGAGGACGTGTATCCCGCTCCGCGGCTCGTACCCGTTGAACCGCTTGAGCGTGCGCGCATGCGCCTGTGGAGCAAAGCGGTGGACGAAGGATTGCACGAAGGGGTCACCGAAATCAGTTTCTCGGCAATGTTCCGCCAGGCAATGCAGGAAATGTCCGAACAGCAGCGTCAAACGCGCTTTCGCAACGTGGGCGACCCGAGGCGCCGCGACCGCTTCATGTCGACTTACGCGCAAGGGATTGAATCGCCTTACGTCACTTGGGCCGTGGCCGCATTCGAAAAGGCATTTTCCAACCTGGAGCAGTCGCTCGCCTCGGGCGGCGACTGGATATTGCAGAGCGGGTACTCGCTCGCCGACATCAACCTCACGCCTTACGTCGCGCGCCTCGACTACCTTACGCTGCTGGATCTCTTCGCCGACGGGCGACCCGCCACCCGCGCCTGGTGGGAACGAGTGCAGGCGCGCCCGGCATTCACGGACGCGATCAGCGGTCCGCTGACTCCTGAAGAGGTCGAAAGAATGCGCCACTTCGGCGGCCTGGTGCGCGAGCGCGTTGCTGCGATCCGCGATGACTGCCTGCGGCGCCAGCGTGAATCCACGGTAACGTAGCGTGCGGCGGATACGATTGCCGCGGGCGAATGCTGCTATCCAGGATCCCCCTGCTTGGCCCGGACCGTGACGTCGACGAGCCGTCCTCTCAGTATCCATTCGGTGAAACCGTACGACTCGCGGCCGTGATCAAAGTGGCCGCGCGTCGCGAACTCGATGCCCGACAGCATGGCGCGAAAGTAAGCGTCGTTTAGATCGCTCACCTGCTTGGAAATCGAAACATGCGGCTTGCTGCCGCCCGCCACCATCGCGCTGGCACGCGCTGACTGGGCAACCTTCAGGACTTCGTCGACGGTCCGGCGAATATGAGCTGCGGCCGCTGCTCGCTTTTCTTCGAAATTTATCATCCGCTATCCCCGTCGCTCCAGCGGCTGCGCGCCTTCCCGTCACTCCACCGTCACTGACTTGGCCAGGTTGCGCGGCTTGTCGACGTCGGTGCCGCGATCCAGCGCCGCGTGGTAGGCCAGCAACTGCAGCGGGATCGTATGCAGTATCGGCGAGAGCAACCCGGCGTGGTCGGGCATGCGGATGACCTGGATGCCATCGCCGCCAGTCATCCTGGTGTCCTGGTCCGCGAACACGTGCAGTTCGCCGCCGCGGGCGCGCACTTCCTGCAGGTTCGACTTGAGCTTCTCGAATAGCGCGTCCTTGGGCGCGATTGCGATCACCGGCATGTTCTTGTCCACCAGCGCAAGCGGGCCGTGCTTGAGTTCGCCCGCGGCATAGGCCTCGGCATGAATATAGGAGATTTCCTTGAGCTTCAGCGCGCCCTCCATCGCGATCGGGTAGTGGATGCCACGGCCAAGGAACAGCGCATGCTGCATTAACGAGAATTTTTCGGACCACATCTTCACCTGCGGCTCCACGTGCAGGACGTTTTGCAACGCCGTCGGCAGATGCCGAAGCGCTCGCAGCAATTCTTCCTCGCGATCGCGCGAAAGCCGGCCGCGCAGTTTGGCCAGTACCATGGTGAGCAGCACCAGCGCGGCGAGCTGGGTGGTAAAGGCCTTGGTCGAGGCGACGCCGATCTCCGGACCTGCGCGCGTCAGAAAACGCAGACCCGATGCGCGTACGAGCGACGATTCGGGCACGTTGCAGATCGCGAGTGTTTGCACGTGTCCCAGCTTGCGTGCATGCTGCAGAGCAGCCAGCGTATCGGCGGTTTCTCCCGACTGGGAAATCGTGACCACCAGCGCCTTCGAATTGGGGACCGAGTCGCGATACCGGTACTCGCTTGCGATCTCGACGCTGCAGGGAATACCGGCGAGACCCTCCAGCCAGTATCGGGCCACCATGCCGGCATGATAGCTGGTGCCGCAGGCGAGAATCAGCACCGCGTTGACATCGCCGAGCACGCGCTCGGCCCCGGCGCCGAATAGTTGTGGCGATACGGAGTGCGCATTGGTCACCATTTCCAGCGTATTGGCGACCGCCATTGGCTGCTCGTGGATTTCTTTTTCCATGAAATGGCGGTACTGCCCCAGCTCGGCCGCCGTGGGCGTGAGTTCGGAGATATGCACATCTCGTTCCAACGGCCGTCCCAGAACGTCGGTGATGGCAACTCCCGCGCGAGTGATCTCGGCGCAGTCGCCGTCTTCCAGGTAGATCATGCGCGGCGTGACTTGGACCAGCGCCGAGGCGTCCGAGGCGGCGAAGTTTTCGCCCTCACCGATGCCGATCAGCAGCGGCGCACCGTGGCGCGCGACCACGACGCTCGATGGATGGTTTTCGCTAACAACGGCAACAGCGTAGGCGCCTACCAGGTCGGCAACACTCTTGCGTACGGCATCGAACAGGCCGGCGCTCGCATGCAGGTTGGAATGCACCAGGTGCGCAATAACCTCGGTGTCTGTTTCCGAGGCGAATTCATAGCCTTTGCGGCGCAGCCGCGCGCGTATCTCGTCGTGGTTCTCGATGATGCCGTTGTGCACTACCGACACGCCGCCCGAGATATGTGGGTGCGCGTTGTTCTCCGAGGGGACACCATGGGTGGCCCAGCGGGTATGGGCGACGCCGATCGTTCCGGACAACCCTTGCGCCAGCGCGAGTTTTTCCAGTTCGATGACCCGGCCGGTGGAACGAACCCGTTGCAGCGTGGGCGTCGCATTGCGATCGTTGAGAACCGCGACACCGGCAGAGTCATAACCCCGATATTCGAGCCGCTTCAGGCCCTCGATCAGGACCGGGACAATGTTGCGCCCGGCTACAGCTCCAACGATACCGCACATGGCTTGACCCTCGCTCGGTTCACTTGTTCTTGGTCGGACGTTTCCATCCGGGCAGGGACACCTGTTTCGCGCGCGAGACGGTGAGTTGACCCGCTGGCGCATCGCGAGTCAGTGTAGTCCCCGCGCCCAGGGTCGCGCCGCGGCCAACACGCACCGGCGCTACGAGTTGAGTATCGGAACCGATGAACACGTCGTCTTCTATTACGGTGCGGTGCTTGTTCGCGCCATCGTAGTTGCAGGTGATGGTTCCCGCGCCGACGTTGACGCTGCTGCCCACGTCGCTGTCGCCGATGTAGGCAAGATGGTTGGCCTTGGAGCCGCGTCCGATGCGGCTCGCCTTGACCTCAACGAAGTTTCCGACGTGTACGTCTTCGGCGAGCGCGGTGCCGGGGCGGACACGCGCATAGGGACCTATACGGCAATTGGCGCCGATGTCTGCGTCTTCCATGTGACAGAAAGGCTCGATGCGCGTTCCCGCGGCCACGCGCACGTTCTTCAGCACGCACTGGGCGCCGATGCTCACGCGGTCGCCTAAGTCAACGTTTCCCTCGAACACGCAATTGATGTCGATGGCCACGTCGCGCCCGCACGCGAGCCGCCCACGTACGTCGATACGCGCCGGGTCGGCGAGCGTCACGCCGCGGCCCATCAATTCGCCGGCGACGTGTGTCTGAAACGCGCGCTCCAGTTGTGCGAGCTGATTGCGGTTGTTGACCCCGAGGGTCTCCGATACGTCGTGCGGCTGCGCGCTCGAGACGGCGACACCATCGGCGACTGCCAGCGCGACAATGTCGGTGAGGTAGTACTCGCGCTGCGCGTTGTCGTTTCTCAGCTGCGTCAGCCAGGACTTGAGCTTCGGCGTGGGCACTACCATCATCCCGGTGTTCACTTCCCGAATCGCCTGCTCGAAGGGGCTTGCGTCCTTCTGCTCGACGATGCGCGAAACGGCGCCGGAGGCGGTGCCGCCCTCGCGCACGATACGGCCATAGCCCTTGGGATCCTCGAGCTCGACGGTGAGCACGGCCATGCCGGCGCCCGCCGCCGCACAAAGCCGCCTTAGCGTTGCGGCACGGATCAGCGGCACATCACCGTAAAGCACCAAGGTCGGGACGCCATCGATCAAGTGGGGCAGTGTCTGCTGCACCGCGTGGCCGGTGCCCAGTTGCGGTTCCTGCAACACCCAGGTAATCGGGGTCGTAGCACGCAATTCCGTGGATGCGGCCAGGGCCTCGCGCACCGCCTCACCGCCATGGCCGTAAACCACGCATATCCGCTGCGGCTCGAGTTCGAGCGCGGCATCGATCACATGTGCGAGCAGCGGCCGCCCGGCCAACGCATGCAGTACCTTCGGCGTGTCCGAA
>Ga0156227_1133_pt1 | contig 11720 bp, 9 predicted proteins | sample RifCSPlowO2_12_FD_107875 | JGI IMG/M metagenome (GOLD analysis project Ga0156227, IMG submission 107875) | Betaproteobacteria bacterium RIFCSPLOWO2_12_FULL_63_13
GACTGAAATCAGCACGCCAAGTTGCGCCACCGCTGCCAGCGCGAGGCGCATCCCGTGGAGGCCGATTCGTCGGGTACGCAGCCCCGAAACCCCCTGCCTAATGAAAATCGGCGCCAAGACGATCATGCCTGTGGCGTAACGGAAGAATGCCAGTTCGAGCGGATCGAGTTTTCTGCCGAGCGTCTTGATCACCACATCGTTGAAGGCAAACGCGACGGTTCCCATGGTGATCCACAGGATGCCGCGCAGATTGGGCGGCAGTCGAGTCCATGAGGCAACGATTTTTCTTTTTAAGGCGAACACCCCTTGCTCACTGTGACATTGACGGCCGCGTTCCCATCACCGCGGGCCGGAGCGCTCGACCGGCATTCTGAACGACCCTCGGCTCATAGTCGAGGATCGTTCAGTCCGCGGACGGTCATTTTCTATAATAGACAGTAAGACCTCTTCTGGAAGCATGCCATGCACACGAATCCAGTCGCACTGATTGCAGTGTTGCTTGTCTTTTGTTCCGGGGGAAACCTTGCGGCGACGCCAAAGGTCGCGGCGGGATGGAACACCTTCGCGCTCAAGAACGACGGCACGCTGGTCGCCGCGGGCAACGATGCGCAGGGACAACTGGGCCTGGGGCGCTCGAAAGTCTATCCCTCCCCATTGCAGACGGTGGGGCTGAGCCAGATCTACGCCATCGCGGCAGGCAGCAATCATTCGGTCGCGCTGGACAACGACGGGAAGGTGTGGACGTGGGGTTTCAACAAGTTCGGCCAGCTTGGCGACGGCACGGACGTAAGTTCCACCAAGCCTTCGCAGGTGCCGAATCTGAGTGGCGTCGGTCTCGTCGCGGCAGGCTTCGCGCACACGGTGGCGCTGAAGTGGGACGGCACTGCATGGGCATGGGGCAGCAACCTGAACGGGCAGGTCAGCGGCATATTTCCGTTGCGGACCACACCGACACAGGTCGCCGGGCTGTCCGGCATACGGTGGATTGCTACCAACAGCGACGGCGACCACAACCTCGCGATCGGCTCCGATTACACGGTTTGGGCGTGGGGTGCGAACGCCAAGGGCCAACTCGGCGACGGCACGACTGTGGATCGAAACACGCCGGTGCAGGTGCACGGATTAACCAATGTGGTTGCGATCGCCGCCGGATATCAGCACAGTCTGGCGGTGACCTATGACGGCAGCAAAATCGAGCTATGGGCGTGGGGATCGAACCAGTACGGGCAGCTCGGCGATGGCACCACCACCGATCGCGGCTCGCCGGTCCAGGTGCAGGTCCCGAATGGCGTGATCCCTTACGCGGTCGCGGCCGGCGCCGAACACAGCATGATGGTGACCTATGACGGTGCCATCTGGACATGGGGTGCGAACGGGACCGGCCAACTCGGCGTCGGAACGACCACCGACCACACCACACCGGTACAGGTGCCCGGATTCAGCGACATCCGGGCCTTTGCGGCAGGGAGCTATCACAATCTCATCGTCAAGCAGGACAGGACCTTGTGGGCCTGGGGAACGAATTTCTACGGCGAACTCGGCGACGGAAACTACGGGAAACTCGCCGACGGAACGAACGCTGCGCAAAAGGCGCCGGTGCAGGTGCCGGGCATGGTCGGGATGGCCGATGTCGCCGCGTCGCTGGGCCACAGCCTCGCATTGAAAAACGACGGCACCGTATGGGCATGGGGTCTCAACGAATACGGGCAGCTGGGAATCGGGAGCGCGGAAATCATCGATCACAGCGTACCGGTCGCGGTGCCCGGCATGACCGGCGTGACCGATATTTCGGCGGGCCCGATGCACACGGTTGCGCTGAAGCAGGACGGAACGGTCTGGGCCTGGGGCAGCAACCTCGGTGGCCAGTTGGGTGAGGGCAGCCAGGTTGATCGCACGTCGCCCGTGCAGACCCAGACCTTGAACGAAGCATCCGCTGTCGCGGCAGGCGGATTTTTCACCATGGCGCTGCAGAACGGCAGCGTCTGGGCATGGGGTGCGAACGCGTCCGCCCAGCTCGGCGACGGAACGAGCACGGACCGGAAGACACCAGTTCAGGTGAAGGACCTTGCCAATGTCACCGCGATCGCCGCGGGCTACGAGTTCGGTCTGGCGCTGAGGAACGACGGCAGTGTCTGGGCCTGGGGCAAGAACGAGTACGGGCAGCTGGGCAATTGCAGCGGCGGCGTCGGCAGCACGCCGGTGCAGGTGCATGGGATGAGCGGAGAGGCGATCGCGGTAGCGGCCGGCCACTCGTACGGCGTAGCGCTGATGAACGACGGAACCGTCTGGGCGTGGGGCTACAACTATTTCGGCCAGCTGGGCGACGGCAGCGAAACCAACCGCTGCACGCCGGTTCAGGTAACCGGAATTAGCGACGCAAAAGCGATATCGGCCGGTCTTGGTCATACCCTTGCCGTAACGCAGGACGGCAGCGTATGGGCGTGGGGATCGAACGTCTTTGGAGAACTCGGCGATGGAAGCTACGCCAGCAGTCGCGCGCCGGTTCAGGTGCACGGACTGACGAACGCAACAGCCGTCGCCGCGTCGATGACTGCTCACTCGGTCGCGGTGAGGGAGGACGGCACCGTATGGGCATGGGGCAGCAACGGATTCGGCCAGTTCGGCGATGGCACCTACGTTTCCCAGCCTTTGCCGGTGCTGGCGGTGAATGAAACCGTCACCGGATTCCTCGATCTGGTGCCCGGTCCCAACAGTATTCCGCAGGACAAGATTCCGCCGTTTCTGGTCGCGACCTTTAAATTCGGCGGCGCGACCGCGACCTCGCTCGCCGTTGATCTGAAGGCCCCGACAACGATCGGGACATTCGCGTCTGGGCCCGCCGCTGGCAGCTTTGCCGCTACGACGTACAACGTCTATGTCGCGGCCATGGTTCCGTCCGGTGCGACGACGTTGCTCTTCCAGCTCGACGCGAACAACGTCTGGAGCACGCTGACCCTGCCGATGTCGGAATTCGTGCGCGGCGTGACGCTGGACAGCCAGACCGCAGTCGTCAAGGCGCAGATTCTTCAGGATGTAGACGTTTCCCAGCTGGTAGGCGCGTCGGTGCTCGTGGGCTACGGCATCGATACAGACGAGATGCTGGCGAACGGGCGCTATCGAAAGATATTCACGGTAACGGGAGAATAGGCAGGCTCGGCTGGTAGGGCGGATCGATCTCCGTGCAATCGCGCCTAGCCATCAGGACGGCTCAGTAGTCGCCTGGCGTGGAGGTACGTCGCGTAAATGTACTGGGTGCCCATGTTGACCATGACCACGCGAAACACGTGAAAGGCGACCACCAGCGGTACGCCGATCTGCAGGGCCTGCGCCGTGATGGTCATCTCCGCCAAGCCTCCTGGCGCGGTGGCGATGATCATCGTCGCGATGGGCAGGTCGAAGTACCACGCAATGGCCAAGGCGAGCAGCGCCGACGCGGTCAAAACGACGAATGAGTTCACTATCGCGAAGGGAATGAACAGCTTGTGGCGAACGAAAAAAGCGCGCTCATAGCGCGCGCCGAGCACAAGTCCGAACATGAGCTGCGCGAAATCTGTCATCGAGCCCGGTACCGCGGAGAGTTGCACGCCGCTCACCGTAAGCGCTGCGCCGGCGAAGATCGGGACCAGCAGGCATCCGTTGTGCAATCCAAGGCGCTCCGATAACAATCCAAGAATGAATACGAAGGGCAGCCATATCGCCAGCACGCCTGGGTCGAATGGCACTTCGGGCTGGTAGGCAGCCGCGACAAGGGGAATTCCTCCATAGGTAAGCGCGAAGGGGATCACGATGACGACGATCGAAACACGCAGGCTGTGTGCGACTGCCACCGGCGCAATCTGAGCGCCGTAGCGCTCTGCAAGCACGGCCATCGCCATGGCACCGCCGGGAACTGAGGCGAAAAAAGTCGATTTTCCTTCGACGCCGGAAACCCGGCTCAAGGTCAGCGCTCCGAATCCACCGACCACGAAGGCCGCAAGCGTCGCCGCGATGATCGCGGGCAGGTTGGCAGCCAACGCGGCAACGACGGGCGGTGTGAAATACAGGGATACCGCAGACCCCAGGATGACTTGCCCCAAGTGGCGGGCATAAGGCGGTGAATGCATGCGTGCCCCCACGAGGTTGAGCGCAGCGACGGCGATCATCGGTCCGATCATCCAGGGAATTGGCGTGCGCAGGCGGTGAAACAGGTACCCGGCGGGGATCCCGACAGCGAGTGCCTTGATGATTGCCGGCAACCGCTGTCGAAAGTTGGCGAGTTCGTTCATCTAGTTCTCGATATGTTACTTTGAAGCCTTCGTTCATCTCTGAAGCGCCGTGACCGGCGCAGGCTTCGGGAAATTCTCATGCTAAAAGCAGAAGACCTTATCGGCGTCTACGCGGGCCGCGGCCAGGATCACCTGGCCAAGGACGGTACGGTGGTGCAGTTGCAAAAACCGGCGGGCCCCGATCAGGCACGAATCGCGTACACCAAAGAGGGCATGGTAATCGTCGTCTCGACCCCTGCCGGTCGTCCCAAAGTCGACGCCGGCATTCCCGACCACGCGACGGTCGACGAAAAGGCCCGCATGGCCGACGGGGTGGTGGCTTACGCCGGTCGCTACGAGATCAAGGGTGACGCGGTGATACACCACATCGACGTCTCGTTTTTCCCCAACCTGGTCGGGAGCGCGAACGTGCGCATACCGACGTTTCAGGGCAAGCTATTGACCCTCACCACCGAACCCGACGAAAAGGGCGGAGTGAGGCGAATCCATTGGGAGCGCCTTGACGAGGCATAAACGGATCTGTGCGATGGCGCGCATCCCGTTCTGCGTCACCTGCTAGGCACTTGGCAGCTCACTGCCGCATCGTGCCGTGCGATCGCAAATATCAATCCGCGGCTCCTGCACTCACAGGCAGACCGAACCGGGATCGACCATCAGGCATTGTCCGGTCATACGGTCGCTCTCCGGCGAGGCGAGGTATACGAGACCGCCGGCAACATCCTCCACCCTGATGTGTACCTGCATCATCCTCGGGCCGAAGACCCGCGCCTTATGCGCGGGATCCTGTTCCATTTCGTGCTCGGTCAGTGCGCTCGTGATCAGGCCGTAGGCGATGGTGTTCACGCATATGCCATCCGGACCGAGTTCGCGCGCCAACGCGCGCGTCATGGCCATGATCGCTCCTTTTGCCGACACGTAGTGCAGCCGGTTCGGAAGTCCCAGGTACATCGTCTGGGAGCCGATATTGATGATCTTGCCGTACTTCTGTTTGCGCATTTGCGGCAGCGCAGCCTTTACGCAAAGGAACGGTCCTCTCACGTTGACCGCGTATAGTTCGTCCCAGGCGCGAACGTCCAGGTCGAGCACGGGTACCGGCGGGATATTCGACCCTATGGCGGCGTTGTTGACCAGAATATCGAGCCTGCCGTAGCGAGCGAGCGTTGCGGCAACTAGATCGCGCGTCGATTGTTCATCTCTCACGTCAACCGTCACGCTGAGCGCTTCGCCTCCGCCGGAAACGATTTCGCCCGCGACGGATGCGCAATCCTTCAGGTCGGCCACTACGAGCTTCGCACCCTCGGCTGCCAGCGCTTTGGCAAAATGCGAACCCAAAGCCGCACGTTCCCCGTGCGCGGCGCCGGTAACGACGGCAACGCGGTTGTCCAATCTGCCCATGTGTATCTCCTTTCTGCGTTCACCTCTATCCTAATGCAGTTGTCACGGACGTGCGTTCAGTTGGGCCGTACGAATCGAGAACGCGATGTTCGAGGGGATCGCCGACGGTCACTCGAATGCCGCGGGGCAATCCGGGCAGCCTTGATTTGGATCACACCGCAGAAGGCGAACCGGCGCGTACAGTGAACTCGGCTTCTTGCGCCGCGCTCGGCGCGTCAATTCGGGTTGATGTCGTGGCCATGGACGTTCTTGTACGCGCGATCGAGTGGCTCATGACCCCCATCAGTGGAGCTGCGGTGCATCATGTCGAGCCTTGGGCATCGTTGCATGGACGGCTGATGGTCTTCGCGTGGGCGATTCTGATGCCCATTGGGATCCTTATAGCTCGCTTCGGATGCGCGCGTTCCTGAATGCGCGGGAAGTGTATTGAATCCCCACTCTTCCCAAATTCGCCGCGTCGCTAAAGACGTGCGAGCAGCCGTTCGAACCCAGGGTAATCCGCTGCGCCGATGACGAATTTGCGGGTGTAAATGCTGGTCGGTTCGCCGCGGCGCAGCGAATCGAGAAATCCTTCCCGGTTGTGTATCCAGCTTCCCCCGACCAGAGTGACGCCGCGCGAGAACAATGCATCGGGCAAGCAGCCTGCGCTTGGCCCGATCATGGCGACCCATTGCGCGTGTCGGCAGTGGCTAAGCACGTTGTCGAGCGTGTCGTTGAGCAGCAGAGTGCTGGTGGTGATCACTTTGCTGCAGGAGTCCAATTCGCCGGCGTCGAGCGTGACACGGTACCGTTCCCGGTCTCCGATCAACCGGGACTTCAGTTCCACCACGATGAGTTCCGCGCCCGACTTCACGATCCGCTCGATCAGCGGCGTGAACAGTCCCACCATACCGATGCGTTCGGCCGCTTGCGGATTCAGTTGACCTATGGAGTCCGCGCTCGTATCGGGCAGGTATCCGGTGCGATCAAAGAAGCAGCGTGTGAGCGAATTGGCCGCCGCAAAGCCCAGCGTGCGGACAATGCCGTCGCCCCGAACGTAGCGTTGCGCCAGGTCCAGGGCGTCTGCGCCAGCCAGTCCAAATCGCTCGTGTCCCTCGTGCAACTCGTCAAGCGTATTTCCGAGCAGGACATAGGACATGCCAAGCGACCCGTCTTCCAGTTCGAGAGCGCAGAATTCCCCCCTGTTGTCTCCCCCTGGAACGTGCCTGGGAGGCAGATGCAGCGCGCGCACGCGCGGCGGTGCGGAACGCGCGGCGAAACGTTTCAGCTGGTCGATGTACTCTTGGGCGAAACTCATGCCTGGCTTTCTTTCACGTCGCTGGTATCAGTGTCAAACTTGTACCCTCTTCGATTGTGGCACGGGTTCCGGGTGCGCGACGACGCCGAATACCGCGGGTCCGAGAAAACCTGTACCGGAGCGTAACGCTTGAATTTGGATACTCATTCTGACGCACGCCTCGATGCGATGACCGAAGCGGATTTTGCCACGGTGGCCTGGCTGGGGGAAACCATCTGGCATGCGCACTACTCGAAGATCATCAGCGTAGAGCAGATAAATTACATGCTCGCGGGGCGCTATACACCGCACGAATTGCGTAACTACCTGAACTCCGACGACCGATGGCTGGACCTGCTGAGCTTGAGAGGCAGGCAGGTGGGATACTGCAGCTATGCGCGGACGGCGACGCCGGGCGAGATGAAGCTCGAACAGCTTTATCTGCTGCAGGAATTGCAGGGCAGGGGACTGGGCGGATTGATGCTGCGCCACGTCGAAGCCCGCACCCGCAGCCGCGGCCTGAACGTATTGATCTTGCAGGTGAACAAACGCAATGTCGACGCGATCGCCGTTTACCGGAAAGCCGGATTCACCGTACGTGAAGAAGCCGTTTTTGACATCGGAAACGGCTTCGTGATGGACGATTACGTGATGGAAAAGATGCTTTGACGAAGGATCGGAATTGTCATGCGGAAATGGCATGACGGGAGCTGATCAGCGCCGACGGGCTGGCATCAAGGATGCGGGTGACCTCGGAACGATGGCGAGGCCGGTTGCTACTGCCGTGTAGCGGCGAAGAATCGGATGGGGAGGACAAATGCCGGACGCAGAAAGCTACGACTACATTGTTGTAGGTGCGGGTTCAGCGGGCTGCGTGCTCGCGAACCGGCTGAGCGAAGACGGCTCGGCCAGAGTGCTTCTTCTTGAAGCGGGAGGCTGGGATCGCGATCCGCTGATTCATGTTCCAATCGGGCTCGGCAAGATTCATCAGCGTCGATGGCACGACTGGCACTACGACTCCGAGCCGGATCCGGGCTTGAACAATCGCCGGATTGAAATCCTGCGCGGAAAGGTGCTTGGCGGCTCTTCGTCCATCAACATGATGGCCTATACCCGGGGTGACCGTAACGATTACGAGCGATGGGCGAGGGACGGGGCAACCGGTTGGTCGTACCGGGAAGTTCTGCCGTATTTCAAGCGCGGCGAAGAGTGGGAGGGGGGCGAAAATACCTGGCGCGGCGGATCAGGGCCGATGAAGACGACGTGGTCGCGCTCGAAAGATCCGCTCTCCGACGCATGGATGGAAGCCGGCAAGGCGGCGGGCTTTCCGGTGACGGAAGATTTTAACGGCAGGCAGCACGAAGGCTTCGGCCGCGTTCAATGCACGATCGGCAATGCCAGGCGCTGGTCTGCGTCGACCGGGTACCTCAGGGTCGCCCTGAAAAGGCCTAATCTCAGTCTGGTAGTGAATGCACTGACCGGCAGGATACTGTTCAAAGGCACACGCGCCACGGGTGTTGAATACGTCAAGGACCGACAGGCCGTAACGGTTCATGCGAGTAGCGAAGTACTGCTCGCGGCCGGGGTATTCAACTCGCCACGAATTCTGATGCTTTCCGGAATCGGACCTGAAAGCCATCTCCAGGAGATGGGCATCGATGTGGTATCCAATCTGCCTGTTGGCGACAATCTGCAGGAGCACATCGCGGGCTGGTTTACTTGGATGCGCAACGAACCAGGGGATTTCGCCAGGTTGTTGCGCTTGGACAGGATCAGTCTTGCGATGTTGCAGGCCTATTTTCTCGGAGCAGGTCCTGCCGGGGGGCTTCCCAGTTCCACGTTCGCATTCATCAAGTCAGAAGGCGGGCTCGACGTACCCGACGGTGAATTCATATTCCGCATGACCCGACCGGATGCGCGGCCGTGGGTGCCGGGTATCCGGCCGATGTTGCCGGACACCTATGGAGTACGGCCGGTGTTGCTGCAGCCCCGGAGCCGCGGCACCGTGAGGCTGCGGTCCGCCAAGCCCGACGACCCGCCGCGGATCCTGTTCAATTTTTTCGATCACCCCGAAGACATGCCGCGCCTGCTCAAGATCGCCCGCCTGGCGCTCGACGTCGCTGCGCAGAAGGCAATGGATCCGTTCCGGGGCAAGGCGACAGAGCCTGGTGAAATAGAGTCCGATCGGGATATCGAGGAGTGGATAAGGAATAGCGGACTGACCGTGCATCATCCATCGTGTACCTGCCCGATCGGTACGGTGCTCGATCCGGAACTCAGGGTGCACGGTATCGAGGGTCTGCGCGTAGTCGATGCTTCTGCCATGCCGTCCATCGTTACCGCGCATATCAATGCTTGTGTCTTGATGATGGCCGAGAAAGCATCGGACCTTATCCGCGGCAAGCCGCCGCTGCCGGAAGCGACTGACGCCTGACATTCGGTTGAGCCGCCATTGCATTGACGGTTTCGGGCTACGGCTTCACCTGATCGTCGCCTAGCAGCTGCGGATACTCGCCCGCCAGTGCGGCACCGTCCTTGCGCCATGCATAACAGCCGTCGACGAAGGACAGCGTGCGCGTGTCCGGCCAGTGTCTCGGATCATCGCCAGTCCGCCGCTGCCGGGCTACACGATCCGGCCACGAGGCTTGCATATAAGTGTTGCCTATCTGACCGAGGAGGTCGGTGAGGTGCGTACAGCCCAGGGGACCGCCAAGAATGTCCCTAACGGCCCGATTGAAACCGGGGCCAATTCGAACACCGATCAGCTTGCGGTAATCGGCAGCGACTTCGCTGCATACCGGCCAGGGTGCAGCCATGGTTTTCGTCACGACATCGCGAATCTGGTAGTCATCGTCGATCAGGACACAAAGAGAAAAATGATGGATCATTTCCCCGGGCAGCACGTCCCTTCGAGAATTAAACGGGACCGTCTGCCCCTTCTCGTCGGCGACGCTGGCCTCTATCTGCCATAAACCGTCTCCTCGCCTGTAGCCGCGACAGGTAATCTGCCGGGTGTGCACCAGTTCCTTGTGAATGTCTTGTTCGGTCACGATCGCTTCGTCCTTGTCGTAGTCGCTGTACATGTCATTGCGTTACCGGTCCCGCGTCGCAGTATCGCTTCGAACTCCCAGGTGGATGGTTCGTATCGATACGGCGGATGAGCCGCCGATGGCCCGCTATCGGAGCCGATCGTTCGCATCGCCTGGCAGATGTCGGACCTCCAAGGTGCCGGAGGATATCCACTCTAGCCGCATGTGACAATTCGCAATAGTCGGCGGTCAGGGGCGCACGGCAGGTCATGTCGGGCGTTTCTTCGCTGCCCGGCTCCCGAGGACCAGCGCCAGCGCAACCGCCCAGAACACCGCTTTTACCCCGACGGCGGAGCCGAGGGCACCGAACAGCAGCGGCATGACCGTTTGACCGGTGGTGATGACCGTCGTACGAACGCCGACCGCTTCACCGGTCCGCCCTTCCGGCACCGCGTCATGCAGCAGCGCCATGACCATGGGCTGCGCGATGCCCAGACCAATGCCGAGCGCGAACGCCAGCAACATCAGGCCGCTGGCCTTGGCAACCAACGGAAACATTGCATAGCAAGATCCTGTCAACAACAACGCAAGGTACAAGAGCCGCCACGCCGTCATGCGTCGCACGAGATACGGAACCGCCAGGCGCACGAGGAACGTTGCAACCGCAAACATACCCATGATCACGCCGATCACCGTGGGTGAAAGCCCTACGCTCGTCCCATAGACCGGCATCATGAACGTGAACAGTTCGAAGCCGGTAGACTGCATCGCGGTAATAATGAAAATCCGCCGGGCGTCGGCGTGCGCGAAAAGGTCGATGACGCGGTTATGGGCATTGCGTTTGCCGTGTGAGGGAGGTCGGGGCAGGACGAGCTTATTTGCCGCGAATGCCGCGACGACCGGTGCCGGCAGCAGCGCGAGCAGCAGAAAGGTGGATCGGTATCCGAGACCGTCAATCGACAGTCCGGCGAGCATGGGACCTAGAAGAGCGGAGACTGAAAAACCGAGCGCGAGCAGACTGAAGTTTGCCGGCCGGTGCTCGGGACGGCCTATGAAGCCGATGCTGTTCTGGACGATAATCTGGAACAGCATGAAGCCAAGTCCGATTACTGTAGCTGCGACGTGCAGCGTGGCGAGGCCGGGAATAAAAATCGGCAGCGCTATTCCCATGGCGACCAGTGCCGATCCCACCAGCATGGGTACGCGATGCGTCGCGCGGTCTGCGAGTCGGCCCGCCGTGACCGAAAACAGCATGGGCAGCAGGCCATACAGCGCCATGAGCATGCCTACGGTATATGGCGCGGCGTGAAGCTGAATCGCATACAGGGATACCGTCACCCGACTGCCGAGGTACGCCGACAGGTTGAGGACGGTAAAAAGAGTCAGCGCGTAGACGGTCACCGGCGGAGGGCGCCATATGGGACCGCGGGCTTGGCAGCTGCCGATGGAGATGGACGGTGATTATCCGCGATCAATCTCGATGCCGTGCGACGGATCATTCGGGCGCCAGGCGCCGGCCGGGACGACGAGACGATTGCGGTGTCCACGAACGCAATTGCGTTAGCGCTTTCCTGCCGCGGAGGCATCGTTCCCGAGGGTTGGCACATGCAGACGGCATACTCCAGCGTCGCCCACACTGCCTAAGGGTTGCCCAGATAGTCGCGCTTGTCTGATACATTGAAATGTTCATGGCAGATCCTGGAAGTGGAAAAGAGGTCACCTGGACACGCATATTTTATCGGTTGGCGTGTTGAA
>Ga0156227_1305_pt1 | contig 11699 bp, 9 predicted proteins | sample RifCSPlowO2_12_FD_107875 | JGI IMG/M metagenome (GOLD analysis project Ga0156227, IMG submission 107875) | Betaproteobacteria bacterium RIFCSPLOWO2_12_FULL_63_13
GAGCGCGGCGCCGGCGGCCTCAGCGATCCAGCCCACGGTATTGCTGACCAGAACACCGTGCGGTAGGAGCAGCGCAACTGCGGCCAGAAAGAGTAGCAACCTGAGCAGCGGACCGGCTGGGCGGAAGGTATACCCGATCAACGCCATTCCAAGGAGCAGCACGCCGACTGCAGCAGTGCCGGTCGCCAGCACGATCTCCCACACAGGGCCTATCCCGATCAGGCTTGGTTGCAGCACGAACAGGAACGGCAGCACATAGGCGATGACGCCCATGCCCGTGGCGGTCAAGCCGGCCCGCAGAGGGCTCGTCTGTGCAATTGCCCCGGCAGCGAAGGCGGCCACGGCCACAGGCGGCGTGAAGTTCGAGATGATCGCGAAATAGAACACGAACATGTGGGCAGCCAGCGGTAGAACGCCCATTTGTTCGAGTGCGGGCGCAACCAGCAGGACCACGATGACGTACGCCGCTACCGACGGCATGCCCATGCCGAGAATAATCGAAACCATGGCGGCCAGGACCAGTAGCAGGAAGAGATTGTCGCCGGCCATCCTCACCAACGCGAACGCAAGCGAAGAAGTGAGTCCCGAGATGGACATGGCCCCGACAAGCAGCCCGGCTCCCGCGAGGATGACACTGATGTCAAGAAGAATGAGTGTGGTCCCTTCGAGGGTCTCGACGAGCCGACGCAGGAGTTGCCTGCGGTTTTCCCTGACCAGGAGCATTCCGAAAGGGCTGAGCAGGGCCGAAACGACACCCGCTGTCGCTGCCGGCATTCCCATCACAAACAACGTGTACAACAACAGGCCGATGGGAGCCAGGAAGATCCATCCTCTTGCCAGCGCTGGGAGCGCTTTCGGAAGCTCGGCTTGGGGGGACCCTTTAATGCCTTTCTTCGCCGCTTCCAGGTCGACCTGGATGAAGATGGAGACGTAGTAGAGCACGGCGGGGATGAGCGCTGCGCTGGCGACTTCCGCATAGCTGATCTGCAGGAAGTCCGCCATCAGGAATGCGGCAACACCCATCACCGGCGGCATGATCTGGCCTCCTGAAGACGCCAACGCCTCGATGGCCGCCGCCACGTGGCGTGGATAACCGGTCCGGATCATCATGGGTATCGTCACCGGCCCTGTCAGCATCACATTGGTCACCGGGCCGCCGCTGATGGTGCCCATGAGGCTGGATCCCAATACAGCCGCTTTGGCAGGCCCGCCCCGGAATCGGCCCAAGAGGGCAAATGCGACCTCGGTGAAGAACTTCGATGCGCCAAACACAAGCAGGACCTCGCCAAGCAAGATGAAGGCTAGGCCGATGGTGGCGCCGATGCGCACCATACTCAGCAGCGCGGTTGCGTCCAAGTAGAGATAGTTCACCAGCTGATCCCACGGCACGCCCCGGGAATGCAAAAACCCGGGGAACAGCCAGGTAAAACGCGCGTAGCCAATAAAGAAAACCACGAGAAGGACCACCGACCACCCGATTGCGCGTCGGATCGCTTCCAGGATGAGAACCAGCGCGAGCACCCCGAGCGCGAGCTGCGGCGCAGTGGTATAGGCCACCAACCGGACCAACTCTGGCCATTTGACGGTGATGAAGCCACCGACGGTCAATCCGCCGACGGCAAGAATCCAGTCGTACCAGGCGACGCGGATCCGCGAGGCCCGCCTGCTGGCCGGGATCTTGATGAACGTAAGGCATAGGATGATTGCCAGGAAGAACCCGAAGTACTGCTCTGAGTAGAGTTCAAGACCAAGATGACTGGGGACGTTCAGAACGAACAGGATGCCCACGACGGGCAGGCCCGTGGCGAGGACGAATTCGACCCATCGCGCATAGCCGTGCAGGGTCCGGTTCCGCCTCGACTCCTCCCCGGGCGCCCCGTCCGGCTCACCGAACGCTGGCAGATCCCCGTCCACCGCTTCCCCTGTGCTGTCCTAGCTACTTGGCCTTGCGCAAGAGCGCTTGCTGAAGTTTCTCAGTTTCCGCGGTCCAGACACCCTGTTCCTTGTAGAAACGGACTGCCCCCGGATGGTATGGGACCGTTGGCTTGGCCCAGAACATCTGCTCATGGCTCCAGCCTTTCAACCACGCATGCAACGGCTTTAGCTTATCGATGTTCTGCCAGACCCCCTTCAGCACCTGGTAAGTCACCTCGGCGGGGACGCCGGCCCCGGCGACCATTGAACTGGGATGTCTGATCGAGCACAACGGGCCTTTGAGGATCGGCGCGCGCCTTGAAAACAGAACCACTTCCGACGCTGGAATCAGCTTCGTGGCTTTGTCTGGGGCGATGCGCGCGCAATCCTTGGGTGAGGCGTCCCCATAAGGCAACGCACGAATAGGTACGGAGGCGTTCAGCGCCTGCATGTACCCGCTGTATGGGACCCCGCCAAAGGCGCCATCTGCCCGCCCCGCTTGGAGTGCCTTGGCTGCGTCGGTCGGTCCGCTCACCGGTACCTTTTTTACGTCATCCACGGTCATTCCGACGGAATCCAGCCAGGCCTCGATCAGCTTGCGAATAACTGGAATGGGACCAAAGCCGGTCGTGATACGTTGCCCTCGCAAGTCCGTAATCTTGTGGTACGGCGAATCACTACGGACTACGATCCCCATCACGCCATCGAGCCAGTTGCCTCGCGCAAGCAGGCGCATATTCTTCATGGGCTTCGCGACGAAAGCCGGGTCACCCTCGAAGGCCCAGGTCGCGTCATTCAGGCTCAGGACCCCAAGCTCCAGATCTCCCCGCTCCAAGAGCGGCAGCCAAGCGCCAGGACCGGTATACGGCCGAACGTTTACTTGCATCGGCAGCGCGTCCGACATGACCTTGGCCAAGCCCATACCCATGCCATGATAGCCGGTACCCGCCCTGAGAGTCCCCATGAACAGTTCCTTAGGCAGCCGATTCTCTTGTGCTTGGGCCGTGGATTGCCAGGCCGGATTGATGTCGACAAGAATTGTGGCCAGAATGAAAATCAACCCGATGCGATATCTCATGATTCAACTCCTCCTCATCGTCAATTTGTGAATTTTCCGAGACCGCCCACGCATCGGGGCGGAGAGATGAAATTTTGAACCGCCAAGGGGTCCGGCCTTCGGCGACGCACGCAACGCGTCCCAATGGACCGGGGAAGACGAGGATGAGTGTGGGCCGATTGACCGGCGCGCGTAACCGTCGAACTCTTGTTGGAAATGCAACGCGCAATGCGATATGCATACCGTGCGATCTTGCCGCGCATCGACTCCCCCTTGGGTTCCTGCAAGAGCGACCTGAGTACTCCAGCAAGCGCACCCGCGCCCCAACGACTTGAAAGCCCGTGTCTTCGTGCGTCTCGGCCGTCAACGGGCGGCGTTCGAGCCTATACCGCAGATCGTCGGCTGTTGTCAAGCTCGCACAGAGCACATACCTCTCTAGGTTGGTTGCACAACGTCATCCATCCAACAGTCTACTGCTGCCGAATCAGGTCACAGTCTCGGCTGCTCCCGCCACGAGAGATGGCCTGGACGTTCGGTGGCCGCCGTGAGCATGTCGCAGAGCCTTGCCCAATCAAGCACTACGCTCGAAAGAGTCTGCGCCTCCCACAAGCCTGACTTGGTCAGTGTCAAGACGGTGCGCAGCAATTGATGCAGGGTTTCCGGCGTATATGACATAATGGCTGAACCGAGCCGATCATCGCTCGGCTCAATACAACAAAAAGCACTCTGCACGCGAGGCGGGAAGGAGAGTCGCAGTCCTTGCGCGAGACAGGTGAGTGACAGGAGAACGGGCGCGATCTTTCTCAGTTCGAGGGGGGACTGAAACGTGACCGAAAAGATCCTTACCAAAGTCGATGCAGGGCAGGGGGGGGCCGCAGAAGCCGCACGGGCGGAGGTCTTGCGGCGTCGATTTCCGACCATCGAAGATCTGCGCCGTCGTGCACGCCGGCGAGTGCCGCGATTTGCATTCGATTTTGTCGATGGCAGCGCCAACGACGAAGAATGCGCGCGTCGCAATACTACTGCGCTGTCAGCGGTGGAGTTGCTTCCGCGCTATTGCCTGGATATCAAGGGATTGTCGACCGAAGTGGAGCTGTTCGGTCGCCGCTATGCCGCGCCGTTCGGTGTGGCCCCGATGGGATCGGGCGGACTGATGTGGCCCGGAGGGGAAGAATATCTCGCCCGCGAGGCGCAGCGGCGCAACATTCCCTTCATTCTCGCGACACCCGCGAATGTGTCGATCGAGCGCGTCGCGCAGATCGCACCTGACGTGTTCTGGTTTCAGCTCTACCGCTTCGCTGCGAACGATCACGCAGTTACCTTTGATCTGTTGAGGCGCGCCGACGCCGCGGGAGCACAGGTCCTGGTTCCGACGATTGACAGTGCCGGCAAGTCGAAGCGGCCGCGCGACATTCGCAGCGGTGTGACGGTTCCGTTCGTTCTCAGCCCGAGCATCGTCTACCAGGTGGCCACCTCGCCGGCGTGGGCTTGGGCGCTCTACAGGAACGGGATGCTCCGCTCGGAGAACGTCGTGCCCTATACCAGCGGGCCGGCGACGCGGGACTCGACGGCGAAGGTGATCATGCAGGTGCGCTCTAGCGGCAGTCATACCTGGGATGAACTGGCACGGCTGCGCGATCGCTGGAAGCGCGCGTTCGTCGTGAAGGGTGTGCTGCATCCGGAGGACGCCGAACGGCTGGTATCGCTCGGAGCCGACGGCCTCATTGTTTCCAATCATGGTGGCCGCCATTTCGACGGTGCGCCGGCGGCCATCGATATTCTCCCTGCGATCGTTGCGGCGGTCGGATCGCGGGCCACGGTGATGGTCGACAGCGGCATTCGTGGTGGCCTGGACATCGTGCGGGCGCTGGCACTCGGCGCAAAAGCGACCTTTGCAGGCCGGCCGTTTCTCTATGGGGTGGGCGCGCTTGGAGAAGAAGGCGCACGCCACGTCGTAGACATCTACTTCGATGAACTGCGCACCGAGTTTCAACACGTGGGCGCGCGCTCGGTGGCCGAGGCGGCAACGGTCACTGCACGTCATCCCGGCGCCTGGCGCTTCTAGGAAAGTCGATCCGTTTCGTAGTGACCGGAATCCTTGTCAAGAGGAGGTATTAGTCCATGTCAGCACCGTCAACATTTCTCTATGTCGGCAATGGCGAGACGCGCGACGTCAGCGCTTTCAGGCTCGATGAGGGAAACGGCAACCTAACGCCGATCGGCACGATTGAAGTGCCGGGTCCGACCAAGCCCTGCTTTTCGTTTCCGCTCGCGGTAAGCCCGGACAAGCGCATTCTGTTCGTTGTCCTGCGCAATGAGCCCTGGTCGGTGCGCAGCTTCGCAATCGATCCGGCAAGCGGCGGCCTCACATATCTGGGTCATGGCCCGCTCGCCGACAACACTTGCTACATATCTACCGACAAGACCGGCCGCTTTCTGCTCAGTGCTTCCTACCAGGGCAACAAGCTTGCGGTGAACCCGATCGGGCCTGACGGCATTGTCCAGGCGCCCCAGCAGATCATCGATACCGAGCCGAAATCACATTCGATTCTTGTGGATGCCGCGAACCGCTACGCGCTGTCTGCCAGCCTGGGCGGGGACATTTTCTACCAGTGGAGGTTCGATCAGCAGACCGGCAGGCTGACGCCGAACGACCCGCCGTTCGTGTCGGTGAAAAAGCATTCCGGGCCGCGCCACTTTGTATTCCATCCGAACGGCAGGATGGTGTACCTGCTCACCGAGCATGCGGTCACAATCTGTGTCTACGATTACGATGTCGACAAGGGCACGCTTACCGAGAAACAGGTGGTCGATGCGCTGACGCCGACTCCAGGGGAGAAGATATGGGCGACCGACATTCACCTTACTCCCGACGCCAAATTCCTCTACGCCGCGGAACGCGGATCGAGCACGCTGGCGATGTTAAAGGTCGATCCCAAGGACGGGACTGTCTCGCTCACTGGACACATAGTCACCGAGAAGCAGCCACGCGGTTTCGCCATCGACCCGAGCGGACGCTTCCTATATTGCACCGGGCAACTTTCGACGCGCATGTCGAGCTATGCGATCGACGCGGAGACGGGACAACTGACAAAGCTCGATGATTATCCCGTCGGAAAGAATCCGAACTGGGTCGAAATCGTGAAGTTTCCGTAACCGAAAACGCCGGGGATTTCGCGGCGAAATGATGAATTCCTCGTGCTCGTGAAATCAAGGCCTCGGAAGGCGCCGGCGGGTGTCACCGTATCGTGATTGGGCGCTCTTCCACGTGCAGCACGGGAATGAGGCGGAAAGCCGGCAATGCGAACCGGAATCCAAGCATGGGGCTGTCGTAGAGTCTTGTTTAGACGGCGCAACGGCAGGGAGGTCGCGAGCCTCGATGGCGTGAATGAGAACACGCTGGTTCTGCGGTGGCAGGACAGGCAACGCAGTTGTCGCAAACACGGTTCGCGTTGCATCTGAAGAACAAGGTCGGCATGAAACACGTTCTCAAGGCGCTCGATTGGCTAAATTCGACGATGCTGGTTGTGAGCGGCATCGCGTTCGCTATCATGGCGATTCATATCGTTGCGGACGTCTGCGGCAGATATCTGTTCAAGACGCCCTTGCCAGGCACCGTTGAAATCGTCGCTGACTATTACATGGTCACGTTGGTTTTCTTGCCGCTTGCCTATGTGCAAAAGCGAGATAAGCATTTCGTCGCCGGTATTTTCACCGATCACCTGCCGCTACGAATGCTTCGCCGCGTCACGGGCGTCACCGATCTGGCTATGGCGGCAGTCACAGCCCTGCTGACATGGGCCGCTGTCAGCGCTGCAATTCATGCAACGCGTTCCGGCGAGCATGTGCAAATGGCTGAATTCCTGTTGCCCGTCTGGCCTGGCCGCTGGCTGGTTCCACTCGGAATCGGTGCAATGTGCCTTTACGCGTTAACGAACGGGTTGCGGAGGCTCGTTCCCGCGCTTGGTCGAGAGTTGCCGCCACAAATCGGCTCCGTCCGATGAGCATGTTGTCCCCAAGCACGATCGGCATCATCGGTATGTGCAGCCTGTTCGTCCTTATTCTGCTGCGTTTTCCAATCGGACTTGCGTTGGCAAGCGTGTCGATCATCGGGCTCGTCGTTCTTCTCGGCTTTGATTCGACCTTCGGTTTGCTGACAGCGATGCCGTACGAGTTCGCTGCTAACTGGGAACTGTCGGCGATACCCATGTTTTTGCTGATGGGGGCGATTGCATTTCATTCCGGCATGACAGCAGATCTATACGCGGCTGCGCGCGTGTCGCTGCGCGGTCTTCCGGGGGGCCTCGCCGTGGCGACGAATTTCGCGTGCGCCGGTTTCGCTGCAGCATCCGGGTCAAGCGTCGCGACGACAGTCGCGATGGGCCGCATTGCCATCCCGGAAATGCTGCGCGCGGGTTACGACAAGAGCCTCGCATCCGGGACGGTAGCATGCTCCGGCACTCTCGGTTCGCTCATACCGCCCAGCGTGCTGATGATCGTGTACGCGATCTTCACCGCGCAATCGATTGGAAACTTGTTCCTCGCGGGATTCCTGCCCGGTATTCTCACCGCTGTCGTTTATGGCGGCATGATTATCATTCGCTGCAAACTCGATCCCTCGCTCGCGCCGATGGTTCAGGAGAGCACCACGTCGAGGGAGAAGTTTCTAATCTTCCTGCGTATCTGGCCATTGCCCGTGCTGATCCTCGGCGTTATCGGCAGCATTTATGGCGGCGTGGCGACGCCGACAGAAGCAGCGGCATTGGGCGTCGTCGTGGCGACGTTTGCCGCATGGTGGCGCGGACAACTCACCATGCGCGTATTGAAATCGAGCTTTTTGGAATCCATGGAGGCCACGGCCAGCATATTCTTCGTGGCTGTCAGCGCAGTGATGCTGACGCGCTTCCTGCTGTTCAGTGGGGTTCCGGAGCTGCTGTCGGATCTGGTAAAGGCATGGTCTCCGAATCTGCTCAGCCTGCTCGTGATCATCACGATTATCTACCTCCTGCTCGGCTGTTTTTTGGAGCCGATCGGGCTGATGCTGATAACGCTTCCAGTCGTGCTGCCGGCGCTGAAGCCGTTCGATGTCAATCTGATCTGGTTTGGCGTCATGATCATTAAATATATCGAAATGGGACTGATGACGCCGCCGGTGGGCATGAATGTCTATGCGGTCAAGGTCATTGCGGGTGATCTGATATCGCTCGAGACAATATTCCGTGGCGTCGCTTGGTTCTTGCTTTGCGAATTGATTGTGATCGTGCTGCTGATAGCGTTCCCCAGTATCGTCTTGGTCGTCCCGGGACTGTCATGGAACGCGAAACTGTTCTGAAACAGGCGCAAGGCGCGCTGCCGATCTTGAACAACCGGGTTCTATGGGGTCGTATCTGGAATGCAAGCATCCAAGGACGAAAAGGATGCGATGTGAAGGCGTATTGCTGAATTTGTCGTATGTGGCACCGCAAACTGCGAGTTGCGCTGTTTGGTGTGACGCAAAGGGCTAGAACAGGGAGCCGAAAGTGTTGGACTGGTCTTCGAGCATCCGTTTGCCCTGTGATAGCGTTGCTGATAGCATTTTTTGAGCTGTTTCTTTCGTTTCGGACGTTGTCGATTCCGAAATTGTTCTGAAACAGTTTCGAGATGCTGAGGAAGGGAGATCTATTTTGAGATGGGAGGAAACAGCATGCTGAGTATTGACAAGACCATGAGGGCATACATCGCCGCCGCCGCGATGATTGTATCAATAGTTGCGTCCGCGGACGCTGCCGAACTCCGCTATAACATATTCGATCGTCCCGGGAGTGCGCCGGTAACTAACTTGCAACAGTTTTTCGAAGCGTTGAAGAAGGAAACCGGCGGCAGCATCACGGCGAAGATGTTTATCGGCGGGCAATTGCTCAACGCCCGCGCCACGCTCAAGGGGATCAGCGACGGTGTCGTCGGCGGCGGCTGGGTCGTTCCGAGCCTCAATCAGGGCGAGCTCAAGCACCTTAACGTTATTCCCGATCTGCTTCCTTTCGTCGAAGATCCCTGGGTTGCCGCGATGGCAGGCGCAACTACGGCGGTTCTCAACTGCAAGGAATGCCGTGCCGATGCGGCCGCGGCGGGTGTTGTCTGGCTCGGCGGCATAGGGCCTGACCCCTGGCACCTCATGTGCCGGGAGCCCGTCACGAAGGCGTCAGATCTGAAAGGCCGCAAGGTGCGCGTGACCGGCGCTTCGCCGACGCGCCTGATCAGAGCGCTTGGAGCCGTGCCGGTGCAGCTCGCGCCGAATGAGATTCCCACGGCGATGCAGGGCGGCCAGATCGATTGCACCTGCGGGCCGAAGGCGTGGTTGCACGACTTTTCGCTGGCCGAAATGGTGAAGACGGTGGTTGCCGAGCCATTTGGCGTCTATGGCGGCTTGGGCGGTTGGGTCTTCAACAAGCGCGTCTACGAGCGCTTTTCCGCGGCGGAAAAGAAAGCGCTGCTGAAGCTCATCCCGGAATTTCTTGTGCGCGGTACTGCGGACTATCAGAAAGTGGCAGACGATGCGTCGGCGGATGCCAAAGCCAAGGGCGTCAAGTTCTGGACACCCGACGCGGCCTTCAGGAAAACAGTCGCCGATTTCAGGAACTCCGAAATCGACAATCTGGTAGCGGACATGACCAAACGTGGAGTGAAGGACCCGAAGAAGCTTATTCAAATCCACCTCAAGAATCTCGAAACATGGAAGGCCAAGCTCGCGAAGATCGGTTCCGATCGCGCCAAACTCATTGAGATGCTTCGCAACGACGTCTACGCGCACGTGATCAAGTAGTTTCCGATCAAATCGATGAATCGGGGCCCTCGGGTGGCATCGCGTCAGGATGACACCCGAGGGTTGTGGGTTTTCCTGAAATTTCGAGATCAGCGCGAGAGCGAAGTCCGGCGTCAAAATACCGCCGATCCCAGTGCGCCTTCTACTGCCGCGCCGAATTCCTCTATTGCGGCGCTTTGGCCCATCGGGCGAGCATTCAGGCCAGCGTTTGCATCAGACTACCTATCGCCGGGAGATCTGTCTTTCCCAGCTTGTCGCGCAGATGCTTCAGCACCGACCACAACACCGCCTGGTTGCTGTTGACGACAGATTTGCCGAGGGTCTTTTCAGTCGGCGCAACCGCGTCGATTTGCGTAGTAGCGGCGCAACTGAAGAAAACCGCGTCCGCATCGGGCCTGTCATTTGCCACGGCAAGGTCGTGCCATTCCTGCGGCGTCACTGAGACAAATTGCGATGCAGGAAGGTTGAGCGCGACATTGCCTACGGTCTTGATGCCGATTTTGTCGAGATAGAAGACGATATCGTCATTGTTCGAATAGGGCGTGATCACGACGACAGAAGTGATGCCAAGCGCATTAAAGGCGTCGCCGACCGCGGCGCTCGTTGAAATGGAGGGAATACCCGCTGCTTTCTGCATGATATCGAGAATGTGTTTTTCGCCCTCTGGCCCCTCCTTCATCGACGACGCGGTGCAGTTATAGACCAGCAGATCGGGCGAACATTCCGCCAACACTTGCGTGGCATGCGTGATCTCTCCCTCAAGTTGCGCGATAGGCTTTGCCCATTTGCCGGCAATGCGCGCGCGCATCATATGTATGCCAAGGGCCGATGGCGCGTGGCGATGGAATTGTTCTTCACAGGTGCGGTTTACCGCCGGCACTATGACGCCGACATGGGCGCGCTGCTGAGCACCGGGATTTGCTGCTGCACACATATCGCTTCTCCAATGTCGCGAAGTGGTCAGTCGATGGTTGGGCCTGGCCGAATAACGCGTGCTGGGAACATCCAGCCGCGGAGCCGGCGCATCGCACCGGGGGGAACTACGCCCACAGCCTCTGGCTGGCCAGTTTCGCACCTTGCGAGAGCATGCGGAACTTCTCCCACATGATGTCCGGGTGAACGCGTGACGTTCCCATCCCCTGGGCGAAACCGCAGTCGACGCCCGCAATCACGCTTTCCCGCCCTACGATCTTCGCGTAGCGCAGCAGACGTTCGGCGACCAGCTCCGGGTGCTCGACGCAGTTCGTCGTGTGCGCAATGACCCCCGGGATGATGATTTTGCCGTCCGGGAACTTGATATCTTCCCAGACGTGATACTCGTGCTCGTGGCGCGGATTCGCCGCCTCGATTGAATACGCGCCAGCGCGTATGCCGAGGATGACCGGAGCGATTTCACGCAGCGGCGCGTCCGTCGTGTGCGGGCCGTGCCAGCTGCCCCAGCATACGTGGTAGCGGATCCGGTCCTCGGGCAGGCCGGCGAGCGCATGGTTCAGCGCTTCAACCCGCACGGTCGCGAACCGCCGGTACTCCTCGGGCGTCGGCGGCGGGTCCATCGAATCGTACTCGGTGACCATGCGCGGGTCGTCGATTTGCAGCACAAAACCGGCATCGACAATCATTTTGTACTCGGTCTTCATCGCGTCTGCGATCGCGTACAGGTATTCCTCTTCGGTCTTGTAGAACTGGTTTGCACGCTGAAGTTCGATGGTTCCCGGCGCGGCTGCGGGGATGAAAGCTTCGGCGAAGTTCTTGCCTGCGACGGCCGCGCGCAGATTGGCGATGTCGCACTGCACGGCGTGCTCTCCGCGATACGTGATCGCGCCTGTGCAAACCGAGGCCGCCATCTGCGACTGCGGGCGACCTGGAGCGGGCGCGGCATCCTGAGGGCGTGCTTCTATTTCGCTGTATGCGTCGGCGAAGCGGCGGAGG
>Ga0156227_1299_pt1 | contig 11380 bp, 7 predicted proteins | sample RifCSPlowO2_12_FD_107875 | JGI IMG/M metagenome (GOLD analysis project Ga0156227, IMG submission 107875) | Betaproteobacteria bacterium RIFCSPLOWO2_12_FULL_63_13
CGGGCCTTGCGCTCCTCTTCCTCCTTGCGCTTGCGTTCCTCGTCCTCGCGAGCCTTGCGCTCCTGCTCTTCCCTGCGCTTGCGCTCCTCGTCCTCGCGGGCCTTGCGCTCCTCTTCCTCCTTGCGCTTGCGATCCTCTTCCTCACGCCGGGCACGCGCCTCGGCTTCCTCGCGAGCCTTGCGTTCCCCTTCTTCCTTGCGCTTGCGCTCCTCTGCCTCGCGCCGGGCACGCGCCTCGGCTTCCTCGCGAGCCTTGCGTTCCCCTTCTTCCTTGCGCTTGCGCTCCTCTTGCTCCCGTGCGGCACGCTCTTGTTCGAGTTGAACGCGCAACGCTTCTGTTTCTTTGCGCGCTTCATCCGCGGCCTCGCGTGCCCTGCGCTCCGCTTGTTCCTGAGCCCGTCGCTCCGTCTCCTCACGCGCCTTGCGCTCGGCTTCGAGTTGCGAGCGCAGCTCGTCGGCTTCACGCCTGGCCTTCTCTTCGGCTTCACGTTTGGCGCGGGCATCGGCTTCGGCCTTGGCCTTGGCCGCTGCTTCTGCTTTGGCCTTCGCTTCCGCTTCCGCCTTGGCCTTGGCCGCCGCTTCCGCCGCGGCCCTCGCCTTCGCTGCAGCCTCCGCTTTCGCTTTGGCTTCCGCCTGCGCCTTGGCCATGGCTGCTGCCTCGGCCCGCGACTTTGCCTCTGCTTCTTCGCGCGCGCGCGCTGCCGCCGCCTGGCGTGCCCTTTCATCGGCCACCTGCCGACCCGAAGCGGAGTCGGAACCACCCGCCCCGGATGGTACGCTGGTGAAATCCAGATCCTCACCCAGGTCCGCTGTGGGGCTCTTGGATGGCGGCGTATGCCGCTGAACTGGCTGCGCGGTCGACGTTGGCCTGACAAATTCGCGAACATAACCATCGCGCTCCATGGTCTCGAGCGCTTCGAACAGTCTTTTCTCCGGTATTTTCGGGAGCTTCTCGGCAAGCTGTGCAACGTCAGCCTTGCCATCCACTTCCTTGAGAATGTTGCGCATCTCGCGCGACAGACCGCTTGTCCTTCCGGTCGCCTCCTGCAGTCCCTTCCCGGTTTTGGTGAAGATGGTTTGGTTATCCATACACGTCAACTCTGTTATGTCCCGCGGCGCAGAGCGCGGGCCGAAGGTCCCGAAAAACAAGCCCCGGCGCAATTATATGCAGATCAGGCGGCGACCGGCGGACTACCATACCCGCCCCCGCCGGGCGTTTCAATCACGAACACATCGCCCGGATTCATTTCAACCCTATCTGCGCCCCTTAATTCCTCGACGCATCCCGTTGCGCGCTCGACCCGATTGCGGCCGATGGCCCCTGGCATTCCGCCGGCCATACCGTACGGCGGAATGCGGCGATGCCCGGACACGATCGCCGCAGTCATTGGCTCCAAGAAACGGACCCGCCGCAGAGCCCCGTCGCCACCGCGCCAGCGCCCGGCGCCCCCGCTGCCTTGCCTTATCTCGAATCGCTCGAGCAGCACCGGAAAACGCCACTCGAGCACCTCAGGGTCGGTCAGGCGCGAATTGGTCATGTGCGTCTGCACGCAATGCGTGCCGTCGAATCCTCTGTGCGACCCGTCGGACGGTTCCGCCTGCGTAATTCCCAGTACCCCGGCACCTGAACCGCCCGCTATTGTCTCGTAGTACTGGTACCTCGAATTTCCAAACGTGAAGTTGTTCATTGTTCCCTGCGAGGCACCCATGATGCCTAGCGCACCATAGAGCGCGTCGGTAATGCACTGCGAGGTTTCCACATTGCCTGCGACGACAGCGGCGGGATAGCGTGGCCGCAGCATGGAGCCCTCCGGAATCAGCACCTGAAGTGGTTTGAGACAACCTGCGTTGAGCGGTATTTCATCATCGACCAGGGTACGAAACACGTACAGAACCGCGGCCATGCAGACCGCCGACGGCGCGTTGAAATTGTCCGGAAGCTGTCCTGAGGTGCCGGTGAAATCGATGCGCGCGCAGCGTCCGGGTCTGTCGATCTCGATCCGCACGCGAATCACGCCGCCGTTGTCCATTTCATAGGTGAAGGCGCCGTCCTTCAGGACGTCGATCACCCGACGCACGGATTCCTCCGCGTTGTCCTGCACATGCCGCATGTACGCGTTCACCACGTCGAGGCCGAAATGCGCGACCATGCGTCGCAGTTCTTGCACACCCTTCTCGTTGGCGGCAACCTGCGCGCGCAGGTCGGCGAGATTCTGCTCGATATTGCGGGACGGATGACGTCCGGACCCCAGCAATGCGCGCGCCTCGCGCTCGCGCAGCCGCCCGCCCTCGACCAGCTTGAAATTGTCAATCAGCACGCCCTCTTCTTCGACCACACGACTGTCCGGCGGCATCGATCCGGGGGTGACGCCGCCGATATCGGCATGGTGCCCTCGCGACCCGACGTAGAACAGAATTTTCCGCCCCGCCGCATCGAATACCGGCGTAATCACGGTGACGTCGGGCAGGTGCGTTCCGCCGTTGTATGGGGCGTTGAGAACATAGACGTCGCCGGGCTTCATCTGTCCCGCGTTTTCACGAATGACCGTACGGATCGACTCGCCCATTGCACCCAGGTGCACCGGAATGTGCGGCGCGTTGGCGATCAGTTGTCCCTGCGCATCGAACAAGGCGCAGGAAAAGTCGAGCCGTTCCTTGATGTTCACCGAGTGGGCCGTGTTTGCCAGCCTCAGTCCCATCTGCTCGGCAATGGACATGTACAGGTTGTTGAAGATCTCGAGCATCACAGGATCCGCTCGGGTCCCTACGGCAATGCGCGCGGGGCGCGCGACGGCACGATCGAGAACGAGGTGCCGGAACCGGGTCACCAGCGCCTGCCAGCCCGGCTCGACAACCGTGGTGGCGTTGGGCTCAACAATGACTGCGGGACCCGCCAAACGGTCGCCCGGAGCGAGATCGCTCCGCAGGAACACCGGCGTTCGATGCCATCTGCCGCACGAATACATGTCCGCCGTTTCGACGGGACTCGGCGGCACCGCGCGGTCCGGTTCGTCGGACCGGGTTTCGCCGGGTGCATCGGAAAGACCGACAGCCTCGACCGATACCGCTTCAGCGATCAGCCTGCGGCCGGGCATGAGAAAACTGTAGCGGCGCCGGTAGGCCGCCTCGAATTGCCTGACCATACCGGCTGGCGCCCCGTGCTCGACCATGAGTGCGGAATCGGCGCCATCGTAGCGCAGGTGAACACGCTTGATGACCCGGATGCGCTCCTGGGTCACGCCCTGTCGCAGCAACTCACTGCAGGCTTCGACCGAGAGCGCGCCCAGAGTCTCTTCGATCGTCCGCGCATTGGCCTCCTCCAGGCTGACCTCGACCGAGCGCTCGCGCATGACGGTCGCATCGGCAAGGCCCATGCCGTACGCAGAAAGTACCCCTGCCAGCGGATGGATGAACACACGCGTCATCGCGAGCGCGTCCGCCACCAGACACGCGTGCTGTCCCGCAGCACCGCCAAAACAGCACAAAGTGTACTGGGTGATGTCGTATCCCCGCTGCACCGATATGCGCTTGATCGCTTCCGCCATGTTGCCTACCGCAATGTCGACGAATCCCTGTGCAACCGCTTCGGGTGGGCGGGGGTCGCCGGTGGCGCTACGAATCTGCTCGCTCAAGCTCGCGAACCTCCCTCGCACGACGGTTTCGTCGAGAGGTTGATCGCCGTTGGGACCGAACACGGCCGGAAAGAACGTCGGCCTGATCTTGCCCAGCATCAGATTCGCGTCGGTCAGAGCGAGCGGCCCGTTTCTGCGATAGCAGGCCGGTCCGGGATTCGCACCCGCCGAATCCGGGCCGACGCGGTAGCGCGAGCCGTCGAAGTGCAGCAGTGACCCGCCTCCCGCGGCCACCGTGTGGATGCTCATCATTGGCGCGCGCATGCGTACGCCGGCGATCTGCGTCTCGAAACTGCGCTCGAGATCGGCCAGGTTCGAACCGGAAAAATGCGACACGTCGGTCGAAGTGCCTCCCATGTCGAAACCGATGATCCTGTCGATGCCGGCCGCCAGCGAGGTCCGCACCGCTCCAACAATCCCTCCCGCCGGGCCCGACAGGATCGAGTCCTTGCCCCGGAAGCGTCTCGCATCGGTCAGACCACCGCTGGATTGCATGAACATCAGCCTTACATCCGGAAGTTCCGCGGCCACGCGATCCACATAGCGCCGCAGGATCGGCGACAAATACGCGTCCACCACCGTCGTATCGCCGCGCGACACCAGTTTCATCAGCGGACTGACCTCGTGCGATACCGACACTTGAGTGAAGCCCATCGCACGCGCCATTCCGGCCGCAGTTCGCTCGTGCTCGGTGTACCGATAGCCGTGCATGAACACGATCGCCGCGCACCGGTAGCCTTCGTCAAAGGCAGACTGCAGTTCGCCTCGGGTCCGTTCAACATCCAACGGAACGAGTATTTCACCGTGCGCACCTATACGCTCATCCACCTCGATCACTTTGGAGTAGACCTGCTCGGGCAAGACGATGTGACGGCTGAATAGTTTGGGCCTGTTCTGGTACGCGATTCGCAGCGCGTCGCGAAAACCGCGCGTAATGCACAGCACAGTGCGCTCGCCCTTGCGCTCCAGCAGCGCGTTGGTCGCCACCGTGGTGCCCATCTTGACTACCTCGACCGCGTCGGGCGGAATCCGCTGTCCGGGCGCCAGGCGCAGAAATTGGCGTATCCCGGCCAACGCGGCATCGGGGTAACGCTCGGGATCGTCGGAGAGCAGCTTGTGGGTGGCGAGCGTGCCATCCGGGCGCCGCGCCACGATATCCGTGAACGTGCCGCCGCGGTCGATCCAGAACTGCCAGCGGGCGGCATTTGTGTCCGAAGTCATGGTTTTTCGCCATGCAGAGGTTGAGTGATTCTACATGCGGCACCCGAATGCTCGTGCGTCTGCTGGCGTCGATCGTGAAACGCCACCGGGCGGATCAAACCGGAAAGTTCGCGTTGGGGTAGGATCGTGGCACGTTCGGTTCGTGGCGGTCCGAACGGAAGCCGCAGCGCCGGGCTCCGGCACACTGAGGATCGGCGGCTGCACCTGGACCAACCCGACAAGAAGACTCGACGGACGCGCGATCAAAAAACGCAGTCGGCCATGGTCAATCGAAATATTTGACACCGGGAGATCTGAACCATGAAGCTCTACATGCATCCTGTATCGACGGCATGCCGTCCGGTACGGCAGTTCATTGCCGAAAACGGCATCAAGTGCGACGAGGAACTGGTCGATATCCTCAAGGGGGCCCACTATCAGGAACCCTACGTCTCGCTCAATCCCAGCCGGCTCGTGCCGATGCTCGAGGATGGCGATTTCCGTCTCACCGAAGCCTCCGCGATCCTGAAGTACCTTGCCGAAAAGTACGACCTGCCGTCGTACCCGAAAGACCTGAAAAAGCGTGCCCGCGTCAACGAGGCGATGGACTGGTTCAATACGCAGTTCTATCTCAACTATGGTTATGGACTGGTCTATCCGCAGATCTTTCCGCATCACAAGCGCCGCAGCGACGAGGCGCACGCCGGCGCGGTCGAGTGGGGACAGCAGGGCGCCAGGAACTGGCTGCAGATCCTCAACGACCACTGGATCGGGACCCAGAACTCCTACCTGTGCGGCAATGAACTCACCATTGCTGACTACTTCGGTTCCGCTATCGTTTCGATCGGTGAGCTGATCGGCTGTGATTTCGCAGCCTATCCCAACGTGAAGCGGTGGCTCGACCATGTGAAGAAGCTGAAATCGTGGGCCCGGGTCAACGAAACGTTCAACGGTTTCGTGGCCGGCAACAAGGGCAAGGAATTCGTGCGCGTGTAGATGCGCTGACGACGCGGGATCCGCGCCGCACGGAGTTTCGCTGTCGGAACATACCGACTCTCCAAAGTCGGCACTGGTGCGGTTTATGTTCATAACGGGAGGAGAACGATGAACGCAGAAACGCTGTCACGCCGCTGGTTCCTGTGCGCGATCACCTATTTCGTGATTGGCGTCGCATTAGGGGTATTCATGGGAGCGAGCGGGAATCACTCGCTGTTCCCGGCGCACGCGCACATCAATCTGGTTGGCTGGGCCTCGATGGGCCTCACCGGGCTCTTGTACCGATCGTTTCCCGCCGCAGCGCAGTCCGCGCTCGCGATCTGGCACTTCTGGCTGTACCAGCTGGCCACGCCGGTGTTGCTGCTCGCCGTGGCAGCCATCTATTCGGGTTATGAAAAGGCCGATCCGGTGGCGGGAGCCGCTTCGGTCGTCGTGCTTATTTCGGTCCTGCTGTTCTGGTGGGCGGTCTTCTCCGCGCGCGGCAGCAAGGCGGCATAGCGACCGGTCGGCTCGGCGAACTCTGCGCTGAAGCTGCCGGCCATGCACCTCAAACCCCGCACCGCATCATTCACGTTCCTGCTCGGCGTTCTGGTCGCGATCGCCCCGCTTTCCACCGACACGTTCGCGCCGATCCTGCCGTCGATAGCGTCGGCATTCAACGCCGATGTCGCGACGGTTCAACTGACATTCACGTCGTTCTACCTCGGAGTCGCCTGTGGTCAGCTCATCTATGGCCCGCTGTCGGACCGCTACGGGCGCCGCACGCCGCTGATCGCCGGAATGCTGCTTTTTGTGGCCGGGGGCCTCGCCTGTTCGCTCGCCGGGTCGATGGAAGTATTGATCGCGGGGCGCTTCTTCCAGGCACTCGGCATGTCCGCGGGACCCGTGCTCGCGCGCAGCATCGTGCGCGACCTGTATTCCTGGGACGAGGCCGCGCGCACGCTGTCGCTGATGGCGATCGTGCTCGGGCTAGCGCCGATTCTGGGCCCGCCCGCGGGCACCGTACTGCTCGCATGGGCGGGCTGGACGGCAGTCTTCTGGGCTATTGCCGCGGTCGCCGTCGCGCTGTTGGCCGCGGTCGCATTCGGGCTCCCGGAAACCGCGCCGCACCCGCGCCAGCAGTCATTGAATCCGGCGGCATTGATGCGAAATTTCGCGTTTCTGTTGAGCGAGCGCCGGTATACCTCGTACTTGGCGGCACTGCTTGCGATCCAGGTCGGAATCGCCGCGTTCATTACCAGTTCCGCGTTCGTGTTCATGCGCGTTCTTGGCTACAGCGCCGGCGAATACGCTTTGCTGTTTGCCTTAGTGGCAATCGGCCACATCATCGGCGCGATCGCCAGCAGCCGCCTGGTCCTGCGACTGGGTATCGATCGCATGATTCAAACGGGCGCCCTGCTCGCGTGCCTGTCCGGTATCGCCGCGGCGGCGCTCGGATGGGCGCGCGTCGATCACGCCGCGGCTATTGTCGCTCCCACGTTCGTGTACATGTTCGCGACGGCCTTCGTCATGCCGCACGCCACAGCGGGCGCACTGAGCCCGTTCCCGAAGATTGTCGGCGCAGCCTCTTCACTGCTCGGCTTTATTCAGTTTACGCTGGGATCGGTGACCAGCACCGTGCTGGGAGCGCTCTACGATGGAACCCAGCGCCCGTTGACCACTGCAATCGGTGCCATGGGAATAGTTTGCCTCCTGGTGTACCTGTTCCTGATCCGCCCGCTCGCAGCAACCGACAGGAGGAACTGAGCTGGAGCGCATTGACTGCATCGTGATCGGCGCCGGCGTGGTCGGGCTGGCGGTCGCGCGACGCCTGGCGTTGGACGGCCATGACGTCGTGGTCCTCGAAACCGAAGCGGCGATCGGCATGCACACTAGTTCACGCAACAGCGAGGTGATCCACGCCGGGATCTACTACGTGACGGATTCGCTCAAAGCAAAGCTGTGCGTCGCAGGCAAATGGGCCCTCTATCGCTATTGCGAAGAGCACCGCGTTGCTCACCGGCGCTGCGGAAAACTCATCGTCGCCGCGCACGAAGATCAGATGCCGGCGCTGGAACGAATCCACGCCCAGGCACAGGCCAACGGGGTCGACGACCTGCAATGGCTCAGCGCAACGCAGGCGCGCGCGATGGAGCCGCAACTGGCCTGCGTCGGCGCGCTGTATTCGCCCTCGACCGGCATTATCGACAGCCACGGCCTGATGCTCGCCTGTCAGGCCGATGCGGAGCAACGCGGTGCGGTGATCGCGCTGCGCAGCCCGGTGCAGCGCGGCCGCGTCCGCGGCGATTGCATCGAACTGGACGTCGGAGGCGCGCAGCCGATGCGCATCCAGGCCCGGGTTGTCGTCAATTCCGCCGGCCTGCATGCGCAAAAGCTGGCAGCGGTCTTGGAGGGATATCCAACCGATAGAGTGCCACCGAGCTACTACTGCAAAGGCAACTATTACTCGCTCGGAGGCCGCGCGCCGTTCTCGCGGCTGATCTATCCAGTACCGGAATCCGCCGGCCTCGGGGTGCATCTCACGCTGGATCTCGCCGGTCAGGCGCGATTCGGTCCGGACGTCGAATGGGTCGATAGCATCGACTACGGCGTCGATCCGGACCGCTGCGCAGCCTTCTATCGCGAAATTCGACGCTACTGGCCGAAGCTCGCCGACGGCGCGCTGCAGCCTGCCTACGCCGGCATCCGGCCCAAGATACAGGCCCCGGGCGAAGCGGCACGCGACTTCTGCATCGAGGGCCCCGGTGATCACGGAGTGGCAGGCCTGGTGAACCTGTTCGGAATCGAATCGCCCGGACTGACCGCGTCGCTCGCCATCGCAGAGCACGTCCATGGGCTTTTGTTCTGATCCCGATGCGCCAACCCGCGCGCGCGCGTTATCATGAGCGCGATGTTTGCACCTATCTACACGACTGCGCAGGTCCGCGAACTGGAGAGTGCCGCCCCGCCGGATGCTCCGCGTTTGATGGAACGTGCGGGACTGGCCGCGGCGGAATGCGCGCGCGCAATGGCCGGGAACGTGCGCCGCGTTCTCGTCGTTGCCGGCCCCGGAAACAACGGAGGCGATGCCTTCGAGGTCGCCGTCCATCTCAAACGGTGGTTCTATGGCGTCGCCGTGATGTTTGCCGGCAACCGAGCCAGGCTCCCAGACGATGCGAGCACTGCGCTCGCAAAATGGGAGCGCGCCGGGGGAGGCACTGCGACGTCGATTTCGCCGAACGGCCGCTGGGATCTGGTCATCGATGGGCTGTTCGGCATTGGCCTGGAGCGGCCGCTGGAGGACCGCTACGCGGACCTGGTTGACAACATCAACGCGCTGCGCGTTCCGGTGCTTGCACTGGACATTCCAAGCGGCATCAACGCCGACACCGGTGCTGTCATGGGACGCGCGGTGCGCGCCACGCGCACCATCACCTTCATAGGCCTCAAGCCCGGCCTGCTCACCCTCGACGGGCCCGACCACTGCGGTGAAGTGCATTCTGATTCGCTCGGCCTGGACGCCGAAGCGCTGCGGCCGCCACGGGGACGGCTGCTGAACGACGGCATATTGCCCGCATCCCTTGGCCCTCGCCCGAAGAATTTCCACAAAGGGCTTGCCGGATCGGTTGCGATACTCGGCGGCGCAACCGGCATGGTTGGCGCAACGGTGCTTGCCGGGCGCGCGGCGCTCAAATGCGGCGCTGGCCGGGTCTATCTGGCACTGCTTGCCGGGAAATCTCCCCGCATCGATTACGTGCAGCCGGAACTGATGCTTCGCTCCCCCGAAGAGGCGTTGGGCGGCGACGAGATGACCGTCGTCGCCGCCGGCCCGGGCATGGGTAGAAATGACGACGCGAAAGCCGCGCTGCGCCGCGCGCTGGAATTGCCTTCAGCTCTGGTTCTGGACGCCGACGCCCTCAATCTCATCGGCGAGGACGCCGTGCTGGCCGAAATCACCGCGAAAAGGCGCGGGGCTACGCTGCTCACACCTCATCCCGCGGAGGCCGGGCGCTTGCTCGGATCGTCCACGCGCGCAGTGCAGAATGACCGGGTAGCGGCCGCGCTCGCCGTCGCGGATCGTTACCGCGCTTATTCCGCGCTCAAGGGCAACGGGACTCTCATCGCCGCGCCTGACGGACGCTGGTGGATCAATCGGACCGGTAACGCGGGCATGGCCTCGGCTGGAATGGGAGACGCGCTGACGGGCCTTGTCGCCGGCCTGCTCGCCCAGGGCGTTTCACCGATCGACGCGTTGCTGGCCGGTGTCTGGCTGCACGGGGCCGCCGGCGACGCCGTGGCGCGGGCCCATGGCGGCCTGCTCGGGGTCACTGCAAGCGAGGTGATCGAAAGCGCGCGCGCGCTGCTCAACCGATCGATCTATCCCGCCACCGCGCGCTGACGGGCCGACGCAGCGGCCAAATCAAGCGGCCCTGACGCGGGTGCCCGGCTCCGGATAGGGATAGAGCATGTTCATCGCCACGCTCTGACCCGCGTTTTGCATGATGCGAACATGCCCGCGCTGCAGTTCCCGCGCATGCCGGCAGCCGCAAGAATGGGCGATCATGTCGATCTCCTGGTTCATTCCTTTGGCGTAATTGGCAACGCGCTCGAATTTTGCCTCGACGACTAGCCCGCGTTGCAAACGCCTGACATGCGACGTAACACCGGTGGGACAGGTATTCTGGTGGCAGCGCAACGCCTGAATGCAACCCAGCGCGAACATGAAGCCGCGCGCGTTGTTGACGAAGTCGGCACCGGCGCGCAGCGCCCATGCTGCCCGCGCCGGAGTCACGAGCCGCCCGGCCGCGATCACGCGTATGCGCTCGCGCAGACCGGATTCGATCAGCGCGTCAACCACTCTGGGGAGCGCTTCGGCAATCGGCAGCGCCATGTGATCCATCAGCGCCTGCGGAGCCGCTCCGGAGCCGCCCTCTCCTCCATCGATGGCAATGAAATCGGGCGCGTACTCGTAGCCTCTGCGGTTGACTGCGTCGCACAGCTGATTCATGAACTGCCAACCGCCAATTGCCGTCTTGATGCCAACCGGCTTTCCGGTGGCTTCGCGGATCATCGCGACCTTGTCGAGCAATTGATCGGCGTTGGCGATATCGCGGTGCCGATTGGGGCTGATCGAATCGTGGTGCGGCGGAATGCCCCGAATGGCGCCGATCTGCTCGGTGACTTTGGCCGCGGGCAGCACGCCGCCCTTGCCTGGCTTAGCCCCTTGCGAGAGCTTGATTTCGAACGCTCTTAGCTTCGGCGCCAGTTCTTTCGCGCGGTCGAGCGAAAAGTTGCCGCTGCGGTCGCGAATGCCATAGTTGGCCGTGCCGATTTGCATGATGATGTCGCCCCCGCCCTCTAGGTGAAACGGTGACAGCCCGCCCTCGCCGGTATTGAGCCAGCAGCCCGCGGCAGCCGCGCCGCGCGATAGCGATCGCACTGCCGGTTCGGAGATTGCTCCGAAGCTCATGCCGCTGATGTTGACGACGGATCTGGCGAGAAACGGTTCCCTGCAGTAGTCACCGCCGATCAGCAGCGGAGGCGTCGGCAGCCGGTCCTCCTCGAGGACCGGAT
>Ga0156227_1129_pt1 | contig 10495 bp, 8 predicted proteins | sample RifCSPlowO2_12_FD_107875 | JGI IMG/M metagenome (GOLD analysis project Ga0156227, IMG submission 107875) | Betaproteobacteria bacterium RIFCSPLOWO2_12_FULL_63_13
CCCGCCGGTCTCTTACCGCGAGCACGATTTCGTCTATCCCGTGTTTTTTTACCACTGATGGCAGCGACTCGCCCGGCGCCATGGACAGGACGCGCGGCAAGGGAACATAGTGCTGGCCAGAGGGCGGGTACGCGACATAACGGACCATCATATGATTGTGGCTGCGCTGTGTAAGCTCCGCGAGCTTCATGACCCGGGAGCCGGTGCCCAGCACCAGCACGCGTGGCCGGAAGTCAGTTAGATTCTCCCATTTGTGAAACGCGAAACGAACGAGAGCGGTCCCGATCAAAGCCACGATCGCCGCGATTGCCAATCCGTCGAGTCCCAATTTAAGCGATGGCACCATATACGTAGCCAGGAACACCAGACCAAGACCGAGCAGCACCGCGGCAATCAGGCGCGCTGAAATAGATTGCTCGTCCTTCGAAGGGTCAAAATGGTAAAGACCCATGCTATTCATGAGGATCAGCATGCCAAGCGCAAGTGTGGCCGTTGGGGGCAGCGACGCCGCCTCGGAAATAGCGAGAGACGCCGAAGGTCCAGAGAGATGGAAGACAAGGCCCAAGCGGACGGAGAGCATCAAAACCAACGCTTCCAGGAAAACAAGAAGCATCAACCTTGCAGAAACATAGTGGCTGAAGACGCGTATCATAGGAAATAATACTCCCTCTTGCTTTCAATGCAGATTATCCGGACCCGCCATGACGGAATGATGAAGCCCTACCGGATTACCGTTTTCGGAATTCCAGGCCACCGGCAGGTGTGCGTTGCGGCGTGGTTGAAGATGTCGGCAACTGACACCACCAACACCGAAATCTCGACTTCACCGGTGACCACCTTGATTTCCCAGCGGCTTGCGAATTGCGTTGCCAATTTTCCTGCTCCCCACACTCCTACTCACCCTTCCCCGGGCAGACACGACCCAGGCCTTGGCGGCAAGTTTATTGAGTGCTGAAGCGATGCACCAGGTCCAAAAGTATCGATACTTTAGTATCGACAATCAGGCGAATTGATACCTTGGTATCGATACCTTGTAGTCCTGGACCGGCGGTTCCTGCGTCGATATTCGACCCGAACCCGCCCATTCGCATCGGTCTGACGCGGTAAGCCATCCCCGTGCGTTGGCAGGTGCCCGGCGCCCAGGAGGGAAAGCCGCACGCGACCGAACCAGTTCGTCTCAATACAAGTGCCGACAGATACGAGGTGCAATGATAGTACACCGAATGATGGACCGCTGTCGCGCAAGCTTGATTTTATTGTCAAGGAATCACGGCCCGAAAACTGTTGCGAGCATCAAATCGTCGGGCCCCCTGAAGCGCTACTGCCTGGGCGATAGCGAACTTTCAGAAGTCAACCGGTGGTCCCTGCCAGGTATCGTCGCGCGGCCGCGCGCGAGCTAGCGCCTGAATGGCCTCGCACCAGCCGTCGCAGGCGTTGCGCCCTGGGCGGCGGCGCCAAACATTCAGCAGCCCCTTGCACATCGCATAGAAGTGGAAAAATCGCAGCACCTTTCGCCGCTCCGATGAGTTCAGAGGATGGTCGCTACAGATGAGTTTGTCGTCCGTCATGCCCCGATCCGTCAAGATCACGGCTCCCCACGCCTTGACTCGTATCCGGGTGCCGAGCGGCAAGCGCCGCCCGAGCACCACGGCATCCAGCAGATCACCTTCAAGTCCCAGGTATTTCGGCACGGAACCGTAGTTGAACGGGCACGGCAGGGGCGAGATGAAATCCACGTGGCCGGTGGACCCGCGTTTGAGAAAACTGCCTCGCGGGACCTCGATGACTACCTCCACCTCTGGCGGAGCTGTCGACGCCTTCCCTGGCAAGCCCTCAGTGTACGTCGCGTCGTTCACGCCGCAAGTCTACTCCACACCCTTGGCCGCAATCAGCAGATCCCGCGAGAACCCCGTCGCCGTGGATCCGCACGCTGCAAGCGCCGTTGAGGTTCGACGCCGCCCACCGGGAATGCGATTTCGTGCTCCGCTCCAAGCATGAAATCGGCAATTGACTACGTCTACCCAGTCCGGAGATACTCTTAAAGGTGCCGTTGAATTTCCCATCCTTGTGCCGCGCATCGCCGAAAGGCGCGAACCGCAATTTTTTGCAACGTCGCGTGCGCTTCGGAGCCAAGCGAATTTCTCTGTTCTGATGCATCGACCCACACCCGGAGCCCGCTCATGGCCTCACTGACCGAGAGCCCCCTCGACAGCCTCCCCGTTGTCGGCGAAATCGCCCGATGACCGACAGCGCCGGGCAACGCTCCCGTATCCACGAGGCGCTTCGCGCCAGCCATGTCTTCGGCATGCTGGACGACGCGCTCCTCATCGATCTGGCCGGGTGTCTCGAACTGCAAACCGTCCAGTGCGGCACCGTCATCCTGCGCGAAGGCGATCCCGCCGACAGCATACTGATCCTGCTCAGTGGCCGCCTGCGCGTGTCGCGACGCGCTGCGCAAGACACTCTGAACCTTTACAACGAGATATCCCCCGGGGAAAGCGTCGGCGAAATGGGGATGATCCTGCATCAGGCCAGAGCCGCAGACGTCACAGCCATCCGCGATTCGACGCTGGCGGTCCTGCAACGCACGGGCTTCGAGAGGCTGCTCGCCGATCATCCGATCCCGCTGAACCGGGTCTTCTCGCAAGTCATTTTCAACCACCTTCGGCACACGCCGCAGGCCGTCGAAAGAAGGTACGCGCATTCGTTCGCGGTCATCCCCCTGCACGCCGGAGACGCCGCGGCGGAAGTCGCGCGCAGCCTGTCCGCGGCGTTTTCGCGCACCGGACGGGTCCACCATCTTCCCGCCACGGCCCCATCGCCCGCAGCAACCGGCGCCAACTCCGGGGAACCGGAACTCGCCTTGCTTGCCGCGCTTGAACGCGAATTCGATTATCTGGTTTACGAGGGCGAGCCCGGCATCACACCGTGGACGCGACGTACCTTCCGCCAGGCCGACCAGGTGATCTTCGTCGCCAGTTCGGACGCATCCTCCGATCATGCGGAGATTGCCAAGCCACTGGCCGACGAAGCCGGCTATGCGCTGAAGCGCAAACATCTGGTCCTGGTGCATCCGCCAGGCGCGACGGTGACCGGTCCTGCCGATAAGTGGCGCGGCAACCGTGACTTCGAACGCGTATATCTCGTTCGGCGCGACAACGACCGCGATTATCGGCGACTGGCGCGCTTCGTCACCGGCAATGCTTTCGGCGTAGTCCTCGGTGGCGGTGGGGCGCGCGGCTTCGCGCACATCGGGATACTCCGCGCGCTCGAGGAAGCCGGCGTCCCGGTCGATGTCATCGGCGGCAACAGCATGGGCGCCCTGATCGGCGCGCAGTATGCCTGCGGCACCCCGCTGGACGAAATCCTGGCGCAGACGCGCCGATTCACGCGCGGTGGCGAACGTCCGACAATTCCGGTCATTTCCCTTCTTTCCGGACGCAGGATCGAACGTGACCTGCGCCGGATTTTCGGCGAGACGCTCATCGAGGGGCTCTGGCTTCCCTATTTCGCTGCCGCGTGCAACCTCAGCGAGGCCGTCACCGCGGTTCAGGACAGCGGCCCGTTGTGGCGTGCCGTTCTCGCCAGCAATTCGCCGGCGGGCCTGTTGCCGCCCGTTCCGCGTAACGGCCGGCTGCTCGTCGATGGCGCAATTCTCGACAACGTGCCGGTGGGTGCGATGCGCCAGCGTTTGGGTATCCCGCTCGAAAAACGCCGTGGAAGCGGCACGATCATCGCCGTCGATGTCGATGTGCAGGCGGAGCTTGGCGTCGAGCCGGAGATCACTCGCCTGTCGGCCTGGCGCACGATCCGGGGGCGGCTGAGCGGGTCGGCGGACTCACTGCCGGGGATCGGCGACATTCTTTACCGCGCCGGACACATCGGCGGGCTGCACCAGCGCGAACGGACAATGAAGCTCGCCGACTATTATCTCGAGCCGCCCGTCGCGCGCTTCCCACTGATGGGCTACCGCAGCGCTGCGGAAATCGCTGAAGTCGGCTATCGGTATGCAATGGATCAGATTGCTCGATGGGACCAGAAGGCCCGGAACCAATAGACGACGGCGAACTGCCGCTGTCGTTGGCGCAGCGCGAAGTCTGGCTGGACCAGTGCGCCTGGCCCGATAGTCCGCATCTCAACATCGGTGGCGGCGGCTTCCTGCTCGGCCCACTCGATCTCGCCCGCCTCAGCGAATCGCTGCGGCGGCTGGTCGCCGAATGCGACGCGCTGCGCCTGGCGCCAACGCGCGGAGGCGGGCAACGCCTTCTCGAACGGCATGAACCGGAGTTCGAGGTCATCGATTTTCGCGCCGCCCCTGATCCGACCGGGGCGGTCCGCGAATGGCGGCAGGCGCGCATGAAGGAACCGTTCGCGCTCAACGGCAGACCGCCCTGGCGTTTCGCACTGCTTCTGTGTGGAGAGTCGCTACACGGGGTGATGATACAGTTTCATCACCTCGTGATGGACGGCTGGGGAACCTCGATCGTCATCCGGCGGTGGAGCGAGATTTACAACGCCCTCGGCGAGGCCAACGCGCCGCCCAACCGGGAGCGCACGTCCTATCTCGATTTCATCGAGGAATCGAACACATACCGCAACTCTGAAGCGTTCGCCCGGGACCGCAAATTCTGGCTCGATCAGTTTCCGGGCCTGCCTGACGCTCTATTCGATCGACCGCCGTCAGGCGAAGAGCCCCGTACTTTGGCATCGGCATATCTCGAGACGCACCACATTCCACGCCAGGAGTATGACGAAACAATCGGCGCCCTCGACCGGAACGGACTCACTGCGTTCGCGGCCTTCCTCGCCGCGGTTGCGATCTATTTCGCCCGCACGCAACACCGGGAAGAAATTGTCATCGGCGTCCCGCACCTGAATCGCGGCAGCAAGCGCCACCGGCTCACGCCCGGAATGTTTGCCGGCGTATTCCCCTTGCGGCTCGCCGTTCCTGCGGATGTGGGGCTCGGCGCTATGACCGCCGGCATCACCGGGTCGCTTCGAGCAGCGCTGCGTCACTGCGGATATCCGCTGAGCGAACTCGGGCGAGAACTGCAACTGTTGCGGCACGGACGCGAAGGCATCTTCGACGTCCTTCTCTCGTTTGAACGGCAGGACTACACGGTACGCTTCGGAGAGGCGAGACCAATCGAGTCGCGCCAGTTCTTCTCCGGCATCGCTCGCTACCCGCTGGGAATAACAGTCTGCGAGTTTAACCAAGGGCAGGATGTTGAAATCGCAATTGAAGGCAGTTCCGTCTATTTTGCCGACGGCGACTTGGCGCTCCTTGGTCACCGCCTCTGGTGCCTTGTCCGGATGATCGCGACGATGCCGGAAACCACGGCCGGCGCGCTCGATGTCCTGCCGCCAGAGGAGCGTACGGCGATCCTCGATGATCTCCATCGCAACGTGGCTTCGCACGAGTCCACCGTCCCGTTCATCACCCAGTTTGAACATCAGGCGACCTTGCGCCCGCAGTCCACCGCGATCCTGTGGCAATACGGCAGCATGACTTACGAAACAATCGATCGCTGCGCCAGCCGCCTCGCGCATCAATTGGTCGCGGCCGGGGCGGGGCGGGATCGCGTCGTCGCCATTGCCGTCAACCGCTCTCCGGAAATGGTCATCGCGGTCCTTGCGGCAGCGAAATCCGGGGCCGCCTTCCTGCCGCTCGACGTCGACGCGCCGATCGCGCGAATCGCCGCGTTACTCGCGGAAAGCCGCGCGGTCGCGCTGGTGATCCAGGAGCACAACTGGGAGCGACTATCGCCACTGCATCCGCGCTCGCTCATCGCCAAAGCATCATCGCATTCGCATGATCTCGTCACGCAAGCCCCGGCGCGTCCGTCGCCGAATGACCTCGCTTACGTCCTATTCACGTCCGGCTCCACCGGCCGCCCGAAGGGGGTCATGGTCGAGCACGCGGCATTGTCCCGACGACTCGGTTGGCTCTCGCGTGCATGGGCGGTCGAGCGGCGAGACCGCTCTGCACAGGCGACCCAGCTCACCTTCGATCCGTCCCTGATCGAACTGCTGTTGCCGTTGATCAACGGCGCGAGCGTCGCGCTGCCGCCGCCGGGACGCGTGTTGCCAGAAACGCTGGCGACCTTTAGCGTCACTCACGGCGTAACGATCATGGCCTTTGTGCCATACACGCTCTCCCGCTTTCTCGCCGCTGCTGCAAACCATCCCGGATTGCGTCTGCGCGTTGCCTGCTGTGGCGGCGAAGTCCTTTCCCCGGAACTCGCCAGCCGCTTTGTCCGGACGACCGGCGCCCGCCTCTGCAACGTTTACGGTCCGACCGAGGCGACGATTTTCGCCACGGCCTGGGAATGCACGCCCGAACGTCGCGACACCCAGCTTCCGATCGGCCGCCCAATCGATGACACGAGGATTTACGTTCTCGATGACCGCCTGCAGCCCGTGCCGTTCGGCACTGTCGGCGACGTTTACATCGGTGGCGGCGCGCTTGCCCGCGGCTACCTGCGGCGTCCCGACCTCACCGCGCAAGCCTATTTGGACGACCCCTACCAGTCCGGAGAACGAATTTATCGTACGGGTGACCGCGGATGGCTCGCCAGCGACGGCAACCTGCATTTTGTCGGTCGTGCGGACCGTCAGGTCAAGTTACGCGGTTACCGTATCGAACCGGGCGAAATCGAGTCGGCGTTGCTGTCCATTGCCGGCGTCGAGCAGGCCGCAGTGAAACGCGTCGAACGCAACGGCGAACCGATGCTCCACGCCTGGATCGCGGTGGACGCCGGGCTGGATGCCGGCGGCGTTCGGGAGGCCCTGCGTTCGATTCTGCCAGACTACATGCTCCCTGGAGGAATCACGGTTGTCGACCGCCTGCCGACGACCGCCTCGGAAAAAATCGACTATGGGGCATTGACAGCGCCTCATGAGGCGCCCCGGAATTCCTTGCCGCGGGGGCCGGAAAGCAAGCTTGAGCGCGACCTCGTCGCGCTTTGGGAGGAGGTTCTGATCCGGAAGCCAATCGGCGTCCATGACAACTTTTTCGATCTGGGCGGCGACTCTCTCACCGCCATCGCGATCCTCGCCGGAATCGACCGTCTGACCGGACGCAGCGTGTCACTGCACGTGCTCGCCGAGAATCCGACCGTCGCCCGCCTCGCCGCCACCCTGGCTGACGGACTGGACTGCGCCCGCACCATGATCCGCCTGAGCAGCGATTCCAGTGGCACGCCGCTCTACATCGCCGCGTCGGGCCACGGAGACTTCCTCCGCTTGCAGCGGCTGGCGCAGTGTTTGGGTGGCGCCTACGATGTACACATGCTGCAACCTCCGGACGCTGTGGAACTCCGATCGCTCGACGACCTCGCCTCGCTTTACGCCGACCGGATCATGGCGCAGGGCGACGCGCCAGGCTTTCTCGGCGGATTCTCGATTGGCGGCATCACGGCGCTGAAAGCCTGCTGTCTGCTCCGGGAGCGCGGCGCCCCCCCGCGCGGCCTCGTACTCATCGATACCATCTTTCCGGGCCGATTGGTCGGAGTGACCACGTTCTGGAAGCAACTCGGCTGGCTTGCACGCACGCTGCACGTTCAGGATCTGTCGGTGAACGGCAGGCGAATCGGCGCGCTTTTCGAGGATCCCGGCTTGGTGGGGCAGGTGATGGCCTTGCGCGGTCACCGCCCGTCGCCGTACGGCGGACCCGCGTTGCTGATCCGCTCCTCCGGTCTTTCGGGCTGGGACCGCTGGTTGTTTCAAGGCTGGCGCCGCCTGCTCGGCGATCGACTCAAGGAGCGGCGGGTGAGAGGACTGCACGGCTCGATGTTCGAGAACGGCAACATCAGTGAGCTTACGAACGCCATCTCCTCCGGACTCGATGAAACGTAATCAACGCGCGCTGTTGTCACGCGCTCCGTTACCGTTCGCGGAAAGTTCCGCCTGGATTCCACCTTTCTCGCGGAACGCGCCCGATGTCCCGGATTAGCCAGGTTCCGATCTACAGCCGATTGATCGCGCTCGTCGGCGTGCTCGCGGTGCTTCTCGGACTCGCCGCAGCCTGGACCTGGTCGCCACTACGCACATGGCTTGATGTCGACCTCGTCGTCAGCGAGCTCCGGCAGTGGGGTCAAACGATCGGCCCGCTCGCGGCGCTCGGCGGCTTCACGCTCGCCATCACCCTTGCAGTTCCCCTGACCTTTCTCACCCTGGTCGCGCTCGTCGCCTTTGGCCCGCTGGCCGGCTTTGCCTACTCGTTGTGCGGCGCCTGCCTCGGCTCCGTCGTAACCTACGGCATCGGCCGCTTCCTCGGGCGTGAAGTCGTCGAGCGCCTTGCCGGTAATCGCGTCAATGCGCTGAGCCGGCGTCTCGCCGAGCGCGGCCTGCTTGCCATCATCGCCGTCCGGCTGGTTCCGGTCGCGCCGTTCGCGGTCGTCAACATGGTTGCCGGCGCGTCGCACATCCGGTTGCGCGACATGGTGCTGGGTACGGCCATCGGCATGACACCGGCGACGCTGGCGATGATGTTCTTCGTCGACCACATCATCCGCGCGATCCGCGAACCGGGACCGCTGACGCTATTTCTCCTGCTCCTGACCGTCGGCCTGATCGCGCTCGGGGTCTGGGGTGTGCGGCGCTGGTTCAAGAAGAGCGGTGATCTGCCGGACTGACGGCCAGAGAAGGGACAGGAAAATCAACCTGGCAGCGATTTCGCCGCGCCAGGCCCGCGCATGACTTCCCGCGTCACCGCCCGCGAATTGCCGAAGCAGGGAATATAAACCGAGTGCGTTCCCGCGCCGCCCGCCACCATGATCCCGATATCGTCGGCTTGCTTGGCGATCGGCAGCAGCGTGTCGGGCCCGATCTCGCCCAACTCGGCGCGGCGCGATTCGCGGGTGCGGAGCAGATCCTTCACGCTCATGTGACACGCCGGCATTTTGGAGCGCTTCCACAACTCGCGCTTGACGTCGCACTTGGTGAGACCCGCGCCCATCAGGATGTCCGCGTGCTCCGGCGCCAGCATGATCCACGGCTCGCCGCCGTGACAATACTCGTTGCTGGGCGGATGGACGAGCGTTTCGGCGATGATGCGCAGCAACTCGTCGGCGTCCTTGCTATGGGTGTTCATGTTGAGCGTGCCCTCGGCGCCCACCACCGTCACCGTGCTGCAGTCCCGCGCGAAGCCGCGCTCGACGTGGAGTGGTTCCCATGGATTCGCGGTTTCGTTCTCGGAACAGCAGAACGTGTACTTTCCCGGTTGCCCCTGCGTCGCCCGATCCATCTCGCCCGGCCACGCACGCCCCACATTCTGCAGGATGAGTCGCACCGCCCGTCCGATCGTGCCGTTCGCCCATACCCCCTGCCCCAGGCAATTCATCCCGCTGTTGACGCCAAGCGCCCCGGCGGCAGGTCCATTGACGATCACCCACACTGCGACGGGGTTCGTCGTCGCCTGGATCGCCTGCAGGTTGAACTCGGGCGCCGCCATACCCTCGACCGCTGCAATCAGCAAGGGCAGATACGCGGGATCGCAACCAGCGAGAACTGCGTTGATTGCGATGCGCTCGACCGTGGCCGCGCCGAAACCGGGCGCGATCCGCGCCACCACCTCATCGCGCCCCCGGTGCGTCGCTTCGAGCATCCGCCCGACCCGCTCCATTGTCGGCGGCACGACCGGCAGACCGTCGCTCCAGCGCCGATCGCGATACAACCGGTTGATTGCGTCGAGATCGTCGGGCGCTTCGAACAACGCCGCGCGCTCGTCCGTCGCACCAGTTGCGGCCTGTGGTGCTGCACTCACGCCGTCACCGCGACGCCCGCCGCCCGCGCAACTTCATCCACGCACTTGTCCGCGATCGCGCGCACTTCGTCGCGAGAACGTGCGCCGAAGGGATGCGGGATCACTGCAATCGGCAGGCCCGGGTTGCCGAGCGACGCCGCCTGCGCCCGCCCGAGCGTCGTGAATGCGGTCGAGCAGACCGTCACGCCGAGCCGGCCCCGTTTTGCGATCTCGACGCTGTCGTGGATACTCCACGACGTGCACGAGCCTCAGTCGCCCGAGCCGGTGATCACGACGTCGCAGCGCTCCGCAAGTTCGGCCACCATATCAGCCGGTGCGGGCACCGACGCCGCCTGTTTCCTGCGCTTGACGACCGCGGCAACGCCGTAGCGGCTCGTAAGAAGCTCAGCAAGGTCATCGACGAGATGATTGAAGTTGGGCTTGGCGTTGTCGATGAAGCCCACCACCGTGCCCGCGAGTCCTTCGAGCTTGCGTGCCGACCCGGGCGTTGCGCCGGGAAGCGGCGCCGTCGGGTCGTAGAGCATGACCGTGCCCAATCGAGAATCCCTCATCCAAAAAGTCCCCGCAGGCGGGGGGCTTTTGTTGTGGCGGAGAGAGAGGGATTCGAACCCTCGATAGGCGTTTTGTGCCTATACTCCCTTAGCAGGGGAGCGCCTTCGACCACTCGGCCATCTCTCCGGTACCCGCCTTGATAACCCCACTACACCATCAAATCCGTAACATTCCCGT
>Ga0156227_1305_pt2 | contig 10483 bp, 9 predicted proteins | sample RifCSPlowO2_12_FD_107875 | JGI IMG/M metagenome (GOLD analysis project Ga0156227, IMG submission 107875) | Betaproteobacteria bacterium RIFCSPLOWO2_12_FULL_63_13
ACCCGGCAGATCCGGACGCACTTCGAAACCCGTAAGCCGGTCGGTGATGTATTGCGCGAAGCCGGACTTCGAATATTCCCCGTCGTTGGGTATGTCGATGCCGCAGTCCATTTGCATCTGGACTGCCTGCGCCACATGCCGCCCGATCACCGCGTTCTGGTCGGCGTCTAACGGAACGCCGTCCTTTTTTCGCGACAAGATGTCGAGGACTTCACGCGGGCGCACGAGGCTCCCAACATGGGTGGTGAGGATGCGACTGGTGCTGTGTTTCATGCTTGCTCCGCAGTAGCGTTGGACGGAGGCAGTTTACAGCGATATCGTTTCCCGAGGAGTGCAGCATAATGGAAGATCGCATTGATACCAGAAACACAGGTGCCCAAATATACGTTTGGAATCGGGCATTCCAAAATTTCGCAAACGTGCGGCGAGTCGATGCGCAGCCCCGATTGGCGATTTGGCGCTCTCGGTCCGGTTTGCACCGGTTGAGCAAACAAAGGCTTCAGCGTAAATTGCATGGGATATCGGCCGACCATTCTTCTCGCAGGAGTCAATCATGGCAAGCAGCAACTCGGAGGCGCGCGCGGGCGCGCTGCCAATGAAGGTGGAAACTGGTGTTTACGCCACCATGCGCGACGGGGTGCGTATCGCGCTGCGGATCTACCGCCCAGACGCGGAGGGCGAATATCCGGCCTTATTCGCCGCCTCGCCGTACCAGTACGAAACCGACGATCTGCCGCACAGCTCGTTGTTCCTGTGGCGCGAGGTGGGTCCGGTTCAATGGTATGTCGGGCACGGCTACTGCTACGTCCATGCCGATGTTAGAGGTACCGGGAATTCCGAGGGCAGCTACGGTTTTCTTGACCGCGCCGAACAGCAGGATTACTACGAATTGGTCGAATGGATCGCGCGCCAGCCGTGGTGCAGCGGCAAGGTCGGCGGAATCGGACAGTCCTACTACGCCTGGTCGCAGTGGTTCATGGGCATTGTCAACCCGCCGCACTTGGCTTGTATCGCGCCTTATGACGGAGCCGTGGATCCGTATCGTGGGGTGACTTATCACGGTGGCATCTACTGCGAGTTCCTGACGTGGTGGTACAACATGGTGCGGGCCAACAATCTGCATCGCGCCGCCAATTTCCCGGCGGGGAGGGAAATATTGCCCGATCACGCATGGGAATTCATCCGCCACCAGACCTACGACAACTGGTGGCGCGAGCGCTCGCCGTTCGAGCGCCTTGGAGAGATCCGGGTTCCCGTGTACTCGATAGGCCACTGGGGCAAGGTCGGACTGCACCTGTCGGGCAACATAGTCGGCTACGAAGAGGTGAGTACGCCGAAGAAGCTGTACGTCACCGGGGCAAGAGACGTGTTCGAGGCGCATGAGCTGTTCGACACGGTTGCTTTTCATGAAGACGAACTCAAACCCTTCTACGATCACTACCTCAAGGGGATCGATACCGGCTGGGAAAAGCGGCCGAACGTGCGACTGCAGGTGCGCCAGGCTAACCGGGTGCGCGAGTCGCGGGACTGGCCGCTCAAGGACGCGCGGAGCGTGTCGTGGTACCTGCACAAGGGCCCGAGCGGTAGCGTGACATCTTTGAACGATGGCGCATTGTCCACCGCGGTACCGAAGGATGTTGCGGGCGAGGCGGCAACGACGTGCTACGCCTATCCGGACCCGAAATGGAAGCTGGGCGTGGTGGGTGTCGGGCCGTTCGGCCCCGACCCGGTGGCTCGAGTTCTCACGTTTACTTCCGCACCGCTCGAAGAAGAAGTGGAGATAGGCGGGCCGATCGTGCTGGAGCTCTACGCCGAGTCGACTGCGACGGATACCGATTTCTTCGTCAAGCTTGCCGATCAATTTCCGCAGCCGCGCGAGGAACGCGGCGCCGTCCGTCCGCCGACGGCCGTCAATGTCAGCAAAGGCTGGCTGCGCGCGTCACACCGCGAAAAGGACGAAGCGCGATCGAGCGAGTGGCGTCCATACTACACGCACAGCAATCCTCAGCCGATCCGGCCGGGGCGCGTCTATCGCTACGACATCGAGGTGAATCCGGCGTCCTACCTGTTCCAGAAGGGCCACTGCATACGCCTGGAAATTGTCAATGGCGATTCACCCGTAACCGACGCAATCTTCACCCACCAATATATGTACTACAAGGTTGGCAAGGACACCTTCCATCACAGCAAGAACTGTCCTTCGCGTCTTGTCCTGCCCGTGGTGCCCAAGGGAAAATAGTTGGGACGAGTCGGTGCCGGCGGGCAACGCACCGGGCACGCGGCAAGGTGCCTCGTGCCTGTTATTCCTTTGGGTCGGTGTAATTCGTCAGCCGATCGATGACGTTTTGTTGCTCGGAGATCAATTCATTCAGCAGGTCACGGATCGAAAGAATGCCAACCACCTGATCGTTGTCTATTACCGGCAGATGCCGGATTCCTTTCTTGTTCATGATTACCATGCACTCGACATCGGTATGAGCCGGCGTGACGAAGAATACTTCCTTCGTCATCACTTCGCTGACTAGCGTGGTTGCGGAGGAACGTCCCATCAGAATGAGTTTTCGGGCATAGTCCCGTTCCGAAAGTATCCCAAGCAGATGGGTTCCTTCCATGACGAGAAGCGATCCAATCCTCTTTTCCGCGAGCAGTCTTAGTGCGTCGATGACCTTCGCGTAGGGACTTATCGACACGACACCGGAAGGCTTGCCCTGGAGCATCTGGGCGACCGTTTTCATCGTCGTACCTTCAACTCTCTGCGGTTCGCCCACACTTCTCCCGACAAACACGCTGCGACCGCCCAGAACACCGGCGCTACGCCCAGCGTCGCTCCTACGGCTCCGCTGAGCAGAGGCACCAGCGTCTGAGCCAGATTCGCCACTGTCATGCGCAGGCCGATCACCTCTCCGACCTTGTCCGGCGGCGAGGCATCGTACATGACCGTGGTGGACAAAGGCCCGGTTAGACCGAGCCCGATTCCCATAACGAAAGCGAGCGCAGCAAGCATGGTGAAGATTTGCGTAAGCGGCATCGCGAAAAATCCGAGACCGATCATTATGTGCGAGACGACGATCAGCGGCCAGGGTTTGAAGCGTCGCACAAGCGTGATCGCGAAGATCCGGACAAGCACGGTACCGCCGGACAGGCTCGCGGAAAGCGTCCCTATCGCCGTCGCCGACAACGCTATCGAATGGCCATATAGGGGCAGCATGAATCCCCATATGCTCCAGATCGCGTTGTTGGTCGCCGCAGCGGTGTAGGCGCGGCGAAGGTCCTTGTCTTTCAACAATGCCCACCCGGAAACTGGCGTGGCCTGCTCGATCTTTCGCGGGCCCGCGGGCGGAAACTTCAGCAGCCCGAGCCACACTACGGCCACAGGGGCGCCACTGAATACCGCCATCGCAAGGAACGCATTCGCATACCCCAGATGGTCTATTGCGAGTCCCGCCAGCAGTGGCCCCAGGAAGGTTGCAGCGGAAATAGCCAGCGCATGCGTGGTGAAATTCGCTGCGCGGTCACCTGGCTCCCCGTATCGGCCGACAGTCTGATGTGTCGTCATCTGGTACATTGAATTGAAAGTACCCATCAGTGGCGTAACGATGAACAGCGCCGGGACCGTATGCCAGACGCCGGCTATGATTCCGGCAAGGGTTACCATGCAGGAGGCGAACATAACGGGTTTGCGTGGACCCACACGGTCTATCCAGCGGCCGACGCGTACCGCGATGAAAGCGCTCACGACCCCATACAGCGCCGCTAGCAGCCCGATCAGCGCCGGCGAAACACCGAGCGAGGCCGCGAACAACATGATCGTCATGCGCGAACCGTTCGTCGCGATGTGGTTGGATGCGGCGAGCGTGACGTAAAGATGGAGTGGTTTCATTAAGCCTCTGGCCGTTCAATCCCAAACTCCGCGGGGAACGAGACATTATTGCGAAAACGGCCCGAGAAGCCATTCAGAATTATCTATATGATTCCCATCGCCGCTGCTAGATTACTATGGTTCTAACATGAGATCCGATCGCAAGAACGTCCTGATCCTGGCCACCTGCCAGATGTTGTTCGGTTCAGGTCGTTCGCTTCTCATGGCGACTGCGCCTGTGGTTGCCTACGCGTTGGCCGAAGAAAAAGGACTTGCTACTTTGCCCACGTCGCTCGTCATCGTTGGAACCGCACTTGCAACCATTCCAGCAGCGATGATCATGCGGCGTTTTGGAAGGCGCATAGGTTTTGTTCTCGGCGCGTTGATCGGTGCCGCGGGCGGCGCGGTCTGCGCTCATGCCGTGATACGGGGCGAGATGTGGCTGCTTGCTGTCGGCGCCTTTTTGTTTGGCATATTCACGGGGTTCTCTCAACTCTACCGCTTCGCCGCCACCGACGCAGCGGAACCGAGATTCAGAACCAAGGCGATCTCATTGGTGCTCGCGGGCGGCGTGGTAGCGGCTTTTTTGGGGCCGGAACTGGCCAAGCTGGGCAAGGACCTGATCGGTTCGGCACCGTTTGCCGGCGGCTATCTCTTTTTGACGGCTATTTCGTTCCTGAGCGCACTGATTCTTCTGACGCTGCACATCCCACGTCAGACGCGAGCCGACCGCGACGGTACGAGGCGGCCGTTGAGCAAGATCGTGGCTCAGCCTGTATTCATTGCCGCTACCGTTTCGGGCGCGATTTCCCAGGGTGTCATGAGCCTACTCATGACGGCGACACCGATCGCGATGCAGCACGCGCATCATGACTTCGACGCAACGGCACTGGTGATCGAATGGCACGTTTTCGCGATGTTCGCTCCAGGGTTTATCACCGGCTGGATGGTCGGACGCTTCGGCGAACTGCGCATGATTTACGCGGGAATCATCCTGCAACTGGCGTGCGTTGGCGTCGCGCTTTCAGGTTACAGCGTTGCGCAATTCTGGCTTGCGAACCTGCTGCTCGGATTTGGGTGGTGTCTGAGCTTCACGGCTGCCACCTCGCTCACGACTTTCGCCTATACCCACGCCGAGCGCGATAAGACGCAAGGGGCGACCAACTTCATCATTTTCGCATTCGTTGCTCTGATCTCACTGCTGTCAGGCGCGCTGGTCCACTATTTCGGCTGGAGGTGGGTCAATATCGGCGCGGTGCCGCTGCTGCTGCTGGCCGCGCTCGTTGTGTGGTGGTATTCGGCCAAGCCTCAGGCACAACTGGCCCCGAGCTCGTCGCCAGGGTAAGGTCTCCGGCGTCAGGTCCGTTCAACCGCGCTTGCGAAGAAGGTCGACGCGGACCTGCTGTGCAAGCTTGACACCTTCCGGTCCAAGGTGAGTATTGAAGAGCCGCTCGACCTCGGCTTTTTGGGCGTCGGTCACGTTGCGCACCTCGTGCGTCGCCTTGAAATGCTTCTTGGAGAACTCCGCAAAATCGCGGTACTGAACCGGTGACTGGAAGAAAGTCTCGCTGACCAGTTCCAGCAGTCCGTTTTCCACTGCTCGGCAAACGGCGCCGAACGCCGCACATCTGACCCGTTCTTCGTCGTTGTAGATTCTGGACATTTCATTGTACGGGCCGGCAAACACGGGCTCGGAAATGTAGGCGAGGCCGCCGGGTTTCAGAACCCGATGGATTTCGCCGAAAGCCTTGTCCATGAGGTCAATCGGCACGTGGTGCAGGGACCGGAACATCATCACGACGTCAATGCTTCTATCGGCGAGCGGAATCGACTCCGCACCGAAATCCGAGAAACGGATGTTCGATGGCCGCTCGGATGCGAGATTCTTCGCATGCTGGATCGCGTCCACTTCTGACGCGATGATCTGTGCGCTAGGATGCGCGTGGGCGATGTTTCGGGTGTGGTCAGCCTTGCCGCAGCCGAGTTCCAGAATCGTCATGTCGTCGAGCGTGAGCTGCGACTCGTAGATTTCCGCCTCCTTGCAGGTTCGGGTGATATTTGGGTGGATGAGTTGCATGCGTACTTCAGTCGTTCGCATCGATCGTCTCCTGGGGCTTGCAAGCTGCGAAGGATCGCTTTGCGGGGCGTGCGCAATGTGACATCGCATTGGATCTTTGTCAAAGGACCGAAGAAGGCGCGGGGACGCACCTGTGCGATCGAGCAGGGGTATTTGGTTCCGTGGCGTGTGCCCGTTGCGCCAGTCGTATGGGTGCGGGTTCATCGCGTGTGCAGCGGTGGGTGCGTTTGTGGAGTTGGGTCTTGATCAGCCGTGGATCAGCGCATTTGGACGTTTGATTGAATATAAAAAACATGCACCACGCGATCTTTCATGCATCTGATTTTTTGAATAAATCTGGCGCTGGTTCGGTTTCCTGCATGTGAGTGGTGTACTTCGGCGGCGGCGCCGCCAGAATTTGTTACGCGAGGTCGGCCAGCAGCACCAAGCGAAACCATATGGATTTCAATAGGTAATCGTAAGCTTGAGCCTTCGCTGCTAAAGCTGGCACGGTGCATGCGTGGCAAAGGGCAGGGAACACCGAATTCAACAGGAGACGATCATGACCACCACCGCCCTGAACCTAAACGCCCCGGAACGGGCTCTCGAAGCCTTCGAAGCGGCAATCGAGAGATTTAACGCCGCGACTGAGAACATGGCGCGAGCAACGAAGACTGTTCTGATGCTCGCTGGCGCGCCGCTGATCGGGCTCGCGTTCGTGATCGCATTGCCAGGGTTCTGCGCTGCGCTGACCGCCTTCTACGGATTCAAGCTCGTGGTTGCCCGCCGGAACGCGATCGCTCGGCACATCAAGAATGTCGCGCTCTTTTTCGCCGCGCCATTCATCGGTCTGGCATACCTGCTTGCCTTCCCGTTCGTTGGATTGGCGGCGCTTGCGTACCTCGGCGTGAAAGCCGCTCGTCGCTAAGACGCATCGCGCGGAATTGAGGCGGCCCTTCGGGGCCGCTTGTCGTTTCCCGCTTGGATGTTGCACCGCGCCTTTGCACGTTGGACCAACGTTCAATCAGTCCCCTGCGGGTGTTCAGACGCGCCTTCCCGTGCGGCCGGTCGCAAGGACGGTCATTATGGTCAGCAGCGCCACCACGCCGCTCACCCAGAAGACGTTCCTCGGATCGGAGTGGTCGAGCAGCCAGCCATATAGGATCGGCGCGATGATTCCAGCGACCGCAAAGCCGCTGGAAACGAATCCGAACACTTTGCCCATTTCGCCGGGCGGCGCCAGCGAACGCACAATCATGTCGCGCGGCGGGGCGAGGAATCCGTTGAAGAATCCGGCGACCCCGAGCAGCACTCCGATAACGAACATGGGGGGATCGAAAACCGCGATCGGGAATATGCACCCGGCCATAACGAGAATGCATCCGGCGGCCACAATGTCGTGCCGAGTGATCCTGTCGGCCACATATCCGCCGGCCAGGACACCGATCGGCGAGACAAACAGATATATCGAGACGACCAGACCCGCCGCTCCGAGTGAGGCCCCGTACAGCTCGTGCAGCGCGGAAATGCCGAAAGTCCGGATACCGCCCGCGGAAGTCGCCATGCTGGCAAAGAACAGCATCCCCATCAATACCGGCACGCTGAGAATGAGTGCCAGACCCGTGCGCCGCGGCTTTCCGCCGCTCGCCTGCGCAGCGCTTGGCGCGCGCGTAGCATCGACCAAGATTTCCGAATTCATCCACATCAGGCCCGCTATGATCATCCCTAAGATACCGCTGACAAACAGTGCAGCGCGCCAGCCCAGCAGACTGGCGAGGAACAGCACCGTCGCCGGTGCGACTGCGTCGCCGAGGTAACCGGTGAAAGTATGAAAGGAGAACACGCGTCCGATGCGAGTGTTGTCCACTGCGGCATTGAGAATGGCGTAGTCGGCCGGATGGAACACGGAATTGGCCAAGCCCGCCGCGATCATCAGTGCGACCAGCGCGCCATAGGTTGGGAATACGCCGATGAGCGATATCGCGATCGACTCGCTGAGCATTCCCCAGATGAGTATCTGTCGCGCCCCGTAGCGGTCGACCAGAAAACCGACCGGAATCTGCGTGAACCCGCTGGCGACGCTGAAGGCGGCGATCGCAAAGCCCAGCTCCGTAAACCCAACGCCGTAGATGTCGCGCAACAACGGGAACAGCGGCGGCAAGACCAGAAGGTAGAAATGGCTGAAGAAATGCCCGGTACAGATGAGCCCGATCACCTTGGTTTCTTGCCGCGGCGCGTTGAGCCTTAATGCACCGAGCTGCATTGAAATTCGTTCTCCTTTCAGATCTCCGGTCGCCGCGGGGTCGTCAGCCACAAGCCGGCGCGCGGCAATCGGGCCGGTACCAGCCAGCGGAGCCGAAGCTTAGCACTGCCAACGAAAATGCACGGGCCGGTCGCCGCGGCGGGCTATGCCCGGAGCGCTGCGCGGCAGGATCCATCGGCGCAAAAGCGGTCGCGACCACGGCGCGTTTCCCGTCGTACGCTCGCCCGACGGCGCTTCAACCCCCGTGCGTTGCTCCCGCGCTGGCGCGTTTCATTGAATCGGCTGGCGCGCATTCTCGGTTTCGTGCCGGGTGATGTAATAGCTGCTGGCGCAGATGACCGCGGCTCCGGTCCATGTCCAGAGATCGGACATCTCGCCATACAGGGCCAGTCCGAACACGGCGACCATCGGCAGCTGGAGGAAATTCAAGGGCATGACGACCCCAGCCGGCGCCGCGATCAACGCGCGGGTCAATCCCTGCTGTGCGAGCAGCGTCAGTGCCGCAATGACAATCAGCCAACCCGTGTCGCTCCAGTTCGGATTCTGCCAGTCCCACAATGCCGGTCCCAAAGCCATGGGAGCCCCCAGCGCATAAAGGTAGAACACCATGGCATTGGCATTCTCCGTTTTGCCCAGTGCTCGGGCGCTGGCGTGACTCGCGGCAAACAGGACGGCGGAGGCCAATGCGACCAGCACCGGGAGCGTGACGTCGATGATGCCGGGGCGAAGGATCACCAGTACGCCGACGAATCCGACCGCCAGGGCAGCCAGTCGATGGGGAGCCACCGTTTCGCCCAGAAACAGAAACGTGAGAACGACGGTAAACAGCGGAATAGCAAAGAGAATCGCCGTGACGTCGGCGATCGGCATGTGCGCGACCGCATAGATCCACGTCATGGTGGCGCCGTATAGAAAAGCGGCACGAACGATGTAAAGGCCTAGACGATCGGTCCGGAGGCACGAGAGGCCCGAGCGCACGACCCAGGGCAGCATCATCGCCGCGGCCAGCACCGCGCGGAAAAAGGCGACTTCCGCAACTGAAAGATGTTTGACGCTTTGACGCACGGCGAGATACAGGCTTGCATAGAAGAAGGTGGCCATCAGCATCCACAGTATTCCGCGCGTGACGCGGGGAAGACCGGCAAAGGCGGTGCGCAAGGCGATGGGCGTCATGCCCGCGATTGTACCGGTGTTGCCGTGCGCCAATGGCGCGTCAGTGCGTCGCCTGGCCTGTATCACGCACTCCGGTTTCGCTTTTCTGGGCACCCAGTCCGGGCCACCCGAACTGGTTAGTGGTAAGGTAAAGTGATATCGCGCAAACGGAGCTGGTGATACGCGGGAGATAGCCGGCTGTGCGGTATCCAATCGTTTCCTGGTCAGGTTTCGTTGAACCCGTTTGGAACCAAATGTCAACAGTCGGACATTGATCCAGATTAATCGGATTCGCCTGACCCATCAATAAAATATCGCTTCCCGTCACGCCAGTAGGTTCGACGCAGAAACCCGCTATGACTTAGGAGACCCAATGTCCACCCGTATAGATTTCTCCACCCTCGACCTCATGGATGCTCTCGATCTGGCCGTTTTGGTCGAGCAAGAAGCCCAGGAGCGCTACAACTATTTCAACGAGCAGATCGGCCGCCGCTACGCGGTGGATGCGGCGTCGATCTTCGAACTGATGGCGGGGAACGAAGAAAAACACGGGCGTCAGCTGGCCCATCGCAGGCGGGAACTGTTCGGTGACAAGCCGGTGCGCGTCAGCCGCAACGCCCTTTTCGACGTCGAGGCACCGGAGTTCGGCGCGCCGCGCTGGAACATGTCGCCGCTGAAGGCTTTTCAACTGGCATTGGCGTCGGAGGAAAAGGCCTACTGGTTCTACGATGAGGCCATGAAACACGTGAAGGACGCCAAAGTGCGCGCGTTGTTCGCAGAGCTACGCGATGAAGAGACCGAGCATGTCCGCATGGTCAAGGAGGCGATTGCGAAGCTTCCGCCGGGTGCGGACAAGGATCTCGAAGACGTCGACGCCTAAGCCGTTACGATTCTTTTTCACCCCTGCGCGATGGCTCGGCCTTGGCGCCGTGGCCGTGGTGCACGCCCGTCGCCGAGAGGGCCGAAACGGCTGGCGTCGTTCCGATCGAGAAGATCCAAGGACCCGGCGCATTCATCACGTGCATCCGGACTACCGGTCCAGGACGGGAATGTGCGCCGATGACTGAAATCAGCACGCCAAGTTGCGCCACCGCTGCCAGCGCGAGGCGCATCCCGTGGAGGCCGATTCGTCGGGTACGCAGCCCCGAAACCC
>Ga0156227_1003_pt1 | contig 10137 bp, 8 predicted proteins | sample RifCSPlowO2_12_FD_107875 | JGI IMG/M metagenome (GOLD analysis project Ga0156227, IMG submission 107875) | Betaproteobacteria bacterium RIFCSPLOWO2_12_FULL_63_13
TGCTGGATACCAATACGTGCGTCTATGTCATCCGGCGGCGCCCGGAATCCGTCTTCCGGCGCCTCGACGAGACGGCCGCCGACGAGGTCGGTCTTTCTGTGATTACCGCTTTGGAGCTGGAGGTCGGCGCGTTGCGCGCCCAGGGCCGGCGCTACAGCGGCGCGGTACGCAGCTTTCTCGGGGAGTTTTCCATTCTTCCGCTCGACGATTCAGCGCGCGAGGCCTACGGACGGCTGCGGACCGGGCTCGAGCGCCGTGGCGAGACGATTGGCTCGCACGACATGCTGATCGCGGCACATGCCCTGGCGCTCAATGCCACGCTCGTAACGAACAACGAAAGGGAGTTCAGACGCGTCAAGGGGCTGAAAATCGAGAACTGGGTCGGATCTCGTCCGCGTCAGTGACGGCTTGAGATCGGGCGGCGCGTAGGCTTCCCCGTCAAGTAGACAGGTCAGAAGTTGAATTTCTGGTTTCCATAAGCGCTCGAACGAGAGCCCCGATCGAGGCAGGCAGGAATCAATCAATCCTGGCGACGCGCCGCCGCTACTGGATCACCTGGTCGGCGCGAACGAGAATCGACTGTGGAATCGTCAGACCGAGCGCCTTGGCCGTCTTCAGATTGACCACCAGTTCGAACTTGGTCGGCTGCTCGACAGGCAGGTCGCCGGGCCTGGCGCCGCGAGCCAGATTGCCGACGTAGGAGGCGGCGCGGCGATAGGCGGTCCGCAGATCTTCTCCGTAGCTCATCAGCCCGCCATCGTCGACGAATTCCCTCGACCCGTAGAAGGCCGGCAGGCGGTGCCTGGTTGCCAGTCCGACGATCGGCGCCCGCCGGGTGAGAAACAGCGGTTCGTCGGGGAGGAAAAGCAGCGCGCCTGCCTTCTCCCGCGGCGCCGGCGATGCAACTCGCGGCAGACGGATCTGGGAAAATGCGCCATGGGCCTGCTCGTCGACGGCGTCTGGCGTGACCAGTGGTACGACACCAGCGCCACCGACGGGCGCTTCGTGCGCCCGCGCACCCGCTTCCGCAGCTGGGTCACCCCCGACGGCTCGCCGGGACCGAGCGGAACCGGAGGTTTCGCCGCCGAGCCAGCGCGCTATCACCTTTACGTGAGCCTCGCCTGCCCCTGGGCTCATCGCACGCTGATCATGCGCGCATTGAAAGGCCTCGACGACCTGATTTCGCTCTCGGTCGTGCACTGGCGCATGAGCGACCGGGGATGGAGGTTCGACGACGGCCCCGGAGTGATCGCCGACCCGGTGCTGGGCGCCCGCTGCCTGTACGAGGTCTACCTGGCCGCGGACCGGTCGTACACCGGACGGGTCACGACGCCGCTCGTGTGGGACAGGCGCAGCGCGACGATCGTGAACAACGAGTCCTCGGAAATCATCCGGATGTTCAATTCGGCATTTTCGGGACTTGCGCCGATCACCCCCGACTACTTTCCGCAGCCGTTGCGCGCCGCCATCGAAGCGATGAACGAGAAGGTCCTGCGCGGCGTCAACGATGCCGTGAACGGCTGCGGCCGGTCCGCGTCGCAGGCGGCCTACGACGAAGCGTTCGACATGCTGTTTCGCACCCTCGATGAGCTGGAAGCGATTCTCGGCAGGCAGCGCTTTCTGTGCGGCGATCAGCAGACCGAGGCGGACTGGCGGCTGTTTCCCAACCTGATCCGTTTCGACCCGATTTCGTACATCGGCTACAAGTGCAACCTGCGGCGCATCGAGGACTATCCGAATCTTTCGAACTACTTGCGCGATCTCTACCAGACGCCGGGTATTGCGCAAGTGTGCGACGTCGAAGGAATGAAGCGGGCCGTGTTTGGCATCGGCGGTCCGATCCCGAGCAACGGCGTCGTCCCGAAGGGACCCGAAATGCGCCTCGACCGGCCGCATAACCGCGGCCGGTTTCGAAAAGCGGCTTAGAACCTGTTGCAAGACGACCCACATGATGCGAACGGCAGTGGACGCCCGATGGTCGAATGGAATATCGACGAAGGACGCGCCAGGCGCGAATCGGCGCACCCGGGCCGGGGTGGGTCGGTAGGCCGCGACCGCGCGGCGACACGAGACGCGAGGCGATGGCAACTCAACGACGAGTCATTTATCTGACCACGGGGCGCGGCCCGACGTGGCTGCGCGTCTTGCTGACCCTTGGCGCGCTGGGCGCAGCCGTCATTGCGTTCTGGCTCGGACTGGTGTTGGCGCTCGCCGTGGTGGCGACGGTGGCGCTGGTGCTGCTCCCGGTGCTGGCATGGAGAGCCTTTTCCGCCTCCCGGCGGCCGGGCGGATCGGCGACGATCGACGGGGAGTACACGGTCGCGTCGTCTTCCGATGTCGACGTTCAGGACGAGCCGACCGAACCCAAGGGTCGCGAGCCACCGCGTTGACGCCCGGAAGACCGCGCTATGCTTCCCGGGAGCGCTTGCGGTCGCCGCGCGTGTTCGATACGGCGCATGTTCTCCGACCTGTCGGGGGACCGGCGCTCGCGGCAACTTAAGCGCGGCGCACGGGTCAAAGTGGTTTCGACGGCAATCAGGCAGCCGCATGTCCGCGGCCCGGACCGGGTATCTTGGCGTCGTGACCGATATGGAGTGTGAATGAACAGGGTACTGCTGTGGTTGGCTCTGGCGCTGGCGACGGCCGCTCACGGTGCGTCAGCCGATGTGCGAACGTCTTATCCGCCGGAGTTGAAGCCGGCGTGGCAGCAGGCCCGTGCGGCGCACATGGCGGCTGAACTGCTCGCTCACTACCACTACAAGAGGACGCCGCTCGACGAAACGCTTTCGAAGAAGATATTCGTCGAATATCTGAAATCGCTCGATTCCGAGAAGCTCGTCTTCGTTCAGGCCGACATCGACCGCTTTTCCGCCGACAGGGCCCGGCTCGGCGACGCCATCCGTGACGAAGATCTCAGCGTTCCGTTTTCGGTTTTCAATCTTTATCAGCGTCGCGCAATTGAGCGCTATACGTACGCCCGGACTTTGCTGAAGAAGGGGTTTGATTTCCGCAAGCTCGAGGACTATCGATACTCCAGGGAAAACGAGGCCTGGCCGAAAACGGAATCGGAAATGCGCGAACTGTGGCGCAAACGCGTCAAGAACGAGTGGCTGCGGCTCAAGCTGGTCGGCAAGGACGACAGGAGCATCGCTGAAATACTCGACAAGCGCTATGACAATTTTCTGAAGCGCGTCGCCCGCATAAAGAGTGCAGACGCCTTTCAGGCTTTCATGAACGCGTTCACCACGGCCATCGAGCCCCACACGAACTATCTGGTGCCGCGGGCCGCCGAGGAATTCGACATCGCGATGAGGCTGTCCCTGGTCGGCATAGGCGCGGTTCTGGCGGAAAAGGACGACTACACCACGATCCGCAAGCTGGTGCCGGGCGGCCCGGCTGCGCTGTCGGGCCGGCTGAAGAGTGGCGATCGCATCGTCGGCGTTGCTCAGGGCGCGGGCGGCGCGATGACGGACATCCTTGGATGGCGCCTGCAGGATGCGGTGGCGCTGATTCGCGGTGCACCCGATTCGGTCGTCGTGCTCGACGTGCTTCCCGCGGATGCCGCGCCCGAAGGCCAACGCAAACGGGTTTCCCTGGTGCGCAAGAAGATCAGTCTCGAGGAGCAGGCCGCCAAGTCGTCTGTCCATTCGGTACGAGACGGGAAGGTCACCCGCCGAATCGGCGTGATAGCACTTCCCTCCTTCTACGAGGATTTCGCCGCCAAACGAAAGGGCGATCGGCGTTACAGGAGCGCGACCCGGGATGTATCGCGCCTGCTCGACAAGTTCAGGATAGATAGGGTCGACAGCGTATTGATGGACCTGCGCAACAACGGAGGTGGTTCGTTGGCTGAAGCGATCGAACTCACCGGTCTGTTCATCGACAAAGGACCCGTCGTGCAGCAGCGCAACGCGCGAGGCGAGGTCTTGGTGATGAGCGACACCCAAGCCGGCGTCGCCTGGGAGGGTCCGCTCGGCGTGCTGCTCAACCGTGGTTCGGCCTCCGCGTCGGAGATTTTCGCCGCCGCGATCCAGGATTACGGCCGCGGCCTGATCATCGGCGACTCGAGCTTTGGCAAGGGCACGGTGCAAAACATGATCGATCTTGATCTGCTCGCCAAGAGCAACACGCCGCAGTTCGGGGAACTGAAGATGACGGTCGCCCAGTTCTTCCGTGTCAACGGAGGCACGACCCAATTGCACGGCGTGATGCCCGATATCCTGCTTCCGGCCGTTTCGCATGCGGAAAACTTCGGCGAATCGAGATTCGACAATGCGCTGCCCTGGGCGCAGGTACGGGCAGCGGACTATAAGCCGGTCGGCGACCCGAAAGCCGTGCTGCCGATTCTCGTGACCCTGCACGAGGCACGCGTGAAAAAGGACCGGGAGTACCAGTACCTGAAGGAGGACATCGCGGAATTGACGCGCCAGCGCAGAAGGAACAGTGTCTCGCTCAACGAAGCCGAACGGCGCAGCGAACGTGACCGTCTCGAGGCCCGGCTCAGGTCCCGGGAATTGCGCAACGATCGCGGGGCGAACTCCGATGAGGGTGCCGTGGGCAAGCAGAGCGCGAGCGCGAAAGGCGGCGCATTTCGCGATGACGGTCTGCAATCCAGCGAGCGCGATCTCGCCGTTGAACTGGCAGCAGAAGACGCCCGGAAGAGCGCAAAGGACGTTTTGTTGAACGAGGCCGTCAACATACTCAGCGACGAACTGGGGGTGCTGCAATCCGGCGCGAGGCTGGCATCGCGCGTCAAACCCGACTCGCCCTTGGGGTCGGGGCAGAAACGCGGCGGCGACGCGGCCCTTGACCGGGCGCAGCGACGGTAAGATGCTTGGCGAGGGCGGCCGGCCCCGGCGGCCGCAGGGTTGCGCGCCGGATGTCCCGTTCGGCCCTGATCAGCGACCCCTCCGCGGAAGGCACTCGGAAATGACGGACGCCATGGACGCAGGAACCGCAGCCTGGAAGGCGCTCGCGGAGCATCAGCGGGACATTCGTGCCTTGCACCTGCGCGAGCTGTTCGCCGGCGATCCGGCGCGCGGCGAGCGCATGACGCTGGAGGCGGCCGGACTGGTCTTCGACTACTCGAAAAACCGGATTACCGACAAGACGATAGGACTGCTTGTTGCGCTGGCCGAGCAATCGGCGCTGCGCTCGCGCATCGACGCGATGTTTCGCGGTGACCGGATCAATGTCACGGAATACCGCCCGGCGCTGCACGTGGCTCTGCGCGCGCCGCGCGGCGCGTCTTTCGTCGTCGACGGCGAAAACGTCGTTCCCCAGGTGCATGCGGTGCTCGACAAGATGGCGGACTTCGCGCAGCGCGTGCGCGAAGGATCGTGGAAGGGCCATACCGGCAAGCGCATCCGCAACGTGGTCAACATCGGCATCGGCGGCTCCGACCTCGGGCCGGTCATGGCCTACGAAGCGTTGAAGCACTACAGTGACCGGGGCATGATGTTCCGATTCGTCTCCAACGTCGACGGCACGGATTTCGCGGAAGCGACCCGCGACCTCGATGCCGCGGCGACACTGTTCATCGTCGCGTCGAAAACGTTTACGACGCTGGAAACGATGACCAACGCGCACACCGCGCGGGACTGGCTGCTGGAGATGCTGGGCGGCGACGAGCGGGCCGTGGCGCGGCATTTCGTCGCCGTCTCGACCAATGCAGGCAAGGTATCCGAATTCGGCATCGATACCGCGAACATGTTCGGATTCTGGGACTGGGTCGGCGGACGCTATTCGATGGATTCGGCGATCGGCCTGTCGACGATGTTGGCGATCGGGCCGGAGCACTTCCGCGCAATGCTCTCGGGATTCCACGAAATGGACGAGCATTTCCGCAGCGCGCCGTTCGAACGCAACCTGCCGGTGCTGATGGGCCTGCTCGCACTTTGGTACAACAATTTCTTCGGTGCGCAGACCGTTGCCGTGCTGCCCTATGAGCAGTACCTGAAGCGCTTTCCCGCCTATCTGCAGCAGTTGACCATGGAGAGCAACGGCAAGCGCGTGACGCTGGACGGCGGCCCGGTCGAGCGCGATACCGGTGCGATCTACTGGGGCGAGCCGGGCACCAACGGCCAACACTCCTTCTACCAGCTGATCCACCAGGGCACGCGGCTCATTCCCTGCGACTTCATCGCCTTCGGCCGGTCGCTCAACCCGCTCGGGCGGCATCACGACATGCTGCTGGCGAATGTCCTTGCGCAGGCCGAGGCGCTCGCGTTCGGCAAGACGCCGGAGGAAGTTGCCGCGGAAGGCACGCCCGCGCGGCTGGTTCCCCACCGGGTGTTCGAGGGCAACCGGCCGTCCAACATGATTCTGGCCGAACGGTTGACGCCCGCGGTGCTGGGCAAACTGGTCGCGCTCTACGAGCACAGCGTCTATACGCAGGGCGCGATCTGGCGCATCGATTCGTTCGACCAATGGGGTGTCGAACTGGGCAAGGCGCTCGCTCAACGCATCGTTGCCGAGCTCGAGAGCGGGCCCGAGCCCAGGCTGGCGCACGACAGCTCGACCAGCGGCCTCATCGGCCGCTGCAGAGAAATGAAACGGCGAGCGGGATGAGGATCGGTCGGGGCCGATTCGCGCTGCGCGCCGGTGTTCGAGCGACGAAGCGCATTCGGGCCGGGCTGCGCTGACCACGGCGGGAGCGTGGCGGCCGCCGGCGCAATCGCGGTCCATTGAGCGAAAGGAAACCATCATGCAACTCGGAATGATCGGACTCGGACGCATGGGCGCGAACATGGTGCGCAGGCTCATCAGTGCGGGACATGACTGCGTCGTCTTCGACCGGTCTGCCAAGGCGGTCGGCGACCTGGCGAAGGAGAAGGCCGTCGGGGCCGCGTCGCTCGCCGATCTGCTGGGCAAGCTCGCAAAACCGCGCGCGCTGTGGTTGATGGTGCCCGCTGCCGCCGTGGACAGCACGATCGCCGACCTGCTGCCGCTGCTCGAACGCGGCGATGTGCTGATCGACGGCGGGAATTCCCATTACGTCGACGATATCCGCCGGGCGAAGCAACTGGCGGCGCAGGGCGTTCACTACGTCGATGTCGGCACCAGCGGCGGCGTGTGGGGACTGGAGCGGGGCTACTGCATGATGATCGGCGGCGAGGTTGCGACAGTGCGGCATCTCGATCCGATTCTGGCCAGCCTGGCTCCCGGCATGGGCGCCATTGCACGCACGCCCGGACGTGAAAAAGGCGCGCGCGGAGATGTCGCCGGCACCGCCGAGCAGGGCTACCTGCATTGCGGCCCGAACGGCGCCGGCCACTTCGTCAAAATGGTCCACAACGGGATCGAATACGGACTCATGGCCGCGTACGCCGAAGGGTTCAACGTGTTGCGAGCGGCGAATGTCGGCAGACAGGCGCACGCGATCGACGCGGAATCGACCCCGCTGCGCGACGCCGAACACTACCAGTACGATTTCGAGCTGCCGGATATCGCGGAGGTCTGGCGCCGCGGCAGCGTCATTGCGTCGTGGCTGCTCGACCTGACGGCGAGCGCGCTGGCCAAGGATCCAACGCTCGCGAAATTCGCCGGGCGAGTCTCCGATTCGGGCGAAGGGCGTTGGACGATCAAGGCGGCGATCGACGAAGGCGTGCCGGCCCCGGTGCTGACCACCGCGCTGTACGAGCGCTTCGCGTCGCGCGGTGAAGCGGAGTTTCAGGACAAGCTGCTTTCGGCGATGCGTTACGAGTTCGGCGGTCACGAGGAAAAGCCTGCCGGCAGGTGACCGGGCAGGCAGCCGGGCTGTGGATTGCCTCGGACACGGGCAACCCGCCGCTCGAAGCGTACCGGGGTCAGCGCGTCGGCCGCCAGGCGGCGAAACAAAGCCCCGTCCCGGTGCCAGCTGGCGAGCGGTACGCCGGCACGTACTCCGCCCAGGCCAGCGCGAGGTGCTCGGCGGCGCCTGCGGCGGCAACCCAGTTCCGGATCTCGGAATTGCCGGAATTGAGCTTGTTGCGCGGCAGGCTTTTCAACGTGTTCGCATCCTTGTCTTTCAGCGCCTGGATGATCGAACGGTCGAACGGTTCATCGATCGCGAAATGGCTCAGGCCGCCCGAACCCAGTATGGCGACGCGGACCGGCTTCGGATACGACTCGACTGCCTCGCGTATCGCCTGGCCGATCTCGTAGCAGCGCGCCGGGGTGGGCTGGTTGGGTGGATAGTAGGTGTTCAGGAACACCTGCACGACCGGGACGACCGGGTCGAAGTTCAGCAAGCGGCTGTGCACGAACGCGAACGCGTGACCTTCTCCTTCGCCGCGCGGCAGACGATCCGACACCGCCGTGTCGAATCCCCGCTCGATGAGATGCCCGATCAGGTGCTCCGCCAGTTTTTCATCGGCCGGATACTCGATTCGTCCTGCCGCGAGGTAATAGCGGGCCTGTATCGCGGCAAACCAATCGACCCATTCCGGTTTGGGAGCGCGTTGCTGGTGAGGGATGGTCTTGCCCCGATGGACAAGCAGCGAGGGCAGAGCGTCTTCGAGAAACAGCTCCTTTTGATCATCGCCGATGACGATCAGCGCGTCGAGCCGCGCACTGCGCATTTCGCCGCTGATTCGATCCAGCGCAGCCTGCGCCAACGCGTGGCGTCTGGCGTAGTTCTCGGCTGTGCACTCGGCGTCGAAACGACCGGCCGCATGCGCAACGAGCGCCTCGTAGGAAGCGGGGGCGCCCTCGCGGTCGAGCAGTTTCATCGTCGATTCACGCGGCTCGAACCACGTCCACTCCTCGACCGTCGCATTGAGCATGGGCGAGTGCGAGGTGCCGATGCCGAGCACGATTTGGGCCATGCGCCGTCCCGGTCAGCGAGGCAGGTGAAGCGTCACCCGCGGTGAGCGCTCCTGCGTGATCGAAGAAATCATTTTGAAGGACCGCCGGGCGTGTCGGATAAAGGGCAAGACGGAGTGTAACTGCGTCCGATCCCGGACGCATGACACCGCGAGCGGCGAGCAGGCAGTGACCGCAGAGGATGGCAAAGGCCTGGTTCCGCACTGGCCAACGCATCGGCAGCTTCGTATAGAATCCGCCATCGGTCCAACACTGCTGCTCACACCATCTGAATATGCTCGTTCGCGCCCTCGGATCAGTCCTGCTAATCGCAGTCGGGGCCTTGACGGCCTTGCCCGATGCCAACGCGGCGGAACGCGAGTTTTCGCCGCAGGTCTGGATCAACCCAGGCATTTATTCCTTGCATTTTGATCGCAACAAGAACCTCCGGGATGACAATGTGGGCCTCGGTGCGGAAGTCGTGCTGGCGCCGGACCATGCCTTGTTGGCGGGTTCATTCGTCAACAGCGACTGGACCAGGAGCCGTTACGGTGCTTACGCATGGCGCCCGCTGCACTGGCAGCTCGGCGGTACCCATGTAAGCGCCGGCGTTATCGTCGGAGCCTTCGACGGATATCCGCGTTACCGCGAGGGTGCGTGGTTTGTCGCTCCGATGCCGGTCGTGGCCATCGAGGGCGAGCGGCTCGGCGTCAACCTCAGCGTTATTCCCACTTTGCAAAACCGGGTCAACGGCGCGATAGCCGTGCAGATCAAGCTGCGGGTCTGGTAGCAGACGGGTCGGCTCAATAACCCGGCGGCGCGCGGAACGGCCCGGTCACGAGCGCGAGGCTGCGCGCCAGCGCAAGCAGCGCCGATTCGCTCCATCTGCGTCCGACCACCTGCACACCGATTGGCAGGCCTTCCCCGGATTGCGCGAGCGGCAGTACCACCACCGGATGGCCGGTGAGGTTGAACGCGCAGGTATAGGCGGTGCCGGCGAGAAAATACGGAACCTTGCGCTCGTCGACGTCGACCGGCGTGCCCCACGGCAAGTGAGGAATGGCCGGGCCGACCGTTACCGGGCACAGGAAAGCGTCGCAGCCATCGAAAAATCTTTCCAACGCGGCGATCAGCGCATCGCGCCGCGTGAGACTTGCCATGTAGTCGGCGATGGTGGCGCGCGCGCCCTTGGCCGAACCGATGCCCACCGGCACGTTGTCCCCCAGCGTTGCGTTGAGCGCGGCGACGCGCTCGGCGACCCGATCCGGCGCGGTCGCCGCGCGCTCGGCAATCGCGATCTCGCCCCAGGTTTCCCAGGCGGCATTGAAGTCGAAATCGGCCGGCATACGCTCC
>Ga0156227_1063_pt1 | contig 10031 bp, 8 predicted proteins | sample RifCSPlowO2_12_FD_107875 | JGI IMG/M metagenome (GOLD analysis project Ga0156227, IMG submission 107875) | Betaproteobacteria bacterium RIFCSPLOWO2_12_FULL_63_13
GACTTTGACATCACGAAGCGGGTCCTCGCGGCGCTCGAACGGCACGGCGTGCGCTATGCCATCTTCGGGGCCGTCGCACTCAACCTGCACGGCCTCGCGCGATTCACGGCCGATCTGGATCTCTTCATCGAGCCGACGACGGAGAACGTCGAGCGCTTGAGAAACGCGTTGAAGGCGGCGGTCGACGACCCGGCCATCGACGAAATCTCGACCGACGATCTGCTCGGGGACTACCCGGCGGTGCAATACACCCCGCCGGACGCCACTTTTCACATCGACATCCTCACCCGCCTCGGCGACGCGTACGCCTTCGCCGATCTGAAGGTCGAGCGAATTGCGTTCGATGAGCTCACCGTGTCGGTGGTCACACCGCAAACGTTGTACGAAATGAAGCGCGATACCATCCGATTGAAGGACAAGGCAGACGCGCACGCGTTGAAACAGCGCTTCGGCTTGAAGGACTGATGCCGGTCCGCAAGTATCGCTCGATTTACGAGATGCCCGATGAAACCTGGCGGGAGCCGGGCGACCCCCTGCTGTACCGGGCCATACGCGAGGTCTGGGACTTCGGCCGACGTACGTCCGGGCGTCGCTATCGCCCCGGTGTGTACCGGTTCCGGTCGATCGAAGAAATGGACGTTGCCCAGAGCGATTGGGGCCGAGCGACCGCTGCCGGCGACGGCTGCGAACCCCAGCGTCCGTAGCGATGGTGGATCGCCCGTCGTCCCGGCCATGCGTGCAGGCGGCGAGGAGTGGTGCCGGTCGCCCCGGCGTCGTTGCGGCCCTGGCGTCTGGAGTGGACGCGTTGCAGCAATCAGATCGCAGCCGTCCCGTTCGCTATCAGCAGGCGGCAGAGGACCTACCTCCTCCGGAGCAATTCACCGCTCGGACTCACTCGCCCGGCGATAGGTACCGGGCAAGGTCAAGGGCTCCGTGGAAAACGCCCAGAACTTCGATGTTGCCGGCACGCGACGCGAGGTAGGCAATCCGGTAGTGACCGTAGAGAAGGACTCGAATGCCGGGTACTTCGCGATAGCGGTAGCCGATCTCAGGGAAGCGCAAGAGAATTTCAGCGCGCTCGTGGATGGCCACGACGGTTCGGTAGGCAGACTCTTCGTTGTTCTCGGCGATATAGTCGTAGATCCCCTGCAGCCAGCGACGCGCTTCATCCGTCCAGACTATTTGCGCCACGATTCAATCGTCTTGCGCAATTCCTCATGCGTTATGGTTCGCCCGGCAATGGCGTCGGCCAGCCCGCGCTCGACCATGGCTGCGAACGCCAGTTCCCGGATGATCTCTTCGTAGGAGCTGTCCTCGGGTTGGTCGTCGATCGTCTTGCGCAGCAGATCCTTGGGCGTCGCTGAGCCGGTGTCCATGATTCATGATTGTACGGTCGTGTGACGGCTGCCGTCCAGTCACGCCGGTCGACGCTGGCGCTGATCGGCGCTGCGGTCGCAGGGATTCCGTTTCCGGGGCCACAGCCCGGCATATCGCAAAATGTGCGATGCGTCGTCGCCCGCACGATTGCCGTTTCTGCCATCGGTCGCATCCGCTTCCCTCGCAACTCGTTGACATCACAGTGTTCAACCACTGGGCACGAGCCTTGCGCCCGTGGGCGGGGTGGCGAGCGCCTCATCCACCTATCAACCGCGTCGACCCGAGCAGGGCGCCCTGCACCAACTGGTGCGCGACCACTTCGAGACCTTCCGCGCGCACGCAGCGCACCTGCGCGACGGCCAGGGACTGCCCGCTTCGTTGAACAGGAATTTCGTGACTTCCTGACGTGCAGGTGCCTGGCGGCGGGGTTCGCGCGGTTCCGGTGTCCGGAGTGCCGACTCGACCGAATGGTCCCCTTCTCCTGCAAGGGGCGCGGATTCTGTCCGAGCCCCGGGGCCCCCGCCGCGCGGACTGGGCGCGGTGGGGTGGGAGCTGTGGCGGTCGCCGCATGACGGATCGCGCGGCGCACCTGGTCGATCATGTGTTTCCTGCCGTGCCGATCCGCGAGTGGGTGCTGACCTTGCCGCCGCGTCTTCGCTACCTGCTGGCGTGGGACCACGCGCTCTGCCGGGCCGTCGTGGCGGTCTATCTGCGCGCCGTGCTCGGCTGGCTGCGTCGTCAGGCGCGACGTCGCGGTGTGGCCGGCGGCCGCGGCGGCGCCGTGGCTGTCGTCCAACGCTTTGGCGCGGCATTGAACCTGAACGTACACATCCACGCGCTCGTGTTGGACGGGGTGTTCGCGCCCGACGGAGGTGGTGGTGTGTCGTTCCGCGCGCATGACCGCCGGACCGACGATGTCGACGCGCTGCTGGTCACCATTCAACGCCGGATCGAGGCGTTGTTGCATCGCCGTGGCGTGCCCGATGGCCGCGAAGGATTCGACGCACCGGACCGCTGGGCCGACGACGCGCCGACCCTGGCCGGCCTGGCCGTCGCGTCTGTGCATGGCGTCGCCGCGCTCGGTGTGCGCGCCGGTGCGCCGGTACGTCGCTGGGGCGACACCATTGACGTGCCGGACCCGCCATCGCTTGGCCGCTGGCATGCGCGCCAGCAGGGGTTCGATCTGCATGCGGGCATCGTCGTGCCGGCGGGCAGTCGTGATCGGCTGGAACGTTTGTGCCGCTACGCGCTGCGGCCGCCGGTGGGGCAAGACCGGCTGCAACTGATGCCGGATGGCACGGCCGTGCTGGAACTGCGCCGGCGCTGGACCGACGGGACGACGCACCTGGTGTTTGACCCGGTGGAACTGCTGGAGCGGTTGGCGGCGCTGACGCCGCGACCGCGGATCAACCTGGTCCTCGACCACGGTATCCTGGCCCCACGTGCGGCGTGGCGGCGGGCCGTGGTGCCAGCCCGCGAGGATGCCCACGAGCCGCGGGGGTGCGACACGTGTCCGGGTGGAACGGACGGCACACCGCCGCAGCGTCGCCCCAATCGCACATGGGCCGAGCTGATGCAGCGCAGTTTCGGCTTCGACGTGTTGGCATGCCCGCGCTGCGCGGGCCGGTTGAAGCTGGTAGCGCTGATTCAGGACGGCGCGGTGATTCGACGCATGCTGCGTCACCTGGGGCTGCCGGACGTCGTGCCGGAGATGCGGCCCTCGCGCGCCCCGCCCCTGCCGTTCGATCCGTACGACGATCGCATCCCCGGAGACGACTGCTGACAGCGGCCCACCACTTTGGAAGGCAGGCCGGAGGTGTGTCGATCGCCGCGCGCGCCGCGCGTCAAGAGGCCGGTCGGAGTTGACGCGATTGCCTGGCCAAGCCCAGAATGTGCCCTGCGTCGTATGCCCTGAGCCCAAGTTCACTGGCGCTGAGCCCAAGTTCACCGGCGCTGGGTCTGAGAACGGGCGTTTCGTTAACGTGTGAGGCCACTAATACAGTCTATCGTCCCCTCGACCGCGCCGTCCAACCCGAGCGCAATCCGGCGGAACTCCTTGGGACCCACTGTGCTGTCGCCGCTCATGTAAAAGCGCGTATTACGACCAGCTGGTCGTAATACGCATTACGACCTCTCGAAGGGCTATCGGATGACGAACGCCAGTGGGCGCTGCGATCGGAAGCGCGGTGGCGGCGAGCCTATGCGCTGGCCAGGCGATACCCCGATAGCGACGTGTCGGATCTCTACCATGCGCTGCGATGCCTCGAGCTGACGCCAGCCGAACGGTTGGCCACAGGACTTCAGCGTGGACGCCTACGCGCTCACAACCGCTGAGCGATCGCTTCTCGAAGCGCTCACACGGCGGGGCCAGCGCTTCATTGTGGTCGGCCTGATCGCCGCGGTCGTTCAAGGAGCGCCGGTGACCACCCAGGACATCGATCTCTGGCTCGAATCACCGGCCGACGAGTCAGTGCGCGATGCCGAGCTCCACGCCCAGCGCGCTCATCGACGCGTCGCGCATGACCTGCCACAGGACCGCGGACCCAATCCCGCGTCGCTGCCACGCATCGTCCCACCCCCACGTGCTCTCGATATGGCCACGCATGGTCAGGCCGTGCAGCTGAAAGAGGAATCCTTTATCGGATTGCGATGCAGGCCGCAGGCGGTACTCCATCGTCGACGTCGCCGTCACGAGGACGCGCGCCGTGCCTCGATCGTGCGGGTGATCACGAACGCGATCAGGGCGACGACGAAGAAGATCAGCAGGACAGGCATTCCATGGAGCGGCCGCCAATGAATACAATCGTCGCGGACGGGCGATTTATGACCGGCGACCACTGCGCATACCAGTCGCGCCGAGACGGGTCTGCTTCCAGCTGAGCATCGGAAAATGCGGACCTACTCCTGCCGTAGGGCCTCGATTGGATCCACTCTCGCGGCTCGAAAGGCAGGAACCAGCGAGGCCACGATAATCGTCGCGGCAAGAGTGGTGGCAGCAAAGAGAATCGTCCAAGGATCATAAGGTCCGACGCCATAAAGTTGAGAACGTAGGAGCCCGGCGACAGATAGGGCGCCGATGAGTCCCACCGCACAGCCTGTTATCGCTATGCCGACACCCTGACGAACTACCATCTGGAGAATCGAACCACGCGTCGCGCCAAGTGCCGCCCGGAGACCAATCTCGCGAGTTCGCGACGCAATCGCAAATGCCAGCATGCTGTAGACGCCGATGCAGGCCAACGCCACAATTAGCACGCCGATAAACGTGGACACCTTTGCGGTCATCCGCTCTTTCAACAACACGGAGTTTGCGAATTCGTCAAACGTAAACAGGACCCTAACGAAGTGTCTACCTTGCGATTCGATGGCCCGGGAGTAACCGTCTGCCACCACCTTCAGGTCTCCTGTGAAGCGGACATGCGCTATTGGAGTCACGATCCTCGAAGGTTCCTGCAGGATCGGCCTGAACACCGTCGGTTGATGGGGCTCGCGAATTCTACCGAAGGCAGTATCTGTAACCACACCCACGATTTCGAACACCTTTGGTGTGGCGTCTGACTGCAACCGCACATGCCGACCAATCGAACTGCCGTCGACAAAGAGGGTCTTCGCAACTGACTGACTGATCAGAATCACGGGTGGAGCGTTGTTGTCGTCCGCCCAGGTGAAGTCGCGCCCCTGAATCCGCAAAATCCCGAGGGTATCGAAGAAGCCCGGCGACACATATTCCGTTAAAGCTGACACCTCGCCGGCAGCCTCAACCTTCGAGCTTGCGTATCGATCCGTGGACACAGGGAAAGGAAGCTGGAAATAGGTCGGGAAGTTAGACGACAGTGCCGCGGACTGAACGCCATTAACACCGCTCAATTCGTCGACAAGTGTTTGCCAATACGCAGCTGGAAACGGACCTCGATCTCCCGGTTCCCTGGATAGCCGCGTGAAAACGACGTTGCGTGCCTGAACCGAGGCATAATTAGCCTGCAGCTCCGCGAGTGTGTTTCTGAATAACCCTGTACCGACAAGTACGATCATCGACAGCGCTACTTGCACGACGAGCAGGATCCGTCCTGATTTGCCCAGCGATCGGGCGAGAGTGCGGTTAGAGCCCATCATCGCCGCCGTCGTCGCCGAGCCGCGCCAAGCAGGAACAATTCCAATCGCAAGCCCGAGCAAAATTGAGAGCGCAGCCGAGGCCATCAGGACTGAAGAACTGGGATTCAGATTCTGTATTAGCGGAGTAGTGCGACCGAACGCAAAAACATCGCTCAGCTCTCGAGTCGTCCACCATACAAGCGGCAGGCACAATAAGAGTCCCGCAAACGTTAAGACTACGCTCTCAACCAGAATTTGACCTGCGGCGCGGACGCGACTCGCTCCCACAGCCAGTCTCACTGCTACTTGGTGACGCTGTGCTAACGCACGCGCGAGCAGTAGCCCGACCAGATTCGCACATGCAATCAGGAGTAGCGCGACGCTTAGCCCTGCGAGGATGATGAGGGACCTGCCGTAGCGGAGACGAAGAGTCGAGAATCCTCCGCTGATGGGCTCGACATCGATCTTCTGGGACCGCAGCGTCGCCTGGTCGGCTAGCGACAGCGAGGGCGGCAGGGTCGCCAACAGTAGACCGGGCCATCGTGCAAGAAGCTCCGCTCGGGCATCTGATACTGACGCTCCCTCCGCAATGAGACCGATGATATTTCTGGAGCGGAGAGTTCCACTTGCGTCACGAGAGAGATTTTGGAACAACGAGAGGGGAACGACGAGATCGACTCCTCCATCAAACTGCAAACCATCGAATCCAGGCGCGGAAATACCGACAACTGGGATGTCCTTCCCTTCTACGCGAACGGTTTGACCGACGACGGCAAGCTCATCGCCGAAGAGCCTTCTGCGCAATCGATCGCTGAGCACGACTCCCGCCGCTTCAGCACCACTTTCGTCACTGAAGAATCTGCCGGTCAGTGGCTTGGCGCCAAGCAGTTCGAAATAATCGGCCGTCACACCCTCGGCCAAACCGTCCAAGGCAATCCCCGAAGCTTCAATGCGAAAATAACTAACCGAGTACATCGCTATTTTCGACAGAGAACGCTGCTCATCGCGATACGCGGCGTAAGTGTCGCCATAGATGTACCCGGGCCTGTTCGTTTGAGTGTCAACAGTCGAGATCGAGATAAGCCGGCTCGGATCTGGAGCAGATACCGTCCGAAGCACAATCGCGTGCGTTAGAGTCGCGATCGTGATCGTGGCTCCAAAAGCCAGACTGATGGTGATGACGAACACAGAGCTAAAGAGCGGCGATCGCCACAGGCTCCGAAGTGACTGACGAAACTCAAACCAAGTCACGTGCCACATGTAGGGCGAATTCTACGCCATTAACGTCTTCAAGCCCAGCCATGTCTCAAGATATAGGGCGGTCCTTCCAATTTGTGGGTTCGGGCCTTCGTAGCCGGCCTTCATGGCGTCGATGGCTGCTCGAAACTGCCGGAGTTCCACGACGCCAAGTTCTGCAAGTCGCTCACCGGTAACGAAGGGAGAGACTCGTGGCCACGCCGTTCGCAGACCTTCATACAAGGCAGCGCCGTAAGCCGTCCGGCATTCTTTGGTAGAACTAGCGAGTTCTGGCAAGACACCGCCGAGACTGCGTCGCATCAGCAGACGCTCCGTGTTTGGAGCGACAACGAAATTCCATTCGAGACCCAGGAGAAACTCGACTAGTGGGCGATGGACCAGAGGCAGCCGCTCGTCGGCCACCGCGCCTCTGTGATAGGGAATAAAGCATAATGTGAATCGATACATGCGCTCCTTCGCGTGACTGCGCAAGGTTCGTTTTTGAGTGTACAAGAATTCGACCCTTGCCTGCTCAATCTCCTTCCGAAATGTGGGTGTGACCCAAGCAGGGATAGGAGCTCTTACGCCCAACTGAGGGTCCACTGTTCCCAGCGTGCACTCCCGCAATAGTTGCCAGGCGTTGAAGGAGCCGCGATTCAGATAGGCCTGCAGGTGTCGCGACCAATCCCGAAGCCTTCCCTGCCTGAACCAGTCGGCCAAGTATATTGGCGGAGGATTGCCTTTATGCAGGACGCAGTCGGATCCCTGGCCTGTCAAATGCGATCGAATACCGCGACTGGTTGCGAGTTCACGGGTCGCTCGATTCAACGCTCCCATCTGGATGAAGCCACCCGTCGGGATCTCAGTATCTGTGAAGCAATGAAAGGCAGGATGATGATCGACATCAGCAGTGTGCGACTCAATCCCCAAACGTTGTCGGAACGCATCCTGAAACTCACTTTCGTTCGATCGCTTGCTTCTGAAAGACCAGCCGATAATCGGGCCGGGGTGATCGCCAGCGTTAATCAGCAATGCAGCAACGCAGCAAATGGTCGATGAGTCCCAGCCGCCCGACAGGTCACAAAGCAACGGTCCCGATGACCGAAGCGAGGCACGAACCGCACCAAAAAGGTGGTTTCGAAACGCCTCATCGACCTCACCGACTGACCTGTATCGATCCAAGCGATCTGGGTCGGGCCGCCATACAGCCTGCTCGTCCAATCGGTCGCCCTTCTGCACAAGCGCATTTCCCCGGCCCAATTCGCGGACACCCCTCCAAATCGTTCCGCCAGACCACGGTCTCATGGTGCAAGTGAAGTATTCACGCAGCACATCCCTGTCGAACGATGGCCGCACTTCGGGAAAAGCCTGGAAGAGAAGCCTTAGGTTCGACGAAACCACATGGCGTTCACCTATGGTCCGAAAAAAGAGACGGCGTACGCCGAGACTGTCTTGGCCAGCAAAGAGCCGCCGAGTGCGCCGGTCGAACACGACGTACGCATACTCTCCAATAGTCTTTGCCGAGAGTTGCGGACCCCAAGCCTCATAGGCGGCAGCTAGAACTGCTCCGTCAGGTAGATGTGCAAGCTCTGGGCGACATAGCGCGTACGCGATCTCTCGCCGATTGTCGACACGGCCCTCATAGGCAAGGATGAAATCGTCTGTAACTATCGGCTGTACTTCGGTGACTGATTCAGGCGTCGCGGGATACCGGCGAACGACTAAGACGAGGCCCTGCGAGGTCGTCCTTGAAAGTTCACCATCGCTCGAATCGGACGAAACTGATCCCTCAACTTCCGAGGGTATCCGACGCAGAAGTCGGTCGACCGGTTCAAGGACGGGGTCCGCCGGGCGACGCGGCGTCGTGTACCACTGCCTACCGTGCAGGTGATTCGCGAACTCAATCCTCTGATTCGCGGATGGGGCGAATACTACAAACGCGCTCACGTGCGGAGACTCTTCAACCAACTCGACCGGTGGGTGGTGCGGCGCCTGTGGTCGCATCGGTATCGACGGTGGCGCTGTGCGGGCTGGAAGACGCTCCCGACACGGCGTCTCCGCGGCGAGTTGGGGCTGGTGAGCCTGATTGGCCTCATCCCTTCGTTGGCATCGCGGCGGATGGCCGCGTCTTCGTGAAAGCTGCATGCGGGAAAACCGCACGTGCAGTTTGGGCGGCGGACGGAGGCCAGCGCTCCCGAGGGCGCGCCTCCTCCGACCCGACACTGATGAAGCCGCCGAAGGAGACGAGAGGAGACGAGGCGCGTGAAGGGAAGGGGCAGGCTCGAGGACGGACTCAGCGAGCGCACGGAGGACCGGACGCAGAGCCGGAAGCTCCTGCCGCCATCGCTCGCGCGAGTCCACGAGGCAGCCAGCAGAGATAAGAGGACTCGATTCACTGCGCTACTGCACCACGTGAATGTCGAGGCGCTCGAACGAGCGTTTGCTCGACTGAAGCGAGGCGCGGCGGCGGGAGTCGACGGGGAAACAGTCGCGACCTACCAACAGGGTCTGTCGGAGAAGCTGCAGGACCTGTGCGACCGTGTACACCGCGGAGGATATCGGCCCGAGCCCGTGCGCCGCGTGTACATCCCCAAACCCGATGGTGGTCAGCGACCCCTCGGCATTCCGGCGTTGGAAGACAAGATTGTCCAAGGTGCGGTGGCCGAGGTACTCAGCGCCATCTACGAGGTCGACTTCGTGGGTTTCTCCTATGGATTCCGGCCGGGCCGGAGTCCGCACCGGGCGTTGCGGGCGCTGCACACGGCGCTCATGACGCAGTATGTGAACTGGGTGCTCGACGCGGACATCCGTCGCTTCTTCGACTCTGTCAATCACGAGTGGCTGTTGCGGATGCTCGCACATCGGGTCGCCGACGGCAGAATCCTCGGCCTCGTCCGCGGATGGCTCCAGGCAGGCGTGCTCGATGGGAAAGTGTGGTCCGAAACCGTCGAAGGTACGCCGCAAGGCGCGGGCATTAGTCCATTGCTCGCCAACGTCTTCCTGCACTACGTGCTCGACGTATGGGTCCATCAATGGAGGAAGCGGCACGCGCACGGGCGAGTCATCGTGGTGCGCTATGCCGACGACTTTGTGATGGGCTTCCAGTACGAGGCGGACGCGCGGAAGATGACCGTCGCCCTTCGTGAGCGCCTCGCAACATTCGGCTTGATGCTCCACGAAGAGAAAACGCGCCCACTCGAATTCGGCCGGTTATCCACCGAACGACGTGAAGCGCGCGGCGACCGGCGGCCGGAGACGTTTGCCTTCCTCGGCTTCACGCACTACTGTGCGCGGAGTCGAGACGGCCGCTTCGTCGTGAAGCGTCG
>Ga0156227_1032_pt1 | contig 9996 bp, 8 predicted proteins | sample RifCSPlowO2_12_FD_107875 | JGI IMG/M metagenome (GOLD analysis project Ga0156227, IMG submission 107875) | Betaproteobacteria bacterium RIFCSPLOWO2_12_FULL_63_13
CAGCCGATGCTCAGAATCGAGGGCTACGAGCTCATCGTCGGCTGCAGCATCGACCCGCAGTTCGGCCCGGTGCTGCTGTTCGGCGCGGGAGGACAGCTGGTCGAGGTATTCGGCGACCGCGCGCTCGCGCTGCCGCCGCTCAACACCACGCTGGCGATGCGCATGATCGAACAGACGATCATTCACAAGGCGCTCAAAGGGGTGCGCGGGCGCGCACCGGTGGATCTCGCGGCGCTGGCTCGATTGCTGGTGCGCTTCAGCCAGCTTGTCATCGAGCAGCCCTGGATCAGCGAAATCGATATCAACCCGCTGCTTGCGGCGGGTCCCTCGCGTGCCGCCTAATCGGACGCGTCGGCACGCCTCGGGTGGGATCCGGGGGCTGCGGGACTGCTGGCGCTGGACGCGCGCGTCGTCCTGCACGGAGCGGAGGTGGGCGCCGATCAGCTACCAAGACTCGCGATACGCCCCTATCCCGCGCAATATGTCGCCCACTGGATTTCCAAGGAGGGCGTCGCAGTCACCATACGTCCGATACGGCCTGAAGACGAGCCGATGATAGTGAAGTTTCATGCGACGCTGTCGGAGGAAAGCGTGTACATGCGCTACTTCCACTACATCCAGTACAACCAGCGCATCGCGCACGAGCGCCTGATACGGCTGTGCTTCATCGATTACGACCGCGAGATGGCGCTGGTGGTGGAGCGCAAGGATCCCGAAACGGGCGAGAATGCCATCCTTGCGATCGGACGCCTGAGCAAACTGCACCAGAGTATGGACGCAGAGTTTGCGATTCTGGTGAGCGACTTCTGGCAGGGGCACGGGTTCGGCGCCGAATTGCTGAGGCGGCTGGTACGGATCGGACGCGACGAAAAACTCGAACGCATCGTGGCGACCATACTGTCCGACAACATCGCCATGCAGCGCGTTTCGCGCAAGATCGGTTTCAAACTGACTCGCGCGGGGCCCGAGTACAACGCGGAGCTGGATCTGGCGAGCGCATAGAAAAGCAAACGGAGGCAATGAAATGGGAGAGTTTGCGATAGGCCAGGCGGTGGCGCGCACCGAAGATCCGCGCCTGCTGACCGGCCGCGGGAAATATGCCGACGACTTTACCGTGCCCGGCCAGTGCCATGGCTATGTGCTGCGATCGCCCCACGCCCACGCGCGCATTCTGTCGGTCGACACGAGCAGTGCCTGCGCCATGCCCGGCGTGCTGGAGGTCTTCACCGGAGAGGACTGGGCCGCGGAAGGATTCGGCCACCTCGAGCCGTTCTTTCCGCGCCGACGGCGCGACGGCAGGCCGATAGTCGTTCCACCGCGGCCTGCGCTCGCTCACGGGCGCGTCATGTACGTGGGCGAGCCGGTTGCCTTCGTGGTTGCCGAAAGCCTGCTGCTGGCCAAAGACGCCGCGGAGCACATCAGGGTCGAGTACGAGACCCTGCCGCCACTCACCGCGACCGAACGCATAGGCAAACCGGGTGCGACGGAACTGTGGGAAGGCTGTCCCGACAACGAAAGCTTCTATTACACGCTGGGTGATCGCGCCGCGGTGGAGGCCGCGTTCGCCCGCGCGCATCACGTGACCCGGCTGCGCATGGCGATCAACCGCGTCACCGCGGCGACCATCGAACCGCGCGGCTGCATCGGCGAGTACGACCCGCGCGATGAGCGCTATACATTGTGGACCGGCACGCAGCGCCCGCATCGCACGCGCCACGACATCGCCCGCGCCGTGCTCCGGATTCCCGAGACACGGCTGCGCGTCGTTGCCGGAGAAGTCGGGGGCAGCTTCGGCATGAAAGGCGGACACTACCCGGAATACCCGCTCGCGCTGTGGGCCTCGAAGAAAGTGGGGCGCCCGATCAAGTGGATCAGCGAGCGCGGCGAGGCGATGGCGAGCGACGACCACGACCGCGACCACATCAGCGAAGCGGCCCTCGCGCTCGACCGCGACGGAAAATTCCTCGCGCTGCACGTTTCCAACGTGTCCAATATCGGCGCCTACATGATGCCCGGGGGGCTCATTTCGCCCACCGCTCACCTGGGCGGCCTGGCCGGCACCTACACCACGCCCGCGATTTTCGTCGAGGTCGCCGGTGTGTTCTCCAATACGTCCTGCAACGGGCCCTACCGTGGCTCGGGACGCCCCGAGGCCGCCTACATCGTCGAGCGCGTCATCGACAACGCGGCGCGCGAAATGAACATCGACCGCGCCGAACTGCGCCGGCGCAACACCATCGCGGCGAGCGCGATGCCGTTCAGGACCGGGCTCGTGTTCAACTACGACTGCGGCGATTTCGCCGCCAACCTGGAGCGCGGGCTCGAGCTCGCCGGCTATGCCTCGTTCGAGGCGCGCCGCGCCGATGCCGCGCGCCGGGGCAAGCTGCGCGGCATCGGCATCGGCAACATCATCGAGCAGACTTCGCAGTCCTTCGGCGAAACGGTGCAGGTGCGGTTCGATCCGGCGGGTGGAGTGACCGTCGTGCCTGGATCGATCTCGCACGGCCAGGGCCATGAAACCATGTACAAGATCCTGGTCAGCCATCGGCTGGGAATCGACGCCGACCTGATCCGCGTGGCGCGAAACGACACCGATGTCGCCGCCGACGGCGGCGGCACCTATGCCTCGCGCACCGCGGTGCTCGGCGGCTCGGCAGTCACGCTCGCCGTGGACAAGATCATCGACAAGGGCAAGCGCATCGCCGCGCACATGCTGGAAGCCTCCGCGGCCGACATCGAGTTCGAAAAGGCCGCCTTTCGCGTGGCCGGCACGGACCGCCGCGTGACGCTCACCGAGGTCGTGCAGGCCGCGTTCCAGCGCCCGAAGATACCCGCCGAAATGGAGACCGGGCTGGCGGAATCGGCGTCCTATACTCCCGAGATTCCGAATTTCCCGACCGGTTGCCACATCTGTGAAGTGGAAATCGATCCGGAAACGGGCTCATCGGAGGTCCTGCGCTACACCGTGGTCGACGACGTCGGCACGGTGATCAATGCGCTCACGCTGGAAGGCCAGATTCACGGCGGCATCGGCCAGGGCGTCGGACAGGCGTTCGGCGAGCACATCGTCTACGACCCCGAATCGGGACAACTGCTCACCGGTTCGTTCATGGACTACGGCATGCCGCGCGCGGACGACATGTGCCCGTTCGACATGGAGAATCACCCGGTGCCGACCAAGACCAATCCGCTGGGCGCGAAGGGCGCCGGCGAAGCGGGCAACGTCGGTGCACTGGCCGCGATCATGAACGCCGTGGTGGACGCACTCTCGCCGCTTGGAATCACGCACATCGACATGCCGGCCACGCCGCAGCGGGTCTGGAGGGCGATCCGCGAGGCGAAAAAGGATTAAGCGCAGTGCAGCCGTAAAAGCAAGCGCCGGCCCGACGGCCGTGGCAACGCAGATGCGAAAACCTCGCGTCCCGGTCGCTGCCGATCAGCGCGGGTCGTGCGGCTCGAAAGCGCGACAGGGACCCACGATCGCCGCGATGACGATCGCATTCTGTACATCGCGCTTGTCGCCAAGTAGTGATCGCCGGGAAAAGCGGCGCAGCGCACGCGCGGGTGGAACGCTCGGCGCTTCGGTTCGACCGAAGTGACCGACGCTCGGCGTCGGCGCGGGAACCGGCTCCCGGATTTCATTCACCGGCGCCTGGGGCGTGCTCACCTCCTCGAAATGCTCCTCCGCCTCTTCAACATCGGGCTCGGGTTCCTGACGCCGCGGCTGCGCAAGTCGCCTGGTCAACAACTGGAACAGCACGATGACCGCAAAGACGATAAGGTAGAGCAATTCCGCGGGCAGATCCTTCATGCCTATCCTCCTTGGGCGTGGTCACGTGCTTGTGGCGACAAACCGGGAAAGGATCCGGTCTCGCATGCGGCTGCCGCGCCCCGGTGCGCCGTCGAGCTGCAACGGTCCGCTGTTTCGGAAATCAACGGCACCCGAGCAAGGTCGCCGAATGCTTTCCGGCACATCCGGACTAGGTCCTTGGGGATGACGGGCCGCCATCGCCGCCGCCGGCGATCTCGTCGCGCATGGCCGTATCGGCCTGAAGATTCTTCATCCGATAGTAGTCCATGATGCCCATGTTGCCCTGGCGGAACGCGTCGGCCATCGCGCGCGGCACTTCAGCCTCGGCCTCGACCACCCGCGCGCGCATCTCCTGCTCCAGTGCGACAGCCATCGCGCGGCGCTCCTCGGCCTTGGCCTGGGCGATCTGCTTGTCGGCATTGGCCTGGTCGATCTGCAGCTTGGCACCGATGTTCTGGCCCACATCGACGTCGGCGATGTCGATGGACAGGATCTCGTAGGCGGTTCCCGCGTCCAGCCCCTTGGAAAGCACGTGCTTGGAGATGTGATCGGGGTTTTCCAGCACGTTCTTGTGGGTCACCGCGGAACCGATGGTGCTCACCATGCCCTCGCCGACGCGCGCGATGATCGTCTCTTCGCCGGCGCCGCCCACCAGACGGTCGATGTTGGTGCGCACCGTGACGCGGCATACCGCAATGAGCTGGATGCCGTCCTTGGCTACCGCCGCGATCTTCGGCGTCTCGATCACCTTGGGCAGCACCGACATCTTGACCGCTTCCAGCACGTCGCGTCCGGCGAGGTCGATCGCCGCGGCGCGCTTGAACGGCAGCGCGATGTTGGCCTTGTCGGCCGAAATCATCGCGTTGACGACCCGCACGACATTGCCGCCCGCAAGATAGTGGGCCTCCAGATCGTTGATGGAAATATCCAGGCCTGCCTTGACCGCACTGATGCGCGCCGTCACCACGGTGGTAGGCGGAACGCGGCGCAGGCGCATCGCGACGAGCGTGAACAGCCCCACATAGGAGCCCGAGGCCCAGGCGGCGATCCACAGCGGGATCGGCACCAGATACAGGATCAGCGCAAGCCCCGCGACGATCAGTATCAGCAGTCCGAAGCCACCCGTCACTCCAGTCTCTATTCCAGTCATGTGTCACTCCTCTCGGTTTCGATGTTCGGAACTCGCCGCACGACAATTCGGTTGCCATCCACCCGCGTCACCTCGATGCGCTCTCCCGGCTCGATCAACTCCCCGTCGGAGACGACATCCACGCGCTCGCCTCCGATTTGGGCAATGCCTGCCGGCCGCAGCGGCGACGACGCCCGTCCCTGCTTTCCCATCCAACGCAGGTCGCTTTCCGGCGCCGAGCCGTGCCGGGGCCCCGTGCCCAGCCCGGTCTCGAGGATCAGCCTTCGCCCGAACGGCAGGCGCGGCAGGAACCGCAGCAGCACCAGGCTCCCGATCAGCGCAGCCAGCAGGGAAAACACGACGCGCCCGGCGGCCCTGATCAGCACATCGGACGTATCCCCTGCCCCCACCACGCTCAGAATCAATCCGGCCAGGATCGCCGCGATCCCCAACACTCCTGCAATGCCGAAACCCGGAATGAGAAAGACCTCCAGCGCAAGCAGCATGATACCGCCCAGCGCGAGCAGCAGTTCCTCCCAGCCGACCAGTTGCACCAGCCAGTGGCCCCAGAAGAACAGCGCAAGACTCGCGATGCCCAAGCCGCCCGGGACCCCGAAGCCGGGCGTTCGCAGTTCCACGATGATCCCGAGCATGCCGATCGTGATCAGCAGCGAACTGACCACCGGATGGGTCAGCCAGCGTACCAGAGTTTCCGCCCAGTTGGGCGACGTCTTTCTTACCTCCGCGCCTGCAAACCCCAGTTGCTTCAAGACGTCGTCCATGCTGTCGGCACGGGAATCGGCCAGTTTATGCTTGAGGGCTTCGTCGGTCGTCAGCGTCAGGAGTTTTCCCTTCGCAATCACACCGCGAATGGCCACGTCCCCATCGACCATGGCTTCCGCGAGCAACGGCGGGCGTTTGCGGCTCTCGGCGGTGGCGCGAAATTCCTTCCTCACGTAGGACACCGTCTTCTCCGACACGGGCAGCACCTGCGCGCCGGAATCTCCCATTTGCACCGGCGTCGCCGCCCCGATGGTTGCGCCACCCGCCATGAAGAGCCGCTCGGCGGCGAGGCTGATCAGCGCGCCCGCCGAAATGGCCCGCCTGTTCACGAATGCGACCGTCAGCACCCGGGAACCGAGCAGCGCGTCGCGGATCTGCACCGCGGCATCCACGCGCCCGCCGAAAGTATTGATGTCCAGAATGACGGCCGCGGCGCCCGCTTGCGTTGCCTGGTCGAGGACGCGCTCAACAAACGGCGCCATTCCGAGATCGATGATTCCCTCGATCGGCGCCACGTACACCACCGGGCGCCTCTCCTGGGCAGCGGCGAAAGCGGAAACGGTGAGCAGCACGAAGGTGACTAGGCATAGGCCCAGCACCCGGTGGACAGACTGGTCTTTGGGCTCAGCCCGCGACATAGGCACCGAACAACTCGCGATCGGTCTGTTCGTCGAGCACGTCGTCGAGCACCGGCAGCAACGCCGATTCTTCTTTTTGCGCGTGCGAGGTCAAACGCTCGCTGAACTCCAGCGCCAAGACCTTCATTGTCTGCCAATCCTCGGGCTGCGCCCCGCCGGCAAGCGCCTTTCGCATCAGCAGGGTCAGCGGCTGCGCCGCCTCGCGAATGGTCCTGTGTTCTTCGGTAAGCAGTTGCGCGAGATCGCCATCCCCGGCGCGCTCCAAATGCGGAAACAGGTCGTGTTCCTCGAATTCGAAATGGCGCGCGACCTCGTACTCGATGGCACCGAGCAGGCGGCGGGCAAAATCGGGCCAGTTGGAATCCCCATCCGGCGGCGGATAGATACCCGAGCGACCGGTAAACACGCGCTCGAGGCGTTCCAGGAGTTCAAGGGTCACGCCATGCTCCTCATGGAGCCGGCGGCTGGTCTGTCGCTGAAATTCCATGTGTTCGCCTTTTGGCAGAAAAGTGAGTCGGCACGAGGCGCGTGGCCGCGGCAGGGGCCGCGAGCACGCTGCTGCACGGGTCCGTCATCATACCAACTTGCTCGATCAACACTATGGCACGAAGTTTCGATTATCGCTCCGTGTGCGATTGCTGCTATCGTTTGAACCATGAGCAAGCACTACCTCGAACACCTTTTCGCACCGCGCAGCGTCGCGGTAATCGGCGCCAGCGAACGCGCGGGCTCTCTCGGGCGCATTGCATTCGACAACCTGCGCTCGAGCGGATACACCGGAGAACTGGTGGCGGTCAATCCCAAGTACCGCAGCGTCGCCGGCCTGCCCTGCCATGCCTCCATTGCCGATATTGGACACCGGATCGACCTTATCCTGGTGACGACCCCCGCGGCCACGGTCCCGACGGTCATAGACGAGGCGGGCCGGGCAGGATCGCGCAGCGCAGTGGTCCTCTCCGCGGGCTTCGGCGAAACCGGTGCCGAAGGACGGTTGCTCGAAACGGAAGTCCTCGCCGCGGCGCGCGCGCACGGCGTACGCATGATCGGGCCCAATTGCCTCGGCATCATGCGCCCGCCGATCGGGCTCAACGCGACATTTGCGCGCCGCATGGCGCTGTCCGGATCGATCGCGCTGGTTTCGCAATCCGGCGCGGTCGCCGCGGCGCTGGTCGATGGCGCGCAGGCCTCCGAGATCGGATTTTCAAATGTGATCTCCATGGGGGCCGGGATCGACCTGGACGTAGGAGAAATACTGGACTACCTGATCCACGATCCGGACACGCGCAGTATTCTCATCTACCTTGAAGGCGTCCGCGACGCGCGACGCTTCATATCCGGTCTGCGCGCCGCGGCGCGCACCAAACCCGTCATCGTGCTCAAGGCCGGTCGCAGCGGTTTGGCGTCCAGAGCCGCACCGAGCAAAGCGATCGATGCCGACCACGCGGATTTTGCGGACGGCGAGGACGCCGCATTCGACGCGGTGTTGCGCCGATGTGGCGCGATTCGCGTCAGAACCTACGCCGAACTGTTCTCGGCCGAGCAATTGATCGGCTCCCGTGTACTCCCGCGGGGCAACCGGCTCGCCGTCATCAGCAACGGCGGCGGACCTGGCGTGATGGCCGCCGATTACGCTGCCGAATCCGGCGTGGACATCGCGCAGTTGTCGGCGCATACACTCGCGGCGCTTGATGCCTGCCTGCCGGCGCACTGGTCGCGAGGCAATCCGGTCAATCTGCTCGGCGATGCGAGCGCCGAACGGCTCGCGCGCTCGCTTGTACCCGTTCTCGCGGACGATGGCGTCGATGGCGTACTCACGCTGTTCTGTCCACAGCAAATCCTGGATTCCGACGCGGCGGCCCGGACCATCATCGAATGCGCCAAAGACGGTCAAAAACCGGTTCTCACGGGCTGGCTGGGCGAGCGCGACGTAAGCGCCGGCCGCGCTCTGGCCGCGCAGTCCCGCCTGCCGGCGTTTCGCTCGCCCGAGAACGCGGTAGCGGCCTTCGGCACGCTGGCCGAGTACCGCATGGCCCAGGATCTGCTGCTCGAGGTTCCCTCGCCGCTCGCCTCGAGCGCGCGGCCGGATCTGAACGCAGCGCTGGCGATAGGACGGCAGGCGCGGGAGAACGGGCGGACGCAGTTGAACGAAGACCAGGCGGCCCGTCTGCTTGGCTGCTTCGGAATACCGATCGCGCAAACACGAATCGGCAGCTCCGCGGAGCAGGCGCGCGCCATCGCGAGGGAGATCGGATTTCCGGTGGCCATCAGGATTCTCTCGGGCGACATTGCACATCGCTCCGAGGTCAACGGCGTATGCCTCAACATTCGGAGCGAAGACACCCTGCAGCGCGAGTACGAAGCGCTGATGAAGCGCATTCGACGCATACGGCCCGAAGCACGAATCGAAGGCGTGAGCGTGCAGCCGATGATCGAAAAGCGCTACGCGCGGCGCCTGATGATCGGCGTCGCGTCCCAGGCCACGTTCGGGCGCGTGATCCGGTTCGGCGCGGGCGGCATCGCCTCCGAAGCGGTGCAGGACAACGCGATCGGGCTGCCGCCGCTGAACCGGCGCCTGGCGCAGGAACTCGTCTCGCGCACCCGCGCGTACCGCTTGTTCGGCCCATACCGGCATATCCCCGGCGTCGATAGCGAAGCAATACTGGAGGTGCTGCTGCGGGTCTCGGAAATGGTATGTGCGCTGCCCTGGGTCGTGGACATGGAGATCAACCCGCTGCTGGCCGATGAATCCGGATGCACCGCAGTCGATGCACGAATCACGGTCGACCCGGATCAACTGGATCCGGACCCGCGTTTCAGCCACATGGCGATCCACCCCTACCCGGTGCGCCTGGAGCGGGTCGAAACGCTGCGCGGCGGACAGACGCTGCGCATCAGGCCGATACGCCCGGAAGATGCCGCTTTGGAAATGGCGTTCGTCGATCGGATGTCGGAGCGCTCGCGCTACATGCGTTTTTTCAGCGCCGGACGCGGGCTGACCCCGGCGATGCTGGTGCGCCTGACCCAGGTGGACTACGACCGTGAACTCGCGCTGATCGCGCTTGCCGGGGATGACGACGATACGCAACTGATGGTGGGTGTCGCGCGGTTCGGGGCCAACCCCGACGGTGAGTCCTGCGAGTTCGCGGTAGCGATCGACGACCGGTGGAACGGCCGCGGCGTCGCGACGATTCTGATGCAGCGGCTCATGGACGCGGCGCGCGAAGCGGGTTACAAGAGCATCACCGGCAGCGTGCTGCCCGAAAACGACTCGATGCTCAGGCTTGCGGACAGACTGAAGTTCAAACGCGGCCGGGACGAGGATGACCCGGGGATCGTCCGGGTGTTAAGGGCGCTGACGTGAACCCCGAGCACGCCCGGATACTGCGCGAGCTGCTGCGAACGCAGGAAGTCGCCGCCCTCGGGACCCTCCATGAGGGCCGACCCTACGTTTCCATGGTTCCCTTCGCGATGCTACCTCGCGGCAAGGGCTTCGTCATCCATGTCAGCCGGCTGGCATCTCATACCGGGGACATGCTGTTGAGTCCTGGTGTGAGCCTGCTGGTCGTTGCTTCACCGACTCCGGATGTCAGCGCCGATCCGATAGTCGTATGAACTGGTCGGCATGAACGTCGTGG
>Ga0156227_1001_pt1 | contig 9986 bp, 6 predicted proteins | sample RifCSPlowO2_12_FD_107875 | JGI IMG/M metagenome (GOLD analysis project Ga0156227, IMG submission 107875) | Betaproteobacteria bacterium RIFCSPLOWO2_12_FULL_63_13
TGGCCCGCTTCTCCGTGCATCACGCCGGCCTGTCCGAAGGCGTGCCGTTGCAGACCTGGGTGTTTCCGCAGGACCGCCACACAGGCATCGCGGTCTTCGAGGATCTGTCGAAGCGTGCCATGGCGTTCTTCGTGAGCCATATCGGGCCGTACTCCTACGAGAAGCTCGCCAACGTGCAGGCGGCGGGGCTCAATGGCGGCACCGAACACGCCAGCGCGATCTTCTACGGCGAGAAAGGCGTGGCCAACGGCCAGGCGCCGGTGGTTCACGAGATCGCGCATCAATGGTGGGGCAACAGCGTGACCGAGCGCGACTGGGACGAGGTGTGGCTCAGCGAGGGCTTCGCCACCTACTTCACGCTGCTCTTCACCGAGCACGATCGCGGGCGCGACGCCTTTGTCGAGGGGCTCCAGCGCAGCCGCGCAACCGTGCTGCAGCTCGAGCAGAAACTGCCCGACACGCCGGTCGTGCATCGCAACCTCGCGGACATGAATCGCGTGCTGAACAACCTGGTCTACCAGAAGGGCGGATGGGTGCTGCACATGCTGCGTGCCGAGATCGGCACCGACGCGTTCTGGAAGGGCATCCGCGAGTACTACGCGCGCTATCGGAACCAGAACGCCTCAACCGCGGAGCTGCGGGCGGTCATGGAGGAGGTCTCGGGCCAACCCCTGGAATGGTTCTTCGCCCAGTGGCTCACGCGCCCGGGCGTGCCGAAGCTCGAAGGTTCGTGGCGCTACGACGCGGCGGCGAAGGCGGTGGAGGTCACGCTCACGCAAGCGCAGGCGGCGGACGCGTTCCGGCTGAACGTCGAGGTCGGAATCGTCGCCACACCGGGCGCGCTGCCGCGCATCGAGCGCGCGGTCATGACAGGCAAGCAGGTAACGCTGACGTTCAAGGCCGACACGAGACCTGCGTCGGTCATGATCGATCCGGGCACGTGGATGCTGATCGAACCCGCGGTTCTGCTCGCCCGCTAGCTACTGCCGGGCAATGGTCACAACGTCCCTTGCGCCGGTCGCGCCGGTAAACGTCCTCAGGTCTGCGGACCCGGCCAGTGTAAAAGTGATCGTGCCGCCAGGCGATCCGGACGCCGCGTCCGGTCCAACGGCCACCGTGAACCGCAGCACACGCGGGTGCGCGACGGTGCCCGAAACCCGGCTCGTGCGTCCGAACGCATCGACGTACTCGCCACTGACCGAGGTGGCATCCTGGACGAGATTCAGGCGAATGTCCAGATTCGCCAAGCGACCTGTCCAGACACCGGTGACGGCAGCGAGCGGCAAGCTGGAATACGACTCGGTTGCCGACCCGCCGCGCCCGTCGTTGACCGTCACCGTCCCAACAGCGAAACCGGCACCGTTCCACACTTTGGTGGTGGCAGCCTGGCCGTTTGTTAGCGTCGCCGTGGCGGAACTGCCACCGAGGTTCCAGGTTGCCGTCATGGAATCGCCGTCGGCATCGGTGGCGACTACTTCGTAGATCACTTCCGTCGCCGCCAAGAGGATCGTTCCGACCTGATTGAGGCTGACCCTCGTAATGGTCGGCGCCCGATTGGTCGCGGACGGCGTCGTTGGCGGCGTGGTCGACCTCGTGGTCGTCGCGCCGCCGCCCGAACCGCCGCCGGCGGCCGCCGCCACGCCGGCCGCAGCGGCCGCGCCGCCGCCGATCAACAACCACTTCGTGGCGCCGCCCTTGGGTTTGGCGGCCGTCGTCTGCGGCGTGGCGGGGGGCGTCACGACCGGCGTGGGCGCGGGCGGTGGCGGCGCCGCCGAGGGTTCGGGCTTCAACTCGAGCGGTCCGGCCTGCGCGGAAATGCGGAAGCGGAACTGATCGATCTCCAGCCGCTCGACGTCGCGGCCGGATTCCCACACGATGCGCTTGCCCGTACCCGGCGCCACACCTTCTCCGACATCGCCGCTCACGCTCACCGGCCGCACCGTGAACGTGTTGCCGCGATCCTGCGAGGCATCGAGGGTCACGCGAAACACCGCGCGCGGATCGGAGGCGACGAGATCGTAGACGATGTGCACGACGCCGCCGCCGACCTGTTCAAAGGTGACGTTTTCAGCTTCGCCCTTCGGCGTGGTGAACACCTGCGCCACGGCCATGCGGGCGGCGCCCGCGATCAACATCGCCACGATCGCAACCTGTGCCGTACGGATCATCGTGGGTCCCTTCATCAGCGCGCGCTCCTGAACCCGACCAGATCATTCGCGGCCGAGGTCTGTTGAATGTTGCGATTGGCGGCGCGAAGAAAGTTGGGGCCGTTGGCCCACGAGCCGCCGCGGATGACGCGCGCACCGGCGGCGCCGATGGCCTCGCGACCGTCGTTGGCGGCGTAGGGGTACGGCTTGTTCAGGCTCGACGTCCATTCCCAGACGCTGCCGAGCGCGTCCTGCACGCCCCAGGGATTGGTCCGCCGCGCATCCGCGGTCACGCTCTGCCCCTCGCGGCTCACGCGCGCAGCCTCGAACGCGTCGCCCCACCAGTAGGTGGACGTGGTCGCCGCGCGCGCGGCGTACTCCCACTCGGCCTCGGTCGGCAGCCGCTTGCCGGCCCAGATCGCATAGGCGCGGGCCGCATACCAGTTGACCCACACCACGGGCGCGCCGCCCGCACCGGCCGGATAGTTGGTGCCGTCCCAGTTCTTCAGATAGTTGCCGTCGTGGAGCTCGGGACTCAACCTGCCCTTCTGCCACTCCGGACGCGCGAGCACGAATCGCTGGAACGCCGCGTTCGAGACTTCGGCGACGTCGATCCAGAAGCCGCGCTCGATGTGCGTATCCGACTGGGTTTCGTCCGCATCGCGGCCGGCCTGTAAGTCGGGGCTGCCCATCTGGAAGCGGCCCGACGGGATGAAGACCATCTCGCGTTGATCGAGCGGCGAGCGCCACTTGCCTCCCGCGGCGGCAGTGGCCGGCGGCGCCAGCGCCGACACGACGTTGTCTCCGGCTCCCAACTGGCGCAACCGCGATTCGGCAGTCACCCCGTCCGACAGCGACAGCGACACGCCGCACGACGTGATGAACTGACGCAGGCGCGCGGCCGGCACGCCGGCGGCGACGAGCTCCTTGACATCATCGTCGGTCAGCGGCTTGTCGCACTCGAGCGACTGGCGGGCACCCTGCGGTATGGCGATCCAGAAACTGACAACGAGCACGGTGACGGCGACGGGCGCAACACGGGATGTCGTCGGGTGGCTCATGAGGGCGGTTTTATTCTACGCAGAAACTTCTCGTCGGCTGCCTTCGCCGTCTGCGCCTTGGTAATGCCGTCTTTGGCCCTTCTATCGGCCGAATCGAGCGCCAGTGCAGCCTGGAACGCCTGGATCGCGGCGTCATATTGGGCCTCATCGAACAGGCGCTGCCCGTCCAATAGGCGTTGGTCCAGGAGCTTTCGCGTCTCTGGTGTTAGGACAGGTACGGAGGGCCTGGCGTTACTTTTCGCCGTGTTATTGCGAACCGGCGGCGGCGCCGCGGCCGGCGAGGGCGCCGGCGCCACCGGCGCCGCGGCTTGCTCGGCCGCCGATTGGGACGGCGTCGTGTCGATCGGCTTTACCGGCACGGGATCGCTGACCGCCGGGGTCGTCACCGCCGGCCGTTCGCCGGCGTCGGCCGCGGGCGCCGGCCCGGTGACGAGCGGCCACACGTACTGCGCGCCCACGACCAGCGCCAGGACGATCCACGACGCGGCGGCGAAGATCGCGGTCCGCGATGGCCCACGCGCGGCCACGGGCGGGGCCGAGGGCTCGGTCTTGACGCGTCGCGGCGTGTCTTCGCGCGGGAGCTGCCGCGTGGCCTCCCGCGTCGGCGTGTGATCGGGAGAAATGGCCGCGGGGACCGGCGGCGGGGTGCCCAGGTCCGCCGAGGGCCGCGGCGTCGGCGCCTTGAAGGCGGGCTGCCCCGCCACCACGGTCGCGTACGGATCCATACCGGAATCGAACTGCTGGCGCAACGTGGCCAGGTCGGCGCCCAGCGCCGTCGCGGTCTGGTACCGGTTCTCGGGGAGCCGCGCCAGCGCGGTATCGAGAATCGGGCTGATGCCGTCGATGACGCGCGCGTCGGGATGGTCGAAAGGGTCGGGCGATCCGTTCAGGATCCGATCGAACACCGAGTATTCGTTCTCGCCGGGAAAGGCGCGCCGGCCCGTCATGAACTCGTACAACACGAGGCCGACGGCAAAGACGTCGCAGCGCTGATCCACCTTGTCGCCGCGCACCTGCTCGGGCGACATGTAGCCGGCGGTGCCGACCATGCGGCGCGACCGCGTCAGGCCGCGCTCGGCATTGCGCGCGATCCCGAAGTCGAGGATCTTCACGACGCCGTGCGGATCGACCATCAGGTTCGACGGCTTGATGTCGCGGTGCACGATGCCGGCCGCGTGCGCGTAGGCCAGGCCGCGGCAGACCTGCTCGACGAAATCGAGGCGCTGGCCGATCGGTATCGGATCGCCGCGCTGGATCATCTCGGCCAGCGTGTGGCCTTCGACGTACTCCATCACGAGGCACGGGTTGCCGTCGTACTCTTCGTAGTCGTAGATGGTGACGATGTTGGTGTGCTTGAGGCGGCCGGCGGATTGGGCCTCGAGCTCGAAGCGGTTGCGCATCTCGACGTTGTCGACGCGCAGGACCTTGAGGGCGACCAGGCGTCCGATGCGCGAGTCGCGCGCCAGGTACACGGCGCCCATGCCGCCTTGTCCAAGCCTGCCTTCGACGCGGTACTTGCCTATGATCGAGGGCTCCAGCATGTTCCGCGCCATTCTAACTCCTTCGACTCGCGCCGCGCCCACGGGGCAGGTCGCGGCGCTCGCTCAGGGCAGGCCGTCGCTGGCCTCAGAGCAGGCTACAATGGTCTTCGGTCCGGGGCGTGGCTCAGCCTGGTAGAGCGTCCGCTTTGGGAGCGGAATGTCGCTGGTTCGAATCCAGTCGCCCCGACCAATTCCCACTTCAAACGTGATTGCCATCCCGGTTCGCTACCGTCGCGCGGAAAGGGGCCGGTTCGTGCAGAAGCTCCAGCATGCGATCCCGTCGGTCGTCGTGCTCGGCGACGGCCTCACCCATTTGCAGCACGATCCCCACGGCGCCAGCCTGGCGCTCGGCGTCGCCGAGGTCGCGGTCAGCGCGCTCGTGATCCGATCGGTCATTCGCGGGTTCCGGCAGCTGCGCGCCACGCCATCAGCGTCGCCACACGCGGCGCACTCGAGTCACGGCGTCGATTGGATCGACCTCTGCCTGGGAGCGATGCTGGCCGTGGAGGCCTACGCGAAGTTTCACGCCACCGGCCACATCGCCCGGCCGACGATTCTGCTGTCGGTGGTGATGTTCTCTCTCGGCCTTGGCCACGGCCGGCTCGCCGCCTGGGCCGACTGGAAGCTCCAGCTGCGCATCAGCGACGAGGGCATCAGCGTGCCGGGACGCTTCTTCAGGCGGTTGACGCTGCCGTGGCACGAGGTGGCCGAGATTGCGATCGGGCCCGATACCGCGCGCGTGATTGCGACCGATGGCCGCGATCAGGCGGTCGACCTCGCCGACGCGCAGAACGCCGACGCCATCCGCTCGGCGCTCTTGGACGCGCGCGGACGCCTCAATGCGCCTCGAACCGTCTCGTAGGCAGCCTAACTCGTACGGGTGATGCCTCGCCGGCCGCATCGTGAGAGTTTCGCCTCACGTGTCCGTCTAATAGGGAGAGGCCGCACAGGTGGCGGCAACCGCCCGCGAATCAGGAGTTGGGGACGACAATGAACGAGAAGCCATGGACCGCGCTGTGTATCGGCTTGACGTTGTTTGTGGCCTCCCAGGTGACCGTGCAGCCTCAGGTCCCGCAGTTACCCATGCCGGATTTCGCCGATGACCTGAGAGGCCGGCACCCGGAGATCGAAGCCAACGGTGAATTCAGGGGTTGGCGCGAATCGAACCCGGTGGGCCCCTGGCATGAATCGGCCACCAGTGCGCAGGGACTTCGAACCGTCACCATAGAGAATGTGTTGGGCAACCGGGTCTTCGGAGCCCTGGTGACGATCGGGCGCGACGCGCGGGTGGTGAGGACCACCACCGTCAATCTTGAAGCGCAGGAACAAACGCGGGGCCAGGCGAGGCAGCTGGCGGGGGCCAGATGGCCGAAGCCCGGCCAGGTGCGGCAGGTGAAACCGGTCATTGAATTCCGCCCGGAGCCGAACCCAATCGAATTTCGGTGGGAGTTTGAAATCGACGCCGGCACCTCGTTCGACACCTACGTGATGCCAAAGGACAGCCAGATCGCCGTCAAACCCCTCAGCATCAGGAAGATCGGCATGCTGGGCCCTGTCGGCGCCCCCGGAACGGCGGCGACCGGCGCGGCGGGCAGCGTCAAGGAAGACGTGGCTGACAATGAACTGCACCATCCGGCGGCGTTCGTGCAGGCGGCGCAGCAGGCCACGCAAGGTGCGACGACCGATCAGGATCGCGCGCGGCTCAGATTCGACCTCGTCCACAAGGACTACCCGTACGGCGCGTACATCCCCAACATCGTCAACTTCACCTGGTCGGATCTCCTGACGAGGGACCTGAACCAGCGCGAGGGGATCTGCGATGAGCTCGCTGTGGTCGCCATGAGCCACTTGCGGGCTCTGAATATTCCAGCGCGATACAAGCTCCTGAGCTGGAGGAACAACAAGCTGGAGAAAGCGCACGCGGCCGTTGAGTACTTCGACGGCACAACGTGGCGGCACATGGACACCGGACGGGGCCAGGGCTTCAACAACGCCGCCGTCTATCGATTGGAGGGCAAGCTCGATATCCGGGTCATGCTCGCACGCCTGCCCTCGGACGCGCGGTCAACGCAGGACGCCTACGGTGTCAAAGACGTCGACGGCGATGGCCGCCTGCATCCGTATTTCGACTTCCTGGTCTCGCCGTCGTATCCCGGCCAGAAGGAACCGGGCTACAGCTATTGACGCCTCAACCGGTGACCGTGAGGAACATGGTGATTCGCCGATTGGCTTTCCGCGCGGCGTGTGTGCTTCTGGGGGCCTGCGCTGGCCCCGCAGACGCCCAGGTGACCCTCGAACCGCTGAAGCTGCGCGATGAACCGTTGCGAATCACGTTCGTCGACCCGTGCGCGTACGCGCCGGCCACCGCGAAAGACGAGGCCCTCGAAGACGACCCAATCGCCGAACTCAATCGGTGGTTCACCGCCGGCGACTGGCCGCGATTGCAGGCCGCCGCCACATACCTCCTCGATCGCGCCGGCTGTGAAGCCGGCCGCCAGCCGATCAAGACCGACGTTCCGGCCTACGACTATCGTCAGAACCACGTCTTTCTCGTGTGGGTCGGGCCGGACACCTTCGGCACGTTCGGCGTGCGGCGTCTGCTCGTCCATCAGCCGACCACCACCGCGTTCAAGCTCAACCTGCCCGGGGTCCAGCGGTTCTATGAGGTGTTCGCCAGCGCGTCGCCGGCGGCGGCGCTCAAGGTGTCGTTCCTCTCCACCGAGAAACCCAATCCGATCCTCGCCGAACTGCCGGCAATCGCCGCGAAGATCGTTCCGGCGTTCTTTGGACTCATCACCGATATCCAGGGAGCCGCGCCGCCGCCACCGATGGCCGCCGCTCCCGAGCCCGGTCCGCTCTGGTTGACGGCGTTCGAGGCCAGGCTGCCGGCCAAGCGCGCGTCCATTGCCGCCAAGGCGGTGGCCGCCGAACCGGTGTCGATCGCGTCGTTCCACGAAGACGCCGACACGTTGGCGCACAAGATCAGTTTTCACCCGTCGGCCTGCGCGCGCCGCCTGGCCGGCGCCGAGATCCTGGCGATCAAGCAGGCCCAGAGTCAGGATCTCTGCAAGAGCACGAATCCCCTGCAGGAATGCCTCGAGGCGCATGACCAGCTCCTGCGCGGCGCCTTCTCGGCGGAGCAGAAGGCCGGGTGCACCGTGCCGGCAGACCTGGCCGCGATGACAGCCGTGGACACGGCGGTGCGCGCGTTTGTCACGAGCAACCAGGTGCGCGAGGTCAAGGCTGACGTCACGTTCGCGAACACGCCGCTGCAGCGCATTTCGTTCGGTCTCGTGTCGGCGGTGGCGCTCGTCGCCAAGGTCGTGAATCCGCGAGTCAAACTGGACTCGTCTGGAGCGCTGAAGGCGGATCCCTTGCCGCGGCTGCTGACGCTGGCTACCGTGAACGGTGGTTTCGATCCCTATGACGCCTCGGCGTTATCCCCGAGCAAAGCGGAGCAGTTTCGCTGGTTCGGCGGAGCCGTGCTCACCCCTGACTTCGGCGTCGCTGTGGGGGTCTCGTACATGCCGGTCCGCGGCCTTTCGTTCAATACCGGTGTGGCACAACTGTTTACGAAGAGCGTCACGGCAGCCGAAATCGGCAAGGAGCCACAATCAGCAACCGATCCCTTCAAACTGGGCTCCGCCGGCATCGTCTTCTTCGGGGTCGGCTACGTCTTCAAATAGCAGAACCTCAGCGGCGACCTACGTCTTCCGTCCCGTCCAGCGAATCATCCGCCTGCTAACCTGTCGCATTCGACAGCAGTAGTACTCCCCAACAACTAGTTCGTCTCCGCCCGGCGCGCCCGTCGAGGAGATACCCGTGTATCCGCGCGCTCGATCCGTGGGCCGGCGACATCGGGGTCTGGCACCTTAACATCGAATTCGTTGCAGTTTCTGCCAAGTGGCAAGAACTGAGACGTTTTCGATGTTAAGGTGCCAGACCCCTACAGTCCCAGCCAGTAGTTCAGCTTGACCATGAACACCTGCGTGCCGGCGGCGCCGAACCCGCTCCGCAGATCGCGGAAGGGATGGAACTCACCCGGTCGCGACGAATCGGCGTTCGAGACGTTCCAGACGACGTAGAGCGCGCTGCCGCGCAGGTACTCCCAGCGGAACACGACGTTGCTGCGGAACGACTTGCTGTTGAAATCGGGATTGGTCAGGACTTGCGCCGGCTCGAAGACAAACGACTTCGGCTGCGCCAGCCGGCGGATGTCGGAGTAGTCGCCCACCGCCACGAACGGCTGCAGGTAGACCTCGAGCGTCATGTCGCGCGTGAAGGCATAGGTCGTGCGCGCGGTCACGCTCAGCACGTCGCGCTGCAGGCGTCCGTAGATGTGATCGGTCTCGCCATCGCCGGTGACGTCGCGGTTCTCGATCCACTGCGCTACATCGTCGCCCCAGTTGTAATTGGCGCTCAGCGTCGTCTGCAGTTGCGGCCGGGGCTGGAAGCGAAAGAAGACATTGGCATTCCGGCTGCGCCCGCCTTCCTCGTTGCCCGAGAGGTTGGCGTTGGCGGACAACTGCCAGCGCTTGCGCGAATCGGTCCCGATAAAGGTGTTGAAGAACCAGCCCGAGGGCCTGGCGATCGGAGGGCCCCCACGCGTGTCGAGATCGTCGAAGGCGTCGAGAAAGACGCCGCCGCCGACGAACACATTCCAGAAATTCAGGAACTCGACGTTGCCGCCGATGTTGAAGACCCTTTCGAGCACCAGGCCGTCGCCGTTCCATGCCCCAGACCCGCCCGCGAACAGGTTGAGGCTGCGGTAGTGTTTGCGTGGGTCCGGCTGGAAGTAATTGACCCCGAGGTTGGCGGCCCTCCGGTTATTGCGTAACTGGAAGAAGCCGATGTCGGTGTTCTTGAAGTAGCGGTCGAAGTGATCGTAGTGCGCGAAGATGCCGACATGCTTACTGGTGTAGTTGAAGTTGGTGACGCCGCCGAAACCGGTCCTGGTGACGCCGCCGATCGGCGCGCGCGTGCCCACCCAGTGGCCGTTCCAGCCGTACTTGTTCCTGTCCCATCGGAGTGTGTAGTCCACGCCGCCGGTGTAGGCGTCGACGTCCTTCTCTCGAACCACCGCCGTCGCGATGGCGCCGACGTTGGAGGACCCGCCCAGGATGTCGCGCTGCACGCGCCCCACGTTGAACGACGTGTATGGCTCGATCAGACGCTCCGTCCTCACGACCTGCTCGCGGCCGGCGCCATCCACGGCCTTCGCGTCAACAGTCGCGTAT
>Ga0156227_1153_pt2 | contig 9862 bp, 8 predicted proteins | sample RifCSPlowO2_12_FD_107875 | JGI IMG/M metagenome (GOLD analysis project Ga0156227, IMG submission 107875) | Betaproteobacteria bacterium RIFCSPLOWO2_12_FULL_63_13
GCCTGCTTGCCGATGCACTGGAATCCCTGGTCAACCTGGCCGGCGCGACGTTCGCGCTGTGGATGATACTGATCACCCGCGCTCCGGCCGATGCCGAGCACCCGTTCGGACACGGAAAGGCGGAATATTTCGCAGGCGGCTTCGAGGGCGTGCTGATTCTCGGCGCAGCAGGGGCCATTGTCGTTACCGCGGTTCAGCGTCTGCTCGATCCGCAGCCACTGCAGGCGATCGGGCTCGGCCTGGTATTTTCAATGGTGAGCACGGCGATCAATTTCGCTGTCGCCGTCACGCTGCGCAAAGCCGGGGCCCGCCTCAATTCGTTTGCGCTGGAGGCGGATTCCAGGCATCTCATGACCGACGTATGGACATCGTTGGGGGTGGCGGCGGGGCTGATCGTTTTCGCTGTGAGTGGCTGGCAGTGGATCGATCCGGTGATCGCGATCGCAGTCGGGCTGCATATTCTCCATGAGGGCTACCGGCTCGTAAGCGGCGCGGTCCATGGCATGATGGACAGCGCGCTGGTCGAGGACAGGCTCGCCGGCATCGCCTGCGTACTGGACGCGTTTGCCGAGCGCGATGTGGCCTACAAGAATCTCAAGACCCGCCGCGCCGGAACCGTGTCGTTCATACAGGTCGATATCCTGGTGCCGCGGCACTGGACCGTCGGGCAGGGACACGAGCTGCTGGACGAGATCGAGCTGCGGTTGGCCGAAATCGTCCCTGACGCGAACATCGTGACACATCTCGAACCGAAGGACTAGCGCCTTTTGACATCCGCGCATTCGCGTGCTGAATGTCGACAGACCCTAGTCGTCCCGGTCCCAGGTGACGATGATGCGCACCGTCCTCCCGTCGACGTTCGGGTGCGGCTGGGGCGGGCTTTCCAGGTGCAGTCGGTCGCCGTCGAACCGGTATGCGCGTACCTGCTCGGTGCCGACCCAGGCTTCGTTCCACGCCGCCTCGACCTTGGTGATGACCTTTCCGTCCTCGACGCGATATCTGCCCGTGTAGGAGATCATGGTTCGCAGTGCTGCGGCACGATCCTGGTCGGTCTCGGGCACGCGGCGTCCATCCGCGGTGACCAGCGCCAGCCAGCGTCCCTCGGGCGTGGCGATCTGACAGCCCTTCGGGTGCGCGCCCAGCACAGGCGTGCGCTCGCCGGTCTGCGCGTCCTCGTAGACAACGGAGACCAGCTTCCACGTACCGACGATTCTGTCCCGGTCGCCGGACGGATGTTCCTTGGCGGACGAACCGAGGTCGGAAGAGGCCGCAAGCAGCAAGGCATCAAGCAGCAGCGTGCGCATCGAACTCCTCCTCGAGTTTGAGGTATTGCATATCGATCCCGTTCTGTGAATAAATGGGGTCGGTTGACCCCGTGCGCCGTTTTCCGCGCATGATCGCACGTTCGGCGATTGCGATCGTAACCGCGACAGGAATTCAGAAATGGACAGACTTTCCGCATTGACCGAGCAGATTCGCTTGTTTGCCCGTGAGCGCGATTGGGACCGCTTCCATTCGCCGAAGAACCTGTCGATGGCCTTGATCGCCGAAGCCGCGGAGCTGCTGGAGCATTTTCAATGGGCCACCGAAGAGCAGAGCAACGCGCTGGAAGCGCGCAAACTGCAGCAGGTGAAACACGAAGTCGCCGATGTATTCATCTATTTGATCCGGCTCGCGGACCGGCTGAACATCGATCTGGTTGCAGCCGCGGGTGAAAAGCTCGAATTGAACAAGCAGAAATATCCCGCCGACAAAGTGCGCGGCGACGCGCGAAAATACACTGAATACGATTGAGCGCCATGCCGTGTTGGAAGCAGCCGAGTTTGCTAGACTTGTGAACATGTTCAACACTGCAAAGCCTCGCCGGCTTCGGGGGTAAAGACCATGAAACACAGCGATCTTCCGCTGGTTGTGGATTTCCACGTTCACATGCTGAATCACGAGGTCTTCGAGGCGTCCACCAACAAGACCGTGTTTACCGGCTTCGGCGCGCGGCCGGCCGCGACGCCGCGCCCCGGCATCGAGAACATCATGGCCCGGCAATACGACCCGAAGCTCGAGATCGAGGACATGGATGCACGCGGCATCGACATGAGCGTGGTCACTTCGAGCACGGTGCAGCAGGGCAGCTCCTGGGCCGATCCGCGGACGGATCTCGACCTTTGCAGGAAATGCAACGACCAGGCCGCGGCTTGGGTGTCGCAGTACCCGAACCGCTTCGTCGGCAGCGTCGTGCTGCCGCTGCAGGACGTGAAGCTCTCGATCACGGAACTCGAGCGCGGCGCGAAATCGCTGAAACTGAAAGTGGCCAACATCGCCTCGAACTACAAGGGCGTTTACATGGGCGACCCGATGTATCACCCGTTCTGGGAGGCGGTAGAAGCGCTCGATGTGACGGTCTGGATCCACCCCGAGGGCGTCAGGGATCCATGGTTTCAGAATTACGCGCTGTGGAATTCGCTGGGACAGTCGATCGAGGAATCCAAGTGCATGGCTTCTCTCATCTACGAAGGAGTGATGACAAAGTATCCCGGCCTCAAGGTGGTCATGGCGCACGGCGGCGGCTATTTCCCGCACTATCTCGGGCGCGTGGACCGCAATACGGTCAACCGACCCGACACCGTGCGCAACACCGGCGGCAAGACCCCCGGCGCGTTCCTGAGGTCTTTCTACTATGACAGCTGCGTATACGATCCCAAGGTGTTCAAGGTGCTGCTCGAGCGGGTCGGCGCGGACAGGCTGGTGATGGGCAGCGACTATCCGGTCGGCGAGCAGGACCCGGTCAAGTGGGTGCGCGACACCGGTGTCACCGGCGCGGATCTCGCCAACATCGTCGGCGGCAACGCGGCGCGTCTGCTGGGTCTGCCGGCAAGGGCAGCCTGACCCGAGAGCGCGCTACCGGGTCAGAGCAGCGTCCCGGCGCGGTGGCGCACGGCTTTTCCGTGAGCACAGCGCATCGCTTTGCGTCGCGCTCATCGGACTTGGGTCTTTGTCGCCCCGGCCGGATGTGACATCATCGACCCATGCTGCGCCTGGAACAGGCGGCTCGCCATTACGGTGGCGTCCCCGCCCTCGCACCGATCGATCTCGACGTCGCACCCGGCCGCACGCTCGTGGTGATCGGCCCCTCGGGCTGCGGTAAGACGACGCTCCTTGGGCTGATGAATGGGCTGGTGCGTGCGGACCAGGGCCGGGTGCTGTTCGATGGTGAGCCCCTTGGGCCGAAGACGCTCGTGGCCGTTCGTCGGCGCATGGGCTATGTCATCCAGGAAGGCGGCCTGTTTCCGCATCTGACCGCGGGCGGCAACGTGACGCTGCTGGCGCGCATCCTGGACTGGTCGAACGAGCGCATGCAGGCAAGGCTGAGCGAGCTTGCGCGCATTACGCATTTCCCGGAAGACGGCCTCGGTCGCTACCCGCTGGAACTGTCCGGTGGCCAGAGGCAGCGCGTCAGCCTGATGCGCGCGCTGATGCTGGATCCGGACGTTCTGCTGCTGGACGAACCTTTGGGTGCGCTCGACCCGCTGATCCGCTTCGAACTGCAGAACGAACTGCGCGACATCTTCCGCACCCTCGGCAAGACCGTGGTGCTGGTTACCCACGACATGAGCGAGGCCGCGTTCTTCGCCGACAGCATCATTCTGCTGCGTGACGGGCGGGTCGTGCAGCGTGGCAGCGTCGACGACCTGATGCAACGCCCGGCCGACCCATTCGTCACCCGCTTTATCAATGCGCAGCGCGCCCGCTGGAGCGATGACGCGGGAGAGGCGCCGTGATGCGCGCGCTAGTGCTGCTGGCGGTCTTGTGTCTTGCGCCCGCGCCGGGCGCGGCAGCCGTTGCAGTGACGGTCGGCTCGAAAAAATTCACCGAATCGGTGATCCTGGGCGAAATGGTGGCGACGCTGGCACGCGAGGCGGGTGCGAAAGTTTCGCACCGGCGTGAGCTGGGCGGTACCCGGGTATTGTGGAGCGCGCTGTTGCGAGGTGACATCGACGTCTATCCCGAATATACGGGGACGTTGCGCGCCGAGATATTGGCGCGGGAGGGCATCGCCGATGACAGTGCGCTGCGGACGGCGCTCGCCGGCCGCGGCATCGGTATGAGTGCTCCGCTCGGCTTCAACAACACCTACGCGATCGGCATGCTGGAAACAGAAGCCAGCGCGCTCCGGATCGAGACGATTTCCGATCTCAGGAACCACCCCGATCTGGTATTCGGATTCGGCAACGAATTCATGGACCGCGGCGACGGCTGGCCCGCACTGAAGGCGAGTTACGGGCTGACCGCGAGCAACGTGCGCGGCCTCGACCACGATCTGGCCTATCGCGGTCTGGTGGCCGGCGACATCGATGTCATGGATCTCTACGCCACTGACGCCGAAATCGGCTATTACGCGATAAAGGTGCTGAAGGACGACCGGGCACATTTCCCGGTCTACGACGCGGTTCTGATCTATCGCCAGGATCTGGCGCAGCGCGCCCCCGGGGTCGTCAGGGCCATAAGCCGGCTTGCCGGGCGCATCGACGAGCGCACGATGGCTGGCCTTAACGCCAACGTGAAAATGGGCGGCGCGTCCGAACGCCAGGTCGCCGGGAAATTTCTGGGTGCGACGTTCGGCACCGACGCACCGGCGCCGGAGAAATCCCCGCTGCAGCGCTTCTGGCGCACGACGCTGGAGCATTTGACATTGGTCGGCATCAGTCTGGCTGCGGCCATTGCCGTGGCGATCCCGCTTGGAATCGCCGCCTATCTACGGCCGGGACTCGGCCACGTGGTGCTGGCCGTGGTAGGCATCATCCAGACCATGCCGACGCTGGCGCTGCTGGTGTTCATGATCCCGCTGCTTGGTATCGGCGCGGTGCCGGCGATGATGGCGCTGTTTCTTTATTCGTTGCTTCCGATCACGCGCAACGTGCATGCCGGGCTGACCGGGATTGCGGAACCCATCCACCGTTCCGCGCTGGCGCTGGGACTCGATACCAGCGACCGCCTGTTCAGAATCGAGCTGCCGCTGGCGGCGCCGATGATCCTGGCCGGAATCAAGACGGCGGCCGTCATCAACGTCGGAACCGCGACGCTGGGCGCGCTGATCGGTGCAGGGGGCTACGGGCAGCCGATACTGACCGGAATCCGGCTCGACGATGTGGGATTGATTCTGGAGGGAGCGGTGCCGGCGGCGGGGCTGGCGCTATTGGTGCAGTACGGGTTCGAATGGTGCGAGCGCCTGATCACTCCGCCCGGTCTTCGGCCGAACAAGACGAGCGGCACCACGGCGTAGAGGGACGTTCAACGGAGCGCCCAGGACTTTAGATCTTTCGGGCGGCGACGCCGATCAGTGCCGACATGCCGGCGTGTGCCGTGCCTTCCTGTAGCTCTTCGTCCCATGAGAGTACTTCGAGGATGTCCAGGTCACCGAGCGCTTCGCGGATCATCGCTTCGGTGTACAGGTTCTCCGGCTGCGATGGGCCGCCGGTTCCGTAATTCAGCTGTTCGACGCGGTACCCCTGCAGGATCAGCAGCCCGCCCGGTTTCAACGCTTTCTTGATCAGAGCGAAGAGCCGGTCGCGCTCGGGTGGGGCGAGAAACTGTATGAAGATTGCGGCCACCACGTCGTAGGCGTCTGGCGCCCAGTTCCACTGAAACACTTCCGAAACATTTGCGTTGACGTGGACGCCGCGAGCGCGTGCCAGGCGCTGCGCCTTTCTAACGCCGGTGGGGGAAAAGTCGAACGCGTCCACCTGCAGACCCTGTTGCGCCAGCCAGACGCTGTTTCGACCTTCACCGTCGGCGACCGACAGTGCGCGCCCGTCCTTGACAAGCAGCGGCGCTTTGGACGCGAGGTAGCCGTTCGGGTCTTCACCGAAATGGTATTCGTCAATGCCGAAGCGCTGTTCCCAGCGCGCCAGTTCCTTGTCGAGGCAATGGGTCGCGGCCGAGCCGCCATGCTGCTGTGTCATCGTAATCAGTTCCTTGAGCGAAAGGGAAGTGGAACAACATCTTCGGTCGTCGGATTTGCTTCGGGCCTGCGGCAGCACGCCCTGCATGAACTTTATGCGAACTCCGTGCTGCCCTCGCGTGAATGCCCGGGCAGTTCGTTTCCGGCGGCAGTGCAGACTGCGGGGGTCAGCGGGAGAACGAGCGTCCCCCGGGCGATCTCATCCCTTTGTCGGTGCCCCGGGCCCCCGCCTTGGCCGCTTGGCGAAGCGTTTGCCCGACCTCGACTCCGATCCGGCATCCGCCCGCCGACCCTGCTGGCGACCCTGTTCCGGTCGCCGGCCGGGCTCCTGGCGCCGTCCCGCATCACCCGGTGATCCGGAAATGCGGTTTCCGGGCGCAAGCTCGATCTCGAGACCGACGATTTCATCCCATATCGCGTCCGACCGATCGCGCTCGGGGACGGCGAGCAGTTCGCGCAAACGCCGCCGCGGGTCCCGGTTCTGCTGCCCGGAAGCCTGGGCCTCGTCCTGCTTCGCCTCGCCAGCGGGCCGGTCGACCGGTTTGGGGGGCTGATGATCGTTCATGCACCTATTATCGCCCGAATACGGCATTGTTGGCACGTCGGCCCGAGCGTCGTCGTCGCGGGCCGCATCGGGCAGCCTTGCACCGTGGGTTCTCGTTATGCCCGCGCCTGCAGGGCCTGGATTCGTTCCTCGATCGGCGGGTGGCTGGAGAACAACGCCATCATGCCCGAGCCGGCGGCGATGCCGAACGCAGCCATGGACTTGGGCAGCTCGCCGGCTTCGATTCCGCCCAGGCGGGCCAGTGCGTTCATCATCGGACGCGGCGAGCCCAGCAGGCTGGCCGAGGCTGCATCGGCACGGAATTCGCGCCGACGCGAAAACCACATCACGATGATCGACGCCAGAATGCCGAATACGATTTCGCATACGAATACGGTGATGTAGAAACCCATTCCGACGCCGCGTTCGGTGCGGAATACGGCCTTGTCGACGAAGAAGCCGACGACACGGGCCAGGAAAACCACGAACGTGTTCACCACGCCCTGGATCAGCGCCAGCGTCACCATGTCGCCGTTGGCGACATGCCCGATTTCATGGCCCAATACCGCCTCGACTTCCTCGCGCGACATGCTTTGCAGAAGTCCGGTGGACACGGCGACCAGCGCCGAGTTCTTGAAGGCGCCGGTCGCGAACGCGTTCGGTTCGCCCTCGTAGACGGCTACCTCCGGCATGCCGATACCGGCTTTGCGTGCAAGTTCCTGCACGGTGGCAAGCAGCCAAAGTTCGGTCCCGTCGGTGGGATTTTCGAGCACGCGCGCTCCGGTGGACCACTTGGCCATCGGTTTGGAGATCAGCAGCGAAAAAATCGAGCCGGCAAAGCCCACGACGGCCGAAAAGACAAGCAGCGCGCCGACATTGATGCCGTTCTGCGTGAGGTAGCTGTTCAGCCCCAGTACGTTCAGGACGACCGACAACAGCACCACGACCGCGATATTGGTTGCGAGGAAAAGAAAGATACGTTTCATGGTCTCCAGGTTCCTTCAAAGTCGGCTGCGCCCGAGCGCGTATTCGTTCACGATAGACACGTCGCGGCCCGATTCGGTTCCCGCTTGGTATTGCGCTCTCCGGCGTCGTACGAGCCTTTGCTGCGCGCGCGCCCGGGCGAACTTCAAATCGGGGCGTGCGGCGGTTTTTCAAGTGGTCAAAATCGACGGGCGCACGCTCGGCTTTCGTGTCGAGGCGCGCGATCAAGCGGAGTTGATCGGCGACGGGATGCACGAGCGCATGGTTGTCAACGTCGGCCGGTTCGACCTGCGAGAGCAGCGCAAGGCCCGGCCGAGCTGACGGGAGGCTGTCGTTCTACACCCACTGGCCCTAATAGGTGTAGGCGGCGTTGAACGCGTTGAAGATGAAGAAAAGAAGTGCCGCGAGTCCCGCCGCCAAGGGCACCGTGACCACCCAGGCGGCCACGATAGTCATCAGGTGCCGGCGGCGGACCAGCTTGCGGTCGCGGATCTTGTAGAGTTTCGTCCGCTGCGCCTCCCAGGCGAGGGGTGCTTTGTGCCCCGGGTTTCCGGCCGCCCCCGCGCCCGCAACGACGCCCGGATTCGCGCCCGCGGCGGCAACGACGCCCGGATTCGCGCCCGCGCCCGCAACGACGCCCGGATTCGCGCCCGCGGCGGCAGCGATCCTGGCCCGTTCTTTGGCCCTGCGCTGCGCGCGGGCGATGTATTCGCGCAGGAAACCGACGCCGAACACGCCGCCCACGGCGATGTGGGTGGAACTGACCGGCAATCCCATCGCCGAAGCGATGATCACGGTGATCGCCGCCGACAGCGCGACGCAAAAGGCCCGGGCGCGGTCCAGTTTGGTGATCTGCTCGCCGACCATGCGAATCAGTCTGGGACCGAAGAGTATCAAGCCGGCGGAAATACCGAGCGCGCCGACCAGCATCACCCAGAACGGAACGCCGACCTTGTGGGACACGCCTCCCGAGGACACCGCATCGACGATGGCCGCCAGCGGCCCCACCGCGTTGGCTACGTCGTTTGCCCCATGGGCAAAGGACAGCAGCGCCGCCGAGCAGACCAAGGGGATGGTGAACAGAGTACTGACGGCCTTGCGGCGCTTTTCCATGCGCACCGATGCATGAGCGACCATGGGCTTGACCGCGGCGTAAAAAGCGACGAAGGCGCCACCGCCGATGCCCGCGACTAACCAGACCCCGGGCTGCCACAGCTTCTTCAGCCCTTTCGTCACCAGGTACATTGCGAACGCCGCAGCCATGATCGCCACCAGCACCGGCACCCACCGTCTGGCCGCAGCGATCATGTCCTCGGTGCGGTAGATGGCGAACTTGATGAAGGCCAGAAATGCCGCGGCGATCACGCCGCCCATGACCGGCGATATCACCCAGCTGGCGGCGATTTTTGTCACGGTGGGCCAGTTGACGGCGCCCAGTCCGGTCGCGGCGATTCCAGCCCCCATGACCCCGCCGACGATGGCGTGGGTGGTCGAGACGGGGGCACCGATGTAGGTGGCGAGATTGAGCCACAGCGCGGCCGCCAGCAGCGCCGCCAGCATCGCGCGGATGAAGGTGTCCGCGTCCGGCATCAATGCCGGGTTGATGATTCCGTCCTTGATCGTCGCGACGACATCGCCGCCGGCAATGATGGCGCCCGCGGCCTCGAAGACGGCCGCGATCAGCAGTGCTCCGATCAGCGTCAGCGCTTTCGATCCGACCGCCGGCCCGACGTTGTTCGCGACGTCGTTGGCGCCGATGTTGAGCGCCATGTAGCCGCCGATGATGCATGCGGCGACGATGAACGCGGCATTCTCGGTAACCGGGAAAAGAGTAATGTCGTAATAGCCGATGATGGCGATGACCCAGACCGCCACCAGGAACAGGATCCCCAGTCCGATCTTGACGATTCTTTGACCGGTTTCGGCCGTCGCTCTTTCGAGGCGGACGAACTTGTTGAGGTCCTTGTCGAGCGTCGATTTCTTCTGTAGCCGCGGGAGCTTCATTCGCCGTCTGTTCGCCCGGTTTGGACCCGCATCATGGTCAAAATCGACCGCGAAAGGCAAGCGCGGATGTCAACGCAGCCCCCTTCGGTGCAAACGCGCCCGCTGGTTCCAGGAATTCTGTCACGCGGACTGCCGCGCGTGCCGCAGCAATGCGAATGATTACCGCTACCTGCTCAGTACTGTCCCCGGTAACGATCCGGCTTGGTGGGTTTGACGAGATTTTCCACGCTTTTGACGCGCGGAACGCCTGCCGCCACTTCGGCGAGCAACGCCTGGTCCTGCGAGCCTCCTTCGATCATTCCCGAGAGCAGCACGCGGCCGCGGTCGCTTACGATCGTTACATTGGCCTTGCGCGTGCGCGGATCGTTGCGCAG
>Ga0156227_1158_pt2 | contig 9475 bp, 8 predicted proteins | sample RifCSPlowO2_12_FD_107875 | JGI IMG/M metagenome (GOLD analysis project Ga0156227, IMG submission 107875) | Betaproteobacteria bacterium RIFCSPLOWO2_12_FULL_63_13
CCGCGGCGAACATTGCCGCCGCGGCGAGAAAAAGCAGACGCGCGAGGCCCATGGAGCAACCATAGGCGCTTGCGCGCAGCGCGATCTGCCGTGGGTCAAAGATGCGGCAACGAATCCGTCACCGGGCCGGGTTGCATGTCCCGACGCTTCAGCCGTAGATGCGCCCGAACAACCCGAGCAGAGGCTGCGGCCTGCCGACCCGGAACAGCGGCGCGAAGCTGTTGTCGCGAAAGCTCTGCACGACGCTCCGGGCCGGCTCGTCGAAGCAGCAGTCCTCCTTCATGAACGGCACGCGCTCGCGGATGAACTCGAACGCGGTGCGCGTGTGCCCGAGCCGGTCCGCCCCCCGGATCTCCAGCGCCTGCGCCAGTGCGATCATCTGCAGCGCGACGATCTTCTCGGTCAGGTCGATGATGCGCGCGCAATCGCGCGCCGCATGCAGCCCGAGCGACACCTTGTCCTGGTTGTGGCACTCGGTCGACTGCGAATGCACCGAGGCCGGATTGCAGCGCATCAGCGCCTCGACCAGCAGCGAGGTGCAGGCAAGCTGGACGCCCTTGAACCCGTGCTGCACGGCACGGTGTTCCTCGCTCTGGTGCGGATCGACCAGGTTGGCCGGCAGCCCGTTGCTGTACTTCTCGTCGACGATGAGCTCCAGCTGGCGCTCGCACATGTGCGCCACGTTGGCGATGGCGACCTTCAGCGCGTCCATCGTCATGCAGACGTGGCCGCCGTAGAAATTGCCGGCGTTGAACAGGTGTCCGCTGTCGGCGTCGTAGAGCGGGTTGTCATTGGCGGAATTGAGCTCGCGCTCTATCCAGGTCGTGCCCCAATCGAGCACGTCGTTCAGCACGCCGGCGATCTGCGGAGCGCAACGGATGGAATAGCGGTCCTGGATCTTCAGGTGCAGGCGCCTCGCCTCGGCGCCGTCGATGGCCCCCACCTCGCCGAACACCGCGTCCAGGTCCCGCGCCAGCAGGCTGCCCTCGAGCCATGCGAGCACCTGCGCGGCGAAGCCGCACGACCCCGGATGGTTCTTCAGCGCGTGCGCGAGCGGCTCGAACGCGTTGCGCACGCCGAGCAGCGCCTCGGCGGTCATCGCGGTCGTGAGCGCGGCGAATTCGGCGATCTGCGCCGCCCGAAACACGTTGACGGCGGCGAGTCCCGCCATCGCGGAAGTGCCGTTGACGATCGCCAGACCTTCCTTGGCCTCGAGCCGGAGCGGTTTCAGTCCCGCCAGCGACAGCGCCGATGAGGCATCCATCATCTCGCCGTCGTACCAGACCTTGCGCTCGCCGCACAGGGTCGCTCCGAGGTACGACAGCGGAACCAGATCGCCGCTCGCGCCGACGGAGCCCTCGACCGGTATGCACGGCGTGATGCCGCGATTCAGGAACTCGGCCATCTGCGCGAGCAGCTCCATCCGCACGCCGGAGTAGCCCTTGGCATTGGAGTTCAGCCGCGCCAGCAGGATCGCGCGCGCTTCGTGCATCGCGAAGAACTCGCCGGTGCCGGTGCCGAGAAAGCGAAGCAGATTGCGCTGCAGGGTCGCGACGCCTTTCGGCGACAACTGGCGGTCGCAGCTGTCGCCGAAACCCGTGGTGACGCCGTAGATCGGTTTGCCCTCGCCGACGAGCCGGTCGTTGAGCGCGCGCGAGGCCAGCACTCGTTGCCGCCAGGCAGGGTCCGGATCGAGTTCGACCGGAAAGTGCAGAAATGCAACGCACATGAGGTCGCCGATGCTAAGCCGATCACCGTTGACTCGAATAGCGTGGGTTTGCATGAACGTGTTCCTGTCCAGAGTCTGTGACGATACGAGGCGATATATCCCCTCGTGTTCCTCCAACTGAGCCCGCAACAGTCCGGTTACGGGTTCTTTGAAACGAAGCGGCCCGGGCAACGCTGACCCGGCGCATTCGATGATGATGATTGCACATCGAGGCCGCGTTTGGCGCGATCCTGCGTCACGCGAAGAACGCGTTTCGGCACCGCCCGGCGTTGCAACATTCCGGGTCGGCCTGACGAAGTATTGACCTCCGGAGCCCTGACCTGAACGCGCCGGCCGCTCATGCCGCGGCATGGGGTTTGTAGGCACGCCTCGTGTCCTCCGCCAGCCCCCGGTGCGTGACCGCGCCGCCGAACACCTGCAGACCGTTCGCCAGTCCGGCATCTTCTTTCAGCGCGTCGAGCCCGCGGTCGGCAAGCTTCAGAACGTAGGGATAGGTCGCTTGCGTGAGCGCAAGGGTCGCGGTGCGCGCGACCGCCGATGGCATGTTCGGCACGCAGTAGTGCACCACGCCTTCCTCGATGAACAGTGGCTCCGAATGCGAGGTGGGCCGCGAAGTATCCGCGATGCCGCCCTGATCGATGGCGATGTCCACGAAGGCGGAGCCGCTGCGCATTCTGCGCAGGAGATCGCGCGAGATGAGCTTGGACGCGAGCTTGCCCGGCACCAGCAGTGCGCCGATCACGAGGTCCGCGTCGGCGACATGGCGGGCAACCGACATCGGTTCGGAAAAGGCCGTCTTGATGCGCCCGCAGTGCACCTGGTCGAGCGTTTCGAGCCGGTCGATGTTGATGTCCAGCACGGTCACGTCGGCACCGATGCCGGCCGCCATCTGCGCAGCGTGGCTGCCCGATTCTCCCGCGCCGATGATCACCACTTTGCCCGGCGGCACGCCGGCCACGCCGCCGAGCAGCGTGCCCGATCCGCCGTTGGCCATCTGCAGGGCCCAGGCGCCCGCCTGGATGGAGATCCTGCCGGCGATCCGCGACATCGGCGCGAGCAGCGGCAGCCTGCCAGCGGCGTCGGTGACGGTTTCGTAGGCGATACCGCTGACGCCGCGGTCGAGCAGGCAGCCGAGCAGCGTCGGGTCGGGCGCGAGGTGCAGGTAGGCGAACAGGATCTGGTCCTTGCGCGGCAGCTGGAACTCTTCGCTCTGCAATTCCTTCACCTTCACGACCATGTCGGCCGCGTACACTTGCTGCGCCGAGCCGACCAGCGTCGCGCCGGCCGAGGCATAGTCCGCGTCCGCGAAGCCGACTCTCGCGCCCGCGCCGGACTGCACGAGCGCCTGGTGTCCACGTTGCACGAGGGCGTGAACGCCGGCGGGCGTCAGACCCACGCGGTATTCATGATTCTTGATCTCACGGGGTACTCCGACTCGCATGGCGCAAACCTCCTGCTTCAAACTCTACCCGTCGCCCCCGGGCACGGCAATCGGCGGCGTCACGCGATCGATGGCGCAGGACCTCCGGACCGGGGCCGAAGGTTCATCGTGCGCCTCGCCGCGCGGGAACCGCCTTCCTCGACCTACGCGCGCAGCGCGGTCGAGTCGGCCCCGAATGCCGACAAGACCGGTTCTGCGTCACAATATCCCGCTAACCGATTTTAGCGGAGTTCCCAATGTCGACCGGAGCGATCCTTAGCGTCTTGTCAAACATTCCCTGGGGTCAGGTTGTCGAGAATGCGCCGAAGCTCGCCGATGGGGCGGCCAAGCTCTGGAGCAAGGTAGCCAATTTTCGAAAATCATCGCGGGCCGGGGAAACCGACCCGGCGCTGGCGCAGGACGAATCCAGACCGTCCGAGCTGCAGCGCCTGCAGGCACAGGTGCTCGAACTCGAGCAGTCAGTGCAGAGTCTGCACGAGCAGATGCAGGCGTCGACCGAACTGATCAAAGCCCTGGCCGATCAGAATACGCAGCTGGTTCAACGAATCGAGCTCAATCGGGCGCGGCTCGTGCGCGTGTCCGTGGGCGGCGTTCTCATCGCCTGCGCATTGCTCGCCACGATGCTGCTGCTGCGCTAGCGTCGGATCTTCACGGCAGTGCGCGCCCGGTGGCTTGCGGACTGCTGACGGCGCTGCGGCGCCTCTTCAAGCGGCCCCAGTGTGATAATGAGCGGTACGTTGGAAGAGATCCGATGAAAGCCTTTGGGCGCGGCAGCGTATTCCTGGTCCTGATGTTATGGGGGAGCCTTTCATTGGCGGCCAAGAAAGAGCATTGGGTGAAGGTGGAAAGAATCGACAAGAACACCGGGAAGAAACATGTGCTTTATGTCGATACCGGGTCCGTATCGCGAAACGGCAACGTCGCCACGATCAACACGCGATGGGCGAGCAACATGAACGAGGTCATCGTGCGGAAATTCGACTGCGTGCGGGATAAGGAAAGCGCTTCCTCGACTCCGGTGAGCAAGCTCGTCTTCGAAAAGGCTTGCAAGCGGGCCTGGGAGATCTGGAAGTAGCAGATTCCGAGTCATTTCCGCGAGCTCTTCGGAAAACGCGTGGACGCGCGCTGGCACAAGCACGACGTGGCCTGCGAAACGGCGATTGCCGATACCCTTCGATCAGAAATAAGGCTCGGTCCATTCGAGCGCCTTGGGCGCGATGCCCCGCTGCAGCGAAAGTCCCGCCGCGTAGCCGGCGATCTCGCCGGTCTGCGTGCACCAGGGAAAATTCCGCATCACCATGAAGATCGTTTCGTACGTGAATGACAGCGAAGCGCCGGTGAGCAGCAGATTGTCGATGTTCCGCGGCAGGAAGCAGCGGTAGGGAACCTCGAAGGTATAGGACGCGTATGAATCCCAGAAGAAGGTCTTGGTCATCGGCCGGGTAACGGCGTCGGCGAACCTGCGGCCGGCGCGCGCGTCGTCGATCGAAAGGACATACTCGCCGAGCGGATGGCGGCCGTCGCGTATGCCGAGGTAACGGCCGACGTTGCTGACGAACGCGTTTTCGAAACCCGGTACGTATTTCTTCAGAAATCCCGCTTCCGCGTCGACGAATTCGCGCATCGACTTCTCCGCGCGGGAATGATCCTGCGCATCGTCGTCCATGTGCAGCCCCCACTCGTACGGGACGTTCTGCCAGAAGATGAACGTTCCGGGCGCCTGGATCGGGCTCATGTCGGGCGTCGGGTGGCCGATGTAGGCGTTGCCGTAGGCGCCGGTTCCGCTCAACCTCGGCCGGTAGAGGTCATCCGGTATGTCGCCGGCTGCCTGCGCGGCGGCGATGAGCTTGGCGAGCGTCGGGTCGCTTTCGCGCTTCTGGTAGGCGACGGCCTGTGCGAAGTCGACGCCGCTCATGATCCAGAGCAGGGCCCCCGGAACGGGTCGATGCACGCCATCCCAACCGGCGGTGGCTGGCTGCGGGCCGCCGCCGCGCACGAAGGGGGCGCCGGCGCGCGCCGCCAGTTCGGCGGTTCCGGTGCCGTCGATGAATATCTTCGCGCCTATCGCCTGTGTGCCCGAGGCGTTCTGCACGATCACCCGGCTGATCGTGCCGCTGTTCGCCAGCGCGTCGACGAACGACGTTCCATAGAGTGCCCTCACGCCTGCCTCGTCGAGCATGCGCACCATGACGTTACCCGCCGCCTCGGGGTTGAAAGTGCTCCTGGAAAAGCGGCTGCCGGGTTGAAGACGCGCCTCGTAATGCGACAGCGGATTCCCAGCCCAATCGGGCAGCGTCTTCTCGGTGACCGTATAGATGCACCCGTGGTCGGCGAAGCGGCGCATCAACTCGGTGTGGATTCCGCCCGCGCCGGCGGAGGCCGCGCCCTGCAGGCCGGCGGTGTGCACGCCGCCGGGCATGTCGTATCGCTCAAGAAGGATCGTGCTCGCGCCCATGCGCGCTGCGCGCAATGCGGCGGCGAACCCGCCCGGTCCGCCTCCGACGACCACCACATCGGCCTCCAGCGCGACCGGGTTCGCCGCCAGCGTGAGTTCATGCTCGGCTTGAGGGACTTGGTGCTGGACTGATTGCACGATTGAATAATGTAACTGTACTGAGGTAATTTCAACTCGGCCGGCGGCGCCACGCGAACATCTACCGGATACGTGGTCCGGTAGACGGGAACACAAGTAGACGATCCGAAGAAGGATTATCGCGAATTTTTCGCGGTCCGACGCTAGCCGAGGCGGCGGAGACCCGACGCCCTCAGAGCGGGGTTGCTTGCCTTTGCGCCGCTGGCCGAAATTACCGCGGCTGTCCCGCCGCTCCGACTTTGGGCCGCGCGCGGAGATAGCCGTTGTCGACGCGAACGGTTGATAATAGGAACCGCACGGCGCTGACATCGCCAGCGAGCCGTCTGCGCGATGGCCGTCGACGAGGCGCATCGTTTCCACACGGAGACATCAGTGTGAGCCTTCCCAAAGACACCATCGCCAGCATTGAAGCCAACATCGGGGGCGTGATACGCGGGCAGGGCGCGGTGTTGCGGCGCCTCTTGGCCGCCTATGCCGCCGGGGGCCACGTGCTGCTCGAGGACCTGCCCGGCACCGGCAAGACCACGCTCGCCAAGGCGCTCGCGGTTTCCATCGGCGCGAAGTTCAAGCGGGTGCAGTTCACACCGGACTTGCTGCCTTCGGACATCCTCGGCGTTTCGGTCTACAACCCGCGCGACCAGAGTTTCGAGTTTCACCAGGGGCCGATATTCACCAATATTCTGCTCGCCGATGAAATCAACCGGGCCTCGCCGCGCACGCAGTCGGCGCTGCTCGAGGTGATGGCCGAGGGGCAGGTGTCGATAGAAGGCAGGACCTGGAAGCTGGACGATTTCTTCGTCATCGCGACGCAGAATCCGGTCGAATTCCGCGGCACGTACCCGCTGCCGGAGGCGCAAATGGATCGTTTCGCGGCCTGCCTGTCGCTCGGCTACGTCGACGCGCAAACGGAAGCCGACGTGGTGTCCGCGCAGGAACTGGCGCATCCGCTGGCCAGCCTCTCGGCCTGTGCGAGCGGTGAGAGCATCGCCGCGCTGCGCGCTGCCGTGGGCAGCGTGCGCATGTCGGCCGAAGTGCGCGCCTACGCGGTCGATCTGGTGCGCGCGACACGCACCGCGGCGGGCGTCGCGCTCGGCGCCGGGCCGCGCGCCTCGATCGCGCTCACGCGCACCGCGCAGGCGCTGGCATTGTTCGACGATGCCGGGTTCGTCCACCCGGAACATGTGCGCGAAATGGCCGTTGCGGTGATCGCGCACCGCCTGGTGATCGATCCGCAGGCGAAGTTCTCCGGCATGACCGGCCGCAAGCTTGTCGAAGAGCTGCTCGACCGGGTGCCGGTGCCGGCTTAGGAGCTTATTGGATCCGGGGATCATGCAATTTCGCAGATTCGCGAATTCACGGGGAACCCGTTGGATGTCTTGCTTCGAGTCCGTTTGGCGGTTCGCTGACTAGGCTTTGTGTGGACCCATGCGCAGTCTTTTCTACTACTCCTACCGCCGTTTCTCGCGCTTTACGCACTGGTACGAGCGCCGCTTCACCGGCATCGGCCGTCTGGTGATCGCGGCGGCCGTTGCGTTCGGCATCTTCGGCGTCGACACCGAGCAGACAACCGCCTACCAGGGCTTCGCCTATCTGGTCTCGCTGATCGTGCTGGCGGCCGCGGCATCGTCGATGTTCCGCGGCCGCTTTGGCGTTCGCCGCGACCTGCCGCGATTTGCCACGGCCGGAGAGCCCCTTGAATACCGGCTGTACGTGCGTAACCTGAGCCGGAAAGCCGAGCGCGGCCTGACGCTGTTCGAGGACTTCGAGTTCAGCTTTCCTTCGCGGCGGGAGTTTGCGCAGGCGCGCGAGCCGGGCGTAAAGCGCAACCGCGTCGACACTGCATTGGGCTTTTATCTGTGGATGTGGCTGCTGGCCGAACGCCGCAACGGCGCGGTCGAACCGGGGCCGATGGCGGCCGTCCCGGCCGGCGCGGAAAGCGCGGCAACGATGCGCATGACCGCGCGGCGGCGCGGCGTGGTGCGCTTTGCCACGGTGAGCGTCGCGCGCACCGATCCGCTCGGTCTGTGCCGCGCGTTCTCGCGCGTCAGCGCGCCGCAATCGGTGCTGGTGTTGCCGCGCCGCTATCGTCTGCCGCCGATCACGCTGCCGGGGCAGCGTCGTTATCAGCCTGGCGGCGTCGCGCTGGCGGGGTCGGCGGGCGATTCGGAGGAATTCTTCGGTTTGCGTGACTACCGGCCCGGCGACCCGCTGCAGCATGTGCACTGGAAGAGCTTCGCGCGCACCGGCAGGCCCATCGTAAAGGAGTTCCAGAGCGAGTTCTTCGAGCGTCACGCGCTTGCGCTGGACACCGCGTTCACCGGCGCGCAGGCATTCGAAGAAGCCGTGTCGGTGGCGGCATCGTTCGTCTACACGCTGGAAACGCAGGAGTGCCTGCTCGACATGCTGTTCGTCGGCGATGGGACGCATGTGTACACCGCCGGGCGCGGCCTGCTGCGGGCCGAGCATCTGCTGGAAGTGCTGGCGGGAGTGCGCATGCAGCAGGGCAATGCGCTCGAGCGTCTCGAGACGGCGGTGCTCGAACGCGGCGGCGGCCTGGCAAGCTGCATCCTGGTGCTGGCCGGGTGGGATGACGCGCGCAGCCGGCTGCTCGCCTCGCTGCGGCGCTCCGGCCTGCAAGTGCTCGCGTTCGCGCTGGTCGCCGATGACGTGCAGATCGATGCCGCCCAGGGCGTGCGACGGCTGCGCGTGGGCAGCGTGCAACAGGACCTGGCCGGTCTATGAATACGCCTTTCGGCATGGTCGGCGCGGCGCTGCTGTTCTGGGGCTGGCAGACCGGATGGCTGCTTGTCGCGGTGCCGCTGGCGCTGGCCGTCGAATCGCGGGTCTTCTGGCGTCCGGCCTATGTCCTCGACAGGGCGGGCATCAATCGGTTTGCCGATCTGTCTTCGCTGGCATTGATCGCCGTGGCCGCGTGGTTTCTGGTGAGCATCGAGGGGCCGCGCGCGGCGCGGACCGTGATCGGCACGGCGCAGTGGCTGCCGGTAACACTGGCACCGCTTGCGTTGGCGCAGGCCTACCTGGTGCGCACGCCGCTCGATGTGTCGGTGCTGTTCGTCACGCTGCGCAGGCGTCCCGAATCGGGTCTGCGCGTGGATTTCGGCTTCGTTTACGTGATCGCGTGCGTGCTGGCTGCGGCCACCGCCAACGTGCGCGATGAAATGTTCTACGCCGGCGCCGCGGTGTTCGCCGCCTGGTCGTTGTGGAACCTGCGTTCGCGCCGGTATAACCGCGCCGTGCCGTTCGTGATGCTGATCGCCGCAAGCGTGATGGGGTATGCCGGCCACACAGGGTTGAATCAATTGCAGCGCGCGGTCACCGAATGGGTCGGTGAATGGATCGACCGCTCGGCGCAGACCAACCCGTTTCGCGCGCACACCGACATAGGAAGCATCGGAAAACTCAAGCAGTCCGATCGCATCGTGCTGCGCGTGCGCCTGCCTGAAGGCGAGCGCACGCCGCTGCTGCTGCACCGCTCCAGCTACAACGTCTTTTCGTCGCCGAGCTGGATCGCGCGACGGGGGGAATTCGAAGCGCTGCCCGGGGAACCGGGCAGCGGCTGGGCGATACGCGAATCAGCGGGCGCGGCGGCGAATGCACGCCGGCCATCGGGAACGGAGGTCGAGGTGCTGGAGTACGCACGCGACGGCAAGGCGATTCTTTCGCTGCCGTCAGGCACGGTACTTCTGAGCGG
>Ga0156227_1195_pt1 | contig 9358 bp, 8 predicted proteins | sample RifCSPlowO2_12_FD_107875 | JGI IMG/M metagenome (GOLD analysis project Ga0156227, IMG submission 107875) | Betaproteobacteria bacterium RIFCSPLOWO2_12_FULL_63_13
GGTGGGCGACGCCCACTTCCAGAAGAAATGCCTGGGCAAGATGATCGACCTCGGCCGGGAGGGCCGCACGCTGGTGTTCGTGAGCCACAACCTGGGCGCGGTGGAGCAGCTGTGCACCGAGGCGCTGCTCTTGGATGGCGGCCGGGTCGTGGCGCACTCGCGCGACGTGGCGGGTGTCGTGCATGCGTATTTGTCGCGGGACGGCGGCAGCCTGGCGGCCGAATGGTGGAATCGCGGCAGCGAATTTGCAGCGGACTGGTTCAAGCCCCTGCGTGTGGCGCTCACGGACGCCGAGGGAGCACCCTTGCGCCGCGCCGCGCGGCGGGACGAGCCATTGTGTCTCGAGATCGAGACGGAGATCGCCGATTACGACCCGCACCTGCGCATCGGCTTCGCCGTGCACGCCGAAACCGGCGAACTGCTCTATTGGAGCGAGCATACCGACGGGCCTATTCCCGAGTGGCCCACACTCGCGGCCGGACGAAACGCACTTCGCGCGGAGCTGCCGCGCGCCCTGCTCAACGAAGGCAGCTACCGCATCTCCCTTCTCGCGGGCTTTGGCGAGGGCGACTGGCTGATCCACCCGGGAGCAGGTGGCCCGACCGTGAACCTCGAGGTGCGCGGCGGTTTCAATGCCTCACCTCGCTGGACGAGCCGGCGCCCGGGATTGGTCGCACCGCAGGTTCATTGGTCCTTGCACTCATCCGGCGTCCTGCAATGGCAGCATCCGGATAAGCCGGTCGACGTCACCGGGTAACTCAAACAAGTTATCTTGTTAGCCTGCCGGCGACGTTACCCAAGCTGGAATATTCAGGCCGGGCACACCAACATCCAATAGATTACTTGCGGTACTTCGCGGAAAGGTTTGACGCGAATTCGAGCGCATCCTGCATTCTTGGGAAGTGTCCGCGAAATCGTGCCACGAGTTGCGCAGCGATCTCCTCAAGCGCCATGTTCCCGTCCATGCAGCCAAGGACAAACCGTGCGTGATGGCCACTATCGCTCAATATCGGTCGCGTGTCAGGCGCGTACCCCGCGATAGTTTCCACAGCGAGCGGCAGACCCAGAAATGTCGATTGGCGGAACCCCAAGGGCGGGGCACCATTCGCGCCAGGCAGACCAAAACGCGCTGACCAGGTCCAAACGTACTTCACGCCATGCAGATCACCGCGCAAGCCAATCTCGACACTTTCCCCGCCACGCAGAGCAACAGGCTTCGGCCAGGGAAAGAACAGCGGCTCATATGGCGTCTGCGGTTGGCCAGGCGCGTTGCAGATCTTGACGCCAGGAATCAATTCACCATCAAACCATAAGAGTATTCCGTGTCCAACACCGTCTCGTTCAATTTCCAGCCGGAAATCGCCTAAGGCCACCGACGACTCGATAGTCATATAGTCGAGTTTCGCCCACGCATAGGGGTGAGTAAGCAACCGGTCCGCGCCTGGGTGGATGCGGTGATAGGCGTTCAAGACGTAACGCTCCCCGGCGGACAAATCCAGTCCCTCCAAAGGTGTCCGCCACGGCCGAGTCAATTTCCCGTAAAAATCCTCCAACTCCACTACTGCGCAGAACACCGTATCGTTTGTAGAAATGATTCGGCCCGATGGCGCCAGCATGCGTCTCCTGGCATCCACGATGTCCGGGATGTGCGTTCCCAGCCATGGCAGCCCACCGCGAACATCCTCAATGATCAGGTCAACGCGCTCCGGAAGGGCAACACGCGTCGAAATCTCCTTGATAAAAACAATCCGTTCTCCAAGACCGTTCGCTGCGGCAGTCTCGCGTGCAATCTGGATCACGTCAGAGGGTTCGACGGCATAAACCCGCTCCGCGCCGTGTTTGCATGCGAGCATGGCCATGACACCCGTTCCCGTACCCAGATCGAGAACGGTAGAGCCGGGCTTGATCGACAGCGCCAATGCCTGACGATACGCACGCATCCGAACGCTATCGTCAACCATTACCCCGAATTCAACGATGCCGTACATTCCTCTACGTCTCCCGAATGCGCGATGTCACATGTGATCGTCCGGTGTTCGGTCTTGAACCACCAGGACTCGAGCGGGAACCCGTATCCGAAGAGGTGCCGAGCTGACTCGATCTTCAGGCCAGACAAGAGATGCTGCGGACTGGTGCCGTGCACGCGCTTGAATGAAGACAACTACCGCGACTCCGTGGTTTCCAATTTGGGCCTGGATCCACGGCGGATCAGCCCAGCAAGACGTCATAACCTGACCACGCCAGCGCCCCAACAGCCTGTGCCGGGGAAGACTATCCAGGAATGATCAGTCCACGGGCGGCAAGTTCCTCAGCCAGCATGGTCACATCATGTTCAATCGTTTCACGCGACACTTCATACTCCTGCATCATGACATTGCAGACTTCAGCGAGCGTCTTGCCTTCGCCCATAAGCTGCCAGACACGCGCCCCGACCGAATCGAGCCCAAAATAATCGCCCCGGGCAAGATCGAGCATGACCACGTCCTCGCCCACCTGCCGCGCCATGACATCCCTGGCTATGCGAACGCAATCGGAAAGCCTCAATTCAACCTGTCCCATCCCAGAACCCACGATATCCCCGACGGACGCAGCTCAACAAATCATAAATCGACGTCCCCTGCGCAACAACCAAGAGAGCCGGATGCAGAAATCGAATCGACTTCTGATCCAGACCCACATGGATCGTGGGAGAAGATCTGCTGGTAAAGCGCCGTTGAGTCCTTCCCGCCAATGATGATCTCTCCCTGATACTCGACCCAGGCATGCGCAGCGAAGCCATCCCGGTCCTTCCGCACCCCGATCACCAGCTTCGTTTCTACGCCTCGGCGAGCCAGCATCCATGAAGTTACCAATGCCTGGCGCAGACAGTTCGCCCGGTAAATGCCATGATGGGCCGCCACGCCCACTAGTCTAGCCACCCTAGAGACGACCACAGCCGGATCACGTGGCGAACCACCAGCCCGGACGAACCGCCAAATCCATTTGTGGGTGCGACGGTACCCAAATACGCGTATTGCAACTTCCACCGTGGGCAGAAGTAGGACGGCGCCAACCAAAATCCGCCGCTCGTGCCACTGGAGCTCACGGCACTTTTCCCACCTGCTGGCAGCCTGGTTCAACATTCCGACGCTCATGATGCGGGAGGCGTAGGCAGATGGTCATGGTATCGCAACATGCGCACGTGGATCATAGTTTCCGTAAGGATCCTGCAATCTGCCCCGTCGTACCGGCTCAGGCCGCTCGGTTGCACTGTAATTCGCACTCGACGTCCATCCGTACTCCCGCATGCTCAATGATCGCCGTCCGGACATGCGATAGCTCTCCGTACTGTCGCAGATACGCCAACCGATAACAAACCACCTCTCGTGAAAGCCCCGACACCTGGTCAAAGTGGAGGGCCAATGTATTCGCCTCCTCAACATCGAGAAGGAATGAATTCTTCACCAACTGAACCAGCGCCTCCGCCGCAGTCAAGCGCTCAAACGCTATCCCGCCCGACTCCCGGTCGCCTAAAAAGTAGATCCTCCGCAGGGGCCTCGGACGATCGCAGAAGACGAAACCATCTCCTGCCCTGAACCGCGCCTTGGAACTTAACTGCATCCGAACCGCCAAGGCCAGGTTTTCGCCAACAAGCGCCCTCTCGCTATCAGGCCAAAGGCGGATCGAGGGTTCACTGGGCATCACCCGGTACCCATGCTCGCATGGCACCAGCACCAGACCGTCGTCCGTCAACACGCGGAATCCATTTCTGGAGAAACTGCCTGCCAGAGTGGACTTTCCTCTGCCGGATTCACCCAAGAAAGCGACTGCATCGCCGCCAATATCAACCGCGCTGGCATGAAAGACGAGGTGGCCCTGCCTGCTCAAGGCCAATGGCAATACTTGATTGAGGTAGAGATGCTCTGCAGCATCGTCATCGGCATCGGGAGCAGGGAAACCCACTACCTCTTTCCCGTCGGCAGAAATCTCAAAGTCCGCGACCGACGGAAAGCGCAGCAGATAGCCCAGTGGCTTGCGGAAGAACTGCATCCAGAGCCCACCATCCGGGAATTTCCATTCATGGAATGGCAGAGCGTCTACCCGTTCCTGCGAGCGCTGGACTGCCCTGATGTACGCGTTCACCATTCTGCATTTTCCATCCAGCATCCCTGCTTTGCAGGGTTATCACGGCAGGATTGCCGAATCATGGAATTCCAGCACCGCAGCAAACCCGATGCTTCCGTAGATTGTTTCACTGCTATGCCCCGAAAAATGCAACCAGCCGCAAATCCTTGAAGCGTGCGTTGCGCCGGCGAAAACCGATCTCGGCGCACTGCAGCCACCCCTGAAAGGACCGCTGCCTGACGCTTTCGTCTAAGCCTTTTTTGCCGCCTTTCCGTCGATATTTCCTCCCGACTTCTGGGTTGTCAGGTGCAGTTTTCCAAATATCTGAAGGGTCGGCTTTGCATATGCCTTACGTCGCCTGGCACGTTCAGGCTCCTGAATGACTACCACTTGCTTCTGTTGCGATTTCGATTCCATTTGAGCCCCTCACACGAAAAAACATGACTTGATCCCGCTCCCTGGGCGAATGCAAGCGAGTTCACAAGAGCGCGTCGCATCCGAACAGACCCCATAACATCCAACTAGCGAATCCCGGTCTCCTCGCTTCAAGAAAGACATCCGCCGCCTTGCAAGATTCTACCCAATCCTTCCTTCTTGCCGGAATGGTCCGAGTCAATTCAGTCTCCATCTCACGTAAATATCGCTCGAATGCAACCGAGAAGCCCGCCTTTGTGCGTCGCTCCAATACCACCGGTGGCAGCAAGCCCGCCATTGCCCGTCGGTGCAAGATTTTATCCATATGGCCGCGCAAACGAAGATGTTGGGGCGTTGCGAACGCAAACTCTATCAAATTCGTATCCCAAAGCGGCGCGCGCAATTCGATGCCCACGCTTGCAGCGAGCCGTTCCTCCATTTCCCTTGCCAAGGTGAGGTAGGTGTGCTTCCAATAATTGCTCAGTATGCGCCGCCCAAACGTCTCGCGGCTCTCTTTTGGTGAAAGACCAGGTCCTAGAATGCGCGCGTCTAACACCTGCCTCATGGCCGGGGCAAGCCAGTCGAGCCCGTCGATCCGTTCTCTTGGCGCCAAGAAGCGGGACTGGCGTACTGCTCGTTTGACGAACTCCGGCAACTGGGGTGCGACGCCGTGTCTCAGGAACCACCCAATGCTTCTTGCAACGCCCGCTTCGCAGCTGTCCTCTTTCAGGAATCGATAGATCTGGCGCCACTGCCCAGCCGCCAGCGCATCCGCATAATAGGTTCTATGCCCAATCAGCCATTCGTCGCCCCCGGTGCCGTCGAGCGAAACACGGCAGCCGTCTCTTCGAGCCTGCTCCCTCATTCCAAGCCCCATCACCGAGTTCGGATACCCTGGAAACTCGCGGTAGCGAGTTGCCCAGTCCCGGTACCATGAAAGCGGTTTGTAGCTTGGGCGAATCCTTCTGATCGTTCGGCCCCAGTGGGCCTCGACGGCCCCGACATACTGCAATTCGTTGGCGTCGTCGTCGTCGTGAAAATCCAGCGTGTACCCCTCTATCGAGGCGGCAAGCAATGACTGCTCGAGCCGCAGATTCTCCGCCACCGCGAAGATCGCCGATGAGTCAAGTCCGCCACTTACGTCGCACGCCAAGGGCCGATGTGAGCGCGACATCCGCCGCACAACTTCTGTCAAAAGCGTACGGTAATATTCTGCGAATTCATCCTCCGTCCGGCATGGCAGGGTAACCGACGCATTCGGCTCCCAGTACTGCTCCACCTGCGGGCCACGATCACTGACTACCAATTGATGCGCCGCTACCAACCGCGACACTCCCACCCAGAACGTTTCCTCCCGCGACGACAGCCTGGCGGCCAGGAAGTCGGCGACCATGCCTTGATTCAGCTCCCTACGAACCCAGGGCAGCGCAAGTATCGCGTGCACCTCCGAGGCAAAAGACAAGGTCCTGCCGTTCCAGTGGTAATGAAACGGCTTGTTTCCAACCCTGTCCCGGGCGCAGAACGCGGTCCCGTTGCATGCATCCCAGATCACAAGCGCGAAGTCGCCCTCAATATGCTGCAGGCAGCGCGTCCCCCATACCTCGTAGGCTCTCAGCACCAACTCGGCATCTGCGCGGGTCCTAAGCGGAATCCGGCGCTGAGACAACTCCCTCCGCAGCTCCTTCCAGTTGTCCACTCGCCCGTCCATGACAAGTACCAGACTTTCATCTTCGTTGGCTAGTGGCTGCTCTTCTTCCAGTGATTCGGGCGTCGTGCAGAGCATGCACTGCCCGAGTGCAACCGGGCCCCGGACCCAATGCCGAATCCCGTCCGGGCCGCGATAATGCATGGCCCCGGTCATTCCCTTCACCAACTCCGGCTCAATCGGTGCACTATCGAAGTTGATGATGCCAACAACGCCGCTCATGAGAGCCTGAACATTTCCATTGGTCTCGCCATTTCGCAGGCGCCTATCTTCTTGCCGCCCATCCAATCCCGCTTAGGCAGCTACCCCAATCTCGATTATGCTTGGCCCAAGACACGTTCCGACGAAATGCCGGATCCCGACCCAAACCGCCATCCAAACAGTTGTTCGCAAAATGACTGAATCAACACTTCTGAGCCGATTCTATGTCGCTTCGGACGATCTTCTAAGAAAGATCATGATTGGTGCTGAAGCCATTTACGAGGGATTATGGCTCGGCCTGCTCGACAACAGACACCTGGATGAAGCTGGAAGGCTGAAATATGCGTCCTGGAAGAAGTTTTCGGAGGACGCATATAACCTTTCCGGGTTGGAATGTTGGGAGGAATCCGCTTTGACCCGTCACTATAAGAAGGAATCCGCCGTGTTATTGGCGGCCGCAGGCGGAGGGCGTGAGGCCGTCGCCCTAGCCAGGCTTGGGTTCAATGTCTATGCATTTGAGAGCACCCCCGGTCTTGCCAAAGCCTGCAGTGACCTCATCGAACGGCTCCAGTTGCAGGTTCGGGTTGAAACTGCAGCCCCTGGTTGTGCTCCGGAAAGCCTTAGTAGCTACGAAGGGATCATCATTGGCTGGGGAGCGTACATGCACATTCCTGGCCGCTCCAATCGAGTGCGATTTCTTCAATCGCTTCGGACGCACGTTGAGCCTGGCGCACCGCTCTTGATGTCATTTCTTTGTCGCAATGACCGTACCAGACGGCACACGTGGATCTTCAATATTGCTCAATTGATAAGGCGCACGCGCCGTTGCCAGGATGCCGTCGATTACGGTGATGCTTTGTGCGAGACTTTTGACCATCACTTCACCGAGCATGAAATCCGCGATGAACTTTCGGAAGGTGGATTCTCGTTGCGCGAATACCATAAGACCCCATATGGAAATGCGGTCGCCTATGCGACCTAAGCCGCGCAAATTGTGGACGAGACGGGCCTGTCTTCATCTGCGGCGGCTTGGCAACGGCGGCGCTAGCCGGCCCTCCGTTCTTGTTGGTGTGTCCGGAAGCACACGACTGAGATGAGAACAGTGAGCGCGTACGCGGAACACTTAGTTTCGCTACTTCGGCGCTACCCCTCCAGTGGACCAGCGGTCACAAACCGCTCTCCGCCATTCACATGGCAGTACATCATCGCTTCCGTATCCTCGCATGGCGTAGCAGCTCTGCTGCATCGTCTGGAGACAGAGGGCAGCCCTGCCACTTATATGCCCAAGGAATATCTCGCCCGCGTAGAAGATCAGCGTCGCGCAACTGCCTTCGACAACCTTCGGCGATATGCCCTCTTTGAAGCCATTGCTATGCGGCTGCGCAAGCAGGAACTCCCGGTCATCCCCCTCAAGGGCCTTCATCTGGCCGAACTCGTCTACGGCGACATTAGCCTTCGACCCATGAGCGACATGGATATCCTCGTGCGCAGGGAGCATGTGGAGGCGGCCGTCGCCACGCTACAGGGCCTCGGTTACGGTTTCGACGAAGACGTTTCGGCCGCCGCCGGCGCAATGGGCGACACGACCAAATGCAACCTTGGCCTCACGCATCGCGAATCGGGCGCGTGGCTGGAGGTGCATTGGACGCTTGGCGAACCGCCCGTGCGCTACGCCCGTCTCCTGGAGGATGTCTGGGCGAGCGCTCGGCCTGCCATGCTCGGCGATACCGAAGCCCTTGTCATGGCGCCCGAGCACCTTCTGTTGCATGTCTGCGCACACCTCGCCTGCGGGCACGTGTTTCTGTTCAGCCTGCGCGGCCTCTGCGACATCGCCGAAATTGCCCACGTCCATCCGACGCTCGATTGGAGCGTGGTCAGCCAGGCCGGGACCCGCTATGGCCTCGGACGCGGCGTGTCGGCCGCGCTGCGGCTCGCCCGCGACCACCTCGGTGCAGCAATACCGAACGACGTGCTTCTCAGGCTTGGAGCCGATAAGCTCGACCAGGATATGCTCGATGAAGCGCTGGAGCATCTCGTCTCCGGGGTAGACATGGCTGGCGAGCTGAGAACCGCACCCAACGTGCTGGCACTTGCCGGTACGGGCGCACCTCTTGCGAAGCTTGAAGCCGTTTGGAACCGGGTTTTCGTACCGCGTGCAGAGCTGTCTCTCCTGTATGGCGTCCCGCAACGATCGCCATGTCTTACGCTCTATTACGCCGTCCGCCTGAAGGATCTGCTGTGCAAGTACACTGCAGCGGTCTGGGCGATGAAGGTAACCGATCCTGAACTTTCTGCTTCCGCCGCACGCCATGCCCGCCTTTCGAACTGGATCAATGTCGGCTGAGGGTGCCTTCGTCATGTGCTGGCGAGGCATCGACCGCCTGATGCCAGATGTCGGCCATTTATCGCCGGCCTACTTATCAGGGCCTCCCGCTGGAGCAAGATCAGCACCTTCAGTACCTGGTCGGTGCCCCGACAGCCAAGCCAGCGCGAGAATGAACATAAAGGTCAGCGCATTGGCCGGTATCTGCAGGCTGAAATCCACCGCACTGTGGATCATGAGCGCGATGATGCTCATGATTGCCGCGAAGGATATGCCGCGCATGAGCGGATCGCTGCGCTGGTAATGGGCGCGCAGCGCCACGGCGAACGACATCAGCACCATGAGCGCGAGCAGCGAGAGGCCCAGCAGGCCGACCTCGGCGGCGAACTCCAGGTAGTCGTTGTGCGCGTGGGTGTAAGTCCCGACGGTGGCCTCGGCGCTGTAGCGCGGAAACACGACGGGAAACGAGCCCAGCCCCGAGCCCAACACCGGAAAATCCTTCCACATCTCGAACGCGTAGCCCGCCACCTGGTCCCGGTCCTCGGATTCCGCCGTGGTCTGCACGATGCGCTCCACGACCCGCTGCGTGCCAAAATACGTCCCCACGACGA
>Ga0156227_1265_pt1 | contig 9289 bp, 13 predicted proteins | sample RifCSPlowO2_12_FD_107875 | JGI IMG/M metagenome (GOLD analysis project Ga0156227, IMG submission 107875) | Betaproteobacteria bacterium RIFCSPLOWO2_12_FULL_63_13
CGATCCCCGGGTAGATGGGGTTCCACGGCAGAAAATAGAGCGCCGGGAACAGGGCGAACGGGAGCCCCAGCGCGAGTTTGTGAAAGCGGTGGCGCGGGTCGTGCCGCTCGTGGACGCCCAGCGGTTCGAGCTTTCGCGCCGTGATGATGTTGTAGAGTACGGCGCCCACGCCGCCGATGGCGAAGCTGAAGATGATGCTCTCGATATCGAAGCCCGTGCGCTGCGCCAGCTCGAACAGGCTTGGCGGATTCCAGTACTCGGGGACGAAGAGCGGTTCGGTGAGCCCGAACGGCGCCATGAAAACGCTCGTCCATCCCATCGCGGCGCGGTGCTGCGGAAAAGCTGCGTAGAAGAGGACCCACGGCGCCAGGAACGCACTCGACCAGACCAGCCAGACGTAGTGGTAGGGCATGCTTCCGTTCATTTTCCGCCCGTGCCGGCATCGGGCGCCGTCGCCGCGCCGGTCTTGTCCACCATCATCCTGCAGAACAGATCAGTAGCCATATCGAAACCCGGTCATTTGTCAAGGCGCACGGAATCATCGCCTGAGGAGGTTATAGAGCATCGCGTAGAGCGCCCCCGTGACAAATCCCCAGCCGGTCATGACCGCCAGGGGGAGAAAAAACATCCTGGGCGAATAGGCCAGCAGTGGCAGTTGGATGCGCCGGAAGTCGAGGCCGTGAAACAATGCGTTGAGAAGATCAAGCGCGGCTTCGTGCCAGATTGCCCACGCTGCGGCGCACACGGTATACATGATCGTGATGATGAGCGCGAGCGTGCTGCCCACGAGGAGTGGGCGAAGCCGGGGGGTCGTGTCCATGATCAGGTTCCTCCTCTGCCGTGAAAAAAGTTGTAGAGCGGCGCGAACACCAGCCCGAAATAGATGCCGTAGAGAAACGTCTCGACGAGGCCGAGGAAGAAACTTCCCCAGGTGAGCCACGTGAATCCGGGCAGCAGCCTGAGCCATACCTCGTACATGCGCTGGTCGAACGCGAGGTCGTAGCCCACACAAAACAGGTACGTGATCGCGAGGAAGCACCCCATCGCCAGCCCGATTTCGCGCCAGTAGAGCCTACCCATGATGGTGTTCTCCGTGCTGATGTTCGTCACGCGCGGGCGGCGCAGCGTACTTCGCCGGCTCTTTCTCGAACTTGTCGCGGCAGGAGGTGGAGCAGAAGTAATAGGTCCTGCCGGCGTGCACGCTCGCTCCCGCCGCTTTATCCGGATCGACGGCCATGCCGCACACCGGATCTTTTTCCCCCTCGCTTCCGCCATGTTTGCCATGGCCGCCGTGATGGCCGTGGCCGCCCATCATGTGCGCGCCGCAGCCGAAGCGCATCATGATGTAGAACAACCCACCCCACAGTAGCAGGCTGCCGAGGGTTTTCAGTGCTTCGGTATCCATGTGTCGCCTCTCATTTCCAAACGTGATTCCACAAGGCCAGCAACGGTCAATCGAGCTGCCAGCGGAATGAGCGCGGTTCGGGCTCGCCCGGGCGCGCGATCTGCAACTCGATGGTCTGCTGCCGTGACGGCAGCGGCATGAAGCGCAACACGCCCTCGCGGTGGTGGCCGCCGGGTCCCGCGCCGTCCCACGCTTTCGGCACATGCTTTCCGCCCGCACCGTCAAGGAGCACAGCGGACTTCACCAAGTCGTCGTTCAGGTCCGCGCTGTGCGTGTCGAGCACGATCTTGAAGTCCCAGGTCCGGGCGTCACCGGACAGGTTCTGGGGCGTGACGGCAACCGTTACGCCGCGGTCGCTGCTCTTCTGCGTGGTCAGCTCGGCAGCTGCCGCGGGCGATACAGCGGCTGCCGCGAAGAGAAATGCTAGAAGCGCGGATTTCAGATTACGCATGTTTGTGCTCCTCCATGTTCGCTATTTCGCAGGAGCGATCCGCATCATCTGCTGATGCCGCATCATCTGCTCCATCATCATCTGCATCATGTCCATGCGGCGCTGCATGAAATCCTGCTGCTGCTTCGGATCCATGCCCGCCGTTGGATTTCCGCCCATCATCTGGCCGCCGCCCATCATGCCGTGGTCCATGGCGCCTTTCTGACTGCCGCCCACCGTGCCTTGGTCCTTGGCTTTCTGGTCGCCGCCCATCGTATCCATCATCATCGGCCCGCCCATCCCGCGCATCATCCGCATGTTTTCCTGCATCGTCTTGGCGTGCTCATCAATCAACTCGTGGTGCTCTTTCGGGTCCTTGGCTTGATGGATCCGGTCCATCTGCTGCTGCATGCGCTTCACGTTCTCCTGCATCTGCGCCATCCGCTTCTCCATTTCCATGGTCGCAGGCTTGCCTTCGGCCTTGGGCGCGGTTTGCGAGGCGGCGTAGGGCGCGCTGAACGCAAGCATCGTTATGAGCGCGAGTGACAACAACTTTCTCATTGCAAGTTCTCCTATCAAGATTAAGGCACAGCAGTTAAGAACGGATGCCCGGCACGAAACTGGCGAGGTTGTTGTAATCCGTCAACACCTCCCACACGATGCGCTTGTCTACCGCAACCAACACGTTGGCTTCGACCTGGAACGCGCCTTCTTGATCACTTCGGCTCGGGCGCGGGCTCCGTTACTTCCACGAGTTTTCCGCCCGCGAGCTTGAAGTGAAACCTGGTGCTAACCGGTTTTGTCCACAGGCCTTTGTTCTTTGCGTCGCGCGCGAAGGCCGGCACGCCGACCGTGACCGTCGCCTGGTAGGTGCCATCGCCGGCGAGCGGGCTGTTCACCGCATAGTGCAGTCCGCTGCCGCCCCACATCGGATGCAGCGTGCCGGACACTTTCTTCTTGTTGTCACGGTTCAGCGCACTGAATGTCACCTCGGCATACGAGATGCGCGTCTTGGACCCGGGATCGACCGGCTTGACCTCGACGTGGAAGATCTCGCCCTTCGCCACAGGATGTTCCATCCACACCGGCGGAGCGCCCATCTGCATCCACATGCCTTTGGCGGGCTCGAGTTCGAAGATGACGATCATGTTCTCGGCGACATTGCGCCCGACAAGCACCGTTTTCTGCGTCGCATCCTCCGCGGCGGACAATACTCTTACCTTTGGTTCCGCGCCGTGGGCAGCGGCGCTGAACGCCAATGTTGCGGCCAGCGCATTCAAGACGAGCGAGCGTTTCATGGGGGATTCTCCAATAAAGTTAAATTAAGTTGCGGGCGGCGCCGATGACCGACGCTGCCATGTACACCAATGCAATGTTCGAGTTCATGCGTCTGTTCCCTTCGAATCCGGAATCGGGACGGAAGAAAGCTGCGATCCGCGCCGCGCGGGCGTACGCGGGCCGCGCGCGTTGCGGTGAGCGCGCTATACGCCGAAGGGGCTAAATGAGTAACCGCTGATGGCGCAGGTAGAGCGGTGTGTGCGGTGGTGGGTGTGAGGCGGGGTGGGTGCTGAAGACAGCGATTGCTGGAGCCAGCCGCATCATGTCGCCTGCGGCCGGTGCCGGCGGGTCAGGGTTGAGAGTTCCAGCGGTTGCTGCGATTGCAACCGGCACGCCGATGACCGGCGCGGTCAGCTCCTGGCATGCCCCATCCCGGTGCGCAGGGAACGAATCCAGGCGGTTGGGGTTAGCGCGCGTGCTGGAACTGGCTTCCATGGCTGCCGGGCCGTCCAGTGTGATCGGCGGGGCGTGATGAGCCTGGCAAGGGTAAGTCACGGCCCCAAGCCAGAACGCCAGCCAGCCGAAGACCAGCCATACCCCGCGCCGGGCAGCACTTCCCTTGGGAGCGGCAGCCGAATTCCGAGGACTGATCGGCAGGTTTGGCATCTCAAAAACCTCGGCCGCGATCGTCACGGCACACGAACAATGCTAACGGACAGTTGCAAGCGGCGTGTTGATCTACGTCAACCGCGCACAGCCGCTGTCCGCTTACCGCCCGTAGCGCGCGTAGATGCGATGGCTGCCGTCGGGCAGAACCAGCAGCACGTCGTAGGGCACGCTGCGGTTGCCTTCCATCCCGGGCGAGCCGCCGGGCATCCCGGCTACCGCCAGCCCTCGCGCCTTGGGCCGCTCCGCGAGCAAGCGTTTGATCTCGCGCGCCGGGACATGCCCTTCGATCGCGTAACCGTCGATTACCGCGGTATGGCAACCTCCAAGCGCGTCGGGGATGCCGTAGCGGGCCCGGTAGCGTTCAGGGTCCTTCACGTCCTGGGGCTTCACACGGAAGCCGTTGGCCCGCAGATGCTCCATCCACGAGCCGCAGCAGCCTCAGGATGCGTCCTTGTAGACGATCATCGGGTCTGCGGCATCCGCGCTGCGCGACGCCAGCAGGGCTGTTCCCAAGAGCACTACGACAAAATCCCGTCGCTTCATGTCATTCACTCCTTCGAAACTGGCATCGATCGACAAAAGATCGGCTCCGACCGGTCACCTGCGGGCAGGCCGGGGGCGGCGAATCACATGCCCGCCAGCGACTGCCATCGCTGACGCACCGCATGTTAATCGGGGCGCATTTGCGTCCCGTTGATCTATATCAAGCGTCATCGCTGCGTAGCAAATCCCGCCGCGCGTTACGTTGCTTCATCCGGTCCCCCGCCCGCGCGGCAATCAGACATGTTTCGCGCCGCAGGTTAGGCAGGGACCCGCAAATCACCCTGTCGCGAACGGGGACAGCGTGCATTTCAGTTTTCCCCTGAGGGTTCGCGCCTTCGCCGGAACGACAATGTGTCGCTGTTTTTGTCATGGAAGTTATGCAAAGCTCCATAGACTGGCTCAACGCCGGGTTTGTGCCAGTGTTATCTCGTGCTGCGTCTTTCGAATCTCCTGCGGCCAGGATGACTTAATGTAGGCGAGTACCGCCCAGATCTCCTCGTCGGCAAGCACCCCGCTGAAGGCGGGCATGTCGCTCTGGTACATGGGCGGCGCGTACTTGCCGGGAACGATCCCCTGCTTGATCATCCCGAACAGCACGAAGTCCGGGTGGTGCCACGTGTGTCCGGACGCGTCGTGCGGCGGCGCCGGCAGGCGACCGCTCGGCGAGTGCTTTTGCCAGTTTGCCTGGCCTCATTGAGCGCCCGGGGCTTTGGTGCTTGCTCAAGCAAAATCGATCACGCCGCGCGTTTCGACGTTCCCATTCAACGGGCGCCGTCCAGCAGCTTTTCGAGCTGAGTCACGGAAATCGCGCCCATCACGCGCTGCCCGTCGGCAAAAAACAGGGTCGGTGTGGCGCGGATGCCCTGCTGCCGGCCATAAGCGACGATTTTTTCGAGGGGCGTGTCGCACGCGCCAGCGGTCTTCGGGGGGATGCCATTGAGCATCATCTCGCCGTAGACCTTGACTCGGTCTTTCGAACACCACACCGCCGCCGCCTTCTCGTAGGAATCCTGGGACAGGATCGGATAGAGGAACACGTGGATCGTGACGTTGGTCAGCTTGTCAAGTTCCCTGTCGAGGCGCTTGCAGTAGGGGCAGTTAGGATCGGTAAAGTAGGCGAGCCTGCGCTTGCCATTTCCCTTGACGACGCGGAAAGCGAGATCGAGCGGCAACCGGTCGAACTTGACGGCAGTCAGCGCGCGCAGCCGCTCCTCGGTGAGGTCGGTCCCGCGCGCGACATCGATCAGCCGGCCGCGCACGATCATGTGATTCACGTTCTCGTCAACGTAGAAGACATCGCCGCCCGCGAACACCTCGTAGATTCCCGCGAGCGGCGTTTTGGCGACGCTTTCGACCTGGATGGCGGGATATTTCTTCTGCATCGCCTGTTTCACGGTCGCTTCGCTCGCGGCCGCCATGCTTGAGACTAACAGGGCCATGTATAGACAATTACGCAGCTTGGTCAGCATGGTTAGGGACTCCTTTGTTTGCCTTGCTCAAGATCCCGGTCCCGCAGCACGCGTCCGCGTTGACTCTTCACGTGCGCATCCGGGAAGCCGTATTTAACCGGCTCGCCCAAGTCGAAGGGGAACCGTCTGGCCGCCGATACCTTCCGGGCTAGTTGCATCAGCTCGTCCCGGCTCAGCGGCTGCTTGCGGGGTAGTGCGAGCAAGATCTTGTTGCCGGCATCGCGGACGTCCAGGATAAGCAGTTCGGCAAACACCCCCTGGTAGGTGCGGACCATTGAGTCGTAGAGCGGGTTGGAAATACGGCTCCAGAGATTGCCGACCACGACTCCCCCTGGCGTGACCGCGCGCCGCACGGCCTGCAGGAACTCCCGCGTGGTCAGGTGCGCCGGGATGCTGTTGCTGCCGAAAGCGTCCAGGAAGATCACATCGTAAGGCTGCCGCAACTTTTCGATGAATCGCCGCCCGTCACCTACGTGGGCATTCATGAGGTCGTCCTCGCGGAAACCGAAGAATTTCTTCGCCACATCCACGACCGCGGGATCGATATCCACCGCGTCGATGGCGGCGTTCGGGTAGTACTTGCGGAGGAACATGGGCAGCGTGCCGCCGCCGAGCCCGACGACCAGAAAGCGGCCGGGTTCTTCGGACAATGCCAGTCCGACCAGCGCGACCTGCACGTAAGGCAACGCCAGATAATCCGGATCCCCCAGTTTCACGACGCTCTGCCGCGCTCCGTTCCTCCCGAAACGCAAGGCGCGCACGCCATTTTCCTCTTCCGTGACGACGATCGTGCTATAGGCCGAAGCCTTTTCGTACAGCACCGTCTCGCCGGCGCGCGCGAGCGCAACCAGAGCGAGCAGCGCGACACAAGCGAACAATCCGGCGAGAAACGGGCGTCGATTCATGGCCTACAGACTCGAAGACGTTGAGCATAACGACAATCGCATGGCGTCCCTTCACCCAAAATTGATTAGGTTCGAGCTCGCCGCCCGCGTGCGCGGGCGATAAGTGTTCGCTGGAACCGGCCGCTATGCGCCGGGTTCCGGGCGTCAGACACTAACGGCAAATGGGGGGCGCTGCGGCTGTTCGGGAAAGAACAGACTTGCGGGGAGGGAAAGCGAAGGCTCGAAAACGGGCAAATGAGGTGTTGCGGCCACGGGTGGAACGACAGGAATCGCCGAAGAAAGTTGATGGCAGAAAAAGTGCTCGAAAAAAGTCTTGACGCCATCGCCGTCACGTTCCTGGCCAGCACCGTCGTCGCTATTGGACGATTGGGCCGCGCCAGCCGCAGCGAGTGGACACTGCATGACTGACAGCGATGCGGCCGCGAGTCCTTGCAGCGGAATCATCATCAGCAAGGCTGCCGCAGCGAGTTTCCTGATGAAGTGCAGCATGCGGCAATTCTAGAGTAAGGCCATCATCTTGGCAACGATCCCGGCGGTCGAGCACCGGGAGCGCGTGCAGAACTTTCGCGGGGCTGATCGAAAGCAACGCCGCTTCCCGGTTCGTGCGGAGCGTCCGGCCCGGACAGTGGGCTACGTCGTGAACTCGTAGACCTGCTTGCGTACCGGGTCAGTGATCGGGATGCGGATGCCCATCGAATCGAGCATCGCGCGCACTTCAGCCACCGTCAGCGCCCCCGCGGGCGGCTTGACACGATGATGCTGGGGCATCAATGCCTTCAGGTTCGGATTGTTGGTCGTGACAAGCTTGATCGCCATGCCGGCGTCGCGCGGTTCTCCCGTGGGGTGCATCAGAAAAATCATGGCGTCGGGCTTGTAGGCGTCCGCCCACAGCGCCATGTCCTGCGTGGCGGCCGAGCTGCCGGGGAAGTAGACCGTCCAGCCGTTTTCGAAGGTGATGACGAAGCCGGCGGCCGCTCCACCATAGATCGGGGCGATTTCCCATTCAGCTCCGCGTCCGGAGCCCGAGCCGTGCACGGACCCCACCACCCGGATCGTGATTCCTTCCCATATCGGATACAGATTTCGCATGGTGTGGTTCTCCTATCGCTTCGGTTGGCCGGGTGTAAGTGCGGGTAGGACTGACTCAACGCCGGATTTGTGCCAACGTTATCTCGTGCTGCGTCTTCCGAATCTCCTGCGGCCACGATGATTTGATGTAGGCCAGCACCGCCCATATCTCCTCGTCAGCAAGCATCCCACTGAAGGGGGGCATATCGCTCTGGTACATAGGCGGCGCGTACTTGCCGGGCACAATCCCATGCTTGGTCATCCCGAACAGCACCGGGTCCGGGTGGTGCCACGTGTGTCCGGACGCATCGTGCGGCGGCGCCGGCAGGCGACCGCTCGGCAGGCGCTCTTTCCAGTTTGCCTGGCCTTCGAGCCGAACGCCGTGGCAGGCGGCGCAATACCGAGCGTAAACCGACTTTCCGCGCACGACCTGCTGGCTGTCGTCGGGATCAGCCGAGGATTTCTGTTCAGACAGCGATGCGATGGTGATCGCGCCGATCAGGAATGCAAAGGCAGCAGCCAATAGCCCTACCCCGATCTTGTTACGTGTGTCGGATGTCATCGAGCGGCTGTCGCTTATCCTACTTCCTGAGCTTGCCCCAAAGTTCGTCGAGCCGCGCATAGCGGCCACAGCCGGTCACGTAGAACTTGTAGCGCACCGGGTTCTTCTGATAGTAATCCTGGTGATAGTCCTCTGCCGCCCAGAACTCGGCCGCCTTCATGATCGGCGTCACGATCGGCTGCTTGAAGGGTTTCTCCTTCTCCCACCGCGCCCTGGAGGTCTCGGCGAGCCGCTTCTGCTCCTCGTCGTGCCAGAAGATCGAAGGCCGGTATTGCGATCCAACGTCGCAGAATTGCCGGTCTTTCACCGTCGGATCGTGGTTCACCCAGAACTGCTCGAGCAAACGCTCGTAACTGACTTTCTTGGGGTCGTACACGACCTGCACCACCTCGGTATGGCCGGTAGCGCCCGAGGAAACCTGCTTGTAAGTCGGATTTTTCGCGCTCCCGCCCATGTAGCCGGAGGTGGTCGAAACGACGCCGGGAACCTTGTCCATGGCCTCCTCCGTACACCAGAAGCAGCCGGCGGCGAACGTGGCTTTAGCGAGTCCGGATGGCTGGCCTTGGGCAAAGGCGGAGGAACAGGCGAGCGCGACCAACCAGGCGGGTAGTGCGAGATGTCGGGCAAGCATGGCGTAAGGCTCCTTTTGTGGCATTGTCAGCTCGGTCGGTGTTAAGACCGATGGCTTACTCATCGGTTCGGCGAGCATCACCTCGCTTCGCGGCGCGCGGGTAAATGCGTCCTCGTCAACCTGGGAAGGAACATTCCCGTTTGCCGGCGGTATGCGCGATATGCTTCACCAAAGCCATTTTCCATGACACTTTCCTCCCCCTTCGCGAACAGCAGGTAGGACGCGATGAATACCGGGAACCACACGGTCAGTATCCAGGACTGGAGCGCAAGCAGGGTTCCGAGATAACCGAGAAACAGCGCGGTGTAGAGTGGATGGCGAACAGACCT
>Ga0156227_1021_pt2 | contig 9274 bp, 8 predicted proteins | sample RifCSPlowO2_12_FD_107875 | JGI IMG/M metagenome (GOLD analysis project Ga0156227, IMG submission 107875) | Betaproteobacteria bacterium RIFCSPLOWO2_12_FULL_63_13
CGCCGTTGTCGGTGCAGAATTCCAGCGGCGGGTAGTGGACGGCAAAACCTGCGCTGGCGGCTTGGCGTTCCAGCGACGCGCGCAGTTTGCGGTTCGCGCCGACTCCTCCGGCAACAACCAGCCGCGCAAGCCCGGTGTGCTTCATCGCTGCGGTGCTTTTCGCGACCAGCACGTCCACGACCGCTTCCTCGAACGCGTGCGCGACATCCGCACGCAGCGAGTCGTCAAGGACGTGCCGTGCGCAGAGTGTCGCTACGGAAGTTTTCAGACCGCTGAAGCTGAAATCGAGATCACCTGAGGCGATCATCGGGCGCGGAAAACGGAATTGGCCCGGCCTACCGCTTTCGGCCAGAGCCGCGAGCGCAGCACCGCCCGGATAGCCGAGCCCAAGCAGCTTGGCCGTCTTGTCAAATGCTTCCCCCGCCGCGTCGTCCTGGGTTTCACCGAGCAGAATGTATTCCCCGATTTTGGAAACGCGCATGAGCTGAGTGTGCCCGCCTGAAACGAGCAGCGCTATGAATGGAAATGCGGGCGGGTTCTGCGCGAGCAATGGCGAGAGCAGGTGTCCCTCGAGGTGATGAATCCCGATTGCGGGCACGCCGAGCCCCAGCGCGAGGCTTACCGCGACGCTCGCGCCGACCAGCAGCGCACCCGCAAGCCCCGGCCCCTGCGTATAGGCGATCCCCGACAGATCGACGACGCGCGCGCCGCCACGGGCCATTACCTCACGCGTCAGTGGCAGCAGGCGGCGAATGTGGTCGCGCGACGCGAGCTCCGGTACCACGCCGCCATATTCGTCGTGAAGCGCCACCTGCGAATGCAGGGCATGCGCAACCAGTCCCGCGCGAGGCGTAGCGCCCGGGAGCAGACCGCGTGCGGTGTCGTAGAGCGCCACGCCTGTTTCGTCGCAGGAGGTTTCGATACCCAGAATCAGCATGATTTGTCAGTGCTTTATATACTGCGGGGCCCGCCTGCATCAGTACGCTTGTCCAAGTGGGCGCGCTGTATGTTTGCACGATTCGTCGTTCTCGTGCCAGGCTCGACCGCCACTCTATGGAGCTGTGGCATCCCGGGCGAAAACAGGCTAGAATCCGCGCTCTTAACAAAACGTTGCCTTGGGGAACAAGACTGCATGCCGACTGTACGCGTCAAGGAGAATGAGCCGTTCGAAGTTGCGATGCGCCGCTTCAAGCGCACCGTCGAAAAAACCGGGCTGCTGACGGAACTGCGCTCGCGGGAGTTCTACGAAAAGCCGACCGCTTACCGGAAGCGCAAGCTTGCAGCCGCCGTAAAGCGGCACTACAAGCGCCTGCGCAGCCACGCGCTGCCGCCCAAGCTTTATTAGGATTTAGTGGCGTCCGGAGATTCTCCAGGCCGAGCAGGCTAACGCCCGCTCGGCCTTGTGTATTTCTGGGCCTTGACTCAACGCTGATCCATCGCGCCCCTATCATGCCGCCGGATTCGCCTACGACGCTTAGGGGAAGGATCGAAGAAGACATGAAGTCTGCGCTAAAGGCGAAAGAGACGCAGCGCCTTTCGGCAATCAGGCTTTTGCTCGCGGCCATCAAGCAAAAGGAGATCGACGAACGCATCGAACTCACCGACGCCGACGTGCTCGGTATCGTCGAGAAACAGATCAAGCAGCGCCGCGATTCGATCGCCCAGTATGGTGCGGCAAACCGCCAGGACCTGGTCGACGCCGAGAGCTTTGAGTTGAATGTCCTCGAATCGTACATGCCCGAGCAGCTCTCCCAGACTCAGGTTGCCGAGGAAATCACCAGGGTACTCGCGGAAACGGGCGCCAACGCCTTAGCCGATATGGGCAAGGCCATGGGGCTGCTCAAGACCAGGCTGGCTGGCCGCGCCGACATGGGCAAGGTTTCAGGGCTGGTTCGGGCCCGGCTTTCACGCTAAGCCTGGCCTTGCCAAACGCGAAGAATTACCTATAAAGAGGAAGTGGCTGCACAAGCTGTTCTCCTTTATGCGCGCCTGCGGGCGCATCGGCTCGTGCTTGCCGGCCAAACTTGATTTCGGATTCCTTTAAACATGACCTGCTTAACCGGGTCGATATCGTCGATCTGGTCGAGCGTTACGTACGCCTGAAGAAGGCGGGCGCGAACCTTGTCGCCTGCTGCCCGTTTCACAACGAGAAGACGCCGTCATTTACGGTCAGCCCCAGCAAACAGTTCTATCACTGCTTCGGCTGCGGGGCGCACGGCAACGCGATTTCGTTCGTGATGGAGTACCAGGGACTTGGTTACGTGGACGCGGTCAGGGAACTCGCCGATCTGGCGGGGCTCGCGATGCCCGAATTCGAGCGGCGAGGGGATCAGGGAAGATCGAACGCCGATCCTCGAGGCCCGGATCTTTACCAAATCATGAAGAGGGCCGAGCAGTTCTATCGCGAACAGCTGAAAAGTGCCCCGGCTGCGATCGCCTATCTCAAGGGACGCGGCGTGACCGGCGAGATCGCTGCACGCTTCGGGATCGGGTATGCCCCCGGGGGATGGAACAATCTTCAGACCGCGTTCCCGGATTATGGCGCGGCAGCGCTGAAAGACTGCGGTCTGGTCATTGATGGTGAAGGCGGCAGGCGATACGACCGCTTCCGCAACCGAATCATGTTTCCGATCTTGAATCAGCGCGGCGCAGTCATCGGATTCGGCGGGAGGGTTCTAGTCGAAGGCGAAACCGACGCGGATGAAGGCAAAGGGGCGACTGGTCCCAAATATCTCAATTCGCCCGAAACACCGCTGTTCGAAAAAGGGCGCGAGCTGTACGGTTTGTCCCAGGCTCGCGCGGCGATCCGCGAGGCGGGCCGCGTCCTGGTCGTGGAAGGCTACATGGATGTCGTCGCGCTGGCACAGCACGGAATCGAATACGCGGTGGCCACGCTGGGCACTGCGACCAGTTCCGCCCAGGTGCAGAAACTGTTTCGGCAGACCGACGAGATCGTGTTCTGCTTTGACGGCGACGCGGCGGGGCGTCGGGCTGCGTGGCACGCGCTGGAGGTGAGTTTGCCGGTTCTCGCCGATCACAAGGCAATTCGGTTTCTGTTCCTGCCGGCGCAGGATGATCCGGACAGCTACGTGCGCGCGCACGGCAAGCAGGCGTTCGAGCAGTTGCTGTCGCAGGCAGGGCCGTTGTCGGAGTTCTTTATTGCGGAACTCAAAGGCCGCGTCGACATGGCAACCCTTGAGGGGCGCTCGCGCCTTACCCACGAGGCGAAACCGTTGCTGAAGCGGATCGCCGCCCCGGCGCTTCAGCTGCAACTGCTAAAGCAGCTCGCGCAAATCTCGGGCATTACGCAGGACGAAGCCGGCCGGCTGACGGAAATGCGCGGCTCCGCGGCCACGCGCCCGCAGCATCCCGCTCCGGCGAGGGCAGCCGAGCGCATCAGGCTGAACCGCAAATTGGATCGGGAATTGCTCGCCTGCCTCCTGGCTTATCCGCCGCTGGTTCGCGACGTTCCGGCGGACATCGTGGACCTGAGCCACGCGGAAGGGCGAGCCATCGAGGCGCTTATGGCGTTCGATGGCGTCGAGAAACTCACGCATGCGGTATTGCAGGAACTGCTGCGAGAGTCCGAGCACGCGCCGCTGCTGAATCAAATAAGCGGCGAATTCCTTGACAAGGATATGGACGTCGATCTCGCGCGGGCGGAATTCGACGCCGTGATCGTCGCCATGCGCGCGCGCAATCCGAATCCCCGTATCAGGGAACTTGGGGACAAGGAGGCCAAAGAAGGGCTAACGCAGCAGGAACGCGATGAATTCGGACGCCTGATCGCCGAAGACGCGGCATTGAAGCGACGTCGAACGCCCCCATTCACTGTGGTATGATCTGACCTTTTTTTGCCCTCCTCTATTTTCAGGAAAAGCCATGGCAAAACATAAAGTTAAAGCCAAAGCCAAAGCGAAAACCAAAGCCAAAACCAAAGCTAAGACCAAAGCCCGTGCCAGCGCCAGGAGCAAGCGCGCGCAGGCGCAGTTGTTGTCGAAGCGCGCCAAGGCAAACGCGCTTGCGACGCGGGCCAAAGAGCAGGCCAAAGAGCGGGCGCGGGCTGCGAAGGCCAAGGCACAGGTCAGCCGCGAAAAGGCGCGGCAGAAGGCGCTGAAGGAAAGGGAAAGGGCGCGGATTGGGAAGCAGCGGGAAAAGGAGCGGGCGGCGCGCGTAAAGGAAAGGGCGCGTGTCGCGGCTGAAAAGGCAAAGCTCAAAGAGAAGGCACGCAAGGAGAAGGAAGCGGCGCGTGCAAGGGCGCAAAAGGAAAAGGAGGCTGCCCGCGAAAAGGCGCAGAAGGAAAAGGAATTCGCGAAACAGAAGGCACTCGAGGCGAAGCTCAAAGCGCAGGAATTGGCGAAGGCAGGACGCGGCCGACCCGGACGACCCGCAAAGCGCGACCGCGATGCCGAGCGGGCTCTGCTGGCGCGGGCGGAACTCAAACCCGAGGAAGCCGAGGCGCGGCGCACGCGCCTGAAAAATCTGATCAAGCTCGGCAAGGAGCGCGGTTACCTTACATACGCCGAGGTAAACGACCACCTGCCCGACGACATGGTGGACGCCGAGCAGATTGAATCGATCATCAGCACGTTCAACGACATGAGCATCCAGGTCTTCGACGAGGCACCGGATGCGGAAACGCTGCTGATCAGCGAAAACGCACCGGCGGTCGTGCCCGACGAGGACGCCGAGGAGGCGGCTGAGGCGGCGCTCTCAACGGTCGACCCCGAATTCGGCCGCACCACGGACCCGGTACGCATGTACATGCGCGAGATGGGGTCGGTGGAACTTCTTACGCGCGAGGGCGAGATTGAGATCGCCAAGCGCATCGAGGACGGGCTGAAGCACATGATCCAGGCGATTTCGGCTTGTCCAACCACGATCGCGGAGATCTTGGAACTCGCGGGAAAGGTCGAACGCGATGAGATGAGAATCGACGAGCTGGTGGACGGGTTGATCGATCCGAATGCCAAGGAGGAACCGATCAAGGAGATCGCCGAAGAGGCGGAGGTCGATGAAGAGGCTGAAGAAAACGAAGAAGAGGCTGCCGCTGCGGTGTCGGCAAGCTTGCTGAAACTCAAGGAAGCGTCCCTGGTGCGTTTCCGCAAGATGGGAAGGTTGTACGACAAGAAGCGCGCGGCACTCGCCAAGCATGGCCACCGCAGCAAGCAGTACGTCCACTCACGCGAGCAGATCTCGAACGAGCTTCTGGCGATCCGATTTACGGCACGCATCATTGAGCGGCTTTGCGATTCCCTGCGAAGCATGGTCGATGAAGTGCGCGGCCACGAGCGCGCGATCATGCAAATGTGCATCAACAAGAGCACGATGCCGCGAGCGCACTTCATCAAGGTGTTCCCTGGCAGCGAGACCAACTTGCGCTGGGTGAAGAACGAGATTGCAGGAGGACATCCTTGGAGCGGGGTCCTCGCGCGTTTTGAACCCGCCATACTCGAGCAGCAGCAGAAACTGATCAGCATCCAGAAGCGCATCGGCATTCCGCTGAAGGACCTGAAGGAAATCAACAAGCAGATGTCCACGGGCGAAGCCAAGGCGCGGCGAGCCAAGCGCGAAATGACCGAAGCCAATTTGCGCCTGGTGATCTCGATCGCGAAGAAATACACCAATCGTGGCCTGCAGTTCCTCGACCTCATTCAGGAAGGCAACATCGGCCTGATGAAAGCTGTGGACAAGTTCGAGTACCGCCGCGGCTATAAGTTTTCCACCTATGCGACATGGTGGATCCGGCAGGCCATCACCCGCTCGATCGCGGATCAGGCTCGTACCATCCGGATACCCGTGCACATGATCGAGACCATCAACAAGATGAACCGCATCTCGCGCCAGATATTGCAGGAGACCGGGCAGGAGCCGGACCCGGCGACGCTGGCGCAGAAGATGGAAATGCCGGAGGACAAGATCCGGAAGATACTCAAGATCTCCAAGGAACCGATTTCGATGGAGACGCCGATCGGCGACGACGACGATTCGCACCTGGGGGATTTCATCGAGGACGTTTCCACTCTTGCCCCCAATGATGCGGCGATGTACGCGAGCCTGCGCGAGGTTACCAAGGATATCCTGGATTCGCTTACTCCTCGCGAGGCCAAGGTACTGCGCATGCGGTTCGGCATTGAAATGAATACCGACCACACGCTGGAGGAAGTGGGCAAGCAGTTTGACGTCACGCGCGAACGTATCCGGCAGATCGAGGCCAAGGCGCTGCGGAAACTTCGCCATCCGTCGCGAAGCGAAAGGCTCAAGAGCTTTCTCGACAACAACTAATTGCAATCTGTGTGCCGCGGAGTCACGATGTCCCATCGGTGAGTTGGGCGCCGAGCATTCGGCGGGTTTGTCTGGCGGGCCTGTAGCTCAGTCGGTTAGAGCAGGGGACTCATAATCCCTTGGTCGTAGGTTCGAGTCCTACCGGGCCCACTCTTGCAATCAAGCACTTAGGAGCGGTTTCCTGGGCAGCTGTAAGGCGCCACTTGCTTTGAGACTCTTTGCCGGAATGTCTGAGGCCGGACATTTCGCCGCATTTGGGACCGCTCTTAATGCGCCTCTTTCCCTGCTCGCGCCGCTGTGCACTATTTAACGGGATTGCACTATCGCTGCACGTATGATGTATGTATTACTCAGCGGGAGCACCAGCATGAAGACCAATGCCCGAACGATGATGCGTGCGCTGATGCTCGTGCTCAGCGCAATGGTGGCGACGGGCCCGGTCATGGCTGACAAGCCCTCATCGCCCGGCGCTGGCAAGGGTCATAAGGGCGAGCGTATGGAACGGCAGCGCGAGCGGCGCGACGATACGCGATTCCAACGTTACGACGGAGGACGTCGCCACTTCGAGGAGCGGCACCGGTTGGTCGTGCGCGAGTACTATGTCGAGCAATTCCGCCACGGCCGTTGCCCGCCGGGATTGGCCAAGAAGCGCAACGGTTGCATGCCTCCGGGCCAGGCGAAGAAATGGAAGCTTGGACAGCCATTGCCGCGCGAAGTGATTTTCCACGATGTGCCGCAGCAGGTGGTCGTGCAGATCGGGCTGCCGCCACCCGGTTATCGCTACGTGCGGGTGGCCACCGATATTCTGATGATCGCAGTCGGCACCGGGATGGTCATCGATGCAATCAATGATCTGGGGCGATAGCGCGAACAACCGCATCAAGCGGCGAATCGCATCGATAGGGAGACCCTGATGTTTCGAACAATCGTTGCGGCCCTATTGATACTGAGTGCTTTGGGCATTATCGCGGGCTGCAATACGATTGCGGGGCTAGGCAAGGACCTCGAGCGCGGCGGCGAGGTGGTCCAGGATGCAGCGAAGAAAGTTCAAAAGAAGTTGTAGCCGGGCGACGCGATAATAAATTCAATTCCGCTGCTGCTGCGGTAGTGAACATACGATGGGACGGATCACGCGCTCGATCTGTGGCGCGATCGGCGAACCTCGCCGTCGATCCGAACGGTTCTACGCTGGCGTATTGTGTTCCAGCGCGAAAACATGGGCGTAGAGGTTTGCGATCCACTGCTTGCCTTCCTGGGTCACCCGCAAGTGACGCAAGGCGTCGCTGATGTATGGGGCAACGGTCTTCCAGAAGAATCCGGGATAGTCGGCGCGCAGATCCTCCGGGCTCTTGAACCCTAGCGCTTTGTTGACACCCGTTTCTTCGAACTCGTAAAAGAGCGCGGGCATCCTTCGCACGTGGTTTGGCGCCGCCAGTTGACCGATAAGATCTGCGGCCCTTACCAGGCTCGGGTAGTCCGCTGTTCCCTGGTGGTCGCTGTCCAGTGGTACGGGGAAGCGTGTGCGTTCAATATTCGCGGCGATGACTTCAACGTCAATGATAGCGTGACCGCCAAAACGCTCTCGGACAAATTGCTTGCCACGGTCAACATGGTAAGGCGTGAGCGCCGCATCGGTCGCGCCGGCGGGTATTTGTATGCTTTGTCCATTGACCCCCGTGGTATAGATGCCGGGCTGGTCTGCACGGCAAACCCCGCGCAGATACCCGATGTCATGACATAAGAGCGACAAAATAAAAAGCAGCCAGTCTTTGGGCGCCACGCCGCCTTCGCGGATGTGTTTGCCTCTCAGAATTTCCTGTCCGACCAACGTCACCATCAAGGTATGTTCGACATCGTGATAAAGGGCATCGCTGTTGGCGATATTTTCCAATGCCATGCGCCCGGCCCAGGAGATTATCGCGGGATACGATGGTTCAAGTTGTCCATAAGTGCGCGCATAAGCATGTTGCAACTCACCGACAAAGGCATCAATTAAGGTTTCCGTCGCATTGAACATGGACAATTCTCCTTGTCGGCCCGTGCCGGATTCAACAAATCTTTAGGCTCTCAAGCTGTTTCGAGGCACATGCCGGGCGGTTTCCCCAAACCCCCTCGTCGTGTCGCCCACATCGCGCATCGCGCTGATACCCATAATATGCGTATTCTGGTGCTTGGCCGTGGCAGTGGCATTGCAACGTCTCACGCGCCGTGCAATATTGCCGAATACGGGCCCTGTTCAAAAGGCTGAAATCCCGCTGAAGCTGCGGGACGAGATCCTACGTCAACGCGCGGCGCATGCCCGACCTCCGCCACGAGGGCCGCCTCGGAACGAGCGTGCGTTTGGAGCTCCGCCATTCGCATCGCCCCGGGATCGCGATACTTGCCCGGTGCAACTTTATGGGCGCCTGCGTGAAATCCGTCACATTGCACCGCACAATATTCGAGTATCCTTAGTTTGCGGGCTCCCATCCTCCTCCTCCTCCTCCTCCCGGAGTCCGTGCTAAGGCCGGTGCAGTCTTGACAGACTTTCGCCGGCCTTTTTCTTTGTCTGTTCGTGCGTTCCACCGCTCGCTCGGCGGCGCATGTTCCGCAACAGCGCCCAATTTCGAGTGTTGTCACGTATATCATTGATTGAGTGAATAATTCATACTCTTGATCGCCCATCGGCTTGGGTTTTTCGAAGTTCTGTCACGGCGCGATTGCGCTGTTCATAAAGCGTCAGGAGGACAGTCAGGCGACGCGCCGGATTTTTCGCTATCTTCACGTGCGAATCGGCATGCGAACACGATGTCGCCGATTGTGAAAGTCGCAGCAGCATCCAAATTTTTGGCTGCGGGTCGAATTCGCCGGCTTACCGCCGCTTGAACTCTAAGAGGGGAAATAATGAACACGGTCGCAGTTGTCGGTTTGGGTTACGTGGGTCTGCCGCTTGCCGTGGAATTCGGCAAGAAGCGCAAGACGATCGGGTTCGACAAGTCGATCTCCAAGG
>Ga0156227_1150_pt1 | contig 8680 bp, 5 predicted proteins | sample RifCSPlowO2_12_FD_107875 | JGI IMG/M metagenome (GOLD analysis project Ga0156227, IMG submission 107875) | Betaproteobacteria bacterium RIFCSPLOWO2_12_FULL_63_13
AGCCCCTGCCGACGAACGGCATCTTGGTAGCCATCACCGTCACGAACTGTACGTTGGCATCGAGCGGCAGGCTCGCCATGTGCACCACGGTGCTCGCAACGTGGGCGAGATCCATGCGCGGTTCGACCGCGATCGACCCGTTCGGCTGCACGATTCCCTGAGCCATCTTGTCGGTCATTTCGGTTGCCGCATTGCCGATGTCAATCTGGCCGCACGCAATGTCGTATTGTCTGCCGTCGAGGGAGGTCGACTTGGTGAGCCCCGTGACCCCATGCTTGGTCGCCGTGTAGGGTGCGGAGTTTGGCCGCGGCGCGTGCGCCGAAATCGAGCCATTGTTGATGATGCGCCCGCCTCGGGGCACCTGACGCTTCATGATCCTGATCGCCTCCCGGGTGCACAGGAATACACCCGTGAGGTTGGCATCGACCACTGTCTTCCACTGCTCGTAGCCAAGGTCCTCCATGGGGATCGCGGGCGCACCTGTGCCCGCGTTGTTGAACAGCAAGTCCAGCCGTCCGAACTTCTCGACCGTTTTGGCGAACAACGCACGCACCGACTCCGGATCGCCCACGTCGGCGGAAACCGCCAGCGTCCGCGCCGCTCCGGCGCCGGAATCCGCGATCGCCTTGGCCAGCAGTTCAGTCCGCCGGCCCGCGAATGCCACGCTGTAGCCGTCGTTGAGCAGTGCCAATGCGACCGCCTTGCCGATGCCGGTGCCCGCACCCGTGACGATCGCAACCTTCGCGTTCGAGTCCATACCCGGTCTCCCGATCTTTTCTGCCGATGGATCAAGTCTAACGCGTGGCGGCGTCTCCCGCGGCAACGCCGCTATATAATGAGCGTGATCATGCCAGAACACGACCTGCACGAAATCCGTGATGCTGTCGCCAAGCTATGCGCCGGCTTCCCGGGAGAATACTGGCGGGAACTGGATCGCGAGCGGCGCTACCCGACCGAATTCGTACGCGCGCTCACCGACGCAGGCTACCTTTCCTGTCTGATACCGGAAGAGTATGGCGGGACCGGTCTGGGCCTCAGCGCCGCCGCGGCGATCCTTGAGGAGATACAGCGCAGCGGTGCCAACGGCGCTGGCTGTCACGCGCAGATTTATATCATGGGCACGCTGCTTCGCAACGGCAGCGACGCGCAGAAGCGCAAATACCTGCCCGGCGTCGCAACCGGTGCACTGCGCCTGCAGGCCTTCGGCGTCACCGAACCCGACGCCGGTACCGACACAACCTCGATCCGAACGGCCGCTGTACGCCAAGGCGATCGCTATGTCATCAACGGTCAGAAGGTGTGGACTTCACGCGCGGAGCACTCCGACCTGATGTTCCTGCTCGCTCGAACGACCGCGCGCGAGCAGGTAAAGAAGAAAACCGATGGCCTCTCGGTGTTCCTGGTGGACATGCGCGAAGCGCTCGGAAGAGGACTGAGCATCCGCCCGATCCGAACCATGATCAACCACGCTACCACCGAAGTGTTCTTCGACAACCTCGAGGTGCCTGCGGAGAACCTCATTGGTGTCGAAGGTGGGGGCTTTCGCTACATCCTCGACGGCATGAATGCGGAGCGCATACTGATTGGAGCGGAATGCGTAGGCGACGCGCGCTGGTTCATCGCCAAAGCGACTGCGTACGCGGGCGAACGCCGCGTCTTCGGCCGACCGATCGGACAGAATCAGGGCGTGCAGTTTCCGATTGCACGCGCCTACATGGCCTGCGAGGCTGCCGCACTCATGGTCGAACGTGCCGCGCAGCTGTACGAAAACGGCCAGCCCTGCGGCAAGGAAGCGAACATGGCCAAGCAACTCGCCTCGGAGGCATCATGGCAGGCGGCCGACATGTGTCTGCAGACCCACGGCGGCTTCGGCTTCGCCGAGGAATACGACGTCGAGAGAAAATTCCGCGAGACGCGCCTGTACCAGATCGCCCCCATTTCGACCAACCTGGTACTCAGCTACATCGCCGAGCACGTGCTCGGTTTGCCGCGCTCGTACTGACGCCCTCAGCTCTGGAGCGGAGGGCCCAGAGGACCGCGCGGCCCGCCGCGAGGCTCACTTCATCAGTCCGGCTTCCCGGTAGAACTTCACTGCGCCCGGATGCATCGGAACGTCCTTGACCTGCTTTGCGATGTTCTTGGGGTTGAATATCAGGAACGGCCGGAACGTTGCGACCAGATCCTTCTTGTTCTCGTAGATGGCCTTGGCGGCCTTGTAGATCACGTCGTCGGCGACTTTCGCATTCGTAACCATCACCATGTCAAACGCGATCACGTTGGTGGGACGCTTGATGCCCTCGATGGACGGATGAGGCTTGATATTCAGCAGATACGAGCCAGGCAAGATCTTCTGCGCGCGCTGCATCACCTGTGGGGAATCGTCCACCTCGAGCACCCGCAGCCCGCCGACGCTCGCGCTAGCCTCTTTAACCGCCGCCGAACCCAAAGCGAAGAATAGCGTGTCGACCTTTCCCGCCTTGAAATCGTCGGCCTGCCGCACGACGTTCGGGGTCGGTACCGGAATAACGTCCTTGTAGGTCAGTCCCGCAGTTCCCAGGTGTGCTTCGATAATGCGCGCGATGGTTTTCTGGGCGCGGAACCCGCTCGATACGCGCTTGCCCTTCAAGTCCGCGATCGACTTGATGGGCGAATCCGCACGCACGTGCATCGCGACCCGATAGGGGATCAGGGTCGCAACCTGGCGCAGGTTCTCGTGCGGTCCCATGGCCTGGTACTCGCCCGTGCCGGTCGCATAAAACGTCGCATCGAATGAATTCGACATGTTGAAATGTGCGGCGAGCGTCTCGACCTCCTCGAATCCCGTGCTCGCCTGCGGCTGCACAACGACCCGGAGCTTCGCCTTGTCCACGAGTACTTTCGCCACCGCGGCACCGGCCGAATTCGAGAACGAGCCCGCCGGCGTCGTGACAATGCCGATGGTCTGAGCATACGTGGCTCCCGATAGCAACGCCGCGACGCTGAAACATGCGAAAATGCGACTCGATTTCATGGAAGCAATCTCCTTTGCCGGAATTGAATGCGGCTCCACCGGTCCGCGCCAAGCGCCGACCAGCCGCATGACCAAAAATGTGTGTGTATGCTAGTCCGAATGGCCTGGTAACTGCAACGCTTGCGCCCGGCCGAAGAATCGAAGGGTGGAAATGTCCAGGCTGATTGGCCTCCTCGCGGCCTTATTGACCGGTTGCGTGATCGCGCTGTCCGCGGACCTGTTCCGCATGGCCGGGCTGGTGCTTTACACCGAGCAGTATCTTGCCGGGCTGCTCACCATCGCGTTACCCCTGGTGTTCCTCTATGTTCCGGCCCGCGGCGAAAGGAAACGCACAGGGCCGGTCCCTTGGTACGATTTGCTCGCAGCGCTTGTCGCCTGCGCAGCGGCGGCGTATGCGGCGGTGCGCTTTCCCGTACTCTCCGACCTGGTATCGCGGCGCCCCCTCGACGGGTACATCGTTGCGGCAATCCTGCTCGTACTGTTCATGGAGGGATTGCGCCGCACCTCCGGATTGCCGCTGGTGATCACCTCGGTCGGATTCTTTGCCCTCGCGCTCATAGGTGGCATGCTTCCCGGCGAACTCGCCGCGCGTTCGATACCGCTCGGCCGCCTGACCTTGTTTGCGGTGTGGGATTCGACCGCATCGCTGGGGCTGCCGCTGAAGATCGTCTCGACCGTGGTGGTGATCTACGCACTGTTCGGGAACGTGCTGTTCAAGTCGGGCGGCTCGAGCTTCTTCACCGACATATCGATGGCGCTGATGGGCCGCCGCCGCGGCGGGCCTGCAAAGATCGCGATCCTCGGATCGTCGCTGTTCGGCACCATCTCGGGCAGCGTGGTGTCGAACGTCCTCACCGTGGGCGTGGTGACGATCCCGCTGATGAAGCGCGCCGGATTTCAGCCGCACATGGCGGCCGCGGTCGAAGCATCTGCGTCCACGGGCGGACAACTGATGCCGCCCGTGATGGGAGTAGCGGCATTTGTCATGGCGGAATTCCTTCAGGTGTCCTACGCCAGCGTCGCCATCGCCGCCGCCATACCGGCGATCCTGTTCTACGTGGCGCTGTTCATCCAGATCGACCTGGAAGCCGCCCGCCGCAACATCCTGCCGATGCCCGAGAACCAGATTCCCCGGCTGGCGGCCGTGATGAAATCCGGCTGGTATTTTCCGATTCCGTTCGTCGTACTCATCTACGCGCTGTTCTGGAAAAACTACGAGGCCGACGTGGCCGGGCTGCTCGCCACTGCTGCGGCGCTGGTATTCGGCGTTGCCGTTCCGTTCAGGGGCAAGCGCATCGGCGTCCGCGATGTCTACCTTATGCTGCGCGACACTGGCTTGTCGGTGCTCGATCTTTTCATGATCGGCGCGGCGGCCGGAATCATCATCGGTACCCTGAACTATTCCGGGCTGGGATTCTCTCTGACCCTGGTGCTGCTCAAACTTGCGGGCGCAAACATCTGGGGTCTGCTGGCTCTGGCCGCGGTCGTATCGATCGTGCTCGGCATGGGAATGCCCACCGTCGGGGTGTATATCCTGCTCGCAACGCTGGTCGCGCCGGCGTTGATCAAGATGAACATCTCGCCGATGGCGGCTCATATGTTCATCATGTACTACGGCTGCCTGTCGATGATCACGCCGCCGGTGGCGATCGGCGCGTTTGCCGCAGCCAACCTGGCGGGTGCGGAAGCGATGCGTACCGGTTTCGAGGCGATGCGGCTCGGATGGACGGTCTTCGTGGTTCCGTTTCTGTTCGTGTTCTCGGGCACGCTGCTCATGCAGGGCAGCGCGACAATGATCGCAGTCGATTTTGCGGCCGCGGTTGCAGGCGTCTGGTTCTTTTCCGCGGCGATCATGGGGTATTCGCTCCGCCCGCTCGGCGTTCTTGCCCGGCTCTATTACGGCGCCGCCGGAATATTCTTCGTCATTCCGATCGAGGCCTTCCGGGCCGGTCGCTGGTTGAACGTCGCGGCGGTCTGCATGGTCGCCGCGCTGTTCGTCTGGGAGCGATACCTGTCACGGCGCACACGCGCGGCTGCGACCTAGACCGGCGGAACCGCACGCAAGAAAATCAAATTCGGCCTGTTCCGATCACACCACTTCGCGTACCCGCAACAGACGGCGGCGACTCTCGCTTTGACCTTCGCATTTCGCGATTTGCGTGCAAGAGCGCGCAAGACTAGACTCTTGTCGTCGCCTATAGAGCTTTCGCTCGTCGTGGAGGCGCGATGATCCGGCTAAGCGCAAGGCTGATTGCTCTATCGGGACTTATTGTCATTGTCGCCCCGGCGCACGCGGCGAGCATTGCACTGGAGCAGGCCACGGCGGACTCGGTGACGGCTACCATCGAGCCGGATGCGGCAGATATCGGCAAACCTGCCAATATCTGGCTTGGAGCGGTTTATGGGACCACGCTTTACGTCAATGACGGTGCAAGCTGGGCTCCCTACGCCGGAGGAGCGCTGCCCGTTGCAAAGAGCGTGACGCTCTCGGCCTCGCAATCCGTCACCGTGGTCGATCACATCGACATTTCGGGCCTCGAGGGTCTCCAACTCTATGTCGGCTATGGCGTCGACGAGCAGGATATGCTCACCTCGCCGGGCAAGCTGGCAAAGATCTATACCGTAACCACGCCGGAGGAAGTGCCGGTGATGAATGCAGTATGGCAACCCAACCTGCTCGATAGCTTTCATTTGCAGTTGCGCGGAGCGTTGACCACCAACGTTGCGGCCACCATCTACGACATTGATTTATTCGACACATCCGAGGCGCAGATCGCTCAACTCAAGCAACAGGGTCACAAGATCGTTTGCTACTTCTCTGCGGGCAGCAGCGAAAACTGGCGGCCGGATTTTGCCAGCTTCTTGGCGACGGACATGGGTAACCCGCTGCAGGGTTGGCCTGGCGAGAATTGGCTCGATATCAGATCGGACAATGTGCGAAGCATCATGCGCACACGCATGAACCTGGCCTTGGACAAAGGTTGCAATGGCATTGACCCGGACAATGTCGATGGCTACACCAACCCCACGGGATTTCCCCTGACCGCACAAGATCAGCTCGACTATAACCGCTTTCTTTCGTCAGAGGCGCATTCACGCGGGCTGGCGGCCGGCTTGAAAAACGACGTGGGGCAACTCAGTGATCTCGCAGCGACCTTCGAGTTTGCAGTCAACGAGCAATGTCATGAATCGGCCGAATGCGCCGACTATCAGGCCTTTACTTCGCTCGGCAAACCAGTCTTGAACGTAGAGTACCAAAGCCGCTACGTGAGCAACACCGACGGCGCCTACGATGAGCTGTGTGACAGTGCGCGCGCGGAGAACCTGCGCACCTTGGTGCTGCCGCTTCTATTGGACGGATCGTTCCGCTTAAGCTGTGATTAAGTCGGGCACGGCCTGTAACCGCTGAATCACGCTCTCCTAGAACTCAAACGCACCTATGTCGTGTCCTGAATCCTGAGGCCGTGACGTGCCGTCAAAATCGCTCCCTGGCGCATTTGTCGAAGTCCCGCTGTCAATCGCCGGAGAGCCTGCCTGCAGATGGAAATCCGCCCCCGAGGCATTGACAAATACAGGGTCGGCCTCGACAAAATCACTGCCTCGCAGTTCTCCTTGAAATCCGCGAAAACCGTCTATCAGATTGTGATCGATAGCCACGTTCGCGTTGTCGACACCCTCAAGCGCGATCTGAAACAACAGATTTGCGCTCACGATATTGTTTCTTATCACGACATTCCGCGCATCGAGGTTGCCATGAAATATCCCGCCGCCCCATGAAACACCATTGTTGTAAAGCGTGTTGTTGATAATCCTGATGTCCTTCACCGGATGGCTGGCGCTCAGATCCATGCAGCAATAAGAAATTTCGATGCCGTAAACCCTATTGTTGTAGACGATGTTGTTGTAGACGCCTACCTTCTCAAGAAGACCGCCCGCCTCGGAAGCTATTGAGACGCCCACCCCCTCTCCCGATATATCGTGCACCGTATTCTGATAAACATCGATATCACGTGTGTGCCTGGCCTGCGCATCAATATAGATACCCACGTCCGGGACGTCATGCACGTGATTTCCATATGCCTTTCCGTTGGACGAACCGTCCTTCAGGACGATTCCTTCCCCTCTTACAGGATAACCGTGATGCACATGATTGTTTCTGACCTCGAATTTATCGGTTTCCCCTACCGTGATGCATTCGTTCTTGCTTTCAGCGCCCTTGGTATTCGCAAGCTCGACCTCGTTGCCATCAATGACTATATTGCTTGAGTTCCACACCAGTATCCCCGAGGAAGCGGTGTTATAGACGTAGTTCTTTTCAATCGTGATGTGGCTGGCGCCGTCGGCCTGAATTCCCGCGCTTGTTCCATGGGGCCCGGCATTCATGACTCTGAGCCCCGAAACCTTGATGTAATGCTTGTTCGCGATACTAAACAAAGCGTCGTACTCTGCGACCGATATGCCACTTCCATCAATCGTTACCGTATCGCCGGGGTACGCCGCGTATGTAATGTAATGACCAGCGCTTCCGGAATTCCGAGGGGAAACTTGTTCATTGTACGTGCCTGACTTGATGAAAACCGTGTCACCGGCGACAAGCGTATTGGCCGCTTTTGTAATCGTCTTCCAGGGCCGTGATTCAGTGCCGGCATTATTGTCATCGCCATCGGGCGACACATAAAACGCGCCTTGCACATACAGGGAGTCAAAGCTGGTTGACCAGAGGTAATAACTGAGGAGGCTCCCTGCAGGCGTTACCAGAACGTAAACGTTGTATTTTCCTGCAGGGACAAGCGAAAAAGATATATCAAACAGATGCTCGTTTATTGGCCCGGTTACATTTGACCTCCACTTTTGAACACCGGCCGGCAGCACCCCCGCTGCAATACCATCGGCGATATCACTAAGCGGGAAGCGGCCGAAGGTATTGCCGTCTTGATTTAGTATGTTGATACTGCCTGGATCAGCTGGGGCGATAAATGCCACATAGATATCTACGGCTGCTGAAAATTGATTCAACCCAATGTCGATGCTGAGCACGGCTCCCCCGGTGGCAAATGCGCCGATGCCGAGGGGCTTTGCCTGAGCGGGGAATGAACTCAGTGTCGGGGAAACTGTTTGATAATAGCTCCAACTCTGTGCGGCGGCTGGCACCGGAAGCGTTGCGTGCGCGATCGAAGTTGTCAGCAAAGAAATAGACAGCCAAAGCAGGGTATAAACCCTACGAGCACTTGCTCCTCTATCCATCGTTTTATCCGCCATTACTGCTCGTTTCCAGGCTTCCGAATTCGATCGAGTGGCGGCCATTTCATGGAATGGTGCGAATGGGAACGGTGAGAGAATCGTCATGCCACGCTTGATTGTTTCGCTGATCGTCATATCGGGCCTTTTCGTCACGCCGGCGCACGCGGCGAGCATCGCGCTTGGCCAGGCCACGGCAGACCGGGTGACGGCCATCATCGAGCCGGATGCGGCGGATGTCAACGCATCCGCCAACATCTGGCTCGGAGCGGTCTACGGGACAACGCTATACCTCAACGATGGCGCGAACTGGGTTCCCTACGCCCGCGGGCCTTTTCCGATTGCAAAGAGCGTGACGCTCTCGGCCTCGCAATCCGTCACCGTGGTCGATCACATCGACATTTCGGGCCTCGAGGGTCTCCAACTCTATGT
>Ga0156227_1116_pt1 | contig 8599 bp, 5 predicted proteins | sample RifCSPlowO2_12_FD_107875 | JGI IMG/M metagenome (GOLD analysis project Ga0156227, IMG submission 107875) | Betaproteobacteria bacterium RIFCSPLOWO2_12_FULL_63_13
TAAGACTGGAGACACAGCCAGGCCGCGCTGCTCCAGTGCCCGTGGCCGCGCGCAAGGCGCCCGATTGACAATCGCCGCCGCTGGGGTGCACGATGCCGTAGTCACTTCGTCACCGTACCGACTGCCCTCCTGGAGGTATGCCATGCGCCGGTTCCAGATCTGTCTCCTCGGTGCACTGCTGGTCAGCCTCGGCGTGAGCGACCAGATGAGAGCGCAGGAACAATCGGACGGCTCGACGACCCCCAGCCGGACGCTCCGGCCGGTCGTCCGCGGTACCCGGTACGCCGTGTCGTCGATGAAGCTGCAGGCGACGGAGGCCGCGGTCCGCATCCTGGAAGCGGGCGGCAATGCCTTCGACGCCGCCGTGGCGGGCCAGGCCGTACTGGCACTCGTCAATCCGGAGTCGAACGGGTTTGGCGCCGACGCGGTCGTGCTCGTGTACGACGCCCGGGAGAAGAAGGTACACTCGATCAACGCCGAGGGGACGGCACCCAGGCTCGCGACGATCGACTGGTACAACAAGAACAACGGCGGCCGGATTCCAAACAGCGACGGCCTCCTCTCAGCGTCGCTCCCTGGTGTCATCGACGCTTGGTACATCATGCTGGACCGCTGGGGCACGATGTCGTTCGCGCAGGTGCTCGAGCGCGCCATTGACGTCGCCGAGAACGGTTATCCGATCGGCGAAGGCCTATCACGCGCGATCGCGGGCTCGAAAAAAATCCAGAAGTACCCGACCACGATGAAAGTGTACTTCCCCAATGGCAGAGCGCCGCAGCCTGGCGAGCTGTTTCGGAATCCCGACTCGGCGCGGATGCTCCGCAAGCTGGTCGACGCCGAAAAGGCCGCGACCGGCAAGGGCCGGCGCGAAGCGCTGCGCGCCGCGCGCGATCGCTTCTACAAGGGCGACATCGCCAGGACGATGGGGGACTTCTCCGAGAAAAACGGCGGGCTCTATCGGTACGAGGATTTCGCGGGCTACACGGCCAAGGTCGAGACTCCGGTCTCGACGACCTATCGCGGCTATGAGGTCTACAAGAACACGTCCTCGTCTCAAGGTCCCGCCGAGCTCTTCATGCTGAACATCCTCGAAGGCTACGACCTCAAGACGATGGGGCACAACAGCCCCGGGTACATCCATGCGAGCGCCGAAGCGCTCAAGCTCGCGTTCGCGGATCGCGAGCAGCTCGGCGACACGGATTTCGTACGCATTCCATTCGAAGGTCTCCTCTCCAAGACCTACGCCGCGGAGCGCCGGAAACTCATCGATTCCAATAAGGTTTCGCTGGAGATCCGTCCGGGCAATCCCGAACGGTTCATGAAAGCGACGGACCCGGCGGGCCGCGTGCGCGGCGCCAGTGTGGGCGAGGCGGACTACTCGGAAGGCGACACCAGTTACATCGCCGTAGTCGACCAGGACCGCAACATGGTGAGCTTCGAGCCGAGCCTGCACAGCGGCTTCGGCACCGGCGTCGTGATGGCCGACCTCGGCTTCATCTTCAACTGCCGCGGTGACTACTACTCGCTCACGCCGGGCGAGCCGCGCTCCCTCGAGCCGGGCAAGCGCCCGCGCAGCACGCTGCAGAGCACGCTCGTGATGAAAGACGGCCGGCCCTGGATGATCACCGGCAGCCCGGGCGGCGACGATCAAATCCCTCGGACCGTTCAGACGCTGCTGAACATGGTCGACTTCGGCATGAACGTCCAGCAGGCGATCGAAGCGCCGCGGTGGTCGACGCGCAGCTTTGCATCCTCGGTGTTTCCGCACAGGATGAGCGACCCCGGCCATCTGTCGGTCGAGTCGCGCGTGCCCGAGGCGGTCCAGAAAGCGCTCCTGGCAAAGGGGCACAAGCTTCTGGCGTCGGGAGCGTGGTCGCTGGGCTCCAACGCGGCCATCGTGCTGGATCCCAAGACGGGCGTCCTCAGCGCCGGCGCCGACCCGCGCGTGGAAGCGTACGCGTGGGCACGCTAAGGCGCTGAATACCCCCTCGATGTCGCCACTCAGTCCGGGATCTGCTTGCACTTTGACATCGAGGATCAGGCTGGCAAATCGTCCCGCGCCGATAAGGTAGATCGCGAATACGGCGTTCGTTAGTTGCAGGATTGTGCGTGTTGTCCGCGGCGGCGGAGATACGTGCGCCCAGGCTGCCTGTCGGAGCGCGTCAAGCCGTCTGACCAGTCCCCAATGCGGTTCCAACTGGCGAAAATCAGGCTCGCCAGCCTTCGCTCATGAATGCAGGCGAAGGCTGTCTGCCGTAGCGGCCCAGCATTCACCGGCCGCGAAGGTGAACCTCACTATCAATCGAACGAGCTACGGCTTGTTTCGTCAAGTCCCTCGAGAGGGCTTCGGCCTCGCCTTAACATGGTCGATTCCTTCCGGGCTCACCAGCATCCGCTGGGAAGGCTCCGCCCTGCGAACACGGCTCCGACGCGATCCCGCGCCGCTCCGATCAGTTGTCCCGAAGCAACCGTAAGGTCGTCGAGCGCGCCGGCGCGTTGGCCCCGTTCACCGCAACCGTCGTCGTAAAGAGATCGTCTCCGCCCGCGACGCACAGGCTGCCGCTCACCATCTTCGAACTGATCCCGACGATGGGATCGTCGAAGCCGACAATCGGGTCGTCGAAGCCAACGATGGGGTCGTCGAACCCGACAATCGGGTCGTCGAACAGGACCGTCGCCACGCCGGCCACCACGCCCGTCCATTTGGACACCAGGAGGCTCGCCGTGGCGTCGCGACCCGCTCGCAGCGCATATCCCGCCTTCGAATCCTGGCACTCCTCCAGCTTCGGGCAGAGCGGCGAGGTCCACGTCGTTTGCTCCAGTCGTCCAGTGGCACCGTTGTAGATGGAGGCGATGGCCATAACCGTGTCCGGATTCACCATGTTGCTCACCGTGACGGTCATCTCGCCCGCTTTCTCGCTGGTCACGGGAGCCAGGAAGATCATCTGCCCCGCGCTCGCCCCTTGCGCGCCCGTGACGCGCATTCGCACGCTCGGGTCGCGCCTGCTCATCACGAAGTTGACGATCGAGGTCCCGTTCGTGCCCCAGATCCTGTCGCGTTCGCCGCTCGCGTCCGGTGGACCGAACAACTCCATGCTCTTCAGGAACAACGGGACTTCGATCTTCAACGGATCGTCGAAAAAGAGCGGCACTTCAATGAACAGCGGGATCTCAAGCGCCACGCTCACGACGCCGGTCACTCTCGTTTCCTGGAATGCGCCGGCATCCGGACATTCGCTGGTCGACGCAGACACGCCATGGCCCTGTCGGATGGCCCCCTTGATCGGGACCTCGCAGACGACTCGCGTCGAACCCGAGGCGGCCACGAACCTGAACGTCACGCGCGCATCCGCGTTTTCGATGTTGAAGAAATTCAGCTTCAGCATGTGCCCGTCGGGCACGTACACCTCTCCCGCCACGGCATCCGCGGCCGCCGCACCCGGGATATTGATCGACATCGCGAGCAGGAAGGCAACGGCGCCCAGTGGCAGCCGCATTCGATGAAAACGAGTCATGAGATCCTCCATCTCCCGTTGGTCTGCGGAACCTGAATCAGGACCATCAGTTCCTTCTACGGACGGGACGGGGTGGATGGAAGAATGCGGCGGCCGGGAGGGACAGGTCAGGGCTCGCCGAGCAGCACCACGCCCGCCCAGAGCCTGGGGTCTTCCGGAAGCGTCACGACACCGAGCGGGGTCTTCACCGAAATGCGCCCCTCGCGTAACCGCCGCAGCAGCCGGAGCTGCGCGGCGCGGAGGGCGCCGCTTCGGGTGTCGCCCCCGAGGTAGGCACGGTAGAACTCCGACATGAGGTGGCGCGTGGGCTCGTCGGTCACGTCCCACAGCGTGGCCACGATCGAAGGTGCGCCGGCATAGAAGAACGCCCGCGTCAGGCCGACGATGCCGTCGCCGGTGACCTGCCCCAGCGCGGTGCTGCAGGCGCTGAGCACAACCAGGTCGGCATTCAACCGCAGGTCGTAAATCTCCCGTGCCGTCAGCCGGCCGTCGTCGGACATCTTCGGGCTCGATCCCAGCGCCAGAAATGACTCGAACGGCTGATTGTCCAGCAGGATCCCGTGCGTGGCCAGGTGCACGACCTGCGCGTCCGGCATCGCGGCCTTGACGGCCGTTTCGGTGGCCTCTCGCCCGCTGAGGGATCTCACCTCGCCCGGCCCCAGCACGCGAGCGATCTCCGCGACCTCCTGGCGTGCGCCTGGCAGCGGCGGCAACGGCGTTCCCGAAGGCCCCGTTGGAGTCAGGCTGGGGTCGGAAATGAGGAGATACCGGCGCTCCGCGACGGGCCCGGCATGCAGCCGTTTTTCGTTGAAGCGAAGCAGTGCCACCGACGGAACAGTGTTCAGGCGGTAGTCTTCCACCAGATACCTGCCCGTAGCGTCTCGAAGCCCGGCGAACGCCACGCGGAACAGGGGCCCGTGCGGCACAATCGTCACCAGACTCCCTTCCTTTTCAGGAAGGCGCTTTTGCACCGGTTCGATCAGCAGCCGGTGCAACTCGCGCCAGGCCGCGCGCGATCGCGATGACGCCGCCGTCACAGTCACGCGCGTCCCACGGTTGCGCCCGAGATCCTCGCCGCCGCTCCTCGATTCGCCATTGCTGCCCGAGGTGCCCGTGTTCCGAATCAGCTCGCGAAGGCGGTCAGGCGTCACATTGACGTGCGCCAGGAGAATCTCGCCCTCGGGTGGAACGACCCAGATGTACAAGCCCTGATCGTCTGTCCAGTAGGTGAGGATCGTGGACGTCATCCGGTGCGCTGCCGCCCGATATTCCTCGGCCGTCACGCTGGCCGCAGACGTCAGACTCCGCAGGTCGGGAACGTCGGCCTGCGCGCTCTCTCCGGCGGCATGCTTCAGCGGCAGGGGCTTGGTTGGGCTGCCTGCTCCCGCGCCGGGCGGGTGCGGCAGCGAGGCGCTCCTTCGCTGTAACTCTCTCGTCGCAAGCAGGTCCAGGAACGCGCGGGCCCGCGCCTGCTCAGCCACCGCCAGCGCTTCGGCCGGACGGCCGGCCCGGTACATGAGACGCACTCCGTACTGGAACAGGCTCGCCGACTTTTCGGAATACCCGCGGTTCAGGAAATCCGCCGGGAGCAGGTTGGCCCGCAGTTTTTCATAGACGGCGAGCGCCGACTGCACATTCGCGGCCGCGCCATCCCGGTTGCCCAGTTCCTCCAGCGCCCGCGCCCGCGCAAAATGGCCTCCCAGCAAACCCTCGGTGTTCCCGTATGTGGGAGCCAGCCGGATGGCGTCGGCCGCGGCCTTCTCCGCGTCGGCGGGCCGACGCAATGCCAAATACGTATTCGCCAGGGAGACATTCAACGTCCCGTTCTGTTTCTGCCCGAATGTCGCGGCGGCCCGCTCCAGGTGCATGGCTGCCTGCTGGTGTTCGCCCGAGGCGTGAAGCGCCTGGCCCAGCGCCACCAGCACCAGGGACTTGACGCTCTCGGATCCGGTCCCGTCGGCGACGGCGAGCGCCTTCTCGTATGTCTCTCGCGCTTTCCCGATGTCTCCAGACTCAAGATGCGTTGCCCCGATGCTTCGCAGGCTTTGCACCACCCCTTGTCTGTCGCCGAGCTGCTGCTGCGACTCCAGCGCCTGCTGGTACAGCGCGATCGCGTGATCGTTGTGATCGTGGGCGCGATAGAGTCGCGCCATGCTGGTCAGAGCCCTTGCCAGCTCGAACCTGGCCTCCTCCTCCCTGAAGATCACCAAGGCCTGCTCCAGCAGGTCGTAGGCCTGCCGGTAGTCTCCGGCCTGAAAAAGCGTGTCGCTCCAGTTGTGCAGGCTCTTGCCTTCGAGACGCCGGTCGCCCACGTCGCGGGAGGCCTGCAGGGCTCGCGGCAGCAACTCGAGTCTCTCCTCGATCGAGCGCGCCACGAACGTCAGGCTGTAGAGCGTAGTCGCTCTCTGACGCGAGTCCCCGACGGCCTCGAACTCGGCCAGTGCCAGCTCGTATTGTTTTCTGGAGTTGTCGGACCTCCCGAATCCCCATTCGTTGAAGCCCAGCGCGCCGTAGGTGTAACCGAGTGCGGTTCGATCGGCTGTTGTCAGGTGGAGTCGAAGCGCTTCGTCGAGCTCTTTGCGCGCGTCGGCATAGCGCCCTTCGAGATTCAGGATTTGACCGAGTCCTCGATGCGCCTCCGCCCGTTCCCACGCGGTAAGGTCCGCGTCCGGCATGCCGAGCACGGCGCGGAAAGCCTTTCGCGCCTCCTCAATCTGCCTCGCTTCCAGCTTCGTCAGGCCCTCTCGGACGATCGCTGTCGCCGGCCTTTCCTGCGCGCCGTATAAGCCTCCGGCCAGGAACAGGATCAGCAACGCAGCGGGTCCGCGGCGCACCACCGTCACTCCTTCCGGGCTTCGGCCTGCCGCTGAATCCGGTCAGCGGTACAAGCAGGATACACAGTCTGCGTGAAGATGACTACGTGCTTCGAGGAGGGACGGTTTGTCCGGCCTGGCGCTCGTTATTTCTTCCGCGCCGCGTCGAGCCGTTCGAGTGCCGCGCAGGCTTGTTGCCGATAGTCACCTGCCGCCGCGCATAGCGGTGTCAGCCGGCCCGCCGCGGCATCGGGACTCGACGCCCGCAAATACGCCTGGGCCAGGTACCAACCGGCCATGCGCTTGAGCGCTTCCTCCGAGAGCCTGTCTGCTGTCTCCAGCCGCGTGATGGCACCGCCGACGTTTCCCTGCATCAGATGGCACACGCCGAGGTAGAACGGCGCCTCGGCGCGCGTCGGATGGCGCCTGGCCACCTCTTCCAGATGCCGGCTCGCTTCCGCATAGCGTCCCTCTTGGTATGGCACCAGTGCCGCGACGAGCGTGGAGTAATAGGCGTCCGGCGTCGCTCTCGAGGTCGGCGTCGCCTCGACGGGAAGCTCTATTGGCGCCTGCTCCAGCGGGATCAACGCCGCCAGTTGTAACGGCGCAAGCTGCGCTGTGACGTCCCTTTCGGGCGACGCGCTCCGCGGGACGTCCTCGCGCCCGTCCGTCCTGAGGACGAGCCAGAGCGCGGCAGCGGCGGCGGCGGGAACGAGCGTCCACCGCCACAGATTGCCCGTTTCGTACCAGCGTCGTTGCGGCCGGTTGGGCTCCGCCGCCGAACGGACGCGAGCCAGCATGCGCGCCCGTGCTTCCGGCGTCGAATCGGCATCCGCCAGGGCCGCCATATGCGCCGCGAGCTGACGGCAGCACTCACATCGTTCAAGATGAGCGCTCACCGTGGCCGCGTCGTTCTCAGGCAGCACATCCTCGCGCCACGCCGCCAGCATCTGCGGATCCGGACAGTCGGCTCTTTGCAGCGCGGCAAGCGAATCGCCGAACTCGTCTACGAAACGATCATCATCCTGATCGCTGTCGTCGGGTCTCGTCCACATCTTCTGGCTGTCCCGCCTGCCTGGGCTGGTCCTTTCTTTGCCGCTGGCTCGCGTACTCGCGGCGCAGCAGCTCGCGCGCGTATTGCAAGGAGCCCTTCACTTGGTTCTCCGTCATGCCGGTCGCTTTCGCGATCTCCGTGCGGCTCATCCCATGGACATACCTCAGCAACAGGCACCTCGCGTGAGCGGGTTTGAGCGTCGCCGTCCATTCGAGGAAGTGACCACCGTCCGTCTCCTGGGCCTCGGGCTTCCGGCGCTGCTCCTCCACGTATCGTTTTTCCAGACGGTCGCGTCTCCAGTAATCCACGGCTTTGTGCTTGACGACCGTATACAGCCACGCCGGGAGCTCGTCAACGCGGATCCGGCCCATGTTCCGGTACAGTTTCAGGAACGCCTCGCTCACAATCTCCTCGGCGACGTCCTCCCGGCCCACGCACCGCCGTGCGTAGCGCAGAACCGCGTTGACGTGCCTGGCGTAGACCAGTTCGAACTCTTCCATCTGTGATACGGACAATCCAACGTCTATGGATTGAGACCACCTCTCCCGGCACCATGCGGGCCCTGGCGTCGCATCCCGGTGCCAGCGCGGCCCCGGCGCGACGATGGCGGCAACGGCGACGATTCCCGATCCGCAGACAGCGACGGCCGCTTGTGAAAATGGGGGGCTGGACGCGGGCTTGTCAGCCCTCCCGCGCCGCGATTATGGCATTGCCGCAGCCATTTGAGGAACGCAAAGTCGTCGCTCCCTGGCGTTGACGGGAGGCGGACGCCCCCGCCTGGAGTGGACCGTGACTGACGGTCGCCACAGGCGAGTGCCCGTGCGGTAGCGGCCCTCGGCCTTCGCGCGGTTCAGGACGGCGTCGGCCCGCTTCATCCACGCCTGCCAGGCTTCCTCCGGCTGGAGGGGGGTAATCCCGGCGCTGATCGTTACCACACGACCAGCGCCAGCGGTTCGATCTCTGAACTGAATCACAGATCTTTCACACACGCCGGCGCGTCCGCCCATCTAACATTTCGTGACAGATGCCCAGGCCGCCCGCAAGAGAGCGTGTGATTCGATGTCTGACGCGGAATTGAAGAAGCTGAGCCGGCGCGAGGCGCTCTGCATGATTGGCGTCGCCGGGGCGATCTACCCCGGCTGGTACGCCGGCCACGCCACGCACATCCACATCGAAGTGTTCGTGAACAACCAGTCGATCAAGACGTCCCAGATCGC
>Ga0156227_1091_pt1 | contig 8586 bp, 9 predicted proteins | sample RifCSPlowO2_12_FD_107875 | JGI IMG/M metagenome (GOLD analysis project Ga0156227, IMG submission 107875) | Betaproteobacteria bacterium RIFCSPLOWO2_12_FULL_63_13
GACCGAGCCGCTCGTTCGCCGCGCCGCCGACCTGGCCGGTAACTACCGCTTGCGGGGCTATGACAGCATCCATCTTGCCGCCGCGGAGTCGGCGTTCGAAGCTTTCCGCAATCATGTCCCGTTTCATTTTGCGGTGTTCGACAGCCAACTCAGCGATGCCGCGAAGCAGGCTGGAGTTCCGTTGCTCGAGGCGTAGCGCTTCGCCGCCGTTCTCAAGGCGATATTCGCCCTGATGACGCATGAGCAAGCCTTTTTCGTCCAAGGTACCCATCGGCGTCGCGGCCCAGTCACCCCCCATATTGCACCAGCGCCCGCCGCAACGCCCCCGCCACATCCGTCCTCAGCGCTTCAGGCTCGAGGACCTCCACCTCCGCCCCATGCCGCAGGATGTCCATGACCAGTTCCCACGATCCTGATCTCGGGCCGGTTCATTCAGTTGGATTCCAATTGCCCGAAGAGCGCCTTGCCGTCGGTCTTACTTGCTCTCTCCGGTGCCGTCCCCCGGCGCCTGAACGACGCCCCGAAGCCCCTCGCCATCCGGCGGCGCGCGCTGTGCGGACCCGGTCGCCCGCAACGCGTCGGCCTGCGGCGTCTGCCGGAACTGATCGGACACCTCCTGCATTTCCTCGATGGCCAGGATGATGCGTTCCAGCGGCAAAGCCGCCCACCGGCGCAACTGTTCGCGGCGCGAACCTTCCCAGGTGGTCAGGCTCCAATCGATCCCGTCAGTCTGGTCATTCTTTGGCATCGTCTTCCAATCTCATGCGCAGATGTTCGATATCGATGCGGTCCTGTTCCCGTCCGGCCAGTTCCTTCATTCGGATCAAGGTCGGAATAGATACGACGCGAACCGTGATTGTGCCGTAAAGCGGCTTGATCAGCGCACGCTGGTATTCGTCATCGAAAACAAACAACTCGGCGACGAACACGTCGACTGGTGTTTCCCGATGAGCATCGCTCCAGAACTGAAGTACCTGCATGCCCTTGTCGCGTATCCAGCCATTGCGCAGTTCCGCGTTCGCAAACTGTTCCGCCGTTATCGGTACCGTCGGACGGTAGCCCAGGGTGCGAAGTGCGCCGAAAGCATGCTCGATATTCTGCGGGACCAGTTGCACGACGAAATCGACGTCCTTGGTAAAACGCAGGTAGCCGTGTGCGTTTACCGCCAAGCCGCCGGCAACGAGGTAGCGAACATCCGCATCGTTGAGCGCGCTAACAATGGCCTCGACGCTGGCGAGCCTCACGGCAATACGCCTCCAAAGCGTCCCCTCCGCGCTTGCATCAACGCACCCCGTTCATTGCGCCCGTCTGCCCCGTCAGGCGCTCGTCGAGGGCGACGATCCAGTGCGTCACGCGGACCTGCGCCCCGTCCGCGAGATGGCTCTGGCAGCCGATGTTGGAAGACAGGATCATCTCGGGCATGCCGGAGCCGAGCGCAGCGAGCTTGTTCCTCTTCAGCTGCCCCGCGAGTTCGGGCTGCAGGATCGAATAGGTGCCCGCGGAGCCACAGCAAAGGTGCGCATCGGGCACCGGTGTCAGTTCGAATCCGGCCGCCGCGAGGACCCGCTCGGTCACGCCGCGTATTTTCTGCGCGTGCTGCAGTGTGCAGGGCGGGTGGAACGCCACGCGTCGCGCCGGCGTGTTCGCGACCAGTGGGCGCAACGTGTCGATCTGCGCATCCACCACCTCGCAGATGTCGCGCGTCATGGCGCTGATGCGCGCAGCCTTCTCGCGGTAGCGGGGGTCGCGCTCGAACAAGTGCGCATAGTCGCGCACCATCGCGCCGCAGCCGCTACCGGTCATCACGATGGCCTCCACGCCGCCCGCGGCGTCCTTCCCGGCGGCCTCGATAGGCGGCCACCAGGCGTCGATCAGGCGGCGCATATCCTCCAGACCCTCGCGCTGCTGATTCAAGTGATAGCGCAGCGCGCCGCAACAGCCCGCGCCGCGGGTCTCGATGAGCGAAATGCCGAGGCGATCGAGCACGCGTGCGGCCGCCGCATTGATATCGGGCGCGAGCGCAGGCTGCACGCAGCCGGCGAGCGCGATCATCCTGCGCGCGTGGCGTGGCGCAGGCCATCGCCCGCCATCCGGAGGGCTACCGGGCACTTTTCCGGCGATTGCATTCGGCAGGTAGGGCTTCGCGATCCTTCCCAGTCCAAGCAACGGCGAAAACAGCGACGCGCGCGGAAGCACGTTGGTGAGCGCGGCGCGCTGCGCTCGCTGCCACCACGGACGTTCCACGCGCTGCTCGACCAGGTTGCGCACGATGTCAAGCAGACGCCCGTACTCGACGCCCGAAGGGCAGGTCGTCTCGCAGGAGCGGCAGGTGAGGCAGCGGTCCAGATGAAGCTGGGTCCTCTCGCTGACGCGCTCTCCCTCGAGCACGTTCTTCATCAGGTAAATGCGCCCGCGCGGTCCGTCGAGCTCATCGCCGAGCAACTGGTAGGTCGGGCAGGTCGCGGTACAGAATCCGCAATGCACGCACTTCCTGAGAATCGCATCGGCTTCGCGTCCCTCGGGCGTGTCGCGGATGAAATCGGCGAGCTGGGTCTGCATTGCGATTCAGAATTCCGCGTACATGCGGCCGCGGTTGAATATGCCCTGCGGGTCGAAGCTCGTCTTCAGATCGCGATGAATCCTGGCCAGCGCGGGTTCGAGCGGCTGGAATACGCCTGCCGATTGTCGTTGCTCTTCGCTGCCGCCCCGAAACAACGTCGCATGCCCGCCCGAGCGCCGTGCCGCTTCGCGCACGGTGCGCGCATCGGCGTTGGTCGCAAGCCAGCGCAGCGCCCCGCCCCACTCGATCATCTGATCACCCGGTAGCGCGAGCGGCGGTGCGGCCGAAGGGACCGAGATCCGCCAAAGCGGCGGCTGGGTGCGAAAGAATGGGTCGGTATGCTCGCGTATCCCGGTCCAGAAGGCGCCGGCCTCGGCGTCCGCGACGCGTTCACCGCCGAGCTTTGCAATCGCCGAATGCACTGCCGTGGCACCCGAGAGCCGCAACATTACGTCGGTGTCCATCCAGGCGCTGGCCGAGACCGGCAGCGGACGCCCGGCCCAGCGATTGAATGATTCGATCGCCTTGTCCTGCGGCATTTCGAATCGCAGCGTCGCTTCGGCCGCCGGCATCGGCAGCACCTTCATCGACACGTCCAGAATCATCCCTAGCGTGCCCATCGACCCGGCGAAAAGGCGCGATACATCGTAGCCTGCGACGTTCTTCATCACGGTGCCGCCGAAGCGCATCACCGCGCCGCGCGCGTCCATGACGGTTACGCCCAGAACATAATCGCGCACCGCGCCCGCGGCAGCGCGCCGCGGCCCCGACAGTCCGGCTGCCACCATGCCGCCCACCGTCGCACCGCTGCCAAAGTGCGGCGGTTCGAAGGCCAGCATCTGGCCCTTTGCACGAAGTTCGCCCTCGAGATCGGCAAGCGGCGTGCCGCACCTGGCGGTGACTACCAGCTCGGTCGGCTCGTAGCTGGCGATGCCGCTGTACCCCCGGCAGTCGAGCGGCGTCCCCTGCAGGGACTGCCCGTAGAAATCCTTGGACCCGCCGCCGTGCAGGCGCAGCGGCTGCTTGGCGGCCGACGCGGCCCGAATCGCCTCGGCAAACCCCGTGAGTGCATCGCTCATGACATGACCTGCAAACGCGTCAGAACCGCTCCAGTTCCGGAAACGGTAGATTGCCGCCGCGCACGTGCATCCTGCCGAATTCGGCGCAGCGGTGCAGCGTCGGTATGTTCTTGCCGGGATTGAGCAATTCCTTGGGATCGAAAGCGCGCTTCACGGCGCGAAACTGCGCGAGTTCGTCGGCGCTGAACTGGATGCACATCTGGTTGATCTTTTCGATGCCCACGCCGTGTTCGCCGGTAACCGTACCGCCGACCTCGATGCATTTCTCCAGCACTTCGCCGGCGAACGCCTCGGTGCGATGCAGCTGGTCCGGATCGTTGGCGTCGAACAGGATCAGCGGGTGCAGATTGCCGTCCCCGGCGTGAAACACGTTCGGGCAGCGCAGCCCGTATTTCGCCTCCAGCGCCGCAATGAAGCGCAGGATCTCCGGCAGACGCTTGCGCGGTATCGTTCCGTCCATGCAGTAGTAGTCGGGCGATATGCGTCCCATCGCCGAAAATGCGGCCTTGCGCCCGGACCAGAATTTCAGCCGCTCGCTCTCGTCCCGAGAAACGCGAAAATCGTAGGCGCCGGCGCCGCGCAGCACCTCGGTCACGCGCGCAATTTCCTCTTCGACCTCCTCGGGCGTGCCGTCGGATTCGCACAGCAGCAACGTCCTGGCTTCCAGATCGTAGCCGGCATGCACGTACTCCTCGACCGCGCGCGTGGCTGCCTGGTCCATCATTTCCAGGCCCGCGGGGATGATTCCTGCGGCGATGACCGCCTCGACCGCGGCACCCGCTTTTTCCACTTCATCGAACGCGGCCAGTATCACGCGAGCCGCTTCGGGCGCAGGCACCAGTTTCACGGTGATCTCGGTGGTCACGGCGAGCATGCCTTCGGACCCGGTCACGAGCGCCAGCAGATCGTAACCCGGCGCGTCGAGCGCCTCGGAACCGAATTCGACCACGTCACCCTCGATCGTGACGCCGCGCACGCGCAGCACGTTGTGCACCGTGAGCCCGTATTTCAGGCAGTGCACGCCGCCGGCGTTTTCGGCGACGTTGCCGCCGATGCTGCAGGCGATCTGCGACGAGGGATCCGGCGCGTAGTACAGGCCGTAAGGTGCCGCCGCCTCGCTGATGGCGAGATTGCGCACGCCCGGCTGCACGCGCGCCGTGCGCGCCACCGGATCAACGGCCAGGATGCGTTTCATCTTCGACAGCGACAGCAGCACGCCGTTGGCCATCGGCAGCGCGCCGCCCGAGAGCCCCGTTCCTGCTCCTCGCGCGACCACCGGCACCCCCAGTTCGCAGCAGGTGCGCAACACATGCCGCACCTGCTCCTCGTTCTCCGGCAGCGCCACGACACCAGGTAACTCACGGTAGGCGGTCAGCCCGTCACATTCATAGGGGCGCGTGTCCTCCGCGTCGAAGAGCACACACGCCGCCGGCAGTGCCTGGCGCAGACGACTGATCACTTGCGCTCGCTTGAGGAACGCCGTGCCGGTGACGCGCATGTTCATCGTAGTGCTACCTCGTTCTGTCTAAGACAGCATGGCCGGAACCGCACAGGGTGCCTCGCTTTTGACGCTAATCAATCTCCCGATTCTGGAAAGTTGGCAGTTTCAACTTTCCAGAATCGGGAGACGCATTTAAGACCTGACCCGGACCTAAACGGTATCGCTTCCCTTGGCGGTCGCTTTTCTCGTATACAAACCAAAACCCCGCACCGGGTCCGCAATTACCCGGGTCTTGCCAGGTTTCACGCCTTACCCTTCCGCTCAACCCGCCGTTCCAATCTCGCAATGCCCCAGCACTTCGAGCGCGCGCACCAGAGCCGAATGATCCCAGCGCGCGCCGCCCTGCGCAACGCAGGCCGAAAACATCTGCTGCGCCGTCGCGGTGTGGGGCAGCGCAAGCCCCAACGCCACAGCACCTGCCAGCGCAAGACCGAGATCCTTCTGGTGCAGCTCGATGCGGAACCCAGGCTGGAAATTCCGCTTGATCATGCGTTCGCCGTGAACCTCGAGAATCCGCGAGCCGGCAAAGCCGCCCATCAGTGCCTCGCGCACCTTGGCCGGGTCCGCCCCCGCCTTGGAAGCGAACAACAGCGCCTCGCCTACCGCCTGGATGGTGAGTGCGACGATGATCTGGTTGGCGACCTTGCAGGTCTGACCGTCGCCGTTGCCGCCCACCAGCGTGATGTTCTTTCCCATCAGCCCGAAGTACGGTCTGACGCGCTCGAACGCCGCCTGCGGTCCGCCGACCATGATGGTGAGCGTTGCGCCCTTTGCCCCCACCTCGCCGCCCGAAACCGGTGCGTCGAGGTAATCGCAGCCCAGAGCGTTGACGTTCTTCGCGAACTGCTTGGTCTCGATCGGCGAGATGGAACTCATGTCCACGACCGTCTTTCCCTTGGACAGTGCGGCGGCCACGCCGTCCTCGCCGAATAACACGCGCTCGACGTCCGGCGTGTCGGGCACCATCGTGAAAATGACATCGGCGCGTTGCGCGACCTCGCCGCCCGAAGTGCAGCCGATGCCGCCCGCGCCGAGCAGTTCCTGCGGCACGCCGCTGCGCGAATGGAGAAATACCTCGTGCCCGGCCGCGACGAGGTGGCCGGCCATGGGCTTGCCCATGATTCCCAAACCGATAAATCCAAGCTTCGCGCCTTTCGCGTTCATTGTTCGCCGCCTCCGTCGCGGTGGTTGACATCGGATTGCGCTGCCGCGGGTTCAGCGCAGTACGGCCGCAGCCATCCGAGTCCGTCCTCGGTGCGGCCCACCGGCGCGTATTCGCAGCCTATCCACCCCTGATAACCCGCCCGGTCGATCTGCGCAAACAGAAATGGATAGTTGATCTCGCCGGTACCGGGTTCGTGGCGATCGGGCACGTCGGCGATCTGAATGTGGCCAATGCGATCGATGTGCGCCTCGATCGTCCTGACCAGATCGCCTTCCATGATCTGCATGTGAAACACGTCGTACTGAAGCTTGACGTTCGCCGCGCCCGCCTCGTCCATGAGCGCAAGCGCCTGCCCGCTGTTGCGCAAATAGAACCCGGGTATCGTTCGCGTATTGATCGGCTCAATCATCAGCGTGATGCCTTCGCGCCCCAGTTCCCCTGCCGCGAAACGAACGTTCGACAGGAAAGTCTCGCGCAGCTTTTCTGCCGGAACGCGCGGCGGCGCGATACCGGACAGGCAGTTCACCCTGGTGCAGCCTAACGTCTTCGCGTACTCGATGGTGCGGGCCACGCTGTCGCGAAATTCCGATATGCGCGCCGGCATGCACGCGATGCCGCGCTCGCCGTTGGCCCAATCTCCGGCATGCAGATTGAACAGTGCGACTTCCAACCCGGCAGCGCGCGCCCGCGCCGCCAGGTCATCCTTGTCATAGTCGTAGGGAAAAGGAAATTCGACCGCTCGAAATCCATTACGTGCGGCCAGCTCAAACCGAGCGAAAAACTCCACCTCGCAAAACAGAAAGCCGAGGTTGGCGCAAAAACGGGGCATGGCGGCTTTCAGTCCAAGAATATGCGCAACGTGCAGTTTAGCGCACCTGAGGGCGGCTTTAGCACCGCCTCCGCACGGGCCGCAGGGGGTTGAATTTCGGCGTTGCCGGAATGCCGTTTCGCCGCCTTAATTCCGACTTAAGCTTGGATGGTCAGGATAACGAATTCATTAGCGACGCCGGAGCGCAGGCGCAACGCCGTTCCAAGATAGACTAGCGGCGGCGAAGCAAGCGCGCCTGCGGAACCCGGGTGCACAGGGCCCGACTCCGCGGCTGAAATGAGACGCAGGGAACACCAAAGTGCGACTGCTGCTGGTGGAAGACGACCCGATGATCGGTGAAGGCGTGCGCAAGGGGCTGCGCCAGGAAGGCTTTGCCGTCGACTGGGTGCAGGACGGGCGCGCGGCGGAGCGGGCGATCGACAACGATGTCTACGACCTGCTGCTGCTCGACCTCGGCCTGCCCGGTAAAGACGGCATCGATGTGCTCGCCTCGCTGAGGCGACGGGGCAACGCGATCCCCGTGCTGATCTTGACCGCCAGGGACGCTGTTTCAGACCGCGTCAAGGGCCTCGATATCGGCGCGGACGACTACCTGGTCAAGCCATTCGATCTGGAGGAATTGTCCGCGCGCGTCCGCGCGCTGCTGCGACGCAAATCTGGGCGCGCGGATCCGGTGATCCAGATAGGCAATGTCACGCTGAATCCTGCAACCCACGAGGTATTCCTGGACGCTAATCCTGTCGCGCTGTCGGCCCGGGAGTTCGCGCTGCTGCATGCCCTGGCCGACCGCCCGGGCGCGGTACTGTCGCGAGCACAACTGGAGGAGAAGCTCTACGGTTGGAGCGAGGAGGTGGAAAGCAATACGATCGAAGTCTATGTCCATTCGCTGCGCCGCAAGCTGGGCCAGGACTTCATCCGCAATGTACGCGGCGTCGGATACATGGTTCCCAAGAGTTCATGAAATCGATTCGCCATCGCCTTCTGGTTTGGCTGCTCTCGGGGCTCACGCTCGCGGTCGCGGCGGCGGGGCTGCGTATCTATTTCCAGACGCTGGAGGAGGCCAACGCGCTGTTTGATTTCCACCTGAAGCAGATGGCCGCATCGCTCCCCAGTGATGCCTTCGGTCCGGTTCCGCCTCCCAGCCTGGGCGCGCGCGACCTGCAGGACCAACTCATCGTCCAGATCTGGGATCGCACCGGCGTGCAACTGTATTTTTCGCGCCCGGGATCGAATCTTCCGCAACGAGCCGAACTGGGATTCTCGACCGTGATCACGCAGCAAGGGCGGTGGCGGATTTACAGCGTGATGGAACGAAACAATGTCGTTCAGGTGGCGCAACCGATGCGACTGCGACAGGCGCTGGCCGCGGGCATGGCGCTGCGTAGCATAGTTCCGCTGCTGTTGCTGTTGCCGGTGCTCGCGGTACTGATATGGATTACGGTCGGCAGCGGA
>Ga0156227_1046_pt1 | contig 8465 bp, 5 predicted proteins | sample RifCSPlowO2_12_FD_107875 | JGI IMG/M metagenome (GOLD analysis project Ga0156227, IMG submission 107875) | Betaproteobacteria bacterium RIFCSPLOWO2_12_FULL_63_13
GAACGTCACCTCCGCCGTCGCCTGCTGTGCCTGCTCGAGGAACGCGTCGGGATCATCGAGCTTTGCGCGCTTGGCGACATGCCCCATTTCCTCGACCAGAATCATTGCCGTTTCCTGGTCGAGTACCTGATTGATGGTCGCCATCGTTCCCAACTTCATCAGGGCCTTGATGACCTCCGCGGCCTTGACCGACATCTTGTGTGCCAGATCGCCCACCGTGACGGTTTCCGAAACCATGATCTCGCGCACCACGGGTTCCGCCGGAGCTGAAAATACCTGGGCTGTCTCCTCCTTGTGCCTGGCGTGCCTATCCTTGCGCTCGCGCCACCCCAGACCACCGGTAACGTCGCCACGCGTTTTGATGCTGCGTTTCTTGACCGAATCGTCGCTCCAGGTAACCTGCTTGGGTGGCTTTTTCGCTGTCTTCTTCTCGGCTTTTTCAGCAGGCTTGACCACCGGTTTGTGCAGGGTGCCTTCCACCGGCACGGCGGACACCGGCGCTGCCCCGCCAGGGGGCACTTCGCCCTCCACTGCTTTCGCCACCACTGGTTCCGCTGGTGTTTCCGCCGGCGTTTCCTTGGCCTTCTTCCGGCGCTCCTGCTTCTTCTGCGCCTCCTCGCTCTGCCGGGCGATGAGTTCGGCCTGTTGCCGGGCTTCCTCCTCGCGCAGGGCGATCTGCTCGGCATCGATGACCGGCTTGGTCTCGACCGTTTGCTCCGTCTCGACCGCCTCGCGCTTCACCAGCACGCGCTTCTTGCGAACCTCGACCTGGATCGTGCGCGACTTGCCGAGTCCATCCGACTTCTTGATCTCGGAGGTTTGCCGTCGCGTCAGCGTGATCTTCTGCTTGGCTTCCTTGGCGCCGTGAACCTGGCGCAGATAATCGAGAAGTTGCGTCTTGTCCTTCTCGGTCAATGGGGTATCCTCGGCGAGCGCCTTCCTGATGCCGGCCGATTGCAGCTGCTCGATGAGCAGCGTCGGGGGTATCCCCAGATCCGTGGCAAACTGCGTGACGTTGATCTGCGCCATTGATTCCCGCTTATGCGTTGGTTGCAGCAAACCAGGGAGCGCGCGCCGCCATGATCAGCTCTTTCGCCCGCTCGGCATCGAGCCCCGCGAGTTCCACGAGATCATCGCTGGCATAATCCGCAAGCTCTTCCTGGGTGCTCACGCCCTTCGAAGCCAGCAGACGCGCCGTGTCATTGTCCATTCCCTCGACCTTCAGCAGGTCTTCTATGTCGTGCTCGACCTTTTCCTCGCCCGCGATCGCCTGGGTCAGAAGGGCATTGCGAGCACGGCTCCGCAGTTCGTTGACCGTCGCCTCGTCGAAAGCCTCGATTTCCAGCATCTCGTTGAGCGGCACATAAGCGACCTCTTCGAGCGTTGCGAAACCCTCCTGCACCAAGATGCCGGCCACCTCCTCATCCACATCGAGCGCGTCGACGAACAACGAGCGTACCCGGGTGGTTTCTTCCTCGGTCTTCTTGCGAGACTCATCCGGCGTCATGATGTTCAGTTCCCACCCCGTCAGATCACCCGCCAAGCGCACGTTCTGCCCGGTGCGGCCGATCGCCTGGGCCAGGTTTTCCTCCTCGACCACGATATCCATGCTGTGCTTTTCCTCGTCAACCACGATGCTGCTGACCTCGGCCGGCGCAAGCGCGTTGATAACGAACTGAGCTGGATCGGGATTCCACAACACGATATCCACGCGCTCCCCAGCGAGTTCAGAAGTTACCGCCTGCACGCGTGATCCCCGCATCCCGACGCAGGTGCCGATAGGATCGATCCGCGGGTCGTTGGACTTGACCGCGATCTTGGCGCGCGAACCGGGATCACGCGCGGCAGCCTTGATCTCGAGCAGTCCGTCCTCGAGTTCAGGCACTTCGAGCTCGAACAGTTTCACCAGAAATTCGGGCGCGGTGCGCGACAAGATGAGCTGCGGACCGCGGCTCACGCGATCGATCTTCCAGATATACGCGCGCACCCGGTCGCCCACCCGCAGATTCTCCTTGGGGATCATCTGCTCCCGCGGCAACACCGCTTCGAGGCGGCCCGACTCAATGATCGCGCTGCCGCGTTCCATGCGCTTGATCATTCCCGTAACGAGATGCTCCTTGCGCGTGAGAAAATCGTTCAGAATCTGCTCCCGCTCTGCATCCCGGATCTTCTGGAGTATGACCTGCTTCGCTGTCTGCGCACCGATGCGGCCGACCTCCAACCCGCCCAGCGGCTCTTCTATATAGTCGCCGATCTGGCTGTCGGGGTTTTGCTCCCGCGCTTCGCGCAGCAGATACTGGCGTGACGGCGCCTCGAACTCCGCCTCATCCACCACCTGCCAGCGACGGAAAAACGAGAAATCGCCGGTGGTCCTGTCGACTGCGGCCCGCACGTCGACATCCTCGTTGAAACGCTTCTTGGTGGCCGACGCCAGCGCAAGTTCCAGGGCGCCAAACACGATATTCTTGTCGACGTTCTTTTCCCGAGCGAGAGCGTCCACGAGTAGCAAGATTTCCCGGCTCATTCGATTCTCCTGATCCTAAAGGGCGGGCACCAGGCGTGCCTTCTCAAGATTATTCAGGTCCAGCGACAGCAGCCTGCCCTCGACATCGAGTTGCACCGCCCCGCCGCTTACTTCCCGCAACACGCCCACGAAATTCCGTTGCCCGTCTATCGGAATGCGCACCTTGATGCGCGCCTTGTGCCCGGCAAAACGGGCAAAATCCCGCTCCTTCTTCAACAACCGGTCCAACCCGGGCGATGACACTTCCAGCCGGTCGTAAGCGATATTTTCGACCGCCAGGACCCGCATCAGATGGTGGCTGACCGCAGCGCAGTCATCGACGCCGATGCCACCTGGTTTGTCGATGAAGACGCGCAGCAAGCGCCCCCTGCCGGATCGATCGAGATCCACCAGTTCGTATCCCAGCCCGGTCAAAGTCGTCTCCAGCAGCTCTTGCAAATCCATTGCAAATCAACGCTACAAACAAAAAATGGGCGAACCGCCCATCTTGTTGCAATACAGAGCTTTGAAGTATAACAAAAAACATCCCAGAATCCAAGAGCGGCGGCGCATCGCAGAATAAGAGGGTCATTTGGTAACCAATTGAAAATAAATATTTTTATTATGCCGTGGACGGGCTTTTCCCGGTTCTATGCCGTTGCCGTGGCGGGTGGGCGTTTGCGATCGTTCGATTACTGTATATAATTACAGAATAGGGGGCAGCCATGGAACATCTGACACCGCGCCAGGCCGAAATCCTGCGGTTTATTCGCACTCACACCGAAACGCAGGGATTCCCTCCAACCCGGGTGGAAATCTGCGAGGCCATGGGGTTTCAATCGCCCAATGCCGCCGAGGAACATCTGCGAGCTCTTGCCCGCAAAGGCGCAATCGAGATGACCCCCGGGGCTTCACGCGGCATTCGCGTTAAACGGTCTCCGGGCATTCCGGTCGTCGGTCGTGTTGCTGCCGGCAGCCCCATTCTCGCCGTCCAGCATATTGAGGGACATTACCGGATCGATCCTCTGCTGTTCAGGCCGCGCGCCGACTACCTGCTGAAAGTCAGGGGCGCAAGCATGCGCGATGCCGGCATTCTCGACGGCGATCTGCTGGCGGTGCACCGCACGCGGGAATTCAGGTCGGGACAGATCGTGGTTGCGCGCTTGAACGATGAGGTTACCGTCAAACGCATTCGCCGCCAGCGCCAAACCGTGGAACTCGCCCCTGAAAACCCGGCGTTCAAGATCCGCATCGTGGATCTGCGCCGGGAACCACTCGCCATAGAAGGCGTTGCAGTCGGAATCATCCGCAACGGTAAGGCCTTATGAGTTCTCACCCATGGCTACCCCGTCGCTCGATACCGTTTTCAACCATCCTGCAATCTGGCGCGGCAACGATTGCGCGCGGGTGGCCCTGCCCAGCGTGCCAACCGGCTATGCCGAACTCGACATATTACTGCCCGGAGGTGGATGGCCTGCAGGCGCGTTGACCGAAATCTGCAGGGAACGTTCCGGCATTGGCGAGTTGCAACTGATCATGCCGGCTGCGGCCCGTCTCAGTCATGCCGGGCGCTGGATCATCATAATCGCACCGCCCCATATCCCCTATGCCCCGGCGCTCGCCGCGCACGGCGTCCAACTGTCGCGGCTCATGCTGGTGCGCCCGGAAGCTGACAAGGAAAAATTCTGGGCATGCGAACAGGCGCTGCGTTCGGCATGCTGCGGCGCGGTCCTGATGTGGACGGATCACAGCCGGGAACGCTCCATCCGGCGCCTGCAACTTGCCGCCGAGCGAGGCGGTGCGCTTGCCATGTTATTTCGCTCAAGCCGCGCAATTCCCCTCGTTACAGCCGCACTGCGCCTTCACATCGGCAAATCGGACGGCAAGGCCATCGTGCGCATCCTGAAGCGGCGCGGTGGAGGCATTCCGGCGCCCATTGCGCTCGATCTGCATGGCAAGCAGGCAGGCCACGGCATCCCGGTGCGGCGTCCCGCACCGGCGTACGCTCGCTCCCCCGCGCCAACGCATAAGAGCAGGCTCTAAGCTGTTCCCGGCGCGTAACGACCCATGCTGTGGATGGCGCTGCATTTCCGTCATCTTCCACTGGAGGTTTTTGCCCGTGGCACGCCTGAAGCAACCCCTCTGGCGGTTGCTGCCTCGTCCAGTCGAATTGCCGTCATCGTTGCCACCAACCGGCAGTCCGCTGAACGCGGCGTACGCTGCGGCATGGCGGTTTCCGCGGCATGGGGGCTTGCTTCCGATCTTAGGGTCGTCGCGCGCGACGAAGCAGCCGAGCGCACAGTGTTGAGGCGCGTTGCGGCCTGGGCGCTGCAGTTTACTTCGGTATCAAGCGTCGCGGAACCGATGGATGTGCTGCTCTATGTGGGCGGATCGCTGAAACTGTTCGGCGGTCTGGAAAACCTGAGTGAGCGCATCAGGAATGGACTTGCCGACCTGGGTTACGAAGCTTCGATCGCCTGTGCGCCAACCCCGCTTGCTGCGCAGTTATTCGCATGCGCGGGGCTTGACATCCGCATCCGGCACCCTGACACGCTGCGTCACGAACTGGGAAAACTACCCCTCTCCCTGCTGGGCTGTGCGCCGGAAACTGCGGCAATGCTGGATCGTTTTGGAATTCACACCATAGGTGAGTGTTTTCGACTACCGCGCGCCGGACTGACGCGCAGGCTGGGCGAGCGTTTTCTCGACAATCTTGACCGGGTGCTGGGCCGGCTCCCGGATCCTCGCCCGCCCTTCGTTCCACCACCGACCTTCAATGCAGCGCTGCCACTACCGGCGCCAGTGGAACAATCAGCAGCGCTCTTGTTCGCCGGGCGGCGGCTGCTCGCTGAGTTGTGCGGCTTCATGACCGCCGCCGGCAGCAGCGTGCAACGCCTGAGCCTCGCTCTTTCGCACGAGGATCATGCGGATACTCGCGTTACCGTGAGCCTCGTTGCAGCGACCCGTGATCTCGACCATCTGACCACGGTTTTGCGCGAGCGCCTTGCACGTCTTGCACTGCCCCGCCCCGCCATCGCAATTGCCCTCGCGGCAGAACAATTTTTCCCGCTCGCCGCCCGCAGCCTGTCGTTCCTGCCGGACGTTTACGAGTGTGCCGAAACTGCTGCCAGGCTGATCGAACAACTGCGCGCACGCCTCGGTGACCGCGCGGTCTGCGGGCTGACTGCCTTGGCGGATCATCGACCGGAGTGCGCCTGGCAAGCCTGCGAACCGGGAAAAGGGAGTGTTTCCGCCATACCAGACGCTTCGTTCTCAAGACCGCTTTGGCTGTTTGCCACCCCGCGCCGGCTCGAGGAAGCAGCATCATCGCCCTGCTGGGAGGGGCCTTTGTCACTGCTCGCAGGGCCGGAACGTATCGAAACCGGCTGGTGGGATGAAAACCACGTCGCACGCGACTATTTTGTCGCCCGCAACCCCGCGCAGTCCCTGTTGTGGATTTACCGCGAGCACGACGCCGAAGGCAAATGGTATCTGCACGGCCTCTTCTCCTAGAAGAGTGAGCAGTGAGCGGCAAGCAGTGAACAGTAAAAAACAGAGCAGCCATCTTCCGCTTACCGTTTTCTGCTAACCGCTTACGCCTCTCGCTATGCAATCGCTTCCTGACTACGCGGAATTGCACTGCCTCTCCAACTTCACCTTCTTGCGCGGGGCCTCGCATCCGGAGGAACTGGTAGCACGCGCCCACGCACTCGGTTACTCGGCGCTCGCCATTACGGATGAATGTTCGCTCGCGGGCATGGTACGCGCCCACGCGGCGGCCAGGCGAAATGGGCTGAAATTCATTGTCGGCACCGAAATCCGGCTCGACGACGGGTTGAAGCTCGTCCTGCTCGCCACCGACCGCGAGAGTTATGGCCGCCTCTCGGCGCTTATCACACGCGGGCGGATGCACGCCGTGAAGGGGAACTACCACCTGGCGCGCGCCGATCTCGACCGGGATCTTGACGGTTGCCTGGCCATCTTTATTCCGTCAGCAACAGGGGAGGAATGGCACGAGGCTTCGCGGAATGCGTGCTTCATCGCGAAGCGCTTCGCGCATCGCGCCTGGATCGCTGCCGAACTTTTATGCGGTCCCGATGACCGGGCGCGGCTTGCCGTGTTGCGGGAATTGAGCGGGAACGCCGGCCTGCCTCTGGTAGCCAGTGGCGATGTGCACATGCATGTGCGTTCGCGCAAGGCGTTGCAGGACACGCTCACAGCGATTCGTCTTGGCGTGCCCGTACACGCTGCAGGGCCCGCACTTTACCCCAACGCCGAGCGGCACCTGCGGCTGCGGATGCGGCTGGCGCAAATCTACCCACCGGAACTGCTCGCTGAAACACTGTCCATCGCCGAACGCTGCAGTTTTTCGCCTGACAGTCTGCGCTATGAATATCCCGATGAGATCGTGCCCGCCGGCCTTACCCCCGCGCGTTACCTGCGCGAATTGACCGAACAGGGTCTTGCGCGGCGTTTTCCATCGGGAGCGCCGGATCATGTGTGCCGGCTGCTCGAGCACGAGCTCGCGTTGATCGCCGAGCTTGGCTACGAGCACTACTTTCTCACCGTTTACGACATCGTGCGGTTTGCCCGGGCGCAGGGCATTCTGTGCCAGGGACGCGGCTCGGCGGCAAACTCGGCCGTGTGTTATTGCCTGGGCATCACCGAGGTCGATCCCGCGCGCATGAACGTGCTGTTTGAACGCTTCATCTCTCGCGAAAGAAACGAGCCGCCCGACATCGACGTCGATTTCGAGCATCAGCGGCGCGAAGACGTCATACAGTACATCTACCGGAAATATGGCCGCGATCGCGCCGCCCTGGCGGCGACCGTCATCACCTACCGTCCGCGCAGCGCGCTGCGCGATGCGGGCAAGGCGCTCGGCCTCGACCTCGCGCAAGTGGATCGCCTGGCGAAATCGATGACGTGGTGGGATGGAAAGAGTGTATTGCCGGAGCGGTTGCAGCAGGCGGGCATCGATATCGACAGCCCGGTCATTCACCGCCTCATTGCGTTGGTCAACGACCTGGTCGGATTTCCACGGCATCTCTCCCAGCACGTCGGCGGTTTTGTCATTTCCCGTGGAGCTTTGTCGCGCCTGGTCCCCATCGAGAACGCCGCGATGCCGGAACGCAGCGTGATCCAGTGGGACAAGGACGATCTCGATGCGCTGGGATTGCTCAAGGTCGATGTGCTCGCGCTCGGCATGCTCTCCGCGATCCGCCGCGCGCTCGACCTGGTGAACCGCTGCCACGGGACCGTGCTCACCATGCAGGCGCTGCTCGACCGCGGCGACGACCCGGCGGTCTACGCGATGATCCACAGGGCCGACACCATGGGCGTATTCCAGATCGAGTCGCGCGCGCAGATGTCGATGCTGCCGCGGTTACGGCCGGAGAAGTTCTACGATCTCGTCATCGAAGTGGCGATCGTGCGCCCCGGGCCCATCCAGGGCGGCATGGTGCATCCTTATCTTCGCCGCCGGCAGGGATTGGAGCCTGTGACCTACCCTTCCGCCGCGGTCAGGCATGTTCTGGAACGCACCCTGGGCGTGCCCATATTCCAGGAACAGGTGATGCAACTGGCGGTGGCCGCAGCCGGATTCACGCCGGGCGAAGCGGATCGGTTAAGGCGCTCGATGGCGGCGTGGCGGCGCAAGGGAGGGCTGGAACACTTTTATCAGCGCCTGATCGATGGCATGCGCCAGCGCGGCTACCCGCAACAGTTCGCCGAACAGATCTATCAGCAGATCTGCGGTTTCGGAGAATACGGATTTCCCGAATCGCACTCTGCGAGTTTCGCCCTGCTCGCCTACGTTTCCTGCTGGCTCAAGCACTACGAGCCCGCCGCTTTTCTCGCCGCCCTGCTCAACAGCCAGCCGCTCGGGTTTTATTCGCCGTCCGAACTGGTACAGGACGCGCGCCGCCACGGCGTCGAAATCCGACCGGTGGACGTGACGATG